>JGI12269J14319_10001984_pt1 | contig 20088 bp, 14 predicted proteins | sample PeaSoiSIISIP2007_FD_14319 | JGI IMG/M metagenome (IMG submission 14319)
CAGCCNGTATTTGTGGCTCGGCATGGTGTTGTTCACGATCGGCGCGATCGGCGTGGTGACGCGGCGGAACGTGATCATTATTTTGATGTCCATCGAACTGATGCTGAACGCCGTGAACATCAATCTGGTGGCGTTCTCGCGGCTCGTCGGCTCGGCGGAAGGGCACGTGTTCGCCATCTTCATCATCACGGACGCGGCCGCGGAAGCCGCTGTGGGGCTGGGCATCATCATCGCGTTTTTCCGCAATCGCGAGACGCTGCTGGGCGACGAGATGGATTTGCTGAAATGGTAGAAAGGCCGTGGCTCGTGGTCCGTGTATCGTGACCCGTGCATCGCGACTCGTGGGCGTAGGAGAGGAACCCATTTTGTTTTGTCATTCCGAGCGAAGCGAGGAATCTCTCTTGTCTTTGCGACGAGAACAGAGAGATTCCTCGCTCCGCTCGGAATGACAAAAAGAATGGAGTGGCGGAGCAAGTTGTAAAATTATGATGCCGACGGAATATTTTCTCGCGCATATCTGGCTGATCCCGCTGTTTCCCCTGGTGGGGGCGGCACTGATGTTGTTCATCGGGCGCCGGCTCCCGAATGCGGGTGTGAATGTAATTTGCGTCGGCACCCCTTTTCTCGCGATGTGCTATGCCTTTGGCGCGATCTGGCAACTCGTTTCTCGGCCCGCCACGGAACGTCTGGTCAACTACAACTTGTTTGACTGGGTTCCCGCCGGAATCATGCACACGAATTCTGGGCGCGTGATGGATTTCCACGTGCCGTGGGGCGTCCTGATGGACCCGCTGACGGCGGTGATGCTGCTAGTCGTCACTGGCGTCGGTTTCCTCATTCACGTTTACTCGACCGGATACATGGCGCATGAAGGCGGTTACTACCGCTTCTTTGGCTACATGAATTTGTTCATGTTCTCGATGCTGACGCTGGTCCTGGCGAACAATTTGCTCCTCCTGTTCGTCGGCTGGGAAGGCGTGGGGCTGTGCAGCTATCTCCTGATCGGCTTCTATTTCCTGAGGAAATCGGCGTCGGATGCGGGAAAGAAGGCGTTCATCGTCAACCGCATCGGTGACGCGGGCTTTATTCTCGGCCTGTTCCTGATGCTAGGCACTCTGGGGACGATTCAGTTCACGGAACTTGGCCCGGCGATTGCCGCGGGACACTTTGCGATGGGCGATGCCACGCTGACGGCGATTGCCCTGCTGCTCTTTGTGGGCGCGACAGGGAAGTCGGCGCAGCTTCCGCTGTATGTCTGGTTGCCGGACGCGATGGAAGGCCCGACGCCGGTCAGCGCGTTGATCCACGCGGCGACGATGGTGACCGCGGGCGTGTACATGATTGCGCGCACCAACGCTGTCTTCTCGATGGCGCCCAAAGCGCTCGCTGTCGTCGCGGTAGTCGGCTGCGTCACATCCATCTTCGCCGCAACGATGGGCCTCCTGCAGAACGACATCAAGCGCGTGCTGGCATACTCGACGATTTCGCAGCTGGGCTACATGTTCCTCGCCTGCGGAGTGGGCGCGTTCACCGCGGGCGTCTTTCACTTGATGACGCACGCGTTCTTCAAAGCCCTGCTCTTCCTCGGATCAGGTAGCGTGATTCACGCGCTCTCCGGCGAACAGGACATGCGCAAGATGGGCGCGCTGTGGGACAAAATCCCAAAGACATCGCGCACTTTTGTGATCGCCTCGATTGCCATCGCCGGCATATTTCCCCTCGCGGGCTTTTTCAGCAAAGACGCGATTCTCGGCCATGCCTTTGAGTCCAACAAGTACTTGTGGGCGCTCGGTTTCATCACGGCTGGAATGACAGCGTTTTACATGTTCCGCCTAGTGAACATGACTTTCTTCGGTCAGTCGCGCGTCGATCACGAGGTCGAGCACCATATTCACGAGTCGCCAGGTTCGATGACCGTGCCGCTGATGATCCTTGCCGTACTCTCAGTGATTGGCGGATGGGTTGGCTGGCCGGAATCGCTGGGCGGCAGCGACCGGTTTTCCAAATTCTTGGAACCCGTGATGGCGAAGCACGCGGAAGGAGCGGGCGAGGCAGTCGGCGCAGCGGTCAATGCGACAAGCAGGGCGACCGATTTGAGCCTTATGGTGGCGTCCATCTTGATTGCTTTAGGCGGCATCTGGCTAGCCTACCGCTGGTACATCCAGCATCCGGAAGTCCCGGACAAAATTGCGGCGGCGAGCCCGTTCCTGTACCGCTTGATTTACAACAAGTATTACGTGGACCAACTTTACGACGCGATGTTCGTGAACCGCATGAAAGATCTGGCGCTGACGCTGGGCGCGTTCGACGTGAATATTATCAACGGCCTTGGCGTGGACGGTTCCGGCTGGGTGACGCGCGTTACCTCGAGCATCTCCGGCATTTGGGATTCCTGGATTGTGGACGGCCTGGTGAACCTGGCCGCGCGGATCGTCTGGCTCTTCAGCTGGCCCGTGCGGATGCTGCAGACCGGGCGCGTCGCGCGGTATGCGCTGTTCATGCTGTTCGGCGTGCTGATTTTCCTGGGCTATTACTTGTGGACTTCGGGATTCAGGCTGTAGCGCCCACCTTCAGGTGGGCATCTGCTTGAATCCAAAATGCCCGCCTGAAGGCGGGCGCTACAAAAGCCGGGCAAGAAGCTTGGCGCACGAATTGATTTAGAAGAAGGCGAGGCAGGAAGATGGAATTTTACAACACTCACATCCTGACGGTGGTGCTGTTCACGCCGCTGGTGGGGTCGCTGGTGCTGCTGTTCGTGCCGCGCGACAGCGTAACCGCGCACCGCGTCATCGGCAATCTTTTCGGCTTCCTCGGGCTGATCGTTTCGCTCCCGCTGATCTGGCGGTTCAGCCTGGACCCGGCCGCGCCGCGCTACCAGTTCCCCGAAACCTACGACTGGATTCCTTCCATCGGCGCGCACTACTCGCTGGGCATCGACGGCATCAGCCTGCTTCTCGTCATGTTGACAACGCTTCTCGGCGCGATTTCGATTCTTTCGTCGTGGAGCGCGATCAAGATGCGCACGAAGGAATACTACATTCTTTTCCTGCTGCTTCAGGTGGGCATGCTCGGCGTGTTCATGGCGCTGGATTTTTTCCTGTTCTACATGTTCTGGGAAGTGATGCTCGTCCCGATGTATTTCCTGATCGGCGTGTGGGGCAGCGATCGCCGTTTGTACGCCGCGATCAAATTTTTCCTGTATACCTTGGTCGGCTCGGTGATCATGCTTCTGGGAATCCTGGCGCTGTATTTCAAAGCGGGCGGCGGCACATTCGATATGCCGACGCTGCTCGCCTCCGCCGCGCAGTTTGATACGCGCACGCAAGTGCTGCTGTTTTGGGCGTTCTTCTTCGCGTTTGCAATCAAGGTGCCGATGTTCCCGTTCCACACCTGGCTGCCGGACGCGCACACCGAAGCGCCCACGGCGGGCTCCGTCATCCTGGCCGGCGTCTTGTTGAAAATGGGCACGTACGGATTCATCCGTTTCTCGCTGCCGCTCCTGCCGCAGGACGCCGCGGCGCGCCACAAGATTGTCACGATCATGCTGGTCGTTTCGATCATCGGCATTATTTACGGCGCGCTCGTCTGCATGATGCAGAAGGACATGAAAAAACTGATCGCCTACAGCTCGGTCAGCCACCTGGCCTTTTGCACGCTGGGCATCTTCGCTCTGACGCCGAACGGCCTCTCCGGCAGCGTGATTCAGCAGATCAACCACGGCCTCTCCACCGGCGCGCTCTTCTTGATCGTTGGCGTGCTGTATGAGCGCAGGCACACGCGCCTGATCTCGGAGTACGGCGGGCTCTCGACGCCCATGCCAGCCTTTGCGGCCATTTATATGATCGCCACGCTCAGCTCGCTGGGCTTGCCTTTGCTCAACGGGTTTATCGGTGAGTTCGTGATCCTGCGCGGCACGTACGAAGTCAGCATCAAGTACGCGGCGTGGGCCGTGATCGGCATTATCCTGGGCGCCGCCTACTTGCTGTGGCTCTACCAGCGCGTGATGTTTGGACCGGTCACCAATCCCGCGAACGAGCATTTGGCGGACCTGAATGCGCGCGAATACGCGACGCTCGTTCCCTTGATTATTCTGTGCTTCTGGATTGGAATTTATCCGAAGCCGCTGTTCCGAGTGCTCGAGCGGCCCGTGCAGCAGATCGTCGAACAGATCAACCCCGGATATTACGGCGCGGAGCGCGCAGCCGTTCCTGCGGCTACTCCTGCTCTTGCTCCCGCGGAAGCAAGCGGCGGGACAGCAGGCATGCCCGGAATGAATATGCCGTCAAGCACCGAGACATCTCCTGCTCCCGAAACGGAGAAGAAGTAGACGAGCCGATGAGCCAAATCCTCCAACTGATTCAACGCATCTTCGGACCGTTTAGTTCGTTCATGCAGGAGGGCGGCGGCGCCCTGCTGTTGCCGGAGATGATGCTGGTCCTGTTTGCCATGGGTATTCTGCTCACCGATTATCTGCTGGAGGCTCGCGATAAGTATTTCAACGCATTGATGGCCATGCTCGGCGTGATGTTCAGCTGGCTGACGTTGGTGGGTTTACCGACATTCGTAAACAACTTCCTTCGGCAAATCCCGATTCTGCGAGTCTTTGCGGTGCCGGGGTTGCGCGGCGTAGCCGACCGCGGGCCGGTCGGATTCAGCAATTCGCTGATCGTCGATCAGTTCTCCGTGTTTTTCGGCGCCATCTTCCTAATCGCCACGGCTCTGGTCATCATCCTTTCGGTCCGCTATCTCCAACTCGAAGACGAAAATCACGGCGAATATTACGCCCTGATGCTCTTCGCCACGGTTGGCATGATGTTCATGGCCTCGGGTTACGACCTCATCGTGGAATTCCTGGGCCTGGAAACAATGGCGATCAGCTTTTACGTGCTGGCGGGATTCCTGCGGCGCGACAAGCGTTCGAACGAAGGCGCGGTGAAATACCTGCTGCTCGGCGCTTTCAGTTCGGCGATCTTGGCCTATGGATTCTCGATCCTCTACGGGATCGGCGCCATGGCCAACCTCAGCTCTATTGGCCAGTCGTTGCCTCCCAGAACCAATCTGGACGTGATTGCCGTCGCGGTGGAGGCAAGGGGCCACACGGACCTGTTCGTGCTTCTGGCGCTCGCTACGGTGGCTGCGGGGCTTTTCTTCAAGGTGGCTGCGGTGCCATTCCATCAATGGGCGCCTGACGTGTATGAGGGCGCTCCGACGCCGATTACGGCCTACATCAGCGTGGCGTCCAAGACGGCCAGCTTCGCCCTCTTGCTGCGCCTGCTGCTCACCGTGTTCTGGCCGGTGCGCGTCGATTGGGAGATGCTGATCGCGGGCGTGGCCATCGCATCCCTCACCGTTGGGAACCTGGCGGCGATCACGCAGACGAACGTGAAGCGCATGCTGGCCTACTCCTCGATTTCCCATGTGGGCTACGTCCTACTCGGAATCGTGGCGGCCGCGTCGAGCCCGCTCGGTTTCTTGGCCGGCATGAAGGGCGTGGCGTTTTACCTCTTCGTTTACGCGTTCATGACCATTGGCGCGTTTGCCGTGCTGATCGTGCTGCAGCGGCAGGGAATCATCGGCGATGAGCTGGACGATCTGAACGGCCTGTACCGTCGCAGCCCGCTGTCCGCGCTGATGCTCTTGATTTTCATGCTTTCGCTAGCCGGGATTCCGCCTCTGGCGGGCTTCCTCGGAAAGTATTTCATCCTGCAGTCGCTGATCGATACCGGGCACGTCCGCCTCGCGCTGTTCGGCGCGCTCTACATCGTCCCTGCGCTGTACTACTATTTCCGAATCGTGATGCACGCGTATCTGTACGAACCGGGCAACGCGCCGTTGCCGATCGTCAGCATCGGGCAGAGGATTGCTTTTGCCGTGATGTGCTTCGTAACCGTCGCCGCCGGCGTCTACCCGGAGCCGTTTGTGCGCCTGGCGACGTACTCGCTGTTCTTCCCATCGGGTTTCAGTGGCCACTGAAGATCCAGACTCGCCTTCCTCCCCATCGCCGCGAAAACGGCCGGCAGAAGGTGTGCGGGCGTTCTCCGATATAATGGAGCTTCCGTTCCTGCTGGTTGCGAGCGTAGCCATTGGCGGAGGAGCGGGGTATTTCCTGGACAAGCGCTTCCATACATCGCCCCTATTTACTCTGATTCTTGGTTTGCTGGGCTTTGCCGGGGGAATGATCCAATTGGTGCGCCGGTTGTCAAAGGACACTTAGGACGATGGCCGAGTCGGACTCCATCTATGTTGCCGCCGAGCACCGCATCGAGTGGATGACGATTGCATTTGGATTAGTCGGCGCCGTGTTTGTCCTCCTGCGCTGGGGCTGGCGTCCAGGAGCGGGAGTCGCTCTGGGCGCCGCGCTCGCGTGGTTGAATTTTCGATGGCTGAAGCAGGGAGTTACCGCCCTCGTCAAACTTTCGACGGCGCAGGCGAACTCGGAACGCGCCCGAGTGCCTGTGAGCGTTTACGCTAAGTTCTTTGGACGCTTCGCTTTGCTGCTGGTGGTGGTCTATGTTATTCTTTCGCGTTCCTGGTTGCCTGTGGCTGCGGTGCTCGGAGGATTGTTCGCGGTCGTTGCGGCCGTGATGATCGAACTGATGTGGGAACTGGTGCGCACCAGGCGTGAAACGGAAACACACACTTAGAGCCGGTTTTCGCGCGGCTCAATCCCGGGGTCAACTGGAAAAATGGAAGAGCAAGTCTTAGGTGTGACAAAACTGGTCAACGCGCTCTTGGGAAAACCTGCGTTGGCATTGCTTGCAGCGCTGCACATTCATCCCGAGAAGACCGATTATCCGATCCCGAATCACATCGCCATGGAATTCGTGGTTTTTCTTATCGCAATTGTCTTTTTCACGTGGCTGAAGGGACGCCTGTCGGTGGACAATCCCGGCGGCGCGCAGCAATGCATGGAAGCGCTCCTGACGAATCCCATGGGCGTGGGCGCGCGCGATTTGCTCGAAGACACCGCCGGTCACAACGCCTTGCAGTACCTCCCCATGATCGGCAGCATCGGCATGTTTGTCTTAATGAGCAATCTGATCAGTCTAGTTCCAGGATTTTCTTCTCCGACGGCCGAGAAGACGGTGCCCCTCGGCTGCGCGATCGTCGTTTTTCTTTATTATAACTGGGCCGGCTTGCTGCACCATGGGCCACTCAAGTATGCAAAGACGTTCCTCGGGCCGGTTTTGGTGATGTCTCCGATCATGTTTGTTGTCGAAATTTTCAGCCATCTCGCGAGGCTGCTTTCGCTCACGGTTCGTCTCTGGGTCAACATGCTCGTCAGCGAGCTGCTGTACGTAACATTTCTTGGTTTGACGCTTTCACTCTTCCTGTTCGTGGGAAAACTCAACGGGCTGGGATACGTGCTGGCGCCAGTTCCGTTGCTCGCTCCGCCGCTTTTTCTTCTGTTGCACATCTTTGTCGGATTTGTACAGGCGTTCGTTTTCACTTTGTTGCCGATCATTTATTTGGGCGGGGCAGTAGGCGAAGAGCACTAATCGGCTCCCGTTTTATAGAGGCCTATTTATACCGGCATGATCCGCTGTCTCGCGTGAGCCCGGCTGCACGAGGGATGTCCGGGAACCACCTCCGAGCGGCTATTCTTAGCGAAGGAGAAACACGATGAAGAAGTATTCGATGATTCTGTTTGCGCTGATGGCGGTAGCTTTCATCGCTCCGGCTGCGTTCGCGCAGGCGGGTGCGGGCGGCGCCGGGGAACCCACTAACTGGGTGGCCATCACTTCGGGCTTTGCCATGGCGATTGCCTCGGCATTTTGCGGCATGGCTCAGGCCCGCGCGACGTCTTCGGCCTGCGAAGGCCTGGCTCGCAACCCGGGCGCAGCAGCTCCCATTCGATTCGCACTGCTGCTTGCGCTGGTGCTGATCGAGTCGATGGCGCTCTACACGTTTGCCATCATATTCGCCAAGGTAAAGTAAGCGAATCCGTCTTTGGTATTCAGCGGCACGCTCTCGAATGATTGAGGGCGTGCCGTTTGTTTTTGGTAGCACAGACTTCAAGTCTGTGCTACTAAAACCTACCGAATATTGAGCGCGGCTTTGGCGGCGAAATCGATGATTCGGGCGGGAAACAATCCGGCGAAGACCGTGCCTGCGGCGGCGATCCACAATACAGCGGAGAGCGTCCACGGCACGGGCTCGGCGACAATTTCTGTGGACGATTCGCGCATATACATGACGACGATGACGCGCAGGTAATAGTAAGCGCCGATGACGCTGTTCAGGGCCAACAGGATGGCCAGCCAGATCAAGTTGGATTCCAGCGCCGCGTTGAAGACATAGAATTTCCCGAGAAACCCTGCCGTGATTGGCAATCCCAGAAGTGAAAGCAGAAACAGCGACAAGCACGCGGCCATCGCGGGCTGCCGCCGCCCGAGGCCTGTAAAATCCTCGATATCGACGTGGCGCTCGCCCGGCCCGCCGAGTTGCGCGACGATCAGGAAAGCGCCCATCTTCACGAGAGCGTAACCGACGAGGTAGAACAGCGCGGCGGCGATGCCTGCTTCCGGGTGGTCCGTCGCGGCAGCGGCCGTGAGCGCGACGAGGATGTATCCAGCGTGCGCAATCGAGCTGTAGGCCAGCATGCGCTTCACGCTCGTCTGCACGATGGCCGACAAATTTCCGGCGAACATGCTGAGCGCGGCCGCCACCCACAGCGCCCAGAACCATAGCGGCGCCGCGGCGTCCACGCTGGCCATGATGCGCAATGCCAGGGCGAACGCTGCGGCCTTCGGGCCCGTCGAAAGCAGCGCGGTTACCGGCGTGGGAGCGCCTTCGTACACGTCCGGCGTCCAAAGCTGAAAAGGAGCCGCGGCGACCTTAAACGCCAGGCCGATAAAAATAAATCCGAGGCCGATCTTCAAGAGGGTGTGCGCGGAATCGTTGGCGAGCGGCATCATCAGGTCGAGATGCGTCGATCCCGTGGCGCCGAAGGACAATGCGATCCCGTACAGGAAAAAAGCCGTGGCGAACGATCCCAGGAGAAAATACTTCATCGCCGCTTCGTTGGAGCGCGGGGCGTCGCGACGGTAGCTCGCCAAAATGTAGGATGAGATGGAACTCATTTCCAGGCCGATGAAGGCCGTCAATAACTCGTGCGCTCCGGCCATCACGCCCATGCCGGCCGTCGCGAATAGAATCAGCGCGCAAAACTCGGCGGCGTCCAGATCGTCCCGTTTGAGGTAGCCGATCGAACCTAGAATCACCAGGAACGCCGCGCCGCAGACGATCCAGTGGACAAACAGGCTGAAGGCGTCGGCCCGGAAAAGGCCCGAATAGGCGAGACCCCCATATCTCGCGGGATAATACGTCGCAACCAGGGCGAGCGCCGCGCCCACAAGCGAAATGCCCGCCAGCACGCCGTGGCGCGCCTTCGAGACGACGGGCGCGAGAAGCATGACCAGCATCCCGAAGCCGCAGAGAACGATCTCGGGCGCAATCCTGTACAAGTCTTGGATGGGTGGGAACATTTATTTCAATTTCACCGGGTCTGCCACGCCGGCGTACGCCGCGGCGTTCAGGCCGGGCGGCGTCACGGGCGCATGATCCAAATCCGTGCTGCTCGTGCCATTCGTGCGCGAGCCGCCTGCGTTGTAGGCCTGCGGGCGCTGCATGAGTTGCAAAACGTTTTGCGTGTAGGCTTCGGTGCGCCGCGTGAAGAATGGCGAGCCGATGCCCATCCACAGGATGAGCGCGGCCATCACGAACAGGATTCCGCGCTCGCGCATGTCCAAATCCGGGAGCTTGCCGTTCTTGTCCTGCGTCAGGCTGCCAAAGAACACGCGCTGGTACGACCAAAGAAGATAGACCGCCGAGAAAATGACGCCGAGCGCGGCCCAGGACGCCCAATCCGCGTGCTTCTGAAACGTTCCCGCCAGGATCAGGAACTCACCGACGAAGCCATTGAGCATCGGCAGTCCCGCTGAGGCAAAGCACGAAAACAGATAGAGCGCCGCCAGAACCGGCATGGGCGTGGCAAGGCCGCCGAATTCCGAAATCAAGTGCGTGTGCCGCCGGTCATACAGCATCCCGACGCACAGGAACAGCGCGCCGGTCGAAATCCCGTGATTCAGCATTTGGTAGACGGCGCCCTGAATGGAAATCGGGTGAAAGGCGAAAATTCCGAGAACGACAAATCCCAGATGGCTGACCGAGGAGTACGCCACCAGGCGCTTCAAATCCACCTGCACCATGGCCACCAACGCCCCGTAAATGATGCCGATGATCGCCAGTACCGCGATGTAGGGCGCAAACTGGCGCGCGGCGTCCGGAAACAGCGGCAGGCAGAAACGCAGCATGCCGTAGATGCCCATTTTGAGCAGGACGCCCGCGAGCATCACCGAGCCTGCCGTAGGCGCCTCGGTGTGCGCGTCCGGCAGCCACGTATGCAGAGGGAAGAGCGGCACCTTGATCGCGAACGCGAGGAAAAACGCGCCGAAGAGCAAATATTCCGTTCGAACGGGCAGCGTGATCGTGCCGTTTGAAAGCAGGGCCTGGATCTGCGAGACGTCGAATGTCGGATAGCCCGCCACGGCAGTGACGCGGTAGAGCCACAGAATCGCCACGAGCATCAGGATCGAGCCGAACATGGTGTACAGAACGAACTTCAGCGCGGCGTAGATGCGGCGGCCGTGTCCCCAGATGCCGATCAGGAAATACATCGGAATCAGCATCACTTCCCAGAACAAGAAGAACAGGAACAAGTCGAGCGAAACGAAGACGCCGATCACTCCGGTTTCCAGCACCAGCAGACAAATGAAGAAGCCTTTCACGCGCTGGTCAATCGATTTCCAGGACGCGAGGATCGAAATCGGCGTGAGCAGGGTGGTCAGCAGGATGAGAAACAGGCTGAGCCCGTCGATGCCCAGGTGGTAGTGAATCGGGGGCTGCGGAATCCAGTTGTGGAACTCTTCCAACTGGTATCCGGCCGCGTGCAGGTCAAAGCCGCGCAGGAGCAGGAGCGAGGCCACGAACTCGACGACGGCTACCGTCATAGCCAGGCGGCGAATCCAGACATGATCGTCATCGCGCAGGAGAAGAAGCGCCAGCGTGCCCACGACGGGCCAAAATGTCAGGAACGAAAGCAAGTAAGCTGGCATCACGTCAGTCCACCATCCAGAGCAGCAGCGAAGTGAAAACCAGGACGCCCAGAACGATCCAGGTGGCGTAGCTGCGAATGTTTCCGGTGGTCGCGCGGCGTACACGGTCTCCCGTTTCGCGGGAAACGAAGGCGACGCCGTTCACCGTGCCGTCGATGGCGCGCTCGTCGACCGCGTGCCACAAAACTTTGTCGGAAATCCAGACCAGCGGGTGCACGATGGCGGCCTGGTACAATTCGTCGATAAAATATTTTCCGGAGAAAAGTTTGTACAACGGAGAAAGCGAGTCCGCCAGTTTCTTCGGCGCTTCCGGGCTCTTGATGTAGAACCACCACGCCAGGAAGAAACCGAGAAGCCCGGCGATCACGGGCGCGCCAAACAGGGCCTGCAGAATTTCTGCGCCGCCTCCGGAAGCTTCGGCCGCCGCGGCAGCCGGTTCCGCGCCGGTTGCCAGCACGGGAGCGAGGAATTGCTGGAAGTGGTTCACCCCGCCATTGAGTTGCGGCGCGGCCATCCATCCGCCGCAGACGGAGAGCACGGCCAGAACGATCAGAGGAATCGTCATGTTTTTCGGAGACTCATGAACATGCACGTGGTGCTCGTCGTACCGCTCGGCGCCGAAGAAAGTCAGGAACAAAAGGCGGAACATGTAGAACGCAGTGAGACCCGCGGTCAGGACACCGAGGCCCCAGAGCACAGGGCTCACGCGCTGCGCTTCATTCAGGATTTCATCCTTGCTGAAGAATCCGGAAAAGCCGGGCGCGCCCGCAATCGCCAGCGTGGCCATGAACATCGTCCAGAACGTCACCGGGATTTTTTTGCGCAGGCCGCCCATTTTGCGCATGTCTTGCTCGCCGCCCATGGCGTGGATCACGCTGCCCGCGGCGAGGAAGAGCAGTCCCTTGAAGAAGGCATGCGTCATCAAGTGAAAAATTCCCGCGCCAAACGCCCCGACGCCGCACGCGAGGAACATATAGCCGAGCTGCGAGACCGTGGAGTAGGCGAGGACTTTCTTGATGTCGGTTTGCACCAGGCCAATCGTGGCCGCGAACAGCGCCGTCGCGCATCCGATCACGCCGACCACCTGCATGGCCACCGGCGCGTTCAGGAATATCGCGTGCGAGCGCACCACCATGTACACGCCTGCGGTCACCATGGTCGCCGCGTGGATCAGCGCGCTGACCGGTGTGGGACCTTCCATCGCGTCCGGCAGCCAGACATAGAGCGGAAGCTGCGCGGATTTTCCAACCGCGCCGACAAACAGCAGAAGCGCAATCGTCGTGAGCGTGCCAATCTGACCGGCGGGATCGGCGGTCATGCCGGCGGCGCGCGGCAGGACGATGGAGAAATCGAGCGAGCCGAAAGTGCGGAAAATCAGGAAAAGCCCCAGAAGGAATCCGAAATCGCCGATGCGGTTTACCCAGAACGCTTTGTTTCCGGCGTTCGTGGCGGATTGCTTCAGGAAGAAGAACCCGATCAGCAGGTAGCTGCACAGTCCGACGCCTTCCCAGCCGACGAACATCAGCAGGTAGTTGGCCGCCAGGATCAGCACCAGCATGAAAAACATGAACAGGTTGAGGTAAGAAAAAAACCGGCGGAAGCCCGGATCGTCGTGCATGTATCCGGTGGAATAGATGTGAATCAGCCAGCCGACGCCGGTGACGACCAGCAGCATGATCACGGTGAGCTGGTCCACCTGTAGCGCGAAGTCCGCCTGAAATCCTCCAGCGGAAATCCACGTAAAATAGGTTCTGATCCAAGGAATTTGGTTCGGGGAAAGCGTAAAGAATTCGCGCACCGCTTCGAGCGCCAAGAGAAACGACAGCGTGGTCGAGGAAAGCGCGACGGCTGAGATAACGTTCTTCGGCCATCGTACGCCAAAAATTCCATTGGCGGCGGCGCCCAGGAGCGGCAAGAGCGGAATGATCCAGAGATAAGTGAGAACCGGCATCAGTCTTTCAGCGAATCCACGTTTTCCACGTCGAGCGTTCCCCGGTTGCGGTGAATGAGGATGATGATCGCCAGGCCCACGGAGGCTTCGGCCGCGGCCACGACGATCACGAAAAAGACGAACACCTGTCCCTGCAGCTGGCCGAGCAAACGGCTGAAGGAAACGAACGCAAGATTGACGGCGTTGAGCATCAGCTCAATGGACATGAAAATGGTGAGGATATTGCGTTTGAAAATAAACGCAATCACTCCCAATCCGAACAGGACGGCGCTGAGCACCAGAAAGTACGAAGTTGGAACCACAACTCCCCCAGAGTGCTTCTTTAACTTGTGTAGCGCCCGCCTTCAGGCGGGCATTGTGGACCAAAACCCATGCCCGCCTGAAGGCGGGCGCTACAAAGCCCCGGCCGAATCAACCCGACCTTAGTTGGACTCTTCGCGGCGCGCCAGGACCAGGGCGCCCAGCAAAGCGATCAAAATCAAAAACGACGTCAGCTCAAACGGGAACACGTATTCGCGGAAGAGCAGGGTCGACAGGTCGCGCGTCGATACCGTTTCCGCCGGCGCCGAGCCGAGGTGCGACGTGGCCCGCCCAATCCAATAGGCCACTTCCACGAGGAACACAACCCCGAGCGGCGCGCCCACAAAGCGCGCCATGCGGCTCACATTCGAGCGTTCTTCTTCTCCGGCATTGAGCAGCATGATGACAAAAACAAAGAGAACCATGATCGCGCCGGCATACACAATGATCTGTACGGCGGCCACAAATTCCGCGCCTTGCAAAAGATAAAGCCCCGCGAGAGCGACCATCACGACGATTAGCGACAGGGCGCTGTGAATCGGGTGGCGCTGCACGATCAGGCTGACCGCTCCCGCCACGGCCACGGCCGCGAGGACCAGGAAGATCGCGATCTGCGGCGTGATCATCGCGTCCCTCGGAACGTTACCTTTGACCCGAATCTCATTGTTGTGTCATCACAATCGCCAGACTCGTGATCACCACGTTCAGGATCGAAAGCGGAAGAAGCAGCTTCCACCCGAAATTCATCAGCTGATCGTAGCGGAAACGAGGAAGCGTCCCGCGCACCCAAACGTAAATGAACAGGAATACCGCGATTTTCAGAAGAAACCAGAACGGTCCCTGAATAAACTCGATAACGCCAGGCTGGCCGCAAAAAACTCCGAGTCCGCACAGGGCGACTCCCAGAACTGGCAATACGATCCGCCCAAATACCGTGAGGTAGCGGACCCCGTGCACGATCAAGGCGAGGCCCGCCAGGGCGAACACCGCCGAGGGAATGAAGTGCGTCCAGGCGAACAGGCGAGTCTGCGGAAACGGTGAGAGCCATCCGCCAAAAAACAAAATCGTCGCGAGGCAGGAAACAGTAATCATGCTGGCGTATTCCGCCATGAAAAACATCGCGAACTTGAAGCTGGCATACTCGGTGTGAAAGCCGGCGACAAGTTCGGATTCCGCTTCGGCGAGGTCGAAGGGCGCGCGATTGGTTTCCGCCACCGCGGCGATGAAAAATAGGAAGAAGCCCAGCACTTGCGGCATGGGAGAACCGATCAGGTTCCATCGCGGCAAGAAACCCCAGTGAAAACCTTGCTGTGAGGTCACAATTTCGCTCAGATTAAAAGTGCCAGCCATCAGGATCACGCCCACGACGGACATCGTCAGCGCCAGTTCGTAGCTGATCATTTGCGCCGAGCTGCGCAGGCCGCCGAGCAGTGGATACTTGCTGTTGGACGACCAGCCGGCCAGCGCCACGCCGTACACTCCCATCGACGTGATCGCGAATAAAATCAAGAGGCCGATATTCAAATTCGTGATTCCCGTCGGCGTCGGCTGGCCGAACATCGTCAATCCCTTCGGCCCGAACGGAATCACGGCGATTGAGGTGATGGCGAGCGACAGCGCCAGAAACGGCGCAAGAAAATAGGCGAACTTGTCCGCGGCCGCCGGCGTCACGTCCTCCTTGAACAGAAATTTAACGCCATCGGCGAGCGGTTGCAGCAAGCCGTGCGGGCCGACGCGATACGGTCCCCAGCGCGCCTGTATATGTGCCACGACTTTTCGCTCAAACCAGGTGAGATAGGCGAGCGCCGTCAGAAGCACGAAAAGCAGGATGATTACCTTCGGCAACACGACGATGAGAAGCGGATGCTGCGCGGCTAATTCGTTCACGGGCGCGCCTCCACTTCCACTGCTTCTTCGGCTGCTTCCGGCAGGGAATGAACCATGGTGCAGTAGCGGCTCAAACTGCCGCTGGTGAATAGTGTGTCGCCCGAGGAGAAGATAGACCCGGCCGGGACATCAAATTTTGCGTTGCCGTTGGCGGAGGAAACAGGAGAAGTTCGCTCCGCCTCTCCGAGCAGCAGCGTCGCCATGGCGAGGTTGTAGCCCGGGACCCATTGGCGAATCTCGTCGAAGGCGGCTTCCGGCGTGCGCAGGCGGATCGCTTGTCCGAGGCCGTGCTGCGCCAGTTGGAAGGAAAGAATTCGCAGGATATCGAAATCCGTGCGCGTGCCCATGACGTCGCCGCCCTTGCGCACGAGTTGCACTTCGCCGGCGGAGTTGGTCATGGTCCCATTTTTCTCGTACGCGGCGGCTGCGGGCAGAACGATGTCGGCGAGTTGCGCGGTCTCGGTGAGGAACAGGTCCTGCACGATCAGCAAATCGAGCTTGCCCAGGCGGCCTGTTGCGGAGACGCCGAAAGTTTTTACCGGGTTCGCGCCGACGACATAGAGCGCATGCAACTCTCCCTTGGCTGCGGCCGCGAGCATCCCGCGCGCGTTCATTCCGGGCTTTTCCGGCAGTTTCGCGCCCCACAGCGCTGCAAATTTCTCCCGCGCATTCGCGTCCGTAACAGGGACGTAGCCGGGGAGCATGTCAGGGAGTTGGCCCATGTCCGCCGCGCCGCGCGAATTCGCATAGTCGCCAAGAGCCATATAGCGCGTGTGGCCGGGCAGGGAATAGCCGAATTTTGCGATGTCCTGGACTGCGGTACCGGTCAGTTCCGCGCCGAAGACGATGACCACGTTGCTCTCTTTTTCGAGCGAAGCCTTGAGCGAGGAAAGCCGCTCGATCGTGCCGGCGTCGAGCTGCGCTTCGCCGCCCGCGAGCCAGCGGACGGCGGTGGCCTCGCGGCCCTCGGGCACCTCGGCAAATCCCCGTGCCTTGCGCAGCAACTTGATGGATTTTGAATTGATAATGTACAGGCGCGCGCCGTGATGGCGGATGGCGGACCGAATCTGCCAAGCGACCAGCGGGCTTTGCTCGGTCGGATCGTGTCCGACAAGCAATACGGCATCCGCCTCGTACAGCTGCGCCATGGTGGCACAGGCGTCGCCAGCTTGAGTGCCGAGCGCCGAGATCAGGCTCGCGTAATCGGCGGTGCGGTGATGATCGATGTTGTTCGTCCCGATGGAGGCGCGCGCGATGCGCCCCAGCAGGTAATTCTCTTCGTTCGTCGTGCGGTTCGAGCCGATGAAACCGATCGAATCCGCGCCGGACGATTTGTGCACTTCGGCGAGACGCCGGGAAACTTCGGCGAGGGCATCTTCCCAGCTTGAGGGCACAAGCTGGCCGTCGCGACGCACAAGGGGAAGCTTCAGGCGCTCCGGGTGCCTCGTGAAATCAAATCCGAAGCGGCCCTTCACGCAAAGAAAATCCTTGTTGAATCCGGAGAGATCGCGATTGTTGGCGCGCAGGATTTCATTGTTGCGCACGCTGAGCGTGGTCTTACAGCCGTTCGAGCAATGCGTGCAGACCGTGGAGACGTAGGTCATTTCCCACGGGCGGGTCTTGTAGCGGTACGTGCCGCTGGTGAGCGCGCCGACCGGGCAGATATCGATGCACATGCCGCACTCTTCGCAGTCCAGATGATCCTCGCCATTCGGAATGATCACCGATTGCGAGCCGCGCGCGCCCACGCCGAGCGCTTTGACGTCCATGCCCTCATCGCAAACGCGCACGCAGCGGAAACACAAGATGCACCGCGGCGCGTCGTAGTAAACCGCTTCCGACCACTTCTGCTCCGGCACGTGGCGCTTTTCTTCGTTGAAGCGGCTCTTGTCCGCGCCATACGTAAAAACCATGTCCTGCAATTCGCATTCGCCGCCCTTGTCGCACACGGGACAATCGAGCGGATGATTTGCCAACAGGAATTCCAGCATGCCCTTGCGCGCTTCACGCACTTGCGGCGTGCTGGTGCGCACCACCATGCCGGGCATTGCCACCAGAGTGCACGCGGTCTGAAGCTTGGGCGCTTTTTCCACTTCGACCAAGCACATGCGGCAAGCCGCCTGCAACGACAGGCCAGGAAAATAGCAGAACGACGGGACTTCGATGCCCATGCGGCGCGCGGCTTCGATCACGAGCGTCCCGGGCGGGACGGTGACGTCGCGGTCGTCAATCTTCAGCGTGATATCTTTTGAATCGGCCATTTTGTCCCGGGATCCTCAGCGGACCGCGGCCATGACGTCGGCCGGCCTGTACGGACATTTTCCGGAAAGATGTTCTTCAAACTCGTTCCGCCATTTCTTGACGATGCTGATGGTGGGCATCGCCGCGGCATCTCCGAGCGGGCAGAACGTGCGGCCCAGCATGTTTTTCGCCAGATCGCCCACAAGAGTAATGTCTTCCGGACGGCCGAGGCCGGAATGGAAGCGGTCCAGCATCTTGCGCAGCCAGCCTGTGCCTTCGCGGCAGGGAATGCACCAGCCGCAAGATTCGTGCGCGTAGAAATGCATGATGCGCCGCGCGAGGTCCACCATGCACGTATCTTCGTCGATCACGACGAGGCCGCCCGAGCCGAGCATCGACCCGGCCTTGGCGACGGAATCGTAATCCATATTGACGTCAATTTCCTCGGCCGTCAGCAGCGGGCAGGAACTTCCGCCGGGTATGACGGCCTTGAGCTTTCTCCCGTTTCGCATTCCGCCGGCAACGTCTTCGATGATCTTGCGCAGAGGAAAACCCATCGGCAATTCATAGATGCCGGGTTTGTTGACGTGCCCAGAAACGCAGAACAGGCGCGTGCCTCCGTTTTTCGGCGATCCGATGCCCGCGTACCATTCGCCTCCGCGCCTAAGAATTTCCGGGGCGGAGCAGAGCGTCTCGACGTTGTTGATGACGGTCGGCGATCCGTACAGCCCGACGACGGCGGGGAACGGAGGCCGGATGCGCGGATAGCCGCGCTTGCCTTCGAGCGATTCCATCAGCGCCGATTCCTCGCCGCACTCGTACGCGCCCGCTCCGGTATGCGTGACGAGGTCGAAATCGAATCCGCTGCCGAGAATATTCTTGCCGAGGTAGCCAGCCTTGTAAGCTTCCTCGACGGCCCCGTCGAGGATGTCCAGGACGTAGCGATATTCGCCGCGAACGTAAATGTATCCCTGATGCGAGCCGACCGCGCGTCCGGCAATCACGACTCCTTCGATCAGCTGATGCGGCATCATTTCCATCAGCGGGCGGTCCTTGCACGTGCCGGGCTCGCTCTCATCCGCGTTGCACAGAACGTATTTGGGCTTGGCCGATTCCTTGGGCACAAAGCTCCACTTCATGCCGGTGGGAAATCCCGCGCCGCCGCGCCCGCGCAGATTCGACTTCTTTACTTCATCGATGACCTGCTCGGGAGTCAGTTCCTTGAGCGCGCGCTCCATTCCTTTATAGCCGTCATGCGCGAGGTAGACTTCCAGTTTGTGCGAATCCTTGACGCCGAAGAGCCGGCTGATGACAGGGACCTCGGCTGGATGCCGCTCTTTCACGGAGCCCGTAATCGGCGTGGAAGTTTGCGGCTTTCGTCCTGTTTCGAGCGCCTCGAAAATTTGCGTGGTGCGTTCGATGGTGAGATTTTCGTAGAAGTCGTAATTCACCTGCATGGCCGGAGCGCCGGTGCAGGCGCCGATACATTCCACTTCTTCGAGAGAAAATACGCCGTCCTCGGTGGTTTCCTTGTGGCCGATCTCCAGTTTTTTCTGAACGAATTCGTAGAGCTTGTTGCCGCCGCGAAGCATGCAGGACACGTTCGTGCAGACCTGGACGTGGAATTTTCCGGCGCGCTGGCGGCGAAGCATCGAGTAATACGCCATCGTCTCGGTCACCTGCAGAGTATTCAGGCCGAGCCGCCCGGCGATTTCCCCGATCATTTCATCGCTGACGTAGCCGAACTGATCCTGCGCGTAGAGCAGCATGGGGATGAGCGCCGAACGCTTCACCGGGTAGCGGCTTTCGAGCGTTTGGAATTTGGTTTCCAGTTGCGGGGGCAAATTCATCAGCGGTCAATCTCCCCGAGAACGATATCCAGCGTCCCGATGCTGGCGATCGCATCGGCCACCAGGTGGCCCACCACCATCTTCTGGAGCGCTTGCAGATTCACGAACGAGGGCGCGCGCATTCGCATGCGATACGGCTTCGGCGAACCGTCGCTCGCGAGGAAACAGCCCAGCTCGCCGCGGGGCGATTCGACGCGCTGGTAGACTTCGCCGGGCGGAGGCGCGAACCCTTCCGTGAAAATCTTGAAGTGGTAAATCAGCGCTTCCATTTCCGTCTTCATTTTTTCGCGTTGCGGCGGAACGATTCCGGGCGCATCGGCTTTCACGGGGCCGTCGGGCGGAATTTTTTCGAGGGCCTGGCGCACGATCTTCAGGCTCTCGCGCATTTCTGCAACGCGGCACAAGTAGCGGGCGTAGCAATCACCTTCGGTGCGTACGGGCACCTGGAAATCGAATTCGTCGTAACTCGAGTAGGGGAAATATTTCCGGACATCGTAATCCACGCCGGAGCCGCGCAGCGACGGGCCAGAGACTCCCATCGCGATCGCATCTTTCGCGTTCAGCACGCCCACGCCCTGCGTGCGCCCGATCCAGATCCGGTTCTTGGTTAGCAATTCCTCGTATTCATCGAAGCGAGATGGGAAAGTCTGGACGATTTTCTGGACGTGATCGGTCCAGCCGACCGGCGGCTCAAGCGCGAGCCCGCCAATGCGGAAATAGCTGGTCATCATCCGCTGGCCGC
>JGI12269J14319_10001986_pt1 | contig 20079 bp, 18 predicted proteins | sample PeaSoiSIISIP2007_FD_14319 | JGI IMG/M metagenome (IMG submission 14319)
GAGGGCTGCAGGAACTTGCCCGACCCGCGCACCTTGATCTGGTAGATGCCGTCGGGAAGGCTGGAGACTCCCGGGGTCCAGCCGGTGTCGTTGGGGTACCAGCGGTCGTACCAGGAGAGGGTCAGGGAGGTCCCGCTGACGTGCATGGGGAGCATCACCATCTTGGAGTTGGAGAAGTCGCTCACCGACCAGCGATCGCCCATGTACACGAAATCCACGCCGTTGGCGCCGGGCATGGGGAAGGCCCAGCCCACCTGCGATTCGAAGGTGTTGGCACCGGCCGTCGCGATGTCCCCCCGGGAGGTCCAAGGGCCGGCCAGGGCGCTGGAGGTGTAGTAGTGGTTGTCGTTGAAGTTCCACCCGGTGCACCAGGACATGAGCCAGAAGTAGAGGCCGCCGGATTTCACGATCGCGTGCCCCTCGCAGGAGAAGTTGTCGGAGGCGTTTCCGCGGTACAGCTCCTTCACCACCTGGGTGTAGGTGCTGTCCAGCGAGAACAGGCTCACGCTCTGGTTGTTGCGGGTGCTGCAAAGGAGGTAGGCGGAGCCGTCGGCGTCCTGGTACACGTTCAGGTCGCGGCTGTCGATCCCCAGCGGCTGGAAGTGGTTCTGGAACACGAAATCCCCGTCGATGGAATCGGCGGTGGCGTACGCCACCTCCGCCACGTTGTAGGCGTTGTAGATCACCTTGCCGTTCGAAGCGATCCAGTCCCCGGCGGGGACCACGGCGTCGCGGCAGGTGGCCGCGCGCAACGGGCCTTGCATCAGGCAGAGGAGCGCGGCGACGAGCGCGGCATATCCGGTCCGGACTCGGAACGCTTTGAGCATGGAAATCTCCCCGGCGAAGGTGCTGCCCCCGAATCTATCCCCGATCCCACCTTCACCGCTGGCCAACCGGCCCCCGCCTTTGCCGCCGGGTGTAATTTGTGGGCCGTGGACATGTTGCAGACCCGGATGCGAGGCAGAAGCTGGAACTTCGGAAGCCTCTACGAGGTGATGGCCAAGGCCAACGCGCCCAAATCCGGCGATCGATTGGCCGGGATCTGTGCCCAAAGCGCCCAGGAGCGGATCGCCGCCAGGCAGGTGCTCTCGGAAATTCCCGTTTCGCGGTTCCTGGAGGAACCCGCCGTGCCCGCGGAACGGGACGAAGTCACCCGAGCCATCCAGGCGGGGATCGAACCCATCGCCTGGGCGGAAATCAGAGGCTGGAGCGTCGGAGAACTCCGGGAGAGGATCCTAGCCGCAAACGGTCCAACCCTGCTGCGCTGGGGGAAAGGCCTGCCGTCGGAGGCCATCGCCGCCGTCGCCAAGCTGATGTCCAACCTGGACCTGGTGTCGGCCTCCGCCAAGATCGCGGTGGACGTGCGCTGCCGCACGCGTCTGGGCGGATCGGGGATCCTTTCCAGCCGCCTGCAGCCCAACCACCCCACCGACGACCTGGCCGGAATCCTGGCCTCGCTGGACGAGGGTCTGTCCTACGCCTGCGGAGACGCCGTGGTGGGCATCAATCCCGCGGACGATTCGGTGGGCGCCGTGCGGCGCACCGCGGACGCCGTGAGCGAACACGTCCACGACGTCCTGGGCGTGCCCACGCAGGTCAGCGTGCTGGCCCACGCCACCACCCAGATGGAGGTGCTGCGCCAGGGGGGCAGGCTGGACCTGGTGTTCCAGTCCCTGGCCGGGACGGAAGACGCCTGCCGTTCCTTCGGGATCTCGGGCCAGCTTCTGTCCGAGGCGCGGGCGTGCCAGAAGGAGCTGCGTCCGGAGCTCGGGCAGGTGATGTACTTCGAGACCGGCCAGGGGTCCGAACTTTCCGCCGGGGCCCACCACGGGATCGACCAGCTCACCCTGGAGAGCCGTTGCCACGGGCTGGCGCGGATCCACGACCCGTTCCTGGTGAACACCGTGGTGGGGTTCATCGGGCCGGAGTACCTGGCCGACGGCCGCGAGGTCGCGCGGGCGGGGCTGGAGGACCATTTCATGGGGAAGCTCCACGGACTGCCCATGGGGGTGGACGTGTGCCATACCAACCACATGGACGCCGACCAGAACGACCTGGAAAGCCTGGCGGTCCTGCTGGCCGCGGCCGGTTGCACCTTCTTCATGGGCGTGCCGATGGGCGACGACGTCATGCTCAACTACCAGACCACGAGCTTCCACGATCTGGCCACCCTGCGCGAGACCCTGGGCAGGCGCACCGCCCCCGCATTCGAGGCCTGGATGGAAAGGGAGGGGATCCTTCGCGACGGCCTCCTGACGGAATCCGCCGGAGACGCCAGATTCTTCTCCGCCGGGCGCAGGAGATCCGCGTGAGCGCGCTCCTGCGCGAAACGTCCCGGGAACCGCGCGAGCGCACTTCGGCCCGGATCCAGGTCGGACGCGCGGGAACCCGACCCACCACCGCCCAACTGCTGCGTTTCCAGGAAGACCACGCCTGCGCGCAGGACGCCGTGCTCGCCACCGTGGACGCCGGAACGCCCGGTCGCCTCGGATGCGTCCTGGAATCGCGCTCGAGCGCCCGGGACAAGTCCGAATACCTCCGCAATCCCGGTACAGGACGGAAACTGGCCGAGGGCGAGGAGGGGCGGATCCTGGCACGGATCACCCCCGGAGCCCAGGTTCTGGTGGCCGTCGGCGACGGGCTCTCTCCCGCGGCCGTGGAGGCGCAGGTGCCCGTCCTCCTTCCCGCGTTGCTCGGATGCCTGCGAAAGGAAGGGTTCGAATCCATCGCAGGTCCCGTCTTCGTCCACCTGGCCCGGGTGGGTGTGCTGGATGCGCTGGGAGAAATCCTTCGGCCCGAGGTGGGAATCCTCCTGGTGGGAGAACGGCCCGGTCTGGCCACCGCCCTGAGCCTCTCGGCGTATCTCGGCTACCGACCCGGGCCGGGCCGCAGCGACGCCGACCGCAACGTGCTCTCCAACATCCACGAAGGGGGAATCCAGCCCCTCCAGGCCGCCGCGATGGTGGCCCGTTGGGCGGCGTCCATGCGCCGCCAGGCCTCGAGCGGCGTCGGCTTCCGACCCGACGCCGGATGATGCCGACGGTCCTCGATGCGACCCAGGCCACGCATGCCCACGTTTCCGCCTGCGGCTTCCTGCTCCTGGACAAGCCCCGGGGGAAATCCTCGCAACAGGCGCTCTCCCCGCTGAAGCGTCCGCTGCGCCAGAAGAGGATCGGGCACGCGGGCACCTTGGATCCCCTGGCCACGGGCCTCCTGGTGGCCGCCGCCGGCAAGGCCACGCGGCTCCTGTCCCACGTGGAAGGGGCGCGCAAGGAATACCTGGTGTGCCTCCGCGCGGGGGTGCGCACCGACACGCTGGACCTGGATGGACAGATCCTGTCGGAAGCCGCCGCGTCCTGGGACGGCATCGACTGGGAAGATCTGTCGCGTCCCTTCCTGGGGGAGATCGGCCAGGTTCCGCCCGCGTTCTCGGCCATTTCCGTGGGCGGTGTCCGCTCCTACGAAAGGGCTCGCAAGGGGGAAGACGTGGTCCTTCCCGCGCGGCGCGTGACCATCGATTCCATCGAGCCGGTCGATGGGCCGTCGCCGTTGTCGGGCACCGGATGGGAACCCGGAGACGCGACGCTGCGGATCCGGTGTTCCAAGGGCACCTACGTGCGCAGCCTGGTCCGGGACCTGGGCGAGCGCGCGGGGTTCGGAGCCAGCGTGTCGGCGCTGCGCCGCACCGCCATCGGCCCGTGGCGTCTGCCCGACGCGAGAACGGCGGAACCGGGCGAACCGGAGGTCCTGCCCGTGGACCGCATGTTCGACTGGCCCCGGTTCCATGTGCGCGAGGAGGACCTGAGACGGCTCTCCAACGGGAACGACATCCTCGCCGACATCGCACCCGGACCGCTGGTCCTGGCCCTTGGCCGGGATGGGGTCGCCCTCGCGTTCGGACGGGTGGAGGACGACGGGCGTTTCCGACCCGAAGCCCTCCTCGTGGATCAGATCCTGGAGAGCGCCGCCTCGTAATCCGGTTCGGTGGTGATCTCCGACACGAGTTCCGAGTGGACCACCACCCCGGCGGCGTCCAGCACGACCACGGAACGGGCCATGAGCCCCTTCAGGCCCGAGTCCAGGAGCTTCACGCCGTAGGCGTCCTCGAAGGAGGTGTCGCGGAAGGCGGAACCGGTGATCACGTTGTCCAGGCCTTCGGCGGCGCAGAAACGCTTGGCCGCGAAAGGCAGGTCCTTGGACACGCAGAGCACGACCACGTCCTTCAGCGAGGCCGCCTTCTCGTTGAACTTGCGCACGGACGTGGCGCAGGTGGCGGTGTCGACGCTGGGGAAGATGTTGATCACCACCTTCTTCCCCGCGAGGTCGGAGAGGGAGATGCCGGAGAGATCCTGCTTGACCAAGTGGAAATCCGGGGCCTTGGAGCCGATGGAAGGAAGGTTTCCGGTGGTCTGGACTGGGTTGCCGCGAAGCGAAACGGTGGCCATGGGGCGCCTTTCTAAGGATTGAGATTGAGACTCGTGGGGAGTCGAATATAGGATACAAGGAGTCGGCAAGCCGGGCCACTGGCGGGGACCTATCTTCCTCGGCTCCATGAAGATCCGCCTCCTGCTCGCGACCGTCCTCTTCGCGTCCCTCCGCGTCCTCGCCTACGGCGACCAGGACCAGGACAAGAACCATCCTGAGGTCCGCTGGTGCGTTTCGGAGACCTCCCACTTCCGCTTCTTCTACGAGAAGGGACTGCGCAAGGCCGCCGAGGCCTGCGCGGCGCGCGCCGAGGCGGTCTATCCCGAGATCACCGCGCTCTACGGTTGGGAGCCGGCGGGAAAGACCGACTTCCTGGTGTACGACGAGGACTACTCCAACGGGTGGGCCATCGCGAGCCTGAACACCATGGCCATCTGGGACGCCGACCTGGGCTTCGAGCTGCGGGGCACGCACGACTGGATCCGCGACGTGGTGGCCCACGAGTTCTCCCACGTGGTGTCCATCCAGGAAGGCGCCAAGGGTCCGCCTTGGATTTCCGAGCTGGAGCTGGGCTGGGACGACGGCTCCGACCACCCCGTCACCTCCAGCGGATGGTTGCTCTGGTCCCTGGATCCCTATTCCATGTCCATGGCCGAGGGGACGGCGCAATGGACCAGCATGAAGATGGGCGGCGACCATTGGGACACGCACCGCGCCATGATCCAACGGGTGTACGCCGACGCCGACAGCCTGCTGCCCTGGAGCCGGATGAGCGCGTTTTCCGGCACCGGACTGGACTACGAACGGGTCTACGGGCAAGGGTTCAGCCTGATGCGGTTCATCGAGGAAACGCGCGGCAAGGAGTTCGCCGGGAAGTGGTGGAAGGCCCTGTCCCGCTGGCCCGCCCAGACCCCGGACGCGGCCTGGAAGAGCCTCACCGGACAGGACATCCGGGTCCTCTGGTCCCAATGGCGGGATTCGTCCAAGGCCCTGGCGCGCCGCGAGATCCAGGCCGCCTCCCCGCTGGTGGAGGGACGGAAATTGTTCGGAGACGCCTTCAACTGCCGGTCGCCGCTGTGGTGGAACGACACCCTGATCCTGTTCTCCTCCAACCGCGGATCGGACTTCCAGATCAATTCCCTGTGGGCCTACGACCTCCATCCCCGCGACACCGCGGACAGGAGCTGGGTGGTGGCCCCCATCATCCGCTCGCCGTTCTCCGTGGACACCGCAGCGCGCGAGGTTTGGTTCCATTCCGGGAGGGAGGACGATTCGCGGGGACGGCCCGTCCTGGACATCTACACCGCGGTCCTGCACCCCGAGCGCAAGGATTCGACCCGGTTCACCGCCGACCCCAAGCCGAAGCAGAAGAGACTGACCCGTTCCATGCACGCCTTCTGCCCGGCCGTCCACGGGGACAGCATGGCCGTCGTGGTCCGCGACCGGATGGCGTTCCACGTACAGATCCTGCCCTCGGACGGATCGGGATCCGGACGGGTGCTGTACCCCCTCCCCGACTCTTCGGGGGACGAGCCCGACGAACCGATCTTCGCGGTCCAGTGGGCACCGGACGGGAAGACCCTGGCCGTGGACCGGTTCGACGGGACCCTCCGCCGGGTGGACCTGGTGGACCGCGCCGGGCACCTGCTGTCCCGCGCCGGAGATTCCCTCTCGGAATGGCGCGACCCGGCGTTCTCGCCGGACGGAAAATGGTTGTACCTCTCCTCGGACCGGACGGGGATCTTCGACCTCTATCGCCAGGATCTGTCCACGGGAAGGATGGACCAGATCACCTCCGTCAAGGGCGGAGCCTTCCAGCCGGCACCCTCCCCGGACGGCAAGCGCCTCGCCTTCGTCGCCTGGGGCACCGACGGGTATTCCCTCCAGATCCTGGACACCCTCCACCCCTTCGCTCCCCGGAACATGGCCAAGGCGGAGGTTCCCGCGGACACCGCGCCGGTCCAGGAGTCCTGGGACCTGGCCGGCCGCGAGCAGCCCTATTCCTCCATCCCCGACCGCGCCCTCCTCTCGCCCATCCTCTACGCCCAGCGCACGCCCCCGCTCTTCGGATACGAGGGCTCGCAGTGGAAGGCCATGGCGGGAGCCCGGGCCCAGATCCTGGATCCCGCCCGCGTGAACAGCCTGGTGTTCCTGGGCCTTCTGGACCTGGGCAACGGATTCGACTACCTGGGCCTGGACCAGCCCAACCTCATGAACCCTCGCCAGGAGAAGGTGTTCCTGGTGGGTTGGGAGAACCGCTCCTGGTGGCCCACCCTCTACACCGAGGCCTCCTGGCAGAACCTGCGCGGGCAGGACACCTCGAGCCTCGAACCCCTCGAGCCCGGTGGTCCTCGGGTCCAGATCGCCCAGCCCTGGGCCATGCAGGTGTCGTCCGTGGTTGCCGGAGCGCGGTACTCGCTCACCCAGAACCAGAAGGTCCACGCCGAACTCTCCTGGACGGGCTACGACTTCGACCTCTACGACGCCAATTTCCGCTTCAACGCCTATTCCGCCCTCGCCCCCACCTTCTTCTGGACCTACCTGAGCCAGCAGGAGCAGGGATTGGACAAGCTCGCCGACCAGCGCGGAACCTTCGCGCGCATCCAGGCCTCCTCGGAGTTCTCCGACCTGCAGCGGTCCGGGACCTTCGATTCCGTCTTCATCCAGCAGGCCAATGGAGCGGTCACGGCCCGCACCGTGTCCAGCACGGTCAACCGGGTCTCGGCAGACATCCGCGAGGCCGTGCCCAATCCCCTGTGGGACGACCAGACCTTCGAGTTCGACGCCCAGGCTTCCGGCATCCTGAACTGGCGAAGTCCCGACACCCTGAGCGACTTCTACCTGGAAGGGCTCTCCGTCCCGGGGTATCCGGACTTCGTGCCCGGACAGACGGAGACCCGCACCTTCCAGGGCACGCACACGGCCTATTTCCGTGTCGCGACCCGCTTTCCCCTGGTGCACATCCGCGGGGGCGATTGGATCTGGTTCTTCGACGACTGGAGCGCGGGGGCATCCGCCCAGGCCGGTCGCGCCTGGAAAGGAGACTGGTACGACCCCGGCCTGTCCNTGCGCGCCCANGCCTGGGACTACGCGCGGTCGGTCACCTGGGAGACCCGACTGTCGGGGCGCATCCACAGCGCCTACCCCTTCCACCTCTCCCTGGCCTTCTCCCGCGCGCTGGACAACCCCGGCGGACTCCACCAGGCGGATGTGCGGATCTTCGGGGCGCCCACCGGCGCCACCCGGGTGGAGTTCGGGGTGAACACCGGCCTGGACGAATGGGCCATCATCGACCAGCCCTTGCGCCGCCTGGGCCTGTTGCCCGAGCCGCGGAGACTCTGGTGAGATCGCGACGGCTCCTGTCGCTCCTGTTCCTGGGCTTCAGTTCCGGACTTCCCCTCTACCTCACGTCCAAGACCCTCCAGGCCTGGATGTCCAGCAGCAAGGTGGACCTGAAGTCCATCGGCCTCTTCTCGCTGGCGAGCCTGCCCTACAGTCTGAAGTTCCTCTGGGCGCCGCTGTTGGACAGATTCCGTCCGCCCTTCCTGGGACGTCGGCGCGGCTGGATCCTCCTCTGCCAGGTCCTGCTGGCCCTGGCCGTGGCCGCGATGGCCTTCGCGGATCCCCGCCAGTCGCTGCGACCGCTCGCGCTCGCGACCGTGCTGGTCGCCTTCCTTTCGGCCAGCCAGGACATCGCNTTCGAGGCCTGGCGCGTGGANGTCCTCCCCGAAGCCGAACGCGGGTCGGGGGCCTCCACCGCCGTCCTGGGATACNGGATCGCNCTCCTGGTGACCGGGGCCCTGGCCCTGATCTGGGCCGACCGCCTGGGATGGANGACGGTCTACCTGCTCCTGGCCCTGTTCCAGGGAAGCTTGGCGGTGGCGACATTCCTGGCCCCGGAGCCCGTCCAGTCNGCCGCATCCCCCAGGACCCTGGCGGACGCCGTGGTGAAGCCCTTCTCCGCCTTCGTGCGCGCCCGCGGCTGGGTTCGCGCCGGCGCCGCCCTCGCCTTCATCGCGTTGTTCAAGTGGGGCGTCTACCTGGTGAGCGCCTCGTCGACGCCCTTCCTGCTGGCATTGGGCTACTCCAACACCGAGGTCGGACAGGTGCTGGGCGGAGCGGGTCTGGGCGCCTCCATCGCGGGGACCGCCGCAGGCGGAATCGCCATGTCGCGCCTTTCCGTGCGCGGAGCGCTCTGGGCGTTCGGAAGCTTGCAGGGAGCGTGCGGGATCCTGTTCTGGCTGTTGGCCCTGCACGGACGCGATCCCCCGCTGATGGCCGCGTCGGTGATCTCGGAGAACTTCTTCGTGGGCATGGGGTCCGCCGCGCTCGTGGCCTGGATGATCGGCGAGTGCGATCCTCGCTACTCCGCCACCCAGTTCGCCCTGCTCTCCAGCCTGATGGCCTTCTCCAGGGACATCCTCACCTCGCCCTGGGGATGGCTTTCCGTCCGTCTGGGCTGGCCCGCCTTCTACCTGTGGACCGTGGTCGCCTGCGTACCCGGCCTGCTCCTGCTCGGCTTCTTCCGCAAGCCCTCCATGGCGGCTACAGCAGGGCCATGACGCCCTGGGGCAGCAGGTTCGCCTGGGCCAGCATGGCCGTGGAGGACTGGTTCAGGATCTGGTTCACCGAGAGCTGGGTGCTCTGCTGGGCGTAGTTCGTGTCCATGATGTTGGATTCCGCGCTGGTGGCGTTCACCACGAAGGATCCCAGGTTGCTGGAGGCGCTGGAGAGCTGGTTCATGGAGGACCCCAGACCCGAGCGCAGCGACGAGACCGACTGCAGGGCCGAATCGAGGCTGGCCAACGCCCCCTGGGCCCCGGATTGCGTGGACACGGTCCCGAGCGAAAGCGTGGACGAGAGGCTCCCCGTGGAGACGTTGATCACCGATCCCGGCGAACCGTCCCCGACCTGGAAGCTGAAGCCCTGCTTTCCGGAAAGCAGAGGGATTCCGTTGTAGGTGGTCGATTGGGAGATGTCCGAGACCTCGGAAGCCAAGGCGGAGTATTCCTGCTGGATCGCGGCGCGATCCGTGCTGTTGTAGGTGCCGTTCGCGGACTGGGTGGCGAGGTCCCGCATCCTCTGCAGGGTGTCGGAAATCTGCTGGCCGCCCGAATCGGCGATCTGGAGCATGGCCGCCGCGTCGTTGGAGTTGTTCTGCGCCTGCTGGCTGCCGCGGATCTGGGCGCTCAAGGCCTCGGCGGTGGCCAGTCCAGCGGGATCGTCGGCAGCCGAATTGATGTTCAGGCCCGTGGCGAGCTTCAGGAGCGAAGACCTGAGCTTGGTCAGGTTCGCNTGCATGGAATTCTGGATTCCGAGAGCGGAAGTGTTGTCGTTGATGAGCATCGGCTTTCCCCCTGAATTTCGAACAGGCCGCGCGATTCACGAGACGCCGGGATTCCGGAATTCTCCTGGATCGAACCCTCCACCCTGTTCGGAGGCCCGGACGAAAGCCCGGTAATCATGGTATAGGCTGCGGGGACCCCGAACTTTAGCCCGAAATTTCCGGAAACGAAAAAACCCCGGTCCGCGATGGACCGGGGTCGAACTCTCGAACCTTCCCAAAGTGCGGGAAGGAGCGGAATTACATCTTCTTCGCCTTGGAGGTGTCCTTCTTGGTGGAGTCCACCTTGGTGGAATCCTTCTTGGTGGTGTCGACCTTCTTGGTGGTGTCGACGACGACGGCGGTGGTGTCCTTGGTGGCGGTGTCCTTGGGCTTGTTGTCGCAAGCAACGAACAGGAAAGCGGCGGTGGCAAGGATGGCGAGCTTCTTCATGGGAACACCTTTCGATGGTAGGATAGGGAAGAGACGGTCTGTCTCGTTCTGTGGACCCACTGAGCGAAGACCATGCCCACCTTCAAGATCTGGTCATCCTTCCTCGTTTACCCGGTGAAGACGGAATTTATCGGGTTTTTCGCCCGATGAATCGGGTGGATTGCCTGGGATTTTTCACTGGTTCCTTCGGCGAGGATCCAATCCAACAGGGTGTCGGCGAGATGGGACGCGAGCACCTGGGGAGAGGGGAGTTTTTGCCATGGACGGTGATCCAGGGGCCGGACTCCGGTCAGCCAGGTTTCCAACCGGTCTCCCCCCGGTCCCAGCCGGATGGAGCCATGCTGGAGCAATGACACCTTCCCCAACCGACGAGCGGATCCCACCCACTTCATCCCTCGCCATTTGAGTTCGTGACGACTGGTGGAAGCGAAACAGGGCGCCGGCCCCAGGCCCAAGGGGTCTCGGCTGGAGCCTCCGCGCTCCAGCGTCAGGTCCTCGATCCCCGCCCTTCGCCCCGACTCCAACAGCCAGGCCCCGAAAAACTCCTCGGGTCCACGTCGCCCCTCCAGGAACACGGGATGGTCCAGAGGGAAGACCACCGAGTAGGTGAGTTCGTCCTGATGCCAGACCGCGCGGCCGCCCGTGGGGCGCTTCACCACCGCGGCAGGTCCGAGCGGGTCCGAGGAGGGATCCTTCCGCCATTTTTCCCAACGGGGCGCGAGGGCCACCTCATGCGTCTGTCCGCGTCCGAGGCTCACGGTGGGCTCGTCCCACAGGTAGAGTCGCAAGAGGGGAACCCGGGCGTCGGGCGAGGCGGTGGCCGGGTCGGACTCCATGGAAAGGAAAATCTCCTCGTCCCGTCGCATGTGGGCTTCGCCCGATCCCCCTCGCAGGGGTTCCGTCCTGAGTTCCATGCCTGCGGTGCCCGGAACTCTGGCCTAATGGCAGGAGGTGCAGACGGCGATGCTGGTGAGCACCAGGGAAAGGAGCAACGAGAACCCCATCAGCTTGAGGGACCGGCACCGCAAGGCCGTCTCCAGTCCCTGGTCGGGGACGCGCTGGGTGCCGCAACCCAGGTCCCAGGCGCCCAAGGCGGCCAAGACGACGCAGGTGCTGGTCCAGGCCTCGAGGACGCACAGGAAGCTCCCGAACAGGGGAAGCACCAGAACCCACCTCCAAAGGGGGTCCACATCGGACCACAGCATCCAAGCCCCCGCCAAAACCGTGACCAGAAGTCCGGAGAGTCCCAGCAGGAGCCTGGTCCGTCGCCCTCGTTTGCAGAGATTGACCACGGCCAACTGTTTGGAAGCGCACTGCATCTGGCGGCATATGATACTCGGTGGCGCGACGGACAGCCACCGGATCCCACGAACGGGGCATCATTTTTCAAAACCGTGACAAAACGCCTTCGGCCCTGGGCTGGATCCCCGGGACCGGGCATATTGGCTCCCATGCCGAACACAACCACCGCCGTCCGACTCGCCCGACGGGCCGGCTCGCTCGCCTTCGAGATGGTCCGTGGCGTGCAACGCCCTCGGCTCCTGACCCACATCGTGACCTACCGATGCAACGCCCGGTGCCAGATGTGCGATTCCTGGAAGCGCGACGGCCGCTCGGATCTGGACGCCTCCGCCATCGAGGCTGTCTACCACAAGCTCCCGAAACTGGACGCGGTCCGGCTCACCGGAGGCGAGCCCTTCGTCCGTTCCGACTTCGCGCGCATCGCGACCTCCGCCCAACGGATCCTGCGTCCCCTGGCCCTGCACATCACCACCAACGGCTTCCTGACCGGCCCCATCGTGGAATACTGCCGGCGACGCGACCCCGAAATTCCCCTCCATCTGCTGGTGTCCCTGGACGGGTGCGAGGAGAACCACGATCGCATCCGGGGGCACAAGGGGGCGTACCGGAACGTGATGGCGACCCTGGGCGCCGTGTCCGCGCTCCGCAAGCCGGGCAACATCCGGTTGTCCGTGAACCAGACCATCGTGGAGGAGTCGGGAATCGCGGACATCCATCCCCTTACCCGTCTGCTGGAAGATCTGGGCGTGGAGCACCAGGTGGTGCTCGCCTACGAGGCCTCGGGCACCTACAGCGAGGATTGGGACGAGGAGAGCTCCCGCGGCCAGATCGGGAACTTCACACCGCTGGCGACACTCTCTCGCGACGCGGAGGGAAGGTTGCTCGCCGCCATGGAAGAACTCGAATCCGGTTCCAGTCCCGAAGTGCGCCTGGCCAAGGCGTACTACCGCAAGGGTCTGGCCCAGCGCCTGGGCAAGGTCGCCGCGACGGCTCCGCCCTGCGCCGCGCTGGGTCGGCATCTTCGGCTCATGCCCGACGGCTCGGTTCCCGTCTGCCAGTTCAATCCGGCGCGGGTGGGAAATCTTGCCCGCCAGGACTTTTCCGAGATGTCTTCCTCCCCGATCTACCGGGAAGCGCGGGACTGGGTGGAAAAATGCCCGGGCTGCTGGGCCGAATGCGAAGTCCTGCCCAGCGCCATCTATTCCGGAGACCTGCTCCGCTTCGGTCTTGGACTTCCGCCCCGCCGGAAGGTCCCCGCCCATGCGAACGCAAGCCAACCCGACAGCAACAACACGCCGCCCACAGGCGTGACGACGCCGAACCCGCGGATCCCGGAGAGGGCCAAGGCGTAGAGCGAGCCCGAGAACAGGACGGAACCCGCCGCCAGCAGCCGGTACGGAAGGCGCAGGCAAGGCACACCGGCCCGATCGGCCAAGGCGAGGGCGAGAAGAACGACCGCATGGACCAGGTGGTATTGGGCACCCGTGGCCCAGACCGCCATCAGGTCCGGCGGAAGTCTGGACCGGAGGGCATGGGCGCCGAAGGCACCGAAGACCACGGCCAATGCGCCCCAGATTCCGGAAAATCCCAGCATCACGATCTCCTCCAGCCCCCATGGGGGCGCAACGGATCCAGGTCCAAGGCGTCCGGCTCCAGGGCCGTGCCGTCCAGGAGGTCGGCGATCACGGCACCGGTGCGCGGGGCCATGGAGATCCCCGAACGGTAGTGGCCGGAGGCGACGAACAATCCCGGTTCCAGCCGACCCACGTGGGGAACCCGGTCGCGGGTACGGGGACGGATTCCGGCCCACGACTCCACCGCTGTGGAGAGATCGAGCCGGGGAAACAGTTGCCGCAGGCGGACCTGGAGATCCGCGATGCCCGCCGGGGTGGTGGTCTCCTCCAGGACCCCGTGCTCCATGGTGGCGCCCACCACCGACCACTCGCCCCGGGGCACCACGTAGAAGACGTCCTCCAGGTGCACCATGGCGGGGAGGCCGTGGAGGGCGGGAATCCGCGCGAGCTGGCCCCGCACGGGAACCAGGTTCGCCTTCCAACCCGCGGACTCCAGGACGGAACCCGTCCAGGGCCCCGCGCAGACCACGACGTTGGGCGCCCGGAACGCGCCGAGGGAGCAGGTGGCGACCCAACCCTCGCCACCGCGTTCCAACCGCACCGGGCCGGAACGCTCCAGGACCCTGGTCCCGGCGAGCCGCACCGACTCCAGCAAGGCCGCCAGGAGCTCGGCGGGACGGATCCACCTCTCTCCGGGGAACCGGAAGATCCTCCAGGGGCGGTCGCGCAGCAGGCTCGCCAGGGCGCGGGGCGCCGCCTCCGTCTCCTCCCATCGCGAGGGGTCGGATTCCTCTTCCAGTTTGTGGCGGAATCTGTCCGCACGGCCGCCGTGGCAGAAGAAGCACCAGTCGTCGCCTTCCTCCAGGTCCACCCGGAGGGAGGACTCGCGGGAAAGCGCCGCCACCCATTCCGGATAGGCCTGCAGGGATCGCGAATAGAACATGCGGCCGGGCACCCGGGATCGCACAGCCCCGCGGGAGACCAGGATCCCCGCCGCGGCCACGGAGGCGTGGGAAGCGGCCCGGTCCCTCTCCAGCACCAAAGGGCGCCATCCCCGCAGGGCCAGTTCGCGGGCCACGGAAAGGCCCGCGATGCCTGCCCCCACGACCAGCACGTCGCGATCGCTGCCCACGGAGGCCAAGTTACTGGCCTGACGCCGCACGGACCACCGCGAGCGTTGGGTTCAAGCCGAACCGGTTGGGGGCCACATCACTCATCGGGCTCGGGCTGAAGCCCTTCGCTGGACCAACCTCGCTGCGCTCGGATCAAGACCGGCTCCAACCGCCCGCAGGGCGTTGCCGAGCGATGGACTTCAGTCCGAGCGGGCCGGGGACGCCAGATATCGAACGGTGCCTCACCCCTACGCCTTGCTGACTTCGCGCACCAGGAGGCTCAGACCCTCGCGCGACGCCGGCCGCTCGGCCAAGCCCGGAAGCTCCGAGGCGGAAACCAGTTCCGGGTCGTAGACGGCCACGGCGAACCGGTCGCCCTCCTGCAGGTAGGTGGACTCGCCGAGCGGGGTGTAGCGCGTGGCGCCGATCGTGATCACCGCCCTGTCGGGGCGGGCGGCGGCCGAAAGCAGGGCGGGAAGATCCTCCAGGGGGCCCTCGTCCTCCTGGCTGGTCAATTTCTGCTCCATCCATTCCACCAGCGCAGGGCCGTAGAGGGTGTAGCCGAGAACCGGGCTGTCCTGTCCGTAGGCCTGCCAGGAGCCGTCGCGACCGAGGAACGACGCGATGCGGAACCGGTCCAGGGTGCAGCCCGGGACCAGACCCCCGGGGAGGGCGATGCGGACGTCGGACAGACCCTTCGATCCCGGTCCCCAGTTCTTCTTGTGGCTGATCTTGGCGGCACCTTCGCGGCGGATGGAGGCGTCGTCGAAGGCGGCGAAGGCCGTGGGCCGGATGCGGACCCGGCCGGATGGGTCCCAGGAGAGATCCGCGAAGAGCGCGACTTCCGGTTCGCCCTGGACCTGGGCTCCGTCGGGCAACGCGAGCAGCGAGGAGGAGATCGGGTTCGTGGACAGGAAGTTCCCGGGGATCGGAAGATGGAAGGGGAAGATCCCCTTGGGTCCCTGGCCCGAAGCCTTCAGGGCGGCGAAATCGCGGATCTCGCCCGCCTGTTCCAGATGGCCGGCGAAGTTCCCGGCGACACCGAACCCGGCGAAGGCGCGTCGCATGCCCGTCACGTTCCCTCCAGAAGCAGAGATAGATCCAATGGGAGCGCGGAATGGGTCAGCGCGCCCAGGGAAGCGAATTCGGCGCCGGCGGAGGCGTAGGCGGGAAGGGTGCCCAGGCGGATCTCGCCGGAAACCTCGAAGGGAAATCCCGCTCCGCGCGCGTCGCGCAGGGCGACCGATCGAGCGACCTCGGCCGGGGCGAAGTGGTCCAGGAGCACGCGCGTCAGGGGAAGGTCCAGCACGGAATCCAGTTCCTCGAGGGAGCGCACTTCCACGATGACATCGGCACCCACCGGACGCGTTTCCAAGGCGCGCAGCGCGGCGGATCGCACGCCTCCCGCGGCCTGGGCGTGGTTTTCCTTGATGAAGACCGCGTCCCACAGTCCCATGCGATTGTTGGCCCCCCCGCCCACGCGGATGGCCCATTTTTCCAGCTCGCGCTGGCCCGGCGCGGTCTTGCGGGTGTCCAGCACCCGGCAGGAGGCCCCCGCGGCGTCCTGGTGGATCCGAGCCTGGGTGGCGACCCCGGAAAGATGTTGCGCGAGGTTGAGGAAGACCCGTTCCCCTTCCAGGATGGCTCGGGTGGGTCCTTCCAGGAGCAGGACCTCGTCTCCCGGCGCCACCGTCGAACCGTCCTCCCGCAAAAGCGTCAGCTCGACCTCCGAGGCGCCCGCCTCCGGGTCCACGGCACCCAATTCCGAAAAGACCAGGGGCGCCAGGGACACCCCGCAGAGCGTTCCCGATTGCTTGGCGACCACCCGGGCCCGGCTGCGGTGGCCGGACGGCAGCACGAGTCGGCAGGTGAGATCGCCGGTCCCGATGTCCTCCTCCAACGCCAGTCGGACGATGCGGCGAGCGGCGGCTTCGGGAAGATCGAACATGATCGGCCCAGAGTAGTTCCTACCCTCCAGGGTGGGCAAGGGCGGGCAAAGCTTGCCCGGCTCCCCTCCGGAACGGGCCCGTACGGGGTGCCCCGACCGCTTGGCCCGTGGCTTGCGTGAGGTGCCATCACCGTGTTGAAGATCAAAGACATCATCGCCCTGGTGGCGCTCGCCGTGGTGAGCTTTCCCGTGGTCCTGCTGGGAGTGCTCCTGTGGACCGGCAACGTCCGCCTCGTCTTCGGGACCGAGGCGCAGGACCCAGCCGCCCGGGCTCGTTTGTTGGAACGCCCCGAGGACATCCCGGGTGCCACGCGCACCTCGACGGACACGTCCCGGATGGGAATGACGGATTCGGCCATGCTCCTGCGTGCCGCCGACCTGGACCGCCGGGAGGCGGAGGGGGGGGGGTGCAGATGCTCCGGGAGGACGACGCCCGGATCCGGGACACCATCCGCGCCGAGCGCCTGCGCCTGGAAGGCATCCTGGGCAAGGGCGATTCCCTCGAGAACGCCCGCACCACCGTGCTGGCTGGAACCTTCTCCGGCATGAAGCCGGACCAGGCGGCGAAGATCCTCGCCGCCCTGGACGACATCCTGGTCACCGCCATCCTGCGCAAGATCCCGGACGACCGACCGCGCGCCAAGATCCTCGCCGCCATGGGCAAGTTGGACGTGCAGAGGGCGGCTCGGGTGTCCCAACTGCTGGCCGGCGCTTCGAGGTCCATCCCGAGCAGTCCCCCCGCGACCGTTGCCGAACCCGTGCGGCCCAAGGATGCGGCCGTCGACACCTCCAAGGATGCGAAGAAGGGGACCGCGACCGGGACCGCACCGGCGCCTTCCGCGAAGACGGAGACGAAACCATGAGCAGCTCGCTCCTCCAACTGCTGACCCTTCCGGCCAGCGGCCAAACCCCGAGTTCCACTCCGGTCCAGGCCTTGGGCATCCCCCAGGCGCTCGGCGGCAACCCGGCCAACGGTGCGCCCGGAGCCGCAGGGAGCCAGGCGCCCTCCACGGTGGGGTTCCTCCATGTCCTGGACATGCTGCTGTCCGCGGCACCCCTGTCGCAAGCAGGCAGCACATCGATTTCCGGCCTCCTGGTCCAGACCTCCGTCACCAGCACCTCGAGCGATGTCGCCAAGACGTCCTCACCGGAACAGGACACGCCGTCCCAGGCTCCCCTGGACCCGACCCTCTGCGCGAACATCGCATCCCTGCTGCAGGGACTGGGCTTCCAGGTGCGTCCCGAAGACATCGCCCAACTGAGTCCCATGGACCTGCGCCAGCTGGATTCCGCGCTGGAATTCGCGAGCCGCAACCTGCAGAAGGGCACGGATCCATCCCAGGTCGCCGATTGCGCCGCCCTCCTCCTGCCCCGTCCCTGGCCGCTGGACGACCTGGACGGCTCGCCGACCAGCGCGAACACGGCCGTCGGCGGACAGAAGTCGGCGAAATTGCCGAACGGATACCTCCAGCTCCTGGAATCGGCGCAGGCCGAGCTCCACGCCGCCACGAACCCACCAGCGCAGTTGGATCCCGGTTCCCCGACCTCCGCCGCGAAATCCGTCGCGACCGCGCCTCCGGTTCCGACCGCACCGACGGCGGCAACAGTCCTGGCGGCGACGACCCCGAGCGCGACCCCCCAGCTTCCGCCATCCGTCCCCACCGCTTCCGCCGTTTCCGCCTCGGGACAAAACACCACCGCCTCGCTCGCCTCCGCGGTCGCTGCGCCTGCCAACGCGGCTCCTGCCAAGGTGCTTCCGACCCCGGCAACCGCGCCGTCCACTCCCACGGACCCCGCGCTCCAGGTTCTCCAAGGGCTCCAGCAGGACTCGAGCCCCAAGGATTCCCAGACCACGACCTCCGAGGTCCTGGCGAAGCAGCTCCCGCCGGGGGGTCCGGCCAGCGAATTCATCGGACGGCAGATCCTGGAAAAGGTCCAGGTCCAACTGTCGTCCGGGAGCCGGGAATTGTCCTTGCGGCTCTGGCCCGAGGAGCTCGGCGAGGTCAGGCTGTCGCTTCGAATGACGGACAACGACAAGGTCCACGCGCACATCGTCGTGGAGAACGAGCCGGTCCGCCAGGCGATGCTCGATTCCATGCCCCAGCTGCGCGACGCGCTCGTCAAGCACGGCATGGACCTGGAAAGGATGTCCGTATCCATCGGCCAGAAGGACGCGGGTTCCGCGGGCTCCGGCGCCGAGGGCAGGGAAGATGGAAACGGCGACGCGGGCCGAGGGAACGGCCGAGGCGGCGAACCCAGCGACGAGGAAGTCCTGGTCGCGCTGCCGCTCGCGCTGGGGGTCGACACCGGCCGACGCAATGGACTCAACACCTTCGACATCTGGAGCTGAACATGACCACGACCACCACGCCAGTCGCGCCCTCCCTGAACATCCCGAACTACGTGCAGGGCTTGCAGAAGNCGGGCTCCACCCCTTCGACGGCCAATACCACCACCTCGGCCACCGCGGGCAGTTCCACGTTGGACGAGAACGCCTTCATGAAGCTGATGATCACGCAACTGCAGAACCAGGATCCGTCCGCTCCCGCGGACGACCAGCAGATGGCGGCCCAGCTCGCGCAGTTCACCTCGCTGGAGTCCCTGCAGAACATCCAGACCTCCATCCAGTCGCTGGGCACCACCATCACGAACGCCACCGCCGCCCAGACCACCGCCGCGAACTCCGCCTCCATGGGGTCGGCGGTGTCGCTGCTCGGGCAGAGCGTCCAGTTCAAGCAGGCGTCGATCGCCGCACCTGCCTCGGGCCAGACGGATTCCATCCAGCTCCAGGCCGCCGCGGGATCCGTGCTCGCGATCCAGGATTCCACAGGCAAGACCGTGCGCACCCTGCCCCTGGACGGGACGAACCCGGATGGGTCCAGCATCCTCGATTCCAGCGGGAACGGAACCGTGACCTGGGACGGGAAGGACGACACCGGCGCGGCCGTGGCGGCCGGGACCTACACCCTCTCCGTCCAGGATTCGGCGAGCGGAGCCTCGACGGGATACGCCTACACCACGGGCGCGGTCACCGGTGTCGGCCAGGACGCCAACGGAACCACCCTGCAGACCGCTTCTGGAACCTACCACCTCTCGGACCTGGTCCAGGTCGCCGCCGGCTCCAACGCGTCGGGGTCCGCCAACAGCGTCGCCGCCACCGAAGCCATCGCCCTGATCGGCCACACCGCCAAGCTGCGCGATGCCTCGGCGACGCTCGCGGACGGCTCTTCGGGGACCTCGTGGACCTTCAACGCCACCTCCAGCGTCTCCCGGGGGCAGATCCTGGATTCCTCGGGCAACGTGGTGGACAGCTTCTCCACGGCCGGGCAGAACGCGGACGGCTCGTCCATCCTGACCTCGGACGGCTCCGGTTCCTACACCGGATCCTACCAGTGGAACGGCCTGACGAGCTCCGGAGCCCAGGCTCCCGCGGGCACCTACACGCTGCAACTGGTGGGCGCCGACGGAACCACCCAGCAGGGCGCCGCCTACAAGCAGGTGACCATCGACGGCACCGGGTTCGACTCCAACGGCCAGCCGGTCCTCCTGTCGGGGAACAACGCCTGGTCCCTCTCCTCCCTCTACACCGTATCCTGAACACCGCTCGCAAAGGACCCCAGCCATGATGCAGTCACTGAATTCAGGCATTTCCGGCCTGAGCAGCCTCCAATCGGAAATGAACGTGATCGGCAACAACATCTCGAACGTCAGCACGACGGGATACAAGGCGAGCCGCATCACCTTCCAGGACGCCCTGTCCCAGACGCTCAACGGAGCCACCGCTCCGGGCGCCATGGCGAGCGGTCTGGGGGGGACCAACCCCCTCCAGATGGGCCTCGGGGTGGGGATCGGAAGCATCGACACGCAGTTCGGACAGGGCAATCTCCAGACCACCGGGAACACGACCGACCTGGCCATCCAGGGCTCGGCGTTCTTCGTGGT
>JGI12269J14319_10001987_pt1 | contig 20061 bp, 17 predicted proteins | sample PeaSoiSIISIP2007_FD_14319 | JGI IMG/M metagenome (IMG submission 14319)
GCCCTTGCAGCGGCGGCGACGGCCGCCACGGGCCTGGACCCGGCGGTCTTTCTGGCCGTCAATGCCGGCGCGGCGCGCTGGCTGCCGCAGCCGGTGCCCAGCGCCCTCACGATCCTGGGCCACGGCCTGGTGGCGGTGATGCTGCTCGCGCCCTGTCTGGGACGTGCGCCCCAGGCGCTGACCGCCGCCCTCTACGCGGCGCCGCTGGCCGGCCTGCTGTCGCGCTTGGGCAAGGCGCTGGCGGCGGCACCGCGGCCCGCGGCGGTGCTCGATCCATCGAGTTTTCATGTCCAGGGACAGTTGCTGAGCGGGCACAACTCTTTTCCTTCGGGGCATGCGATCACGATCTTTCTGGTGGTCTCGGTGCTGATACTGGGCGTCGAGCCGGTGCGCGTGCGCGCCGGCGCAGTCTTTGCCCTGCTGGGCCTCGCCTCGCTGGTAGCGGCCTCGCGCATCATGGTCGGCGCGCATTGGCCCTCGGATGCGCTGGGCGGAGCCGTGCTCGGTGTGCTTGCCGGGGCCGTCGGGACCTGGGCCACCGGGCGCTGGCCACTATGGCGCATGCCCCAGGCCCCGGTCGCCTTTGCGCTCACCGTCCTGGTATGCGCGGCGGCCCTGGCCGTCGTCGATACCGGCTATCCCTTGGCGCGGCCGTTGCAGTGGGCGGCGGCGGCCTTCGGCGCCGGCCTGGCGTCGCTGGCACTGGTGCGCGCGCTGCGAGCCGCCCCGGACGCCGCGCCCCGGTCATGAACCGACTCTGGCCGGCGCCGGAGCGACCCGGCGAGGCGCGCACCGCCAGCGCCTGGCTGCTGCTCGCCTGCGCGCTGCTGCTGCTGCCGACACTGGGGCTGTACCCGCTGTTCGACGTCGACGAGGGGGCCTTCTCCGAGGCGACGCGCGAAATGCTGCAAAGTGGCGACTGGCTCTCGACCACGCTCAACGGCGCGCCGCGCTACGACAAGCCGATCCTCATCTACTGGCTGCAGGCGCTCAGCGTCACGACCTTGGGCTTACACGAATTCGCCCTGCGCCTGCCATCGGCGCTGGCCTCCCTGGCCTGGGTGGTGGCGATCGTCCGCTTCGCGGCGCCGCGCCTGGGACCGACCACGGCGCTGTTCGCGGGCTGGATCGCCGCCACGAGCCTGGGCGTGATGTCGATGGGCCGCGCCGCAACGGCCGACGCGCTGCTCAACGCCTTGCTCGCAGCATCGATGTTCGACCTGTGGCGCCATCTGGAGTCGGGCGAGCGGGCGGCGCTGCGCCGGATGTACCTCTGGATGGCGCTTGGCGTCCTGACCAAGGGCCCCATCGCCATCCTCATCCCGCTGGCGGTGAGTCTTGGCTATTGCCTGTCGCAACGGCGCTGGCGAGATTGGGCGCGCACGGCCTTGGATCCGCTCGGCTGGTTGATCCTGGTCGCGCTCGCCGGACCCTGGTACCTGGCGCAGCTCGTCTTGCACGGCCACGAGTTCATCGAAGGCTTCCTGGTGCGGCACAACCTCGACCGCTTCAGCGGCACCCTCGAGGGGCACGGCGGGGGCCTGGGGTACTACCTCGTGGTCGCGCCGCTGTTGCTGCTGCCCTGGTCCGGCCTACTCTGGCGGACCGTGCGCCAGGCGCCGAGGGACTGGCACGATCCTCTGGCGCGCTACCTGGCACTGTGGTTTGCCTTCGTCTTCGTTTTCTTCTCGCTGTCCGGAACCAAGTTGCCCCATTACCTGCTCTACGGCATGACGCCGGTGTTCCTGCTCGTGGCCCGGCGGGTCCGGGACTCGGGAACCGTTGTCAACCTGCTGTGGCCGCCGTGCGCCATGGCGCTGCTGCTGCCGTTCCTGCCGATCCTGGTGCAACGGCTCAGCGCGACCAACCTTGCTCCCAATGCCTCGTTTTACGTCGCGCAGGCAGGGCGCGCGGCCGCCGTCGCGTCCACGTCCTACTACCTGATCACGATCATCGGCGCGGCCACGGCGATTGCCCTTGCCGCGTACCGCCCTTGGCCCGTCTGGCGTCGGGCCGTTGCCGCCAGTGCCGCGCTAAGCGCCGCGATCGGATTCGCCTTCGTGCCCTGGATCGGCGAACTGCTCAACGGTCCGGTCAAGCGCGCCGCCCTTGTCGCTGCGGGCCTTCCGGGGCCAGCGGTGCAGTGGGAAATCGCCGCCCCCAGCTTCAGCCTCTACCGCCAGCAGCTCACGCCGGCCCGGCCGCCGGCGCCCGGCGAGCTGGCGCTGACCCGCACCGACCGCCTCGACCCCGCAGCCCCCGTCGACATCGTGTTCCAAGAGGGCGGCGTTGCCCTCGTACGCCGCCGTCAATAGTTGTTGCCGCGCGCCAGCAACACCGTTGCCGCACGCACCAGGCCATAGGCAATCCAGTCCGTGACGCGGGCGGCCCACGAGCGGCGCGCGTAGTCGGTGGCATGGAGCTGGCGCGAATGGGTCCGAATGGCCGACTCGATGAGGCCGCCGAGCTCGGCGCTGAACGCTCGATCTAGGACCACCACGTTGGCCTCGCGCGCCAGCAGCAGGCTCAGCGGATCGATGTTGCTCGAGCCGACCGTTGCCCATTCCTCATCGACCACCGCTACCTTGGCATGCAGATAGCTGCTCCGGTACTCGTGTATCTCGATGCCCGCATCGAGCAGCCGCCCGTAGAGGGCTCGCTGCGCGTAGTGCTGCAGGCGGTACTCAATGCGCCCCTGCAGCAGGAGGCGGACGCGAACGCCGCGCCGCGCGGCCCCGACCAGGGCGCTGCGAAACCGTCGCCCCGGCAGGAAGTAGGCGCATGCCACCAGGATCTGGCGGCGCGCCGAACGAAACGAGCGCAGGTAGCTGCGTTCGATGCTGTGCCGATGACGCAGGTTATCGCGCAGCACCAGGGCGGCGCGCAGGCCCCCTTGCACGGGTTGGGTCGGCCGGACGCGGCGTGCCGGCGGCTCGGACGCACCGCCCCAGTCGGCCACCGCGACCGCCCACCAAAGGCGCCGCATCGCAAAGGCGATGGCAGCGACGATCGGCCCTTCGCATTCGACCGCGACGTCCAAGCGCGGCCCGATCGGCTCGCCGGTGAACTCGTCGCGTTCGGGCTCGTCGTTGACGTTGATGCCCCCGAGATAGGCCAGCCGGTCATCGATCACGACGAGCTTGCGATGCAGGCGCCGCAGCAGACGAGGCCGCGGTCGCCACCAGTGCTCCGGGCCGTAAATGCGCACCTGGGCACCCGCCTGGGGCAGGCTGGCAGCCAGCCGCCGCGCAAAATCGCCGCCGCCGAAACCGTCGATCAGCAGCCGCACTTGCACTCCGCGCCGCGCCGCATCGGCGAGCGCTTCGACGACGCTGCGGCCGGTACGGTCGTCGGCGAAGATGTAGGTCTCCAGATGCACCAGCCGGCGGGCCGCGGCGATCGCCGCCAGCAGGGCCGGGAAGTAATGCTGCGACGACTCGAGCAGGCGAATGCGGTTGCCCTCTGTGAAGTCTGGTCGCCGCAGCGGGAATTTGCCGACAATCCGCCCGGCGATGGCGCCCGACGGCGAGCGCATCACAGCTCCAGGTCGGCAATCAAGGGGGCATGGTCGGAACAGCGCGCCCAGGACCGGCCACGCGGAACCAGCGAGCGGCGGGCGCGCAGTCCGCGCACATAAATGCGGTCGAGCGTCAGGCACGGCACGAGGCTCGGAAACGTCCTTGCCACTTGCACCGGCCGGCGCCAGCCGAGCAGCCGGTCCAGCCAGGCGGTCGCCTTCATCTCGTCGAAGACCTCGCGCATGCCCAGGCGTTGGCGCAGCTGGGCGTCGACCCCGCGCTGCCAGTCATTGAAGTCGCCCGCCAGGATCAGCGGTGCCGTCGGCGGAATCTCGCGCTCGACAAAGTGCGCCACCCAGTCCGCCTGGCGCATGCGGCTGCGCTTGGCCAGCCCGAAATGGGCGCAGATCAGGTGGATGCCCTGGCGCCCGGTTTCGGGAGGCTGGGCCACCGCATGCAGCATGCCGCGTCGCTCCAGCATGTGGTCGGAGATATCGTGGTTGGCGAAGTGCTCGATGCGCCAGCGGGACAGGATCGCATTGCCATGATGGCCGTGCGGATAGACGGCATTGACGCCGTATGCCCGATGTTCGTAGCCGCTCGAGGCCAGCACGTCGAGCTGACTCGAACGTGAAGGATCGGCCCAGCTGTCCGCGGAGCGCTCGTTGCGGTCCTGCACTTCCTGGAGAAAGACCAGGTCGGCGTCGATCCGATGCAAGGCCATGCGCAGCTCGGAGACCCGCGAGCGCCGGCCAAAGGCCGTGACTCCCTTGTGGATGTTGTAGCTCACGACCCGCAGCCTGACCGATTTCATGATCGACGCCTCGCCGGCACATCCTCGGGGTGACTACTGCGCGGGCTTGGACTCGGCACGACGAATCCGGATGTGCAGCTCGCGCAGCTGCTTCTCGTCGACGGCCGACGGCGCCTGCGTCAGCAGACACTGGGCGCGCTGGGTCTTGGGAAACGCGATCACATCGCGTATCGACTCGGCCCCGGCCATCATGGTGACGATCCGGTCCAGGCCAAAGGCGATCCCGCCGTGCGGCGGAGCGCCGTACTGCAGCGCGTCGAGCAGGAAACCAAACTTGCTGCGCGCTTCCTCGGGACCGATCTTCAAGGCCCGGAAAACCTTGCTCTGGATCTCCTCGCGGTGAATCCGCACCGACCCGCCACCGATCTCCCAGCCGTTGAGCGCCAGGTCGTAGGCCTTGGCCAGACACCGCCCCGGATCCGTCTCCAGGAAATTCTCGTGCCCGTCCTTGGGCGCGGTAAACGGATGGTGGGCGGCAACCCAGCGCTGCTCCTCCTCGTCGAACTCGAACATCGGAAAGTCGATCACCCACAGCGGCTGCCACCCCTGCTCGCAAAAACCGTGGTTCTTGCCAAAATCCGAATGGCCGATGCGCCCCCGCAGCGCCCCGAGGCTGTCCGCGACCACCTTTGCCCGATCCGCGCCAAAGAAGATCAAATCGCCATCGCGCGCCCCGGTGCGCTCGAGAATCGCCGCCAGCGCCGAATCGTGCAGGCTCTTGATGATCGGCGACTGCAGGCCGTCGCGGCCCTGCGCACGCTGGTTGACCTTGATGTACGCCAGGCCCTTGGCGCCGTAAATCGCCACGTACTGCGTGTAGGCGTCGATTTCGGAGCGGGACAGGGCGCCGCCGCCCGGGACCAGCAGCGCGGCTACCCGTCCGTCCTTGCCCTCCGCCGCGGAGCGAAAGATCTTGAACTCGACGTCGCGCATCACGTCCGTCAACTCGGTCAGCTGCAGCTTTACCCGCAGATCCGGCTTGTCCGATCCGTATCGCGCGATCGCCTCGGCGTGGCGAATGACCGGGAACGGGTCGGGTAGGGCAACGCCGAGAACCTCGCGAAAAACATCGCGAATCATCACCTCCATGAGGTCGCGGATCTGCTTCTCGTCGAGAAACGAGGTCTCGACGTCGATCTGCGTGAATTCCGGCTGGCGGTCGGCCCGCAGGTCCTCGTCGCGGAAACACTTGACGATCTGGTAGTAGCGGTCGTAACCGGCAACCATCAGCAGCTGCTTGAACAGCTGCGGCGACTGCGGCAGCGCGAAAAACATTCCCTCATGGACCCGCGAGGGCACGAGGTAGTCGCGCGCGCCCTCCGGCGTGCTCTTGGTCAGCATCGGCGTTTCGATGTCGAGAAAGCCCTTGTCATCGAGGTATCGGCGCACCGCCATGGCGACGCGGTAGCGCAGCCGCAGGTTCTTCTGCATCGCCGGCCGGCGCAGGTCCAGGACGCGGTGCGTAAGGCGCGTGGTCTCGGAGAGCTCGTCGTCGTCGAGCGGGAACGGCGGCGGCACCGACGCGTTGAGCACGACCAGCTTGTGGCACAGGACTTCGACGCCGCCCGAGGTGAGCGCCGCATTGGCGGTGCCCTCGGGCCGCGGCCGCACCAGGCCCTCGATCGATACGCAGTATTCGCTGCGCAGGGCTTCTGCCAGATGGAACACCTCGGGCAGATCCGGGTCGCACACGACCTGAACAAGGCCCTCGCGATCGCGCAGGTCGATGAAGATCACTCCGCCATGATCGCGCCGCCTGTGGACCCAGCCGTGCAGCGTCACCTCGCGCCCGATGTACCGTTCGTCCACCAAGCCGCAATACTCCGTGCGCATAAACTCTCCGTCAGGTGCGTGTCAGATGAATCGCCAGGGCAGGGTACGCCGGCAAGATTCGGGAAGTCGGGGATCAGACCTTGCCAACGGTCTCGGCGGCGCGCGGCAGTGACTGGGGCGGGGCGCGGTGGGGAGCATTGGGCATCACGACACCCATCGAAATGACGAACTTCAATGCCTCATCGACGCTCATGTCGACGTCGTGCACTTCCCCCGGCGCAACGATCAGGGTATAGCCCGATGTCGGGTTCGGCGCGGTCGGCACGTACACGGTCAGCGATTGCGGGTCGAGGTGCTGCGAGATGCGCGAGCCCACCGTGCCGACGACAAACCCCACGGCCCACTGGCCCCGCTGCGGGAACTCCACCAGTACGGCGCGGCGGAACGAGTGGCCATCCTGCGCCAGCAGCGTGTCCGACACCTGCTTGACGCTGCGATAGATGTTCGAGACGATCGGAATCCTGCCGAGTATCGACTCCCACCAGATCACCAGGCGCTGCCCGATGATATTGGCGGCGAGCATGCCGGTCAGGAAGACGACGACCGCGGCGAGCACGACGCCGGTACCTGGTATGCGAAATCCGAGCCACTGCTCGGGCCGCAGGGATGGCGGTAGTCGCAACACGATCGGGTCCATGAACGTGATGACGAAATCGAGGATCCAGAGCGTGAGTGCCAGCGGGATCCACACCAGCAGGCCCGTTATGAGGTAGCGCTTGAACATCGGCGGGTACCGGGCCGCGGCGCGCGCCGCTCAGCTGCAGGCCGATCCGCCGCCCGCGCCGCAGGCTGCGGCCGCTGCCGAACCCTTGGCCGCAGCGGAATCCTTGGCCGGCGCCGGCTCTTTGGCCGGGGCGGACTCCTGGGCCGGCGCGGAGACGCTCTCGCCCGGTTTGGGCTCAGCCGGCTTGGCGGCGGTCTTGGCATCGGCGGGCGTGCCGTTCTTGAAATCCGTTGCGTACCAGCCGCTGCCCTTGAGTTGGAAGCCGGCCGCGGTCAACTGCTTGGAAAAGGTCGCGGCACCGCACTGCGGGCAGACCGTCAGCGGCGCCTCGGAGATCTTCTGCAGCACGTCGAGCTCGTGCTGGCAGGAGGAACACTTGTAGGCGTAAATCGGCATCGCAGTTCTCGCAAGAAATCGCAACTGGTTGAATTATAAGGCTCGCGCAAGGTGCCCGGGCCAGCCCAACTTTGCCTCAGAGCTCGATGCGCGCGCCCAGCTCGACAATCCGGTTGCGCGGAATACGAAAGAACTCCGTGGCGTCGGTCGCGTTGCGATGCATCCAGGTGAAGAGCCGGCGCGCGAACCCGTGCAGGCGCCGCCCTGGTGCCAGCTCCACCGTCTCGCGGGACAGGAAAAACGTCGTTCGCATCATGTCAAAGCCCTGTCCGTCGAGCGAGCAGTGCGACAGGGCCACCGGCAGGTCAGGGTACTCCATGAAGCCATATAGCAGTACGACGCGATAAAAACCCGGCCCCAACGGGCTGATCTGTATGCGGTCGCGCGCCGGAACCCGCGGGACCTGCTCGGTGATCACGTGCAAGATGACGTTGCGCTCATGCAGGACCGCATAGTGCTTGAGGCTGTGCAGCAAGGCCAAGGGGACGATGTCGAGCCGGCGTGCCAGGTATACGGCCGTCCCCGGAACGCGGGTGATGTCCTGCATCGAGCCCAGAAACGCCGGCAGCGGCAAGGTCTCGCGTTCGAGCTGGTGCAGCATCGCCTTGCGCCCCGATCGCCATGCCTGCATGACGCAGTAGATGACGGCCGCCGCCACCAGCGGCACCCACCCGCCCTCGCGCACCTTGGTCAAGTTGGCCAGGACGAACGAGGTGTCGACGACGAACAGCGGTCCGGCGATCGCCAGCACCAGCGCGAGGCTCCAGCGCCATTGCTCGTGCATCACGCGGAACATCAGCAGCGTCGTCAGGAACATGGTGATCGAGACGGCAATTCCGTAAGCGGCCGACAGGTTGTCCGAGGAGCCGAAGCCCAAGGTCAGGCCGAGGGTAAAGAGCATCAGCATCCAGTTGACCGCGCCGATATAGATCTGGCCGTAACCGACTTCCGAGGTCTGCGTCACGCTCAGACGCGGACACAGGTCGAGCTGGATCGCCTGGCGCGTCATGGAAAACACCCCGCTGATGATCGCCTGGCTGGCGATGATGGTTGCCGCCGTCGCCAGGCCGACCAGCGGCAGCTGCGCCCAGCCCGGGGCGAGCAGGAAAAACGGGTTGTCGTCGCCTTCCAGCCCCCGGTCGAGCACCAGCGCCGTCTGCCCGGCGTAGCTCAGCAGCAGGGCCGGGAAGACCAGCGAATACCAGCCGACGCGAATCGGCCGGGAGCCGAAGTGACCCATGTCCGCGTACAGCGCCTCGGCACCGGTGGCACACAGGAACACCGACCCGAGAACGGAGAAGCCGGTGAAGCCATGCGTGGCCAGGTACTGCATCGCGTAGCCGGGCCACAATGCGCGCAGCACACCCGGATGCATGACGATCGACGCCACGCCCAGACCGGCGATCGTGACGAACCAGGCGACCATCACCGGCCCGAACAGCTTGCCGATGACCGCCGTGCCGTGGTGCTGGAAGGCAAACAAGGCCAGCAGCACCAGCACCGCCAGGGGCAGGATGAACGGCGCGACCGCGGGTGCCGGGAGCTTCAGACCCTCCAGGGCGCTGAGTACCGAGATCGCCGGGGTAATTGCGCCGTCGCCGTAGAGCAAGGCGGCGCCGAGGATGCCGATCCCCACCACCAGCGGGCGCTCCCGCCCCTTGAGCGCCAGGTGCGCCATCAGGGCGAGAATGCCGCCCTCGCCGTCGTTGTCCGCCCGCATGACCAGTGCGACGTACTTGACCGACACGATGATGATCAGCGTCCAGACGATCAAGGAGAGCAGGCCCAGCGCGATGTCGGGGAAGGCTCCTCCTGCCGCCTGGTACGCGGTCTTGAGCGTGTACAGCGGGCTGGTACCGATATCGCCGTACACGACTCCGAGCGCACCGAATACCAGCGTTCCCTGCGCAGCCCCCAGGGCGGGCCGGGCCGGCGCATGGCGCAAAGCCAGCGCTGCCGCGGCGGCGGCTTCACCGCTGCCCCCGTCGGGCGGTGCCTTGGCATGCTTGGTCATTTCGGAGGATTTGCTCGACACCGTCGCACTGCGGAATTTTCTGCGCCGCCGAGTGTAAGCCCGCTGCTGCCGGCAGGTCCCCGGGTACGGCGCGGCAAACGCCCGAACAATGACAATCGTCAGCAAAATCGGGGCAAGGACGGGCACAATGGCGCGCGGAGGGCTAAAAATCGTGCCATGGCAGCGCTACAGCGCCGGTTTGAGCGCCGCGGAGGAGCGCGAGTTTGCGCCGTTCCTGCACGAGCTGATCGGCCGGGCTTTTTCGATCATCGGGCCGCTGTTTCTTACCGGCACCGAGGTGCTAGTCAAGAGCGACGCCACGCCGGTGACCGCCGCGGACCGCGGCACGGAAGCGGCGTTGCGAGGCCTCATTGAAGTGCGGTATCCCGGACACGGCATCGTCGGCGAGGAATTCGGTGTGCGCGAAGGGCAGCGCTATCGCTGGATCCTCGATCCGATTGATGGGACCAAGGCCTTTGTCAGCAACTGCTTTTTGTTCGGATCGCTGATCGCCCTCGAACGCGACGACGGCGACGGCTACCGGCCAGTGCTGGGCTGCATTGCACATGCCGCCGTCGGCCTCGCCCTCATCGGCCACCGTGACCGGACCACCTTATTTCGGCGGGACGGGACCCGGCGCCGGGTCGTGGTTCGCGCACCGCGCTCGCTGGCGCAGGCCACGGTCCTGGCTACCTCGCTGCCAGGCGCACGGGAGCCCGGATCGGACCCATCGGTGCTGCGGGTGCTGCAGCGCGCGGCACTGGCGCGCACCTGGGGGGACTGCTTCGGGTACTTCGCCTTGGCAACCGGCGGCGCCGACGCAATGCTCGACCCGACGCTGTCGTATTGGGACGTAGCGGCCATCGTTCCCGTGGTCGAGGGTGCCGGTGGGCGCGTGAGCAGCTGGCACGGCGCCGATCCGCTGCGCGAGCTGTCGCTGATCGCCACGAGCGGAACCCTGCACGAGGAAATTCTGGCGTTGATACGCGCAGAGTCGCCCGGCGAGTCGCCGGCCCGATCGAGCTAGCGCAACCGGGCGCGGTTCGCTAAAAGGGAATGTCGTCGTCCAGGTCGGCGACCCCGCCCCCCGCCGGTTCCTTGGCAGCGGATTTTGCGGCGCCGGCGCGCGGCGCGCCGCTGCGCGCGGGAGGAGCATCGTCATCGGCAGGCACTGCGCCGCCTTGCCGCGATCCGAGCATCTGCATCACGTCGGCGACGATTTCGGTGGAGTAGCGATCCTGGCCGCTCTCCTTGTCCTGCCATTTGCGCGTGCGCAGACGTCCTTCGATATATACCTGCGAGCCCTTGCGCAGATATTCGCCGGCGATCTCGGCCAGACGCCCGAAGAACGCAACGCGATGCCACTCCGTCTCTTCGCGCTTCTCGCCGGTATTCTTGTCCTTCCACTGCGAGGTCGTGGCAATCGAGACATTGGTCATCGCCGCCCCATCGGGGCTGTAGCGCGTCTCCGGATCGCGGCCAAGATTGCCCACCAGAATCACTTTGTTTACAGATGCCATTGGTCCCTCCCCTCGAAACCCGTTGCCGGCTGCGATCCGGCGATTCGGTCCCATCGGGACCGCTAACCGATGCAGCGATAATACATACTGCACAGCTTGCCACACCGGGGCCGATTCGGCATTACCGGCGACAGTAGCAACCGGAGGATAGCGGCGATGACCATGAATCCAAAGGATGCAATCGTCCTGTTCGCCCATGGCGCGCGCGATGCGCGCTGGGCCTTGCCGCTGGAGCGGCTGCGACTGGAGCTCGAGCACCTGCGGCCCCGCACGCCGGTGCGAGTGGCCTTTCTCGAATTGCAGAGCCCTGGCCTGCCGCAAGTGCTGGCCGAGCTAACCGCGGCCGACTTCCGGTCGATCGCCGTCATGCCCATCTTCTGGTCGCACGGTGGCCATGTCGCGGTCGACCTGCCGGCGCTGGTGCAGGAGTTTGCTGCGCGCGAACCCGGTGTCAGCATACGGATCCTGCCGGCCCTGTCCGAGTTGCCGGGAATGCACCACTTCGTGGCGCGGGCGATCTTGGCGCAGTCGGGATCCATCACCGCGGCGCAGGGCGAGGGCCCCGAGTAAATCCCAAGGCGCAATTTGTTTATATAAGCGGGCTACATACGCACATAGCTATCGTTTCGTTCCGCGCCTGCGCCCTTGTCCGTAGCCTAGAGATCCCGAATTGCCAGGTTTGTCCGCGCCAAGCGGCACCCCGGCGGCACCCTCGGCGCCCGGGGTATCTCTGGAGCTACTTGCGTGGTCCTGCAATTCATCATCAGCGGAGCCTTGGTAGGGTTTGTCGTCGGGGCGACCGGCGTAGGGGGCGGCTCGCTCATGACACCGATATTGACCCTGGCCTTTGGGGTCCCCGCGCAGGTCGCCGTCGGCACGGACCTGCTCTTTGCCTGCGTCACCAAGTCCAGCGGGGCGTTTTCCTATGCGCGCCGCGGGCACATTCCATGGTCCATCGTCCTTTGGCTCTCGCTGGGGTCGGTACCGGCCGCGCTTGCCACCCTGGCGGCGCTGCGCCTGTGGCATCCGGAGCCGACGCAATTCGCGGCGCTGGTGCGGCCGGCCCTGGGCTTCGCCTTGCTCCTTACTGCCGGCGCCCTCGTCTTTCGTGAGCAGATCCAGTCGCTAGGCCGTCGCGTCGCTGTCGTCGGTAGCACCTATGCCGTCGCGGGCATTTCGCTCGGCCTGAACCCCGACGATGCCGACGTGGCTTGGCGGCGAGCGCGCACGCTTGCGACCGGCGCCCTGATTGGCACGCTGGTAACCATTACCTCGGTCGGCGCCGGGGCCGTCGGCGTCGTCGCGCTTTTCTTCCTGTTTCCCACGCTGCCCGCGAGCAAGCTGGTCGGGGCCGACATCGTCCATGCCGTACCGCTCACGCTGGTCGCCGGTCTGGGCCACGCCGCCCTGGGCACGGTGGACTGGCCGATGTTGCTGGGTCTGCTCATCGGCTCGCTGCCGGCCATTCACCTTGGTGCGGCCGTCGCCGGACGCGTTCCCGAGCGCGTGCTGCGCGCGATGCTGGCCTCGATGCTGGGGCTCGTCGGCGCGCGCCTAGTCTGGATCTGAGCGGGAGAAAAAAGATGTATCACTACACGGAATTCGACCGGCGCATGGTCAACGAGCGCGTTGCGCAGTTCCGTGACCAGGTCGCTCGCTGGCAGAGCGGCGCACTGAGCGAGGAGGAACTGCGGCCGCTGCGATTGCAAAACGGGCTCTACGTGCAGCGGCACGCGCCCATGTTGCGGGTAGCGATTCCGTACGGCCTGCTGGCCTCGCGCCAGCTGCGCGCCTTGGCCCATATTGCGCGGACCTGGGATCGCGGTTATGGGCATTTCAGTACGCGCCAGAACATCCAGTTCAACTGGATGAAAATCGAGCAAGTGCCGGACGTGCTCGCAGCGCTGGCGGCGGTGCAGATGCATGCCATCCAGACCTCCGGCAACTGTGTGCGCAATATCACGTGCGATCCCTTCGCCGGTGTTGCCCGGGACGAGATCGTCGACCCCCGCCCGTATTGCGAGCTGATGCGCCAGTGGAGTACGTTCCACCCGGAGTTCTCCTTCCTGCCGCGCAAGTTCAAGATCGCCTTCAGTGCCTCGGCTACCGAGGACCGTGCGGCGACGGCAATGCACGACGTGGGTTTTTATCTGCGCCGCAATGCCGCGGGGGAAGTGGTCGCCGATGTGCTCGCGGGCGGCGGCATGGGACGAACGCCGGTCGTCGGATCGATCGTGCGCGCTGGCCTGCCCTGGCACCATCTGCCGACCTACACCGAGGCACTGCTGCGTGTCTACAACCGCTATGGGCGTCGCGACAACATCTACAAAGCGCGGATCAAGATGCTGGTGCGAGCGCTCGGTGTTTCGAATTTCGCGAGTGAGGTGGATGAAGAGTTCGCCTTCCTGGAGAACGGACCCGGCACCGCCACCGACGCGGAGTTGGCGCGCATTGCCGCCGGTTTTGCGCCGCCGCGCTACCGGTCCCTCGAGGCAGATTGCGCCGCATTGGCGCGGCAGCTCGCGGCCCATCCCGGGTTTGCCCGCTGGCACGGCCGCAGCGTGCGCCCGCACCGTGTTGCCGGCTATGCCGCCGTCACCTTGTCGCTCAAGCGCGCGGGCGTTGCGCCGGGCGACGTGGATGGGGCGACGATGGTTGCGCTCGCGCAACTCGCCGACCGTTTCAGCTTCGGCGAGTTGCGCGTTACCCACGAGCAAAATATTGTGCTCGCCGATGTTGCGCAGCACGAGCTCTTTGACCTTTGGTCGGCGGCTCGGGTCTTGGGTCTTGCCACGCCCAACATCGGTCTGCTCACCGATATCGTCTGCTGCCCGGGTGGCGACTTCTGCGCCTTGGCCAACGCGAAGTCGATCCCCATCGCCCAAGCGATCCAGGAGCGCTTCGACGACATCGACTACCTGCACGACCTGGGCGAGATCAGCCTGAACATCTCGGGTTGCATCAACTCCTGCGGCCACCACCATGTCGGCAACATCGGCATCCTCGGGGTCGACAAGCAAGGCGCCGAGTTCTACCAGGTGACGCTCGGCGGCGCGCTCGGTCCCGACCCCGCGCGCACCGCGATCGGCACCGTCCTAGGACGGGCGTTTGCCGCCGCCGAGGTACCCGAAGTCATCGCGACCATCCTCGACCGCTACGTTGCCCTGCGCGCACCCGGGGAGCTCTTCGTCGACACGCTCGCGCGGGTGGGCATAGCGCCGTTCAAGTCCGCCGTCTATCCCGCGCAGGACCATCTGGTGGAACTCCAAAATGCCTGATCACGCGCACCTCATCGGCCTGGTCGACGGTGTGCCGCGCCTCGTCCAGGACGATTGGCGCGTCATCGGCAGCGCCGCCGAATGGGACGGCTCGCCGGGCGCCTTGCTCCCGCTCGAGCTGGCAGTGGCGCAGACCGAGCGGCTGCGCGCAAGCGAACGGACCGGCATCTGGCTTTCGCCGACCGACGACCCCGCCTGCACGATCGAGTTCTTCGACGCGATCGCTTTGATCGGCGTGCAGTTTCCCAAGTTCACCGACGGGCGCGGCTATTCCACCGCCATGCTGCTGCGCGCCCGTTACGGCTGGCGCGGGGAGTTGCGCGCCCTGGGTGACGTGTTGCAGGACCAGCTGTTCGCGCTGCGCCGCGTCGGCTTTGACAGCTTCGCATTGCGCGCCGATCGCGACCCCGTCGCCGCCCTGGGAGCGTTTTCCCCCTTTTCGGACGTGTATCAGGGATCCGTTGATCAGCCACTACCCTTTTTTCGGAGAACGCCAACATGCATATAAGCAGCCCGCTCGATTCCAGACTGCAGGCCCAGGTCGATACGGCGCTGGCCGTGCTGCGCGACGCCGCCCGCCTTGCCCCGGCCGTGTTCTCTACCAGTTTCGGCGCCGAGGACATGGTCGTGCTCGACCTGATCCGCCGGCACGAGCTCGACATCGGCATCTTCACGCTCGACACCGGCCGCCTGCCGGAGCAGACCTACGCCTTGATGCAGCAGGTCGAGGAGCGCTATGGCGCATGCTTGGACACGCTCTACCCCGATCAGGACGCACTCCAGCGGCTGGTCAGCGCCAACGGCATCAACGGCTTTTACGCCTCGGTGGAGAACCGCAAGGCATGCTGCGCGGTGCGCAAGGTCAAACCCTTGGCGCGCGGCTTGGCGGCCAAGCGCGCCTGGGTCACGGGGCTGCGCGCGCAGCAGGCAGTCACGCGCGCGCAGCTGCAGGCGCGCGAATACGATACGGTGTATTGCCTGGAGAAATTCAATCCCTTGTTTGACTGGACCGAACCCCAGGTGTGGGAATACCTGCGCGCCACCCAGGTGCCGTACAACGCCCTGCACGACCGAGGCTATCCGAGCATCGGCTGCGCGCCCTGCACGCGGGCGATCGCCCTCGGGGAAGAAACCAGAGCCGGGCGCTGGTGGTGGGAAAGCGCCGACACCAAGGAATGTGGCTTGCATGGCTCGGTTCCCCGAGCCATCCCGCTACGGGAGCTTGCATGAGCTTGGCGGCCGCGGTGCCAAGCGCCGTCGTGCACAAGCTAACGCATCTCGACTGGCTCGAGTCCGAAGCGATTCACATCCTGCGCGAGGTCGCCGGCCAGTGCGCCCACCCGGCGTTGCTCTTTTCCGGCGGCAAGGATTCGATCGTGCTGCTGCACCTGGCAAGCAAGGCGTTCCGGCCGGCCCGGTTCCCGTTCCCCCTCTTGCACGTGGACACGGGACACAACTTTCCCGAGGTGATCGCTTTTCGCGACCGGCGCGCCGCGCAGCTGGGCGAACGCCTGATCGTGCGCACCATAGCGGAGTCGATCGCCCGCGGGCGGGTCGTGCTGCGCGCCGCCGACGAATCGCGCAACCAGCACCAGTCGGTGACCCTGCTGGACGCCATCGCCGAGTTCGGCTTCGACGCCTGCATCGGCGGTGCGCGGCGCGACGAGGAGAAGGCGCGCGCCAAAGAGCGTGTCTTTAGCTTCCGTGACAGCTGGGGGCAATGGGACCCGAAGAATCAGCGCCCGGAGCTCTGGAACCTGTACAACGCGCGCGTCGCCCCGGGCGAGCACATGCGCGTATTTCCGATCAGCAACTGGACCGAGACCGACGTCTGGCAGTACATCGCTCGCGAGCAACTCGAAGTCCCGTCCTTGTACTTTGCCCACCAGCGCGCGGTGGTCCGGCGCAATGGTGCCTTGTTGCCGGTCACCGACCTCACGCCGGCCAAGCCGGGCGAGGCGATCGAACACCTCAGCGTGCGCTTTCGCACGGTCGGCGACATCTCCTGCACCTGCCCGGTCGCGTCGACCGCCGCCGATTGCGAGCAGATCATCCGGGAAACCGCCGGCGCGACTCTCACCGAGCGCGGCGCAACGCGCATGGACGACCAGACCTCCGAGGCCTCCATGGAGCAACGCAAGCGCGAGGGATACTTCTGAGGCACCGCTAGCCGCCGTCCGGGCGGCCGGCAAGCCATTGGGCAAACACATGAAACGCGATCATCTCCCTGCAACCGTGGCCGACGACCTTGGTGTGCTTCGGTTCCTGACCTGCGGCAGCGTCGACGACGGCAAGAGCACCCTGATCGGGCGCCTGCTGTTCGACACCAAGACACTGCTGACCGACACGCTTGCCAACCTCGAGCGCAACGCGCAGCGGCGCGGGCTTTCCGCGCTCGATCTGTCCTTGCTGACCGACGGCCTGGTCGCCGAGCGCGAGCAGGGCATCACCATCGACGTCGCCTACCGGTACTTTGCGACGGCGCGGCGCAAGTTCATCATCGCCGACAGTCCCGGTCACGTCCAATACACCCGCAACATGGTCACCGCCGCGTCGACCGCGGACGCGGCGGTCCTGCTGGTCGACGCCCGCAAGGGGATACTCGCGCAGACCCGGCGGCACGCGACGATCGCCGGCCTGCTCGGCGTTCGCCACCTGATCGTCGCCGTGAACAAGATGGACCAGGTCGGCTTTTCCGCCGAGCGCTTCGCGGACATCGTCGAGCAATTCCGCGCCTGGCTCCGACGCCAGCCGGGCTTGCACGTGCAGGTGGACTTCCTGCCCCTATCCGCGCTCGAGGGCGCCAACGTGGTCGATCGTGACCAACGCCTGGCGTGGTTCGAGGGACCGACGCTCATCGAACTGCTCGAGCGCGCGCCGGCGCACCAGGCCGATACCAATGCCCCGCTGCGGCTGCCGGTGCAATGGGTCTGCCGGCCATCCCAGGCAGATTTCCGCGGCTACGCCGGGCGCATCGAATCCGGCACCCTGGCGGTCGGCGACGAACTCGTTGCCTTCCCCTCGGGCCGGCGCTCGACCGTGCGCGGCCTGGCGATCGGGTCCTTCGTCCGCGACCGCGCGGTCGCCGGCGAGTCGGTCCTGGTGACGCTGGCCGACGATATCGACATATCGCGCGGCGACCTGCTGGCCGCTGCCGACGACGAGCCGCCGGTGGCCCGCACCGGCCTCGAGAGCACAGTCTGCTGGCTCGGCCCGCAACCCCTGGAGCCGCGCCGCGAGTACCTGCTGCGGCAGGCCACCCGCCAGACGCGCGTGCGCATCGGCGCCGTGCCCTCGCGCCTGGATATCGACTCGCTGCAGTGGCAGGCCGGGGATGCGCGAGTCGAGCCCAACGATGTCGTGCGGCTGCTGCTGGGCACGCAGACTCCGGTTGCCGCCGATGCCTACAGCCGGTTCCGTTCCACCGGCAGCTTCATCCTTATCGATCCGGCAAGCAACGACACGGTAGCTGCCGGCATGATCGACGCCGGCTAGCAGCGCTCGACCGGCGCCAGCCCAACCCTTTCGCCGGATCGGCCGGCCGCCAGCGTCAGATTTCGCAGGACTGACCGAACTCGGGCATCTCGACGCGCGTGTCGCGCAGCAGCGCGGCAAAGGCCTGCATCACGTCCTCCTCGCCGTGCACGAGAAACGTGCGCTTGGGCCGGACCCGATGCTGCCAGTCGAGCAGCTCGTCGCGGTCGGCGTGCGCCGAAAAGCCGTTGATCGTGTGAACGCTGGCGCGCACGCGTACCTCCTCGTCGAAGATGCGCACGCTGCGGGCCCCGTCGATGATGCGCCGGGCAAGCGTGCCACGGGCAGCGTAGCCGACAAAGATGACCGCGCAGCTCTCGCGCCACAGGTTCTGGCGCAGGTGGTGGCGCACCCGGCCGCCGTTGCACATGCCGGCGCCGGCCAGGATGATCGCGCCGCTGCGAAACCGGTTGATTGCCATGCTCTCGGTGGCATCGCGCGTGAAGTGCAGCCCGGGCAGTGCGAACGGGTCGTTGCCCGCGCCGAACTGCCGCGCAATGCGCGGATCGAAACACTCCGGATGGTGCTCGAAGATCTGCGTGGCCGAAATCGCCATTGGGGAATCGAGAAACACTTGCGCGAGTTGCGGCAGGCGCCCGTCGTCCCGGCCCTGCCGCAGGTACCACAGGATCTCCTGCGCCCGCTCCAGCGCAAAAGTCGGTATGACGACATTGCCGCCGCGCGCGAAGGCCCCGGTGACGGCCTCGTAGAACTCTTCGATCGACGGCCCGATCGGCTTGTGCAGGCGGTCGCCGTAGGTCGTTTCCATGACGGCAATGTCCGACGGCGGCGGCACCACGGGCGAGCGCAGCAGCGGCCGGCCCTGGTTGCCCAGGTCTCCGGAAAAGGCCACGGTTTGCCGCCGCCCGTGCTCCTCGAGCTCGAGGTACAGGCTCGCCGAGCCAAGAATGTGGCCGGCGTCGAGGAACGTGACCCGCACCCCGGGGGCCAGTTGCATCGCCTGGCCATACGAGGCGCTGCGCCCGAAGCGATCCAGGCAATTGAGCGCATCGAGCGCCGTGTACAGCGGCTCGGCCTCGGCCGCGCCCTCCTCGTCATGCGGCCGCCGGTGCGGACTGCGGCGGGCATTGCGGCGCCCCTCCTCCTCCTGCAGGTGGGCCGCATCGAGCATGACCACCCGCGCCAGCTCGCGCGTGGCCGCGGTTGCGACGATCTCTCCCTGGAAACCGCGCTTGGCGAGCAGCGGCAGGCGCCCGCAATGGTCCAGGTGGGCGTGCGTAAGCAGGACGAAATCGACATCGGCGGGCGCGAACCCGAAGGGCTCGCGGTTGCGTGCCTCGGTCTCGCGACCACCCTGGGCCAGGCCGCAGTCGACGAGCACGCGGATTCCCGCGCATTCGACCAGGTGGCAGGAACCGGTTACCGTGCGGTTGGCGCCGTGAAAGGCGATCCTCACGGCGGCTCCGGCGCCGCCGGCCCGGGGGTCTGGTCCGGATACAGCGGGGTGCCGTTGTTGCGGTGCCACTGCACGATGCTGTCCCAGATCTCGGCAGCGCTCTCGGCATACCAGAAGAGTTCCCGGTCCTCGGCCGCAATGACGCCCTCGTCGACCAGGAAATCGACGTCGAAGGCGCGCCGCCAGTACTGCCGGCCGACGAGCACGACGGGCACCGGGTCGATCTTGCGCGTCTGGATCAGGGTAAGGGTCTCGAAGAGTTCATCGAAGGTGCCGTAGCCGCCGGGAAACGCGACCAGGGCCCGTGCCCGCATGACGAAGTGCAGCTTGCGCAGGGCGAAATAGTGAAAGCGCAGACACAACTCCGGAGTGATGTACGGGTTGGGGTACTGCTCGTGCGGCAAAGCGATGTTCAGCCCGATCGACTTGGCGCCGGCGTCGAACGCTCCCCGGTTGGCGGCCTCCATGATGCCCGGACCGCCGCCGGTCATGACCATGACCCGCGTGTCGCCCGGACCGTTGCCTGCCTGCGCGATCCGTTGCCCGAGCTCGCGGGCGATGTCGTAGTAATGGCTCTTGGCCTGGATGCGTTCGGCAACCGCGATCCGCTGGCAGCGCAGGGCCTGCGCCTCGGCGTCCGGCAATTCGCCGGCCTGCGTCTTGAGCAGACGCAGCGCCCGGCGCGCCGCGGCCGGTTCGGCGATGCGGGTGCTGCCGAAGACGACGATGGTGTGTTCGACGCCCTGCTGCTCGAGCTGCAGCTGGGTCTTGTAATAATCAAGCTGCAGCCGCAGGCCGCGCAGGTCGTCGCGGGCCAGGAAATCGACATCCTCGTCGGCCAGCCGGTAGCTCTTGCCCTGGAGTATGGCCTGCACCCGATCGTGCGCCAGCGGATCGTCCTCCGCCTCCTTGGGACGGTGCCAGGGCAAGGGCTCGCGCCGGCCGCCGCCCGGCCAATTGGCGGGCGCGGCCGCCGCCGGGCCGCTCGCGGTGTCCCGATCCGGTGCGCGCTG
>JGI12269J14319_10001988_pt1 | contig 20059 bp, 13 predicted proteins | sample PeaSoiSIISIP2007_FD_14319 | JGI IMG/M metagenome (IMG submission 14319)
GNAGGGGCTAAAGCCCAACATCTTTTTGCTGATCTTTCGGCACGACTGAAGTCATGCCCTGACGCTTCTTGCCCCTCACAATTGAATTTTGCAAGAGGCTCGTATTTTCAGCCTTTTTCACCCCGCAAATTCACGCCCTTCACCTCTTCACCCCTAAATCCAGGCAAAACTCTGTGCCGATGGTAGATACCTCGGCTCCTCCTGAGGGGAAATTTTCACTTGCCACAACCCCGCCTCCGGCGCTACTCTGTCTTCATGCCTCGATGTCGCTAACACCGTCCTGGTGACAGCCCCGATGCAGTCGTGCGCCCAGTTACGCACGCTCCACTTCCCCGGCCTGACGGCTGGACTTTCACCCCACAAAAACTCAGCACTCAACATCTGGGCCAAAGCCCGGAAAGAGGAGATCATCATGGCGCATATTGCTGCGGATGTTACGGAAATCATTGGAAAAACCCCGCTCGTACGGCTCAATCGCATCGCCGCCGGACTGCCTGCTACCGTGCTCGTCAAACTCGAAAGCCAGAACCCGCTCTCCAGCGTCAAGGACCGCATCGGCCTGGCCCTGATTGAAGCCGCCGAAAAAGCCGGCAAAATCACCCCCGGCAAGACCGTCCTCATTGAGCCGACCAGCGGCAACACCGGCATCGCGCTCGCCTTCATCGCCGCCGTCAAAGGCTACAAACTGATCCTCACCCTGCCGGAGACCATGAGTCTGGAGCGCCGCGTTCTGCTGCTCGCCTTTGGCGCCGAGATCGTCCTCACCCCCGGACCCAACGGCATGAAGGGTGCCATCGCCAAGGCCAACGAGATTCTCGCCAAGACCCCCGACGGCTATATCCTTCAGCAGTTCGATAATCCCGCCAACCCCGCCATTCACTACGCCACCACCGGACCCGAGATTTGGGAAGATACCGATGGCAAAGCCGATTTCCTCATCAGCGGCGTCGGCACCGGCGGCACACTCACCGGCATCGCCAAGTACATCAAGGAGCGCAAGCCCAGCTTCAAGGCCATCGCCGTCGAACCCACCGACAGCCCGGTCCTGAGCGGCGGAAAGCCCGGCCCTCACAAGATTCAGGGCATCGGCGCGGGCTTTGTCCCCAGCGTTTTGGATACCAGCCTCATTGACGAGATCATCCAGATCACCAACGATGACGCCATCGCCACCGCCCGCCGTTTGCCGCTTGAAGAAGGCCTCTTCGTTGGCATCAGCTCCGGCGCAGCGGTAGCCGCCGCGCTCCAAGTCGCCGCCCGCCCAGAGAATGCAGGCAAGACCATCGTCGCCATCCTGCCCAGCTTTGGCGAGCGCTATCTGTCCAGCATCCTGTTCGAGTCGTTGCGTCAGCAGGCGCTCGCCCTGCCCACCGAAGCCATCGCCGTTTAACTCGTCTAATCTACAATCATGGGTGCCCCAGGTCCCGATTTTGGGACCTGGGATTCCTCAATCTCTTTCAACCCCTGAAGATCGCGCCCCCCATGACCTTTTACTCCCGCATCCGCGACGACATCGACTCCGTACTCGAGCGCGATCCCGCCGCACGCTCCCGCATCGAAGTCTTTCTCTGCTATCCCGGCCTCTGGGCCGTCTGGCTCCAGCGCATCTCCCACCCCCTCTGGAATGCGCACTTCTATCTCTTTGCCCGCATCATCTCGCAGATCGCCCGTTTCTTTACCGGTGTCGATATTCACCCCGGTGCGCAGCTTGGCCGCCACCTCTTCATCGATCACGCCACCGGCGTGGTGATTGGTGAAACCGCCATTGTTGGCGACGACGTCACCATGTACCAGGGTGTGACCCTCGGCGGCACTGGCAAGCAGCACGGCAAGCGCCACCCCACCATCTGCTCCGGCGTCTTCATCGGTAACAATGCCAACGTTCTGGGCAACATCACAGTCGGTGAGAACTCCCGCATCGGTGCTGGCTCCGTTGTGCTGTCCGACGTGCCACCGAACTCCACCGTGGTCGGCGTTCCCGCGCACATCGTCTATCGCAATGGCGAGCGCATCCTGATTACCGATCCCCACGATATCAAGGACCCACTCTCCGATGCCCTCATTGCTCTTTCCGCGCGCGTCGAAGAGATGGAGGCCCGCCTGGGCGGTCAACCCGATGCCCCCCTCAAGCCGCGCACCGAACCCTTCGCCGCAGAAGCCGCCGAGCGCTCCGCCTACCGCGACGAACTGGAACGCCTCCGCCAGTACGTCTCGATGGGCGAAGGCATCTAACTTTGCGCCTGGCGAGGTTTTATCATTAGAGCAGGAGCCAACAATGAGTGACGGACGCGAAGAGCGCGAGGAACAGGAAAAACGCCGCGAGTTGGAAGACTGGCAAACCCGCCAGGATCGCATTGATCGTGATCGCGCCGACCAGTGGGAGCCGGAGCGCGACGAATCCTGAGCAAGTGTCCATTTGCCAAAATTCGGATGATCGCTGCCCCAGGCGTCGTCCGCGTAATTGACCTCCATCCTCTGAAACCCTCCTTACCGCCCGCCTCCATCTCAAAATCCAACGCCCGCCCCTAGCTTCCCCCCTGTGCGTCCAGTCACATGACGTTCACAATGCGCGTGTGATAGCATCCGTTTTTCATCGAAAGACGCCGCGGATTCATTCTCTGTTCATCCGCGCCGCGCCGGCCCGAGACCCTCTCTATGGACGAGGAAGACGGCAGACCGGGATCTGTGGCCTGGAAATTTGGCCACTTGGACGCCCTCGCGGACGCCCCCGAGCCACTTTTGCGCCTCTCTTCGTTTCTCCCCTTTCTGCAATTCGCCTTTTCCGCTCCTGGCGCTGTCTCCGCGTCCACGCCGGAATTCCGTCCAACCCGTCTCTCCCCGCGCCCGGTATCCGAGCACAGGAAAGATCAATCCCACCTCTGGATGGCCCACAGCAGGTGGCTGAAAGCTGGCCCCACCGCAGGTGGCAAATGGAGAAACTTATGAAAACGTATCAGGGAAGTGAGATCCGTAACGTAGCTGTAGTCGGGCATGCGCACTGCGGCAAGACCACTTTGATCGCCGCTCTGCTGCATGCCGCCAAAATGACCCCCACCCAGGGCCGCGTCGCCGATGGAACGGCCGTCACCGCCTACGACGAGGAAGAAGTTGCCCGTGGCGCAACCATGCAGAACGCCGTCGCCTTTGCCGAGTGGCAGGGCGTCAAAATCAACTTCGTCGATACCCCCGGCTTTCACATGTTCTCGCACGAGGCCCGCGCCGCCCTGCTGCCCGTTGAAGCCGCGCTGGTGCTGGTCAACGCCCAGAACGGCATCGAGTCCGTCAGCGAGCGCGTCTGGCGCTACGCCGACGAGGCCAACATTCCCCGCATCGTCCTCATCAATCAGATGGATCACCCCAAGGCCGGTGGCGGCGGCGGTTTGAGCGCGCTCATTGACGACCTCCACGAGCGTTGGGGCCGCAACTGTGTTCCCGTCCAGTTGCCCATCTCCGATGCCGAGGGCTTTCATGGCGTCGTCGATTTGGTCACCATGGATGCCTTTTACTACACGCCCGGCGGCGATGGCCGCGGCAAAATCACCGGCGAGATTCCCGCCAGCCTTGCCGCTCAGGCCAAGGCCGCGCACGAGGCCCTCGTCGAACTCGTCGCCGAAGGCAAGGACGAGCTGATGGAGGAGTACTTCGAGAAGGGAACCATCCCTGAAGAGCACCTGATCGCCGCGCTGCACGAGGCCATTCGCGAAGACCGCATCTTCCCCGTCCTCTTCGCCAGCGGTTTGGCCAACATGGCCACCGACCACCTGCTCGACTTCCTCAAAACCTACGCTCCCTCGCCCGTTGAGCGTGGCGAATTTGCCGTCCGCACCCCCACCGCGGCGGAAGGTGCCGAGGCCGTCGAAGCCACAGAACTGGCCAATCGCAAAGTTGCCGACAGCGAGCCTCTGGGCATGGTCGTCTTCAAAACCATGACCGACCCCTTCAGTGGCCGCATCTCCTTCTTCAAAGTCATCAGCGGCGTGGTCAAAAACGATGCCACCGTCGAGAATTACACGCGCCGTTCGCAGGAGCGCCTCTCTCACCTCAGCATCATGCAGGGCCGCAAGGCTGTTGAAGTCGCCGAACTCCACGCCGGCGATCTGGGTGCCGTCGCCAAACTGCGCGATACCCTCACCGGCGATACCCTGGGCCAGAAGGGCGCAGAGGTGCAGGTCGATCTCCGTCCCCTGCCTGAGCCGGCCATGACCTACGCCATCGAGCCAAAATCACGCGCCGACGAGGACAAACTCGCCCCCGCCATTCACAAGCTCATGGAAGAGGACCTGCTCATCCGCTTCTATCGCGACCCCATGACCAACGAGTTTCTTATTGCAGGCGCGGGCCAGCCGCACATCGAGGCCATCGTCAGCCGCCTCAAAAAGCGTTACCACGCCGAGGTCCACCTCAAAGCGCCCAAGGTGCCCTACCGCGAAACCATTCGCGCCAAGGTCGAGGCACCAGGGCGTCACAAGAAGCAGACCGGCGGTCACGGCCAGTTCGGCGACTGCAAGATTCGCATGGAGCCGCAGCCCCGTGGCGCAGGCTTCGAGTTTGCCAGCGAAGTCTTCGGCGGGGCCATTCCGCGCAACTTCATCCCCGCCATCGAGAAAGGCATTGTCGAGTCCGCCGCACGTGGCTATCTCGCCGGTTTCCCCGTCGTCGATTTCAAAGCCACTGTCTATGACGGCAGTTATCACGACGTGGATTCCAACGAAATGTCCTTCAAGATGGCTGGCCGCCTCGCCTTCCGCAAGGCCATGGAAACAGCCAAACCCTGCCTCCTGGAACCCGTCATGAAGGTCGAGATCGAAGCCCCCGACGAGTTTGCCGGAACCCTCATGGGCGACCTCAACAGCCGCCGTGGCCGCGTCGGCGGCATGGAGTCCAAGGGCCGCACCACCATCATCAACGCCCAGGTCCCCATGGCCGAAATGCTCACCTACGGAACGCTGCTAACTTCCATGACGCAAGGCAAAGGAAGTTATCGCATGGAGATGGACCACTATGACATAGTCCCCCAGCTAGTAGCCGACAAAATCCTGGCTAATGCTAAACAGCCCGTGGAAGAAGAAGAGGAATAACACCTGCGGTGCGGCAGCAACTCGCAGTCCGCTCGCAAAGAGTCTGTGGCATTCCCAGGTCACAAAACACCGAGACCTGGGAATGCACCACCGCCAAACAAAAGGTAGCGAAAGCAGAAGGTAGCGCCGACCTCCCGGTCGGCTGTCGCGCGGACGTCTTCGTCCGCGTCCGGGTCAAAGCTGGATTCCCCAATGAAATTGCACTGTCCCGATAAATAGAGCGTGGGTCGGGAGGTCGGCGCTAAAGCGCGGCTGTTGTCGCATCCTGAGTTTTTTCAAAATCTACTCTTCCAACAAAAGTGGGCGCTCATCCCGGAATCATTCTTTGATTCAAAGAGGGGATATGGCCAGTATGGGACGCGGGGCGCGGGACGGACCGGAGTGGAACGGTTGGATGTACGGGCTGGATGAAATGGGGTTTTCTACAGGGAGGAAGATGAAGTTGGGGCGCGGGTTGCCGATGTAAGGGTGGAGAGGGTTGGATGGACGACCACGCGCAACTGATTGAATCGGCGTTGGACTGCTTTCCGGACGGCATTGCGCTGTTGGATGCGAAGAGCCTTCTGGCGTTCTGGAACAAGGCGGCGGAGGCGACGACGGGGTACGCTGGGACGGGCATGCTGGGTCGGCCGGTGCCGGAGGCGATCGAGCCGCTGCTGCACTGGAGTCCCGCGCCGGGCGCACCGGGACTGGATACCGCGCCGCAGTCGGGACGCGGATTTCTGGTGCATTTGTGTCACAAGCAAGGGCATGAACTGCCTGTGATGGCGCGCATCCTGGAGTTGCGGGACGGCTCGGGGGGACGGATTGGGACGGCTGTGATTTTTCATCCCGCCGAGAGCCTGGACGCGTTGCCGCAGGGCGACGGGAACGAGGCGGGCGTGGCGGCCAGTCAGGCGGATGTGAAGGATCGGCTGGCGGTGGACTTCGAGGAGTTTCAACGCGGCGGTCAGGCCTTCGGGGTGCTGTGGATCACGGTAGATCAAGCGCACGACCTGCGCAAGACGCACGGAGCCAGCGCCTGCGAGTCGATGCTGGAGAAGGTGATTGAAGCGGTGGCCAAGGGACTGCGTCCGGGCGAGAAACTGGGGCGTTGGGGCGACGATGAGTTTCTGGTCTTGTCACACGAGCGGACGCAGGAGATGCTGACCGAACATGCGAAGGTGCTGGCCGGGCAGGCGCGCACGGCGGAGTTTCGCTGGTGGGGCGACAAGGTGGAGATCACGGTGAGCATCGGCGCGGCGCAGGCGGAGCGCGAGGGCACGCTGGTGAATCTTCTGGAGCGAGCCAAGGCAGCGATGTTTACGAGTTTCCATGCAGGCGGCAATCGGATCACAGCCGCGCCAGGAGGGCAACCATGTTCGCCATCATAGGCATAGTCGTGGTATTTGGCGCGGTGATCGGCGGCTTTCTGATGGAGAAAGGCCACATGGCCGTGCTCATCCAGCCGGCGGAGTTGTTGATTCTGGGCGGGGCGGCGATCGGAACGCTGCTGGTGGCCAATCCGATTCACATCATCAAGGCGATTGTGGCGGGTTTGCTGGGGATTCTGAAGGGATCTCCGTTCGGCAAGGCACGTTATCTGAGCACGCTGAAGATGATGTACCAGTTTCTGAACAAGGTGCGTAAAGAGGGGTTGCTGAGCGTGGAAATGGATGTGGAGAAGCCCAAGGAGAGCACCATTTTCAAAAACTATCCTGAGTTTCTGGCCGACCATCACGCCAAGGACTTTGTCTGCGATACGCTGCGCATGGCGATTACGGGCGGCGTGGAGCCGTTCGATATGGATCAGATGATGGAGCTGGATATGGAGGTCCATCATCACGAGGCGACGCAACCGATTGCCTCGCTGAGCACGGTGGCCGACGCGCTGCCGGGCCTGGGCATTGTCGCCGCGGTGCTGGGCGTGGTGATTACCATGGGCGCGCTGGGCGGGCCGCCGGAGGAGATTGGCGAGCACGTGGCGGCGGCGCTGGTAGGCACGTTCTTGGGCATTCTGGCCTGCTATGGCGTGGTGGGGCCGCTGAGTTCAAACATGGCCAAAACAGCGGATTCGCACAATGAATATCTGCATGTGCTGCGGGTGCTGCTGCTGTCGTTCCTGAAAGGCTCCGCGCCGATGATCGCCATCGAGATGGCGCGCAGAGCGATTCCAGCGCATGTGCGCCCCACCTTCGACGAGATGGAAAAGAACTGCAAGGGCGGCGGAGCTGAAAGCGCACCGGCGGCGTAACAGAGCAAGGATCGCGAGAAGGAGTACGCCAGCATGGCTGCCGACACCAAGGGAAGACCGATCATCGTCATCAAGAAAGTCAGCGGACACGGCGGCCACCACGGCGGCGCGTGGAAGGTGGCCTATGCGGACTTTGTGACCGCGATGATGTCGCTGTTCATTGTGTTGTGGCTGATGGGGTCAAGCGAAAAGGTGAAGAAGGCGGTGGCCGGCTACTTCAACGATCCCAAAGGGACGGGCAATCTGCTGGGCACACTGATGGCGGGAACCGGAAGCGGAACCACGGTCGCGCAACTCAATACGGATTCACTGGAGAAACTGAAAGACAAGCTGGAAGAGGAGATCAAGGCGCGCAAGGATCTGCAGAAACTTTCCAAGCAGATTGAGATCACAGTTACGCCGGAGGGGCTGCGCATTGAGCTGATCGAGGGCAAGGATGGTACCTTCTACGAGATCGGCGGCGCTAAGCTGAGCGGGAGCGGACAAGAGTTGCTGGCACTGCTGGGAAAAGAGCTGCAAACTCTGCCTAACTCGCTGCTGATTGAGGGACACACGGATGCTACGCCCTATTCGACCGACAATAATTATAGTAACTGGGAGTTATCAGCAGACAGAGCCAACTCGGCGCGGCGACTGCTGCAACAGGACGGCGTGCGTGAGAACCAAGTCACGCAGGTGCGTGGTTATGCGGACCAGATGCTGCGCGTGAAGAGCAATCCAACCGACCCATCGAATCGAAGAATCTCGATATTGATCAAGAATACCGAGGATACGGTACCGCTTTTCTCGGCCAATAGCATTGTGAACGGCAAGACGCCGATTCCCAAGGACGATAAACCGGAAGCGGCAAATGGCGCCAAGCCCGCAACAGAGGGCGGAGCGAAGCCAGCCGCAGGCGGAGCCAAGCCAGCCGCAGGCGGAGCCAAGCCGCCTGAAGCAAACGAGAAAAAGCCCGAGAGTGGCGCAAAGCCTGCACCGGCCCCAGAAGCCAAGCCCGCTGCGGCCACACCACAGCCGCCAATCGCCAAGCCTCCGGCTGGTACACCTGCTAAACCAAGCATCATGGATCGACTGAAGGGCATGATACCGGGAAAGAAATAATTTCAGCTCTGTCCCCCGTCGGCTCAGCCCATTCACAGCGGATGGACTGTAGCGCCGACCTCCCGGTCCACGTCTGGTTCTTATCATGCGCGTTATTGCTGTTGTTGCTGCTGCATCTGCTGTAAATCCATAAATGGAATCGTCGGTGGCTGGGGCTGCTGCGCGCGCTCCACCAGAACGCTCCAATCATCAGGAATGGGCAGTTTGCGATCCAGAGCAGGCGGTTGCTCGCTGGCCTCGACGTGGACCGCGACGTATAACTCACTGTCGGTTGCTCCGCGGAAGATGCCGTGGGTGGGTGGCACGTCGGCGTAGTCGCGGCCAACGGCGGTGCGAATATGGCGATGATGCGCGACAAGGTTATTGGTAGGATCAAAGCCTACCCAGCCCAGGTGCGGCAGTAACACATCAACCCATGCGTGTGTGGCATCCGGCGTGGAACGATCATGATCTTCGCGGCTGCGATAAAGATAGCCGGAGACGTAGCGAGCGGGGATTTTTACGTGGCGCAGCAGGGCGATCATGGTGTGCGCGAAATCCTGACAAACGCCCTTGCCGCTGACGATGGCCTCGTCAATGGGGGAATCGACGCGCGTGGAGCGGGGTTCGTACTCGAAATAATTGAAGAGGCGCTGATTCAACTCCTGCACCAGCATGAGCGGATCGTCGCGGCGCGAGACTTCCATCTGCTTGGCAAGCAGCGTCAGCGCGGGAGTTTCCACGACGAACGTAGAAGGCAAAAGCATCTCGGAGTAATCGCCGGATTCGACTAACTCATCCAGCGCGGACCATGCATCGGGCGAAAGAAAAGCGGGCACGTCGGGCAGGATCTGCTGCTCGACGACGGACTCGGCGACGATAACCAACTGATTGTGTTCGCCCGGAATATCGAAGTGCTGCACAGTGTTGCCCAGGTGGTCGCGATAACTGAAGACGCGGCAGCGCGGACTGACAGAAAGAGAGAAAGTGAGGCAATGCTGGTTGGAGTCCGAGCGGGGATGCATGCGCGTTTCCATGATGCTCTCGCTGATGGGGCGCGAGTAGCGAAAACGTGTGAGGTGACGGATGGAATAGAAGTTCATGCTTGCTCCCGTGAGTGACTAACTGGCCAGCGCGGATTGGATGGAGTATTGCACATAGTAGCGATAGATCAGCTCGTGAATGCGCAGGCATTGTTCGCGAATGGTGTGCAGGAAGAGGGCGGTATCGCCGGCCAGGATTTCGCCGATGGTGGTGAATCCGAGCATGGCATGAAGGCGGCCAATGCCGGCAGTCAGTTCTTCTGGAGGACGGCGTCCGCCGGTGCGCTGAATGGAATCAATGGCGTGCCTCATGCTATCAACGCAGTAACGAATGGCATGAGGAAAGTCATGGTTGAGTAACAGAAATTCAAGGATGCGATCAGGAGAAACGTCGGCCGTGTACTCCTGGCAGTAAGCCTCGAAGGAGGTGCAGCAGCGCAGCAGTCCGACTAACTCAAGATACTGATAACCGGAGTGCTCGCGCTCCTGCGTGTGCAGTAACTCAGGCTGAAAGACTTCCAGCAGCGTGGCGGTTGCGTAGGCGCGTTCCAGGTAGCGGCCAAGGCGGATGAATTGCCACCCCTGGCCGTGAATCATGGTGGTATCGCTGACCCCTTTGAACAGATGAATGCCGTCAACAATTGAGGAAAGCGCGTCGTTGATGCTGGACTCAAACAGGGTCTGAGTCTGCGGCGAATGCATGTGGTGATAGAGGCGATTGAGGCGCTGCCATTGCTCGGTCGAGATCTCCTCGCGCACTTGGCGGGCGTTTTCGCGCGCGCCGTTCACGCAAAAAGAGACGGCGGCGTGATTGAGATTATCGAAGACCAGCTTGTGGGCCATGGCCTCGAAGTTACCATTCCAATCCAGGCCCTCGGGCTTTCCGAGCGAGGCGACCAGCCGCTGCCAGCGCATCCTTTCAGTGGTACCGCCAGTATCGAGCATCAAGCCCATGGTTACATCCAACTGGCGCGAGGTATTCTCGGCGCGTTCGAGATAGCGGCTCATCCAGTACAGACTGTCGGCAACGCGAGATAGCATCGTGATTCCCTCAGGGCCAAGGCCCGGCTTGCATTTGTCGCAATTTCGGCATAACTGAAATCTATGCCGCACCGCAAAGCGGAATATTCGAGTTACTCCAGAACCCAGGTATCCTTGCTGCCGCCGCCCTGCGAAGAGTTAACCACCAGCGAGCCTTTTTCCAGGGCTACGCGAGTCAGTCCGCCAGGAACAATATTGACTTTGTCGCCAAAGAGAATATAAGGACGCAGATCAACGTGACGGGGTTCCAGATGATTGCCGACGAGGCAGGGCGCGCGTGAAAAATCCAGCGTGGGCTGGGCGATGTAGTTGCGCGGATTGGCTGCGATTTGCAGGGCAAACTCCTCGCGCTGCTTGGCCGTTGAGTGCGGGCCAATCAGCATTCCGTAGCCGCCGCTCTCGCCGACGGCCTTTACCACCAACTTATCCAGATTGGCCAGAACGTGATTGCGCTCCTTCTCTTCGCCCAGCAGATAAGTCTCCACGTTGGGCAGGATCGGATCTTCGTCGAGATAGTAGCGAATCATCTTGGGAACGTAAGCGTAGACAGCTTTATCGTCGGCCAGGCCAGTGCCGAAGGCGTTGGTGACCGTCACATTTCCGGCGCGATACGCATTGAAAAGTCCCGCGCAGCCCAGCGAGGAATCCGGACGAAAAACCAGCGGATCGCTGAAGTCATCATCCACGCGCCGATAGATTACATCGACGCGCTTGAGTCCGTCAGTGGTGCGCATATAAACGATATTGTCGTGCGTCACCAGGTCGCGCCCCTCGACCAGATCGATGCCCATCTGCCGCGCGAGATAGGTGTGCTCGAAGTATGCGGAGTTGAAGACGCCGGGAGTGAGCAGCACAATATTCGGCTCAGGACGGCCCTCGGGAGCAAGCGAACGCAGCGTGGCCAGCAGCAGTTGCGGATAGTGCTCGATGGGCCGCACGCCATAACTGTGAAATAACTGCGGAAAGGTGCGCTTCATCACGCGACGATTGGTCAACATATAACTCACGCCGGAGGGAACGCGCAGGTTATCTTCGAGAACCACAAACTCGCCAGTATTCAGGCGCAGCAAGTCACTGCCGACCACGGCGACATAGATATTGCGCGGGACTTGCAGGCCGCGCATTTGACGGCGGTAGTGCTTGCAACTGTAGATCAGTTCGTGAGGAATGACGTGGTCGTTGAGAATCTTGGCGTCGGAGTAAATATCGCGCAAGAAGAGGTTCAGCGCGGTGATGCGCTGCGTCAGCCCGCGCTCAATGCGATCCCACTCGGCAGCGGTAACCAGACGCGGCAACAGATCGTAGGGGAAGATGCGCTCGGTGCCCTCGTCGCGGCCATAGACGGTGAACGTGATGCCCTGGGTGAGGAAAGAGAGGTCGGCCGACTGCTTGCGGCGCTGCAACTCGTCGGCGGGCAAGCGCGCAAGGGTCTCGGCGAGCGCCTGATAGTGAGGGCGCACCTCGCCATCGGCGGAACGCATCTCATCGAAGGCCTGGTCGAGCGGATAGTCTCCGAAGAGCGTATCCAATTCCACTGAGTGACTGGCGTTCATGGGGGCTTGCCGCTTTCCTGAGCACAGATTCAGGGCGTTGGCGGCTGGGCATCAAAACGCGGGAACGATTGTTTTCAACCCTCCCGGATTCGCATCAATGCTCACGCCACGATTACCCCGTAGTTAGCTTTTATCACCCGGGGCATAAAGGACCCGTGAGGAACCCCACCTGCGGTAGGGCAACGGCCTTCGGGCACCTGCGGTGCGGCAACGGCCTTCGGCGTGGCCCGCGCCAGAAAGAAGGCGCGGGGAGGAGACTTGTGGCGAGCAGCGAAAAAACCGGTGCTGAACAGACTGCGGTCCACCTGCGGTGGGGCCTGCAATGAAAAAGTGGTCCAAACGTGGCACGGGCGGCAACCGAAGTTGCCGCCCGTGGAGAGTGCATTGGGTTGTGGGTTAAAAGAAGAATTTCGCCGAGACCTGAAGTTGGCGGGGGGTATAGAGGCCGTTGTTGGTGCTGCTCATGAAGCCGAAGTTGGACAGCGCGTTGCTGCCGACATAGGGCGAAATGCAGCCCTGCAGGACGGAGCCGACTGGCGCCGAACCGTTGCTGGGGCAAGTAGTGGAGGTGGCCGACGAGCTGGTGTAGGACGAGTACGTGCTGTTCACGCCGGTAACGATCGTGTGATTGAGCGCGTTGAAGGCCTCGCCAATGAACTCGACGTACATCTTGTCGTGGACGGGAATCTTGCGCGTGATGCGGAAGTCCACGTTGTTGAAGCCGGGTCCGACGATGCTGTTGCGGCCAATCTGCGGAGGACGGCCCGTAGTGGGCAGCCCAGAACCGGTGCTCATTGCGCCGCCGTAGATGCCGCCGTCCGCGCCGTAGCTGGTGGCACTGGTGGAACCACTGTAGACGGTGCCGCTCATGCCCAGCGAGATGGGCTGGCCGCCGGAGGCAATCTCCGTACCGGAGAAGGTGAACTCATCGAGCAAGTTCTTGACCAGTCGGTTATCGAGCAGGATCCTGGGCTTGTAGACAAAGGTCATCGTAAAGCGGTTGCGGATATCGGTATCCGACGGTCCATTTTCACCGCGCAGATTGTTGGGATCGAGAACGGTATTGCCGCCGTAGAAGGTGCCGTAGGTACCGGCAACCTGATCGGTATCGGAAGCGTGGGCCCAGGTGTAGTTGGCGACAAAATCGAGTCCGTTGCGGAAGGGACGGCGAACGGAAACGGCCATCGAGTTATACCAGGTATTGGCCGCGCTGAAGCCGGTGTTGTAAGTGGATAGCGCGGTATTGCGGCGGTCGGAAGGCAGATAGACCGGCACAGTGAGCTGCTTGACGAAGTTGTTGTTGGCGTCAAGCACGTTGTACGAGCGCTGTCCGTGCGGAGTCTGCCCGATGAGGTTGGCATCGAGGAAGACGGGCAGGCGCATACCGCGAGTGCCGACGTAGCCGACAGAGAGAGACATCTTCCCGGGCAGGGACTGCTCGATGGCCAATTCCATTTCGTGCGTGTACGGCGGAACAAAGTTGGGATCGAGTCCGTGGAAGCTCTGCGGTCCCAGCTTGGTGGGTCCGTTGACGGTGGGGGCATCGCCGCCGGTGGGATACAGCGCGGTGGAGAGCGCCGGTCCGGTGATCTGGAAGGGCACGTTGGGATACTGCAAGCTGCTGGCAGTGCTGGGCACGGTGGGGCAGGTGGACTTGGCTGTGCCTACGCTGGATTTGCAGCCGGTGTAGTTGTAGTTGATCTGAACCACGCCGTTTTCCACACGCATGGCGTAGTAGGTGCTGCCCTGGTTGAGTGCGGAGAAGATGCCATAGCCGCCACGGACCAGCGTTCCCTTGAAGAGGCTATAGGAGAAGCCGATGCGGGGCTGGACGCGGTTCAGTACGTTCTTGATGGTCTGGCTGTAGTAGGTGGACAGCGGCGCGTAGTTGTTGTTGACGGTTCCGGGGGCGGGCGTCATCTGCACGTCGTAGCGGAGTCCCGCATTGACGGTGAGCTTCTGATTGACCTTCCACTCGTCACCGGCAAAGCCGTCATACATCTTCATCCAGAAATCGTCCTTGCCCTGGGTACCGGGCGTGGTATTGAGCACGTCGACGGTCTGAACAAAGGTGTTGTAGTGGAAGCCTGCATACTTGTCGGTATCCCCGGACTGCCCAGCAAAGGCATCCTGAATCCAGTCCTGAAAGTTGGCAACGGTGGTGGAGTCGCCATAGCTGTAAATGCCGCCGCCCTGATAGAGGTTAATCATCAGTTCGTGAACGATGTTCATATCGCCACCGAACTTGAAGTTGTGGCGGTTGTGCACCTTGGAGAAGACATCAGAGACTTGCAGGCGATGCTCATCCGGCTCGGCGACGCGAGGCAGCGCGTTGGGCATGCCGTAGGTGACCACGCCGGTAGCCACGCTGGGACCGGCAGCATTGGCACCGGCGGTTTCCAGATCGCGTCCCCACTGGAAGTGGACCTGATTGACGCTGCTGTTGGAGATCACCGTGGTCAGACCGCCGACCAGAAAGCGCTCGTGATAGCTGGTGGGACCGTTGGTGGTGGGAGAGCTGTTGGTGAAGGTGGGAGCGGAACTGTAGCCGTTGGTGCTGTCGAAGTCTACATAGTTGAAGTCGACAAAAGCATCGTTCTTGCTGTTGATGTGATAGTCAACGCGGGGGAAGAAGAGATTCTGCCGCTGATAGCGCGAGGGCGCTGGCTGGTTGGGCAGCAGGTTGGCCATCTGCATCAGGAAGGTGATGCCCTGGGTGCATAGCGTGGGGCTGATAGTGGCCGGGCACTGATTGGGCGTGACCAGCGTCGAGTTGGACTTGACCGTGGGGTCGCTGGTTCCGGTGGGGGTCAGCGAAATCTGGTTGGTATCCGAGTAGAGGATGCGGTAAACCTTGCGGAAACCGTCGTAGGTGAAGAAGTAGAAGAGCTTGTCCTTGAGGATGGGACCGCCGACCGAGCCGCCGAACTGATTCTGCTGATGGATGGGCTGGGTAAGCAGGAAGGGATTGCCGCCATACTTCAGAACCTGCAACTTGCTGTAGGGATCGAGCGCGTTCAGGTCCGGGTAGCGCAGGTCGTAGAAGAGATCGCCGTGCAGGAGGTTGGTGCCAGACTTGGTGATGGCGTTGACCTGACCGCCGGCCGCCTGACCGAATTCGACCGAGTAGTTGGAGGTCTCGGCCTGGAACTCCTTGATGGAGTCGAGCGAATAGACGTACGGAGCTCCACTGGCGCGACCACGCGCCTCGCTGAACAGCATCTGATTGTTGTTGGCGCCATCCACGTAATTCTGGTTGTAGAGGCCGCTAATACCGTGGAAGCTGATCATGCCGCTGCCGCCGTCCTGCACGACGTTGGGGGTCATGAGAACGAAGTTGCTCCAGTTGCGGCTGAAGGCGGGCAGATTCTGAATCTGTTGCTGATCCACCACCTGCGAGACTTCGGTCTGCTCGGTATCCAGCAGCGTACCGGTATCGGAGACTTCGATGGTGGTCGAGGCGGACTTGACGCTCAGATTGAGATTGATGGAGAGGGTCTGGCCGACCTGGAGGTTGAGGTTGGCCGCTTCAACCGAGCCGAAGTTGGCGGCCGAGGCGATCACCTTGTAGTGGCCGGAGGGAAGGAAGGGGGCCACATAGTTGCCGGTTGCGTTGGTCACATAAGAGTGGACAACACCAGTATCGATATTGGTGACCACGACCGCAGCGCCGGGAATCACGGCCTGATTGGCGTCAGCAATGGTTCCAGTAATGGAACCCGCACCAGCCGACTGCGCATATGCGCCGATCGAAGCAAAGGCGACCAACAAAACCAGCGCAAGCGCCAGCACAGAGAAGCGCCTCGAACTACAAGTACGTCTCAAAAACATTAAAACCTCCCAAAGAAAAACAGTTTTTCCAACTGGAAACCATTTTATCGCTGTATTTTCAAGTACAACGCTTTATTGAGTTCCGGTGGATGCGGTAAAGTCAACATTCCGTGAAGTAATTCGGGGCACCTGCGGTACGGCAAGCAGCCTGCGGCGCAGCCCGCGCCAGAAAAAACGCGGGAATTCACATTGAGGTTTTCAACCCTGCAATATGGATTCATCAGAACATGGCCAAGTTACAGTTAAATGAATTTATTGCACTTGCGAAGGGAGCAGGGGACTTCAGAACCCTGAACGATGCAGTTAGCCCTGCTGGCCTTTAGCTCCGTTCCTCGTTAGTCTCTTTGTTTTGTTTGACTTGCACTTTTATCTCTTCCTGCCCCCACCGCTTTCGCCGACCTGCCGCGCAAATACCTATTTCGCCGACCCACCGCGCATAAAACTGTTGCCCGACCTCCCGGTCGGCTGTGGCGTGGACCTCCTGGTCCACGTCCGTTTCTTTGAGATGCTGTTTCCCAAGGGCAACCGCAATAGCCTAACAGCCTGTGGTAAAAGTCCGGTTTTGAAAGGGCACGGCTTCAGCCGGGCCACAAATGCTACAAAACAAACGATGGGCTTCAGCCCCTGCTGATCTTTCCCAACCCACACTGCTTAGATTCATCCCTTTTCCCGCAACCTGTTTAGCCGCTGAGGGATGGTTTTCTAGGAATGAATTTTGTCCGGTCCTCCTGAAGCACCCAACCCTGCCCAGCGCCAGACAACAGAAAGGCGGCGCGCCGCGCCGCCCTTCTGTTGCCTGGGACCGAACCCAAAGCAATTGCTTCGTCGCACTTCGCTCTAAAACTGGTTCCAGAGCGACTGGTTATAGACTTCGTGGTGGAACTGGACCTCGCTGCCCTTGACGATGGTGCCCAGTTCGCGCGGACTGCGGTTGGCCGCAGCCTGCTTGAGTTCGGCATAGCGGCCCTGCACGTCGCTGCCCAGAATCTTGGCGATCCAGGCCGAGGTTTCGAAGTCGGAGATGGCTTTCTGAATATTGTCGGGCAGATAGCCGCTGCCGCTGCGCAGGTTGGAGGCCGTGGAAATCTCGCCGTCGATGCCGGTCTTGAAGATGCCGAACAGCGAGAGGTAGGGGTTGGCGTCGGGTGCAACAGCGCGAACTTCGGTGCGCATCGAGCGGTGATTGCCGATCGGAACGCGAACCATCGCCCCGCGATCCGTGGCCGAGGCGCGAATCTGGTTGGGTGCCTCGAAGTGCGGATCAAGGCGGCGATAGGCGTTGACGCTGGAGTTGAAAACCAGGCAGAGGTCGAGCGCCTTGGTCAGAATGCGATCCAGGAAGCTCCAACCGAAGCCGGAGAGTTGCTCTTCGCCTTTTTCGTCCCAGAATAGGTTGGTCTTGCCCTTGGAGACTGAAACGTTGGTGTGCATGCCGCTGCCGTTCACGCCGACCACGGGCTTGGGCAGATAGCAGGCCGTATAGCCCATATTGTTAGCGATCTGGCGGGTGAGCAGTTTGTAGAGCTGGATCTGATCGGCCGCGGCAACCACTTCGGCGTAGCTGTAGTTGATCTCGTACTGGCTGGGCGCAACCTCCGGGTGATCCTTCTCGTTCTGGAAGCCCATGGCGCGCTGCACTTCGGCGGCGGTATCGATGAACTGGCGCAGCGGATCGAGCGGCAGCACGTGATAGTAGCCGCCGGAGTTGATGAACTCGAACTTGTGGGTCAGGTGGTAATTGCGCTCGGCATCCTTGCCGGCAAACAGGAAGCCCTCAATCTCGGTGGCCGCGTTGAGCGTGTAGCCGTTGGTCTTGAACTGCTCTTCGGAGTAGGCCTTGAGCACACCGCGCAGGTCGCCGGAGTAAGTGGTGCCGTCCTTGTCGATGACGTTGCCGAAGACCAGAACCTTGCCATTGCCAAAAACGTCGGCGGGCACCCAGTAGAAGGCGGCCCAGTCAATGCCCAGCCGGAGATCGCTCTCCTTCTGCGCGGTGAATCCGCGGATCGAGGAGCCGTCGAAGGTCAGGTTCTCGTAGGAGCCGATCAGGAACTTCTTGTCGTAATCCAGCAGGTGCAGACGGCCTTCCAGGTCCGTGAACAGCACGGTGACGGCCTTGATGCGCTTCTCTTCGGCCAGGTATTTCAGGCGTTTCTCGCGGATTTCATCAGGCGAGACGCGATTGGCGCGCTCGGCCTTGGCTGCCAGGTTCAGCTCCTCCAACTCTTCATAGGAGAGAGCAAGAAAATTGCGGTACTCAGTGGACATGGTTCTCCTTCTAGGCGAAAATTTCTGTTGGAAATTGGGTGCAGCCCTGGATTTTACAGAACGAACGCGAGTGCCGGAGGGCTGGCGCAGATAGGGTAACTCCGCTGAGCCGGAATTGACTACGGCTTTCAAAATTTTGCGGGAAAATCGCCTTGGACGACGGGAATTGAAATACGCAGCGAAAAAAACGATGGCCCCCTGGCTTTGCGCCAGAGGGCCTTCGTTTTGCAATGAAACACGGGTTACGCTTCGACGATTCTGTTGGGCTTGGAACCCCAGAGCCCGTAGTAGGCGATGAAGAGGTAGCAAATGATGGGAATGACGAAGGAGGTGGGAATCCCATACTTGTCCGCAACCGCGCCAATAAGGGCGGGAACGATGGCTCCGCCGACAACCGCCGTCATGATCAGTCCGGACCCCTTGCTGGTCATCGGGCCAAGGCCCTTGATGCCCAAAGCAAAGATATTGGGGAACATGATCGAGTTGCAGAAGCCGCAGAGCACCACAGCCCAGATGGCGACGTGGCCGCTGCTGACCATGGATAGAACCAGAAGCAATGCGCCAGCAAAGCCAAAAGCCCCAAGCAGTTTGTTGGACTTGATTTTGGTGAGCACCATGGCACCAAGCAGGCGGCCAATCAACGCGCCAAACCAATAGAGCGAGACCAGGAAGGATGCACTCTTGGCGCTGTCCACGCCCTGAGTCTTGAAGTAATTGACGGCGATGGAGGCCAGGCCAACTTCAACGCCAACATAAAGGAAGATGCCCACAGCGCCCAGGACGGTGTGTCTGTAGCCCCAGATGCTGCGGCCGAGAATGGGATCGCCTTCCTTGGCTGGGCGGAACTCCTGGGTCTGGGTGATGTGGGGCAGATTGAGGAAGATCACGGTAATGCCCAGGATCAGCAGGCCGGCCGCGATGGCCAGATAAGGCCCGCGCACGGTATCGGCAATCTCGGCCTTCGAGGCGATCTTGGCGGAGTCGGTCAGAATGTACGCACCCGCGATCAGCGGGGCGATGGTACCGCCGAGAGAGTTGAGGGCCTGAGCCAGTGTGAGACGGACCGGGGCGCTGCTCTCCGGGCCGAGGATCGCAACGTAGGGATTGGCCGCGGTCTGAAGGGCTGTAACGCCCGCGCCGACAACGAAAACGGCAGTCAGAAAGAGCGGGAAGCTGACCATCCTGGCGGCGGGAACGAACATGAGGCAGCCAACCACCTGAATGAAGAGCGAGACCACCATGGTCTTCTTGTAGCCGATCATCTCAATCAGCCTGGAGGTGGGCGAGGAGAAGACGAAGTAGGCCAGGAAGAAGGCCGATTCGGCGAGCATGGCCCACTTGTAAGGCAGATCGAAGATCGAGCGCAGGTGCGGCACCAGCGCCATATTCAGGTTGGTAATGAACCCGAAGATAAAGAACAACGCCGCGACCGTGATAAACGGTCCAAGGTAGTTGGGCGTGCCGTTGGACGCCGGTGGAGTGGATCGAGTAGCCATAAGGGTTTTTCCCCGCTTCTTTCACAAAAATTGCCCGGTAAGGGCTGGTTGTCTGGTTCCAGGCCAGAATGCGACCCGGAGGAGCGGCTGGTTGGACCGCCAACGGGATTCCGCTTTTCAAGGGAAACCCGTTTTACGCTGCACTCAACACTATACGGAATACCCCATGCAGGGAAAGTGACCAGAAACGCAACATTTCCACTAAACGTTTACATTGGCGGATTTTTCTTTTCCACAGAGTCTCTTGCAAAATCCCATTGGCGATTGGCCGTTCTGCAAGAGACTCTCTCGGTGACAGGTTTGCTTCGTACATTTGCTTGATGAGAAGTTTCGTAACCAGGGCACGACTTTAGTCGTGCCGAAACTGCTGAGCCTCTTGCAAAATTCAATTGTGAGGGGCAAGAAGCGTCAGGGCATGACTTCAGTCGTGCCGAAAGAT
>JGI12269J14319_10001992_pt1 | contig 20042 bp, 22 predicted proteins | sample PeaSoiSIISIP2007_FD_14319 | JGI IMG/M metagenome (IMG submission 14319)
CTCGGCATCGCCGCCGCCAGCATCGCCGGGCACCTCGTGGTCGGGCTCGCGCTGTTCGCCGCCTGGGCGAAGCCGGAGCCGCCGGCCTATGACCCGCCGGCGATGACCGTTGCGCTGGTCACGCTGCCGCCGCCGGCCGTCGATCCAACCCCGCCGACCCCAGCCAAGACCGCGCCGGCGGCGGCGCATGCGCAGCGGAGCTTCGTGCGGCCGACGCCAAGGCCGGCGCCGGCGGCTTCGTTGGCCGCGGCCGAGACGGGCCAGAGCGCCGACGTCGCGCGAGGCCTTAGCAACGCCGCGCTCGCCGGCGCCGCGACCGCCGCCTCCGGCGGCGGTGACGGCGGCTGCAACATGGCGCGGCGGCTCGAGCAGGATCTCGGCCACGACCGCCTGGTGCAAAGCGCGGTCTCCGGTTTCGCCGGCAAGGCCGTCCTGGTCTGGAACGGCGACTGGGTGTGGATCGATGGCGAGGACGGCAAGGGGCTGACCGCCGTCCGCCAGGCGATGATGTGGGACATCGCCTTTTCGCCGCAGGCCTGCCGCGCCCAGCCGATGCACGGGCTGGTGGTCATCGCCGCCAACGGCGGCGCCCGGCTGGTCGTCGGGTCAGGCGCGTGGCGCTGGTCCGACCTCTTGGTCCCCCACCCTGGCGCCGGCGCCCGATAGGCGCACGCTCGGGCGGCGACGGCCGCCCAACTTAACCGCCAAGTTCGCCAAGGACGCCAAGGTCGAAGCTTCGGCGCGGCAGATCCGGTTGCACCCTTGGCAATCTTGGCGACCTTGGTGGTCGAAAAGGATGGCGCCGCTTCCGCGGCGCCGAAGAACCTTAGTCCAGCACGACCACAACGACGCGGCGGTTCTGCGCGCGGCCGGCGTGGGTGTTGTTGGGCGCCACCGGATGATCCTCTCCGTAGGAGATGGTCGACATCCTGTTCAGCGCCACGCCCTGCTCGCTCAAGAACCGCCGCACGGCCTCGGCGCGATCCTGGCCAAGCCGGAGATTGCCGGCCGTTGAGCCGGTCGCATCCGTATAGCCCTGGATCTCGAGATAGACGTTCTTGTTGTCGCTCTTCAGCCGGTTGACGAAGTCGGTCAGCCGCGCGGTCTCGTCGGCCGACAGGGTCGAACCATTGATCGGGAAATGGGCGCTGTCATCGGACATCACCATCGAATAAACGAACTTGCCCTCGGCGAGCTTGCCCGCCGCGTCGGCGCGGCTGAGCGCGTCCTGCGTCGTCTGATCGAGCTGCCCCAGGTGCGTGTCCTGGTCCTTCTGGTGACCCGCTAGATCGGTCACCTGGGTCTGCACCGTCGCCACGTGCTGATTGACGTAGTCCTCCGTCGCGCAGCCCGTGACCGCCAGTCCGGCGAGCATCACGAGGCCTACTGCCGTCGTCTTCCACATCTCGTCCACCCCTGTTTTCTGAGAGATTGCCTTAGCGGCACGGCGCTACAGCCCGCGGCCGTCAACCCCGCGTATTGGTTAATCTTGGCGAAAACACGGCAATGAAGATGAGCGCGGCGACTTGAGCTGAAACACCAGCGCCTCAATCACCTTAGGGCTCATCGCCGGCTGATTGAACGCTCTGGATCGTCTTCGCCCGTGGGCGAACTGCTTGGCGGCGGTGGCAGGCAACCTCTGCCGATATTCGACATGCGCCGTCGATGACATCGCCGGCCAACCGTCAGCCACGCAAGCTGCGGCGTCTGGCCGCATGAGCGTCTGACACTGTTGAAAACCGCCGTCGCCGTGAGCACTTCCGGCCGCGATCGAAAGGGGCGCAGACGGCGGGGGCCGGGAGGAATGCGGTTCGATGTCAGTTGGAAGGCGTACTTTCCTTGCCCTTGCGGCGAGCGCAGGGGGGACGGCTATCGCTCGCCCGAGCGCGGCCCTGAAGGCCTTCGATAGAAGCGTACCGCCCGGGCCGCGGGCCACGGCCGGGTCGTCGGCCAGTCAGGTCCGCCGGGCGCTCATCCACAATCTGCACACGGGCGACGTGCTGGATACCGTCTATTGGGAATCCGGCCGCTACGTGCCCGACGCCTTGGCCGAGGCCATGCGGGTGATGCGCGATTGGCGGAACGGCGAGGAGCACGCCATGGACCCGCGCCTGTTCGACGTTCTGCACGCGGTCCAGCGAAAGCTGGAGGTGAACCGCCCGGTCCAGCTGGTGAGCGGCTTCCGCTCGCCCGCCACCAACGCGATGCTGCACGCCGAGAGCCACCAGGTGGCGGCGCACAGCCAGCACCTGCTCGGCAAGGCGTCGGACATACGCATCGACGGGGTCGACCTGCGCAACCTGCATCGCGCCGCCTTGAGCCTGAGCGCCGGCGGTGTGGGCTTCTATCCGCAATCGGATTTCGTTCACGTCGACGTCGGCCCCGTCCGGCAGTGGTCGGGGACTTAGCGACCCAGCCCTAGACCGGGCGCTGCATCCGGACCTGGCGGACGGTGCGGCTGGCGGAGTTCATCACCAGCGAGTGGGTGTGCACGAAGCCGTCTTCGTTGCGCACGCCGTCCAGCAATGCGCCCTTGGTGACGCCAGTGGCGGCGAAGATGGCGTCGGCGCGCACGATCTCGTGCAGGGAATAGACCCGGTCGAAGTCGGTGATGCCGATACGCGCGGCGCGGCCCCGCTCATCGGCGTTGCGGAACACCAGCCGAGCCTGGAACTGGCCGCCGACACACTTCAGCGCCGCACAGGCGAGCACGCCTTCCGGGGCGCCGCCCTGGCCCATGTAGAGGTCGATGCCCGTCTTCGGATCGGACGTGTTGATCACGCCCGCCACGTCGCCGTCTGTGATCAACCTGACGCGCGCGCCAACGTCGCGCAGGCCGGCGATGATCTCGGCGTGCCGGGGGCGGTCGAGCACGCAGACGGTGATCTCGTTCGGCTTGACGCCCTTGGCCTTGGCCAGCGCCTTGACGTTGTCAGCCGCCGGCGCCTCGAGATCGATGACGCCGTCCTTGTAGCCGGGCCCGCAGGCGATCTTGTCCATGTAGGTGTCGGGGGCGTTCAGAAGCGTCCCCTTGGGCGCCCAGGCCATCACCGCCAGTGCGTCGGCCATCGCTTTGGCCGTGAGCGTCGTGCCCTCGAGCGGATCGAGCGCGATGTCGATCCGAGCGCCCTTCCCGCGACCGACCTTCTCGCCGATGTACAGCATCGGCGCCTCGTCGCGTTCGCCCTCGCCGATCACGATCTCGCCGTCGATGTCGAGGGTGTTGAGCGCCGTGCGCATGGCGTCGACCGCGGCCTGGTCGGCCGCCTTCTCGTCGCCGCGCCCGGCGAGCTTCCAGGCGGCGATGGCGGCGGCCTCAGTCACGCGCACCGCCTCCAGCACCAGGCTGCGATCGAGATCGGTCGCGCTCATGGACAAGGCCCTCCTGCCGCCCGTCAGACGCGGGCGATTCTCAACATGCGGGGCGCCTGCAGGACGGCCGGAAGCGCGCCGATGCGCCGCACGGCTTCCAACAGCGCCGACTCCGGCGTCGCGTGGGTGGTTAGCACGATCGGCACGCCGCCGGCATCATGAACCGGCTTCTGCAGGAAGCTGTCGATCGAGACGTTGGCCTCGGCAAGCGTCTCCGAGACCGCCGCGATCACGCCCGGCTGGTCCTTGACCAGCAGCCGCAAGTACGCGCGGCCGACCGTGTGGCTGGCATCAACGCTCGTGAACGGCTTGAGCCGGCCCGCCGGGGCCTGAAACACGGGGCGCGAGGCGCCGGTCATGATGTCGGCGATGTCGGCGGCCACGGCCGCGGCCGTCGGCCCGGCGCCGGCGCCCGGTCCCTGGATGAAGATCCGCCCGATGGTTCGCCCCTCGATGAAGAGCGCGTTCAGCGCCCCCTTCGTCTCGGCCAGCGGGTGGCCGAGGGGGGCAAGGGCCGGGTGCACGCGGACGGCCACGCCGGCGCCCGAACGCTCGGCCTGGGCAACCAGGCGGATGCGATAGCCCAAGTCGCGCGCAAGGTTGATGTCCAGGAGCTCGACCTGGTCGATTCCCTCGATCTCGGCGGCGGCGAAGTTCGGCGCGCAGCCGAAGGCGAGTGCGGCCAGGATGGAGATCTTGTGCCCGGCGTCGAAGCCGCCGACGTCGGTCGTCGGGTCGGCCTCGGCGTAGCCAAGGCGCTGGGCCTCGGCCAAGACATCGGCAAACGCCCGTCCGGTCTCCTCCATCTGGGTCAGGATGTAGTTGCAGGTGCCGTTCAGGATTCCGGCGACGGCCTCCACCTGGTCGCCGACCATGCCTTCGCGCAGCATCTTCACCGCCGGCGTGCCCCCCATGACCGCCGCTTCGAAGAGCAGGGAGGCGTTGTTGGCCTCCGCGAGCGCGGCGAGCGCCGCGCCGTGGACGGCGATCAGAGCCTTGTTGGCGGTCACGACCGGCTTGCCGCGCGCGAGCGCCGCCTCGACCGCCGCTTTGGCGACCCCTTCCGATCCGCCGATCAGCTCGATGAAGACGTCGTTGTCGGGCGAGGCGGCGAGCGCCACGGCGTCGTCCCACCAGGGCAGGTTGGATATGTCGGCGGCGCGCGTGCGGCTTCGCGTTCGGGCAGAAACGCCGGCGATGACCGGGATCGCGCCGGCGGGGGCGAAGTCCGGCCGCTCGGCGAGCAGGTTCAGCAGGCCCCCGCCGACCGTGCCCAGGCCAGCAATCCCAATGCGCATAGTGCTCTTCGCCATCGCCGGCCTACTGCGCCGGCACGGGCGCGTCGTCGCGGACGCGGCTGAGAATCTGCCCAGACTGCTGTAAGAATTTCTTTACATTGCGCGCCGCCTGCCGGATCCGGTGCTCGTTCTCGACCAGGCCGATGCGCACATAGCCCTCGCCGTACTCGCCGAAGCCGACGCCAGGCGCGACCGCGACCCCGGCTTCCTCGATCAGCAGCTTGGAGAACAGCATCGAGCCCGCGTCGCGGAAAGCCTCCGGCAGCGGCGCCCAGGCGAACATCGAAGCCGCCGGCGAGGGAATCTCCCAGCCTGCCCGCTGCATGGACTCGACCAGCACGTCCCGCCGCCGCTTGTAGATGCCGCGGATCTCATCGACGCAATCCTGCGGGCCGTTCAACGCCGCCGCGGCCGCGACCTGGATCGGCGTGAAGGCCCCATAGTCCAGATAGGACTTCACCCGCGCGAGCGCCGCGCAGAGGCGCGCGTTGCCGACCACCATGCCGACACGCCAGCCGGCCATGGCGTAGGTCTTCGAGAGCGAATTGACCTCGACGCCGATATCACGCGCTCCGGGGACTTGAAGAAGTGACGGAGGTGGATTGTTTTCAAAGTAGATTTCGGAATACGCGACATCCGACAGGATCAGCATATCGTGCTTTTTCGCCAGCGCGACGGCGTCCTTGTAGAAGTCGAGGTCGACCCACTGCGCCGTGGGATTGGAGGGGTAGCTGACGATGAGCACGCTAGGCGGCGGCGAGGAGTTGTGCACCGCACGGCTGACGCCAGACAGATACTGCTCCGGCGTGAGCGCCGGCACGTGGCGGATCACGCCTTCCGCCATGATGAAGCCGTAGGCGTGGATGGGATAGGCCGGGTTCGGGCAGATGATCACGTCGCCGGGCGCGGTCAGCGCCTGGGCCAGGTTGGCGAACCCCTCCTTCGAGCCGAGCGTGGCGACGACCTCGGTGTCCGGGTCGAGCTTCACGCCGAAGCGGCGCGCGTAGTAGCCGGCCATGGCGCGGCGCAGGCCCGGGATGCCCTTTGACGCCGAATAGCGGTTGGTCTTGGGCTTGCGCACCGTCTCGATCAGCTTCTCGACGATATGCGGCGGGGTCGGCATGTCCGGGTTGCCCATGCCGAAGTCGATGATGTCGACGCCTTGGGCGCGGAGGCGGGCCTTGAGGCGGTTCACCTCTTCGAAAATGTACGGCGGCAGGCGCCGGATGCGATGGAAGTCGGGGGTCATTGGCCAAAGGCCCTCCTTAAGGGGGCCGGGAATCGTTGGATTGAAGCGATGAATAGACGCGGGCGCGCGCCTATTCCAGGCGAAGGCTGTGCTGATCGGCCCCCGCCTGCGCCTCTAGCGGGGCGGCGGGGGCGACTTAGCTCGTGCGCGGCGGTGGCTGGACGCCCCTGGGCGGACGCTGGCGGCGAAGGCTTCGGCCTCGGCGGTCGCATCGGTCGGCGCAGCGGCGTCTTCCGGTGGAATCTTCGCACGCGTGCTGGCGGCGAACGCTTCGGTCCCCTCGAGGATGAAGGGATGCTCGCGGATCTCGGCGTCGGTCGCTCTCTTATCGGCCAGCGTCTCGCCGACCGTCTGGCGCCAAGCGGAGAGCGGGCGGACGTCGGTCGGCGCGGGCGGCATGTCGGTGAATTGCGGCATCGGCCCGGGTTGGTGCTGCACGGCCGTGACCTGCGCCGCCACCACCGAGCGCTGATCGACGCCGCCCGGCAGAAAGTAGTTGTTCTTCGCCAGCGTGTTGCAGCCGCAAAGGCTCAGCCCCGCGAGCGCGGCGCCAACGGGCAGGACGGCCCGAATCGTCTCAGCCAGGCGTTTGACGTACACTTCTTTAAGGTCCGAAGGCTTGCTCGCGAGCGTCATATGCGATCATGCCTGTCGGCGAAAGGTCGCCGCCTCGCCGCCGACCGGAACCACGGAGCGCCGCCATGGCTGAAAAGGGGGCCAAGAGCAGACCGAAGCCGGCGCGCGCGGCCGCCGAAGCGTACAAGGCGCGGCCGAAACCCGAAGTGAAGCCTGCGCCTGAGCCAGCCGCGCCGAGCAGCGGCGGCGGCATGAGCGCCGAGGCCGCGTTCAGTGTGCTGACCGGCGCCCAGCGCGAGGCGCTCGAGACCCTGTCGGCCAACCTGGCGCGCGCGGCGCTTACCGCCCAGGGCGCGATCGCCGAGGCGGCGCTGAAGCAGGCCGACCGCCCGGCGGCGCTCAGTCCCGACCCCTTCCACGTCGCGCCGGCGCTGACTGACGTGATCGGCCAGCTGACCGCTCGGCCCGAGCGGCTGATGCGGGCGCAGGCCGACCTGTTCAGCCGCTACATGGACCTCTGGCGGTCGGCCAGCCAGCGGCTGAACGGGGAAACGCCCGCCGCCGTCGTCGAGCCGGCCAAGGGCGACAGGCGGTTTGCCGATCCCGACTGGTCGGACAGTCCGATGTTCGACGTGATGAAGCAGTCCTATCTGCTCACGTCCAACTGGCTGAACGACCTCGTCGCCGGCGTCGAGGACGTCGATCCGCTTGCCAAGCGGCGGGTCGAGTTCTTCATGAAGGCCCTGACCGACGCCTTCTCGCCGTCGAACTTCCTCGTCTCGAACCCCACGGCGCTGCGCGAGGTGATCGCCACAAACGGCGAAAGCCTGGTCAAGGGCATGGAGAACTTCGCCGCCGACCTCGAGCGCGGCGGCGGGCAGCTGTCGATCAGCCAGACCGACTTCACCCCCTTCAAGGTCGGCGAGAACATCGCGACGGCGCCGGGCAAGGTCGTGTTCCGGAACGAGCTGATCGAGCTCCTGCAGTTCTCGCCGACCACGAAGGAGGTCTACGAGATCCCGCTGCTGATCTTTCCGCCCTGGATCAACAAGTACTACATCCTCGACCTTCGGCCCGAGAACTCGATGATCCGCTGGCTGACCGGCCAGGGGTTCACGGTGTTCGTGACGTCCTGGGTCAACCCGGACCAGCGGCTGGCCGCCAAGACCTTCGCCGAATACATGCTCGAGGGCATCTACGCCGGGACGCAGGCGGTGATGACCCAGTGCCATGTCCCGCGGGTGAACGCCGTCGGCTATTGCATCGGCGGCACACTGCTTTCCTGCGCGCTGGCGCATATGGCCGCCAAGGGCGTGGAGCCGATCGCCTCGGCGACCTTCTTCGCCGCGCAGCAGGACTTCTCGGAGGCCGGCGATCTTCTGCTGTTCACAGATGACGCCTGGATCGACGACGTCGAGAAGAAGATGGACGAGGGCGGCGGGGTGCTGTCCGGCCAATCCATGGCCGACACCTTCAACGCCCTCCGCGCCAACGACCTGATCTGGTCGTTCTTCGTCAACAACTACCTGTTGGGCAAGGAGCCGCGCCCGTTCGACCTGTTGTTCTGGAACGCCGACCAGACCCGCATGCCGAAGGCGCTGCACCTTTTCTACCTGCGCCAGTTCTACCGTGACAACAAACTGGCCAAGGGCGAACTCGAGCTCGCCGGCGTGCGGCTGAACCTGAGCAAGGTCACGATCCCAGTCTACGTCCAGTCGAGCAAGGAGGACCACATTGCCCCCTACCGCTCGGTCTACAAGGGCGCGCGCCTGTTCGGCGGGCCGGTGCGGTTCATGATGGCCGGCTCCGGCCACATCGCCGGCGTGATCAACGCGCCCGAGGCCAAGAAGTACCAGCACTGGACCAACGACGCCCTGCCGGACAGCGTCGAGGCGTGGATCGCTGGCGCGACAGAGCACCCCGGCTCCTGGTGGCCGGACTGGGCGGCGTGGCTCGCCGAGCGCTCGGGGGGCAAGGTCCCGGCGCGCGATCCGAGCAAGGGCCCTTTGCAGTCGATCGAGGATGCGCCAGGAAGCTACGTGAACGTGAAGTCCTAGGAGCTTCGCGAAGGGGAGATCGTTGGCGTACCTCGACAGCCTGCTGCAGCCCGGCGAGACGCTCCTCGCCCGTTCGCGCCCACATTGGATCATCCTGCTCGCGCCGATCGCGGAGCTTGTCGTCGCAGCCATCGCGGCGATCGCGACCTTCGTCGCCCTCCCGCACACTCAGCTCTCCCTCATCGGCTACGGAATTGCCGTCATCCTGGGCGTCGGCGGCGCCTTGCACCTCATCGCCCGCGCGCTCACGCGCTCGACGACCGAGTACGGCGTCACCAACGTCCGGGTGGTGCAGAAGCGCGGCATCCTCTCGCTGCACACGATCGAGATGAACCTGGACAAGGTCGAGAGCGTCGATGTGGACCAAAGCCTGCTCGGGCGCATGTTCGGCTTCGGCACCGTCGCCATCCACGGGGTGGGCTCACGCTGGGACCCGATCGTCGGCATCGAAGGCCCGCTGGACTTCCGCAGCGCCATCACCACCCACATCGGCGCGAGCAAATAGCCGCAACCCATTGAACGCGTTGGATTGAACATCGATGCCGACTGTCGCGCCTTATGGAACTTGGGTCTCGCCCGTCTCGGCCGAAAACCTTGCCAGAGGCGCGATCGGCGTCTCATCGCCGAGGGCGGTCGACGGACGCCTCTATTGGTTGGAGAACCGCCCCGAACAGCGCGGACGGCTGGTGGCGATCACCGGCGACGCCAACGGGTTCCGCGAGCTGACGCCGGACGGCTTCAACGTCCGCACCCGCGTGCACGAATACGGCGGCGCGCCGTACACGGTGATCGGCCAGACCCTCTATTTCGCCAACTTCGCCGACCAGCGGCTCTACGCCCAGACCGGCGGCGCCGCGCCGGTCGCCCTGACGCCCGAAGGCTACCGCTACGCCGACCTCGTCGCCCGGCCGGGCGGCGGCTTGATCGGCGTCCGTGAGGACCACACCGACCCCGCCGACGTGCGAAACACAATTGTCGCGCTGTCGGGCGAACCGGGCGACGCCGGGCGGGTGCTGTTCGGCGCGAGCGACTTCGTCGCCTATCCACGGCTGAGCCCGGACGGCCGGCAGCTGGCGTGGATGGCCTGGGACCATCCGAACATGCCCTGGGACGACACCACCCTCTACGTCGGCGATCTCGAGGGGGATCGCGTCGTCAACGTCCAGCCCGTCGCCGGCGGGGTCGGCGAGTCGGCCATGGAGCCGGTGTGGTCGCCGGACGGCGTACTCCACTTCAACTCGGACCGATCCGGCTTCTGGAACCTCTATGCGCTCCGCAACGGCAAGCCTCAGCCGGTGCTGCCGATGGACGCCGAGTTCGCCGGTCCGCTCTGGGGCCTGGGTCAATCCAACTACGTGTTCATGGGCGGCGACGGCCGCATCGTGGCAAGCTACGGCGGCGCCGACGGCGACCATCTGGTCGTCATCGCGGGGGCCGAGGCGCGCGAGGTCCCGACGCCGTTCTCCTCGCTGGGCAGTCTCCAGACGCTCGACGATCGCACCGTGGCGCTGCTCGCCGGCTCTGCGCTCGAGTCCGGCGTGCTGGCGACGATCGACATCGAGACCGGCGAGGCGAGCGTCGTGCGCCACCCTTCGCCGACGGCGCTTGCGCCGGCCTGCGTCTCGCGCGCCGAGGCGATCACCTCTGCGAGCGCCGACGGCCTGCCCGTGCATGCGCTCTACTATCCGCCGACCAATCCCGACTTTACCGCGCCTGCCGGCGAGAGGCCGCCGCTGATCGTGCAGGCGCACGGCGGCCCGACCGGGCAGGCATCCGCCTCCTTCAGCCTGGCCAACCAGTTCTGGACCTCGCGGGGCTTCGCGCTGGTCGATGTCGACTACGGCGGCTCGGCCGGTTACGGCCGCGCCTACCGCCAGCGCCTGAACGACCGATGGGGCATCGTCGACGTCGAGGACGTGATCGCGGCGGTGAAGCACCTCGCCGCGCAAGGCATGATCGACCCGAACCGCACCGCCATCCACGGCGGCAGCGCCGGCGGCTTCACCGTCCTGGCCGCGCTCAGCCAGAGCGAAGTCTTCAAGGCGGGCGCGAGCTTCTATGGCGTCGCGGACCTCGGCGCGCTCGCTCGCGACACCCACAAGTTCGAGAGCCGCTACCTGGACAACCTGGTCGGCCCCTGGCCGGAGGCGCAGGCGATCTACGACGCGCGCTCGCCGCTGAACCACCTGGACGGCTTCCGCACGCCCTTGATCATCTTCCAGGGCTCGGAGGACCCCATCGTGCCGCCGAACCAGGCGCACATGATCCTGGAGGCCCTGCGCAAGCGGCAGCAACCGGTGGCCTACCTGGAATTCGCCGGCGAGAGCCACGGGTTCCGCCGCGCCGAGAACCTGATCGCGGCCAAGCAGGCCGAGCTCTACTTCTATGGCCGCGTCTTCGGCTTCAAACCCGCAGATGACCTGCCCGAAGTCCGCATCGAGAACCTGGCCAGTTAGCCTCGAAACGACCGCGCAAGCGGGCGCCCCGTATCTTACCGCGAAGAAAGCAAAGGACGCGAAGGGGTGTGAGCGGCGGGGCCGAGCTGGCTGGCTTGGCGACCTTAGCGTCCTTAGCGGTTAAATCGGGCTGCTTCGCAGCCCACGCCTTAGGCGGGGACGAACTTTAGGGCGACGCCGTTGTCGCAGTAGCGCAAGCCGGTGGGGCGCGGGCCGTCGTCGAAGACGTGGCCCTGGTGGCCCAGGCAGCGCGCGCAATGATATTCCGTGCGCGGAATGCCGATGGCGAAGTCCGCCTGCTTGCCGAGCGCGCCCGGCATCTCGGTCCAGAAGCTCGGCCAGCCGGTGTGGGAATCGAACTTCCAATCGGACTTGAACAGCGGCAGCCCGCAGCCGAGGCAGGCGAAGACGCCCTTCCTGTGCTCGTTCAGGAGCGGGCTCGTGAACGGCTGCTCGGTGCCCTGGTGGCGCAACACCTGGTACGCCTCAGGCGGCAGGCGGCTCTTCCAGTCGGCGTCGCTGAGCTTGCGCCAGGGCGAGCCGGCGAAGGCCTGCTCGTTGTTCGCGCGAGCGAGCGGGGCGGCGGTGACGAAGCCCGTGGCGGCGGCGGCGAAAAGGGCGGTCCGGCGGGTGAGGGAAAAAGCGGAAGGTTTCATAGGCCCCGACTTAGTGGCTGGAAGGCTCTGCGTCCACAGGTAGAGCGGACACATTTTGCCTTACGACGGCAAGCCGCGCCTGGATCAGCCGAGCCCCGCTTCTTCCGGCAGGCCCAGCATGATGTTGAGGTTCTGCAGCGCCGCGCCGGCCGCGCCCTTGCCCAGGTTGTCGAGCAAGGCGGCGAGCCGGACCTGGCGCCCATCCGCCGAGCCGAAGACGAAGAGGCGCAACCGGTTCGTACCGTTCAGGCCCTCGGGATCGAGCGTCTCGACCGCCCTCGCCTCCTCCAGGCTGGCGACCTCGACGAAGCGCTCGCCGGCGTAGGCGCTGGCGAGCGCCGCATGGATGTCCGCCGGCGATGGCGCGCCCGGCAGGGCCCAAAGCTGCAAGGGGGCCTCGACGATCATGCCCTGGACGTAGCGGCCGACCGCGGGCGCAAACAGCGGGCGTTCGCTAAGCCCGATGTTCGCCTGCATCTCCGGCACGTGCTTGTGCGCAAGGTCGGTCGCATAGATGCGGTAGGGGACGCGGGTGAAGGTCGCCGCCTGGCTGTCCTCGAACTCGGCGATCATCGCCCGTCCTCCCCCCGAGTAGCCCGAGACGGCGTTGACGGTGACGGGCCAGTCGGCTGGGACGAGGCCGCCGAAGACCAGCGGCTTGAGCATCGCGATCGCCCCGGTCGGGTAGCAGCCAGGGTTGGCGACCCGCTGCGCGTCGGCGATCGCGGCGCGCTGGCCCTTGGCCATCTCGGGGAAGCCATACGTCCAGCCACCCGCGGTCCTGTGCGCGGTCGAGGCGTCAATGACTTTCACCGCCGGGTTGGCGATCAGCCCGACCGCTTCGCGCGCCGCCTCGTCCGGCAGGCAGAGGATGACCAGATCGGCCCCGTTCAGAAGCGCGGCGCGCGCGCCGGCGTCCTTCCGGCGGGCCGGGTCGATGGCCAGGAGCTCGAGGTCGCGGCGCGCGGCCAGGCGATCGCGGATCTGCAGACCCGTCGTTCCCGCCTCGCCGTCGATGAACACCTTGAAGGCCATGGCCGCCTCCCAAAATCAGCCAAAACGAAAGAAGCGCTCCGGTCGCCCGAAGCGCTTCGAAAGCACGCGGATAGGTCCGCGCGTCAGCGCTTCGAGAACTGGAAGCTTCGGCGGGCCTTGGCCTTGCCGTACTTCTTGCGTTCGACCACACGGCTGTCGCGGGTGAGGAACCCGTGCGGCTTCAAAAGCGCGCGCAGCGCCGGCTCGTAATAGGTGAGCGCCTTGGAGATGCCGTGGCGTACGGCGCCGGCCTGGCCGGAGAGGCCCGAGCCCTTCACCGTTGCGGTGACGTCGAACTGGCCAAGCCGGTCGGCGATCTGCAGCGGCTGTGCGATCATCATGCGCAGCACCGGGCGGGCGAAATAGGTCTCCTGGTCGCGGCCATTGATGGTGATGCGCCCACGGCCGGGCTTGATCCAGACGCGGGCGATGGCGTTCTTGCGCTTGCCGGTCGCATACGCACGGCCTTGCGCGTCGATCACCGGCTCCCGCTCGGCGGCTTCCGCCGCAGCCTGCGGGGCGAGTGCTTGCAGGGCTTCCAAACCTTCGGCCATGGCTTACTGGCTCCGCGCGTTCTTGGCGTTCATCCCCTTGAAGTCGACGACCTCGGGGTTCTGGGCTGCATGGGGGTGATCGGCACCGGGGTAGACGCGCAGGTGCGTCAGCTGGGCGCGGGCGAGCGGGCTTTCCTTGGGCAGCATGCGCTCGACCGCCTTCATCAGGATGCGCTCGGGAAAGCGGCCGCCGAGGATGGCGCCGGCCTTCCGTTCCTTGATCCCGCCTGGATGGCCGGTGTGCCAGTAGTAGGTCTTCTGCTCGAGCTTGCGGCCGGTGAAGCGGACCCCTGCTGCGTTCACGACCACGACGTTGTCGCCGCAATCGACGTTCGGCGTGTAGTCCGGCCGATGCTTGCCGCGCAGGCGAAGCGCGATGAAGCTCGCCAGGCGGCCGACGACGGCATCCTGGGCGTCGATCACCACCCATTTCTTGTCCACGTCCGCCGGCTTCAGCGCGACGGTGGTCCTGGTGTTCATGACCGGTCCTTCGAGGCAACGCGAAGGCGCGGCGATTACCGGCGCCCGCCCGGCATGTCAATCGAAATTGAGCGGGACCGAACGTCGCAACGCCTTATTGTGCAAGGCGTCGATGATATGGGTATTATAATACCGTATCACGCGCGTCGCGCGCGCCAGGCCTGCAGCACGGCCGCGCCGAGCACGACCGTGGCCAGCGCCTGGTGCAACTGGCTGAGCGGCCAGGGGGCGTAGCTCCATAGCGTGGCGATCCCGAGCAGCACCTGCACCAGCACGAGCCCGCCGGTCAGGAAGGCGATCAGCCGCTCGGGGATGGTCAGGATGCGGGTCCGCATGGCGTCGAACACAAGGGCCACGGCCACGATGAGCACCGCGTAGGCGACCAGCCGATGGTTGAACTGCACCGCCGCCTGGCTGTGCAGCAAAGTGCGCCAGAGGCCGCCGGACCAATAGTCGGCGGGGACGAAACGGCCGCCCATCAGCGGCCAGTCGTTCTCGACCAGGCCTGCCTGGTTGCCGGCGACGAGCGCGCCTAGGAGGCACTGGAGGTAGACGAGCGCCGCCAGCACGGCCGCCAATGGACGCCAGACGGTGGGCACGGGCGGCTTGCCGCGGCCGAACCACGCTTCCAAGCCCGCCCAGATCAGCGCCGCAAAAAGCAGGAGCGCCAGGCCCAGGTGGATGGCCAGCCGCTCCGGCGCGACGGCCACGCGGCCTTCGAGCCCGCTCACCACCATCCACCAGCCGACGAGGCCCTGCAGAGCGCCAAGCCCAAGCAGCACGATCACCGGCACGATCAGCCGCTGAGGGATCATGCGCAGCGCCAGGAAGGCGATCAGCGGGCCGGCGAACACCACCCCCACCAGCCGGCCCAGCAGCCTGTGCGTCCACTCCCACCAATAGATGGTCTGGAACGCCTCGAGCGGCATGCCGGCGTTCACATCCCGGTACTGCGTCGTCTGTTGGTACTTGTGGAAGGCGTCCTGCCAGGCCGCGTCGTTCAAGGGCGGGATAACGCCCATGATCGGGTTCCACTCGGTGATTGAAAGGCCCGAGCCGGTCAGCCGCGTCGCGCCGCCGACGACGACGAGCGCAAAGACGAGCGCGGCGGTCGTAAACAGCCAGATGGCGACCGGCCTCGACTGCTCGGGAGTGACGTCGCGCGCCACGGATAGCCCTCCCCACTCTCGGCGCCGCCTTGCAGCGCCCGGGTCCGAGCCTTATGCCGTTGCGCCCATGAAGGCGAGAGCGCGCAAAGCGATCGGCGGCCTAGGCATTCTGGTCTTCCTCGCCCTCTACGTCTGGATCGCCTCCTCGATCGGCATGCGCCTGCCCAACCAGTGGGCCATCCGCCTGGCCTACTACGCCGCCGTCGGCATAGCCTGGGGCCTGCCGCTCATCCCGCTGATCAGCTGGATGAACCGCGGGGAGTGAGGGGCTTGGGCGCTGCCCTCCATCCCTGGGGCCGGCGACTGGACGTGGCACCGGCGGCTCGCCTGATCGGGCTCAGTCTGGCCCCAAGGCCCGGGTAGAGCGCCCCCTTGTTGTTCCGCGGGCGCGGACCGTGTTGGTATCGACAACGACCGCCGCGTCGCCATCGACGATGACGGTGCTGCTCTCGCTAGCTTCGCCTGCTACTTGACGCCCGTGTTGGCGTGGACCGTGATCTTGTGGCGATGGGTGATGGAGCCGGCCGCCGCCGTGTGGAAGAACGTGGTCGACGTTGAGTCCTGGTCTTTCTCGATGACCAGCGACCGGCCATGCCGGCGCTTGCCGACGCCACCATGGCCGAGCGCGGGATTGAAGTGCACGTTGTGCTGGGTATTCGAGCGCGTTGTCGTCTTGTTGACGACGGCGATCGCTCCGCCGGCCGGGAGCATGAGCGCCGCGAGCGCGAGCGCGGAGACGCCGACCAGCGTCCCCTTGAACGCACGGTTGTCGCGCATGTCGGCGCCTCCTCCTGCCGCTCCGAACCGGGATCGGAGCTTAGACGGGAGAGCTTGAGCGCCTTTTTCTGAACCTGCAATGAAGGCGCGCGCGCCTTGCGCGACTCGCCGCGCCACGGCCGGTCGCCGAATAGAAGGCTTGGCGGTTCGCCGTATCGGGCTCAGTCTGTGCCTAAAGGCTGGGGAGGACAGACCATGATCCGCATTGTCGCGTTCGTAGGGATGCTAGTGATCAGCGGCGCCGCTGCGAACCTTGCCACCGCCGGCCGGATTACCCTGACAAACGCAAAACACACGCCGCATGCTGTTCCGCACTGCAAGCACGGCAAGCTTTGCCACACGGCGCACGCGCCTCGGCGCTAGGGGCCGGTCATGATCGCCGGCCGGAGTCGTTGTCGTTCAAGGACTGTTACCTGGACCTCCGCGCGGGGCCGTCTGTGGGTCGCAAAATGGGCCTAAGTCCTTGTTTCCTTTGGTCGGAGCGGCGGGATTCGAACCCACGACCCCTTGACCCCCAGTCAAGTGCGCTACCAGGCTGCGCCACGCTCCGTGCCATCAAGGGAGCGCCGTTATAGGGACCGCTTTGCGCGGCGGCAATCCGGCGGCCTGCCTTCTCTCGTCTCCCTCAGCCCCCCTCGCGGGGGAGAGGGTTGGGGCGCGGCGGTTCAGCGGGCAGGCCGGCGCCGGCTCTGTGCGGAGAGGCCGCTCCCCTCACCCGGCCCTCTCCCCGTAAGAGCGGGGCGAGGGTTCTTGAGTCAGCGGCGTTGCAGGACACGGTCGAGTTCGGCTTTGGCGGATTCCAGCACGCCCAGCGTGTCGAGCAGCGCTTCGCGGTGGGCGAGGTTTGGCGGGGCCTCGGCTGGCGCGGGGGGCGGCTCGGCCGACGCCAGCGCGGCGGCCTCGACGGCCGGCGCTTCGGCGGCGCCAACCACGCGGCGGATGCCCTCCTCGCGGTGCAGGCGCTGGACGCCCTTTATGGTGTAGCCCTCGTCGTGCAGCAGGCGCATGACGCCGCGCAGCAGCACGATGTCCTGCGGCCGATAGAAGCGCCGGCCGCCGGCACGCTTCATCGGCCGGATGAACGAGAACCGGCTCTCCCAAAAGCGCAGCACGTGTTGGGGCACGCCGAGCTCGTCGGCGGCTTCTGAGATGGTGCGGAACGCCTCCGGACCTTTGGCCAAGCTCCGCCCTCGCCCCTTAGGCTCGCTAGCCGTCGAGGCCGCGGTCGACGCGGGCCTTCATCACCTGCGAGGCGCGAAAGCCGATCACCCGCCGCGGTTGAATCGGGGCCGGCTCGCCGGTCTTCGGATTGCGCCCCATGCGCGCGCGCTTGGCGCGAACCTGGAAGACGCCGAACCCTGACAGCTTGACCGTCTGCCCAACGCTGAGCGCTTCGGCGATCAGGTCGAGGGTGCGTTCGACCAACCCGGCGCAGTCCTGGCGAGTCAGGCCAACCTCCTCGTGCACCGCTTCGCAGAGCTCCGCGCGCGTGACCGTTTCGCCCTTCATCGCATGCCCCCGCAATGGTTCAGCCGACCGCCCTCCGTTGCATGCCGCGAAGGGGGCGCAGAGTCAAAGACTTCCAGCGGTTCTTTGCTAGAGCCTGATGACGCAGGCGCCCCACGTCAGGCCGCCGCCCATCGCCTCGACCAGCAAGAGCTGTCCAGGCTTGATGCGCCCGTCCTCGATGCCTTGCGCCCAGGCGAGCGGGATCGAGGCGGCCGAGGTGTTGGCGTGCTCGGCCACCGTCGAGATCACCCGCGCCTCGTCGATGCCGAGCCGGTGGGCGACGCCGGCCAGGATGCGTTGGTTGGCCTGGTGCGGGATGAACCAGTCGACGTCCTTCATCTCGACGCCGGCGGTCGCCGCCGCGGCCAGGACCGCTTCGGAAATGTTGATCACCGCGTGGCGAAAGACCTGGTTGCCCAGCATGCGCAGGTGACCGACCGTGCCGGTGGTCGACGGCCCGCCGTCGACGTAGAGCAGATCCTGCTTGGTCCCATCGCAGCGCAGCGCAAACCCGAGCAGGCCGCGGTCGCTGGCGTCGCCCTTGCCCTCGTGCGGTTCGAGCACGACCGCGCCGGCGCCGTCTCCGAACAGGATGCAGGTGCCGCGATCTGTCCAGTCCATCAGCCGCAGCATCTCTTCCGCGCCGATGACCAGCGCGCAGCGGCTCAGACCCCGGGCGACGAAGCCGTCGGCCACGCTCAGCGCGTAGACGAAGCCGGAGCAGACGGCCTGGATGTCGAAGGCGATGCCGACCGGCGCGCCGAGCTTGCGCTGCACGAGCGCGGCGGTTGCCGGAAAGGTCAGGTCGGGCGTGGTCGTGGCGACGATGATCAAGTCGATCTCGGCCGGCGTGCGCCCGGCCGCGGCGAGCGCCTTCCTGGCGGCGGCGACGGCCAGGTCGGAGGCGCCCTCGTCCGGCGCCGCGCGGCGGCGCTGGCGGATGCCAGTCCGCTCGACGATCCATTCGTCGCTGGTGTCGACGATCTTGGCCAGGTCGTCGTTGGTGACGACCTCGGCGGGCAGGTACCCCCCCACCCCGGTGACAACGCTGCGCAAAACCGAACTCACCCCAGCTTCTCCGCGGGCTCGACCTTCACTTCGGCGAGCGCCGCGGTCAGGTGTTGCAAGTTGCGGCTGATTTCACCGGCATAGTCGCTTTGCGCCAGCGCGGCCGCCACTCGAACGGCGCTGGCGAAGCCCCGGGCGTCGGCGCCGCCGTGCGCTTTGACCACGATTCCGTTCAGGCCCAAGAGCGGCACGCCGCGGTCGGGCTCGACGCGCGCACGCATGCGCCGGAACGCCGACTGGGCGATGAAGCCGCCGATGCGTCCCATCACCGATCCGGCGAGCGCCGTGCGCAGCTCGGTGCGGATGAAGTGCTCGGTCCCCTCGGCGGTCTTCAGCGCCACGTTGCCGGTGAAGCCGTCGGTGACGACCACGTCCACCGCGCCGGAATAGATGTCGTTGCCCTCGACGAACCCGCGATAGTCCTCGAGGAAGCCGCCCTCGCGCAGCAGGCGGTGCGCCTCGCGCACTTCCTCATGGCCCTTCTGGTCCTCCTCGCCGACGTTCAAGAGGCCGACGCTCGGCCGCTCGACCCCTCGCACGGCGCGGTGGAACGCCACCCCCATGATGGCGAACTCGACCAGCCGCTCGGCGTCGCAGTCGATGTTGGCCCCGACGTCGAGCACGGTGGTGATGCCGTGCAGCGAGGGCCATGGCGCGACAAAGGCGGGGCGGTCGAGCTCCGGGACGACCATGCGCAGGATAAGCTTGGAGATTGCCATCAGCGCGCCGCTGTTGCCGGCCGAAACGGCAGCGCCGGCCGCGCCCTCGCGGATGGCTTCCACCGCGTTCCACATGCTGGAGCCCTTGCCGCGACGGACAGCCTGCGCCGGCTTCTCGTCGCCGGCGATGATCTGCTCGGTGTGGCGGATCTCGCTCAGCCCACGGGCGCCTGGATGCCGCACCAGCTCGGGTTCGATAAGGGCCTGGTCGCCGTGCAGGAGGAATCGGAGGTTTCTCGCCCGCCACGCTTCGGCTTCGGCGGCCAAGCCGGCCACGATCACGGGCGGACCGAAGTCGCCGCCCATGGCGTCGATGGAGATCACCGTCGGGTCGGGCACGGCGCTTTGGGAAGCCCCCTTGAGAGGTGGATGGCGCCGGCGACGGCGGCCGGGACGATACAGCGGGGTCCTTGGCGATGCAAAGCGGCGCTAGCTGTTCTTAAGCCGGCCCAAGACGTCGAACGGCGAAGGCGCGGTGGGCGCCTCGGGCGCCTCGAACTCGACGCCGGGTTTGCGCGGAAACGGGTCGAGCTCGAGCGCCAGGTGCTCGACGACATAGCCGCCGAGATCGATCGTCTCGCCGGCGAGTTCGTCCGGCGGATCCTCGGCGTCGGGATCGATGACGATCTCCTGTTCGACCGCCGGCGCATTCGGACTGCCAGCCGGTACGACGCGGACGACGAAGTCGCCGGCGAGCAGGGTCGTGAACGGGTCGAGGCTCACGCTGCAGATCTGCTCGAGCTCGGCCTGCCAGCGGCCCTCGATCTCGGCACCGTCGAGCCAGGGCGAAAGCGTGATGTCCGCCTCCAGCGCATCGACGCGCTCGAGGTCCAGCGCCGCGGCGATCGCCTCGCGCGCGCGCGCTCCGGCGACCAGGCGGCGGGTCGCGCCGCGGCGCGCTTCGCCAAGCTCGATCGTCACTGGCCAGGGCGACTCGTCGGTGCTCACGGTCCGGGCTCCGGCCAGGCGACCTCGCCGTCGAGGAGCGCGGCGATCGGCTGGGCGGAGAGCGCGCGCTCGCAGCGCCGGACGTAGGCCGCCAGGGCCGCCCGCCCCGTCCCGCCCTC
>JGI12269J14319_10001993_pt1 | contig 20040 bp, 19 predicted proteins | sample PeaSoiSIISIP2007_FD_14319 | JGI IMG/M metagenome (IMG submission 14319)
TGCTCATTGCCGCCGGCACGTTCGTATGCACCTTCGCCTGGCGGAATTTAGTCATCGGAAAAGGGCGCAGCCTGGAATGTTTATTGAGAGAAAAACTTTTCGACCAGTTTCAAAGGCTCTCTCCCGAATTTTACAGCCACAGGAAAACCGGTGACTTGATCGCTTATGCCATTAATGATATCAATGCCGTGCGACAAACCTTCGGCCCCGCTGCCGCGCTGGCTATCAACGGAATCGTGGTTTGTGTGATTTCTGTCTATGAAATGGCGCAAACGATTAACTGGCAGTTTACCCTTTTAGCGCTGTTCCCGATCCCCTTGATTGTTTTTTTTATGTTTTACATCGGCAGGATTGTAAAAAAGCGGTTTAGAAAAGTGCAGAAGACCTTTGCCGCCATCTCCGACAGAGTCAATGAAAACATCACCGGTATCCGCGTGATCAAGGCCTACGTGCAGGAAGACAAAGAGGTCGAAAGGTTTCAGAAGCTGAACGATCAGATGGTGGAGGCCAATATGAGCATGGTAAAGGTTTCCGCTTATTTGGCCCCCGCGATCGAATTGTGTTTCACCGTCAGTTTTGTCTTTAACCTGATCTGGGGGGGCAATATGGTTCTGAAAGGGAGCATCTCCCTCGGGGACTTTGTCGCCTTTAACGGCTACCTGACGATTATACTGGCGCCTGTCATCTCAATCGGCCAGGTGATCACGATTATTCAAAGGGGCATGGCGTCTCTCGGCAGATTAAACGAGATATTTAATGTGAAACCCAAGGTAAAAGAAGGTGGTTCAATAGCGAGATTTCCAGAGCAATACTCCATAACCATCAACGCCCTATCTTTCTCTTATCCCGAAGCCGAAAAAGAAGCCTTGAGCGATATCAGCCTTGAAATTCCTCAAGGTCATACCTTGGGCATCATCGGGAAGACGGGTTCGGGGAAAAGCACGCTCGTCAACCTGCTGTTAAAAATGTATAACGTCGATAGAGGAAAACTAGTTATTGGCGGAAATGACATCAACGATTTCAAGCTGAAAGCGCTGAGAAGTGGCTTTGGGTTTGTTCCGCAGGATAACTTTTTGTTCAGTGCGTCGATATCCGAGAACATTCGGTTTTTTAAAGACAGCTATTCCGGTAACGATGTGGAACGTGCCGCGAAGGACAGCTGCGTCCATCAAAACATCATGGAGCTGCCCGATGGCTTTGAAACGATTCTGGGGGAACGGGGCGTTAACATCTCCGGGGGGCAGAAGCAGAGGGTTTCCATCGCCAGGGCGCTCATCAAAGATCCTGAAGTCCTTGTGCTGGACGACGCTCTTTCCGCGGTGGATACTGTCACGGAAGCGGAAATTCTGCTCAACCTCCGGAAGGTGAGAAAAAACAAAACCACCCTGATTATTGCCAGCAGAATCTCTGCGGTCATGGAGGCCGATGAAATCATAGTCCTCGACCAGGGCAGGATCTCCGAGCGAGGGACCCATTTGGAGTTGCTGGAGCAAGGAGGGCTGTACCGTGAAATCTACGATTTTCAATTCAAGGGCGAAAAGAGGCCAGGAAGCCAAGCCTGTTAAAAAACATAATTTTAAAAGGCTGTTGCTGCTGAACCTCCCGCACAGCAAAAGGATTGTGCTGGCGTCAATCTGTGTGCTGCTTGTCAACGGTGCTCAGCTTGCCAAGCCCTATATTCTCAAGATCGTGATCGACGATTTCCTGACTAAGCATATGGCCCAAAGAGGGCTCTTTTCGCTGACCTCTATGGGTATACTGTATTTTGTTGTAGTGGCCTTCAGTGGATTTTTCGCGATTGCGCAGGTTAATCTAATCAACAAGGCCGGTCAGGAAATCATGAGGAGCCTTCGGAGCCGCGTCTTTGAAACCATTCAGCTGCTGCCGCTCCGGTATCTGGATAAGATGTCCTCGGGCAATCTGATCACCCGGGCTACCAATGACGTGGAAGCCCTGAGCGAATTGTATACAGACGTGCTCATCAGTCTTTTTCAGGATGTCTTTCTGATTCTGGGCATCATCGGCGCAATGTTCCTGATGGATGCTCGGTTGGCTTTAGTTTCCTTTTCCGTAATCCCTGTCATGTTCACGGCCATTTTTCTCCTGCGGACAAAGATCAAACGGAATTTCCGGATCATGAAGAGCCTAGTCGGGAAAATCAACGGCTTTATGGCTGAGAACATATCCGGCATGAAGCTGATTCAGTTTTTCCATGGGGAAAAAGAGAAGAAACAAGAGTTTATGAAACTAAACCAGGAATATTACAAGGTAACGTCCTTCCAGGTATGGATGAACAGCTTTTTAAAGCCGATGTCGGACGTATTTCAAAGCCTGACGGTTGCCATCCTGATCTGGTACGGCATGGGCAAAATCGGGAGCCAGACTCTTCAAATAGGCGTACTTTACGCCTTTACTACCTATATCAAGCAGTTCTTCACCCCCATCTCGGATCTTGCCGACAATTATACCTCCATTCAATCGGCCTTCGTTTCAGCGGACAGGATTTTCGAATTGCTGGACCTACAAGATAATCTGGAGGATCTGAACACGGGACTCGCCATGGAGCAGATGCAGGGGAAAATAGAATTTAAAAACGTCTGGTTTTCGTACAACGACAAGGACTGGATTCTAAAAGACATCAGCTTCACCGTCGAAAAAGGGCAAATGGCCGCTTTTGTCGGCCAGACCGGCGCGGGCAAGACTACCATCATCAGTCTTGTCAGCGGGTTCTATCCGATTCAGAAGGGCGAGATCTTGATTGACGGTGTCAACATCAACGACATCAAAAAAAGAGACCTGAGACGGAACATCGCCGTAGTGCTTCAGGATGTGTTCCTGTTCTCTGAGACGATAGAAAAAAATGTTTCGCTCAATGATGACATCGACGGTGCTGTAATAGAGGATGCCCTAAAAACTTCTTGCGCCAAAGAGTTTGTTGACGATCTCCCGGGGAAAATCGACGAGCCAGTTATGGAAAGGGGGAGTACTCTTTCCGCAGGTCAGAGGCAGTTGATTTCCTTTGCCAGGGCCGTGGCGCACAACCCTTCCGTCATTGTTTTGGATGAAGCCACCGCCAATATTGACACGCAGACCGAAGTTCTGATTCAAAAAGCTATCGAGAATATGACCAAAAACAGGACCACCTTAATTATCGCTCATCGGCTTTCCACTATTCGGAATGCCGATAAGATCATCGTCTTGAAAAAAGGTGAGATCGTTGAAACGGGCAGCCACGCCGAACTGATGGAAAAGGGTGGTTATTATCAAGAAATGGTAATGGAGGGGATCAGGGGAAACGTCGATCTCTCTGCTTAGAAAAGATGCCAAAGTATACCTCGATATTACGGATCGTGATCCCTCTATTCCATGGCCCACTGATGAAGCGCCCTATCGCTTGCCTTTGGAAGACACCCAGAACAACAAACTACCTGCCCAACCTAACTAATGATTTGTGAAGGAAAGATCAGATTATTGCACGAGTTCAACTCTTAGTTTGGAGAAAAGCAGAATAGTGTCTAGGCAGAAATAAGCATATAATAAGAGCTAGACATTAGAGAAGGGATTGAATTGCTTGCAAGAGTGGAATTGGAAAAGAGTAGCAAAAATCGTCGGGACAATCCTATTGATATTTTGTGTACTAGTGACCACAATGCTGGGGGGGATTGTTCTTGCCAACGTAAACAACGTGGGACGGTTAGTTCACGTCGTACAATTGATTCATAGCGACTACTTAGAAAAGGTTACGACTGATCAGCTTGTTGAAGGCGCAACAAGAGGGATGGTAGAAAAATTGGGAGATCCCTATTCAACCTACATGAATGCCAAGGAAAACCAAGAACTTCTTCAAATGCTGAATGGAAAGTTCGGCGGGATAGGAATTGTTCTTAGCCTTAAGGATCCTAAAAGGCTCGTGGTACTGAGTACTATTAAGAATTCTCCAGCTAGTCAGGCAGGTATACAACTGGGCGACGTTGTTAGTGAAATTAATAATGCTGAGACCGCCAGTATGGATCAAGAGAAAGCAGTGGATATGCTACGAGGAGATCCTGGAACGAAAGTAAGCTTAGCACTCTATCGGGAGAGCACTAATAAGACTTTCACAGTCAGTTTGACGAGGGAAAATATCACCGTTCCAACAGTGGATGGAGAAGCATTACCAGGTAACCCAGATATTGCTTATGTTGATATTTCTCAATTCGCACCAGACACTGGGACCGAGCTTAAAGACACTTTGACCAAAATGGATATCAAAAAATTCAAAGGGCTTATTCTAGATATGAGATATAACCCCGGCGGAGAGCTCAATGCGGCCGTTCAGGTTGCCAGTTACTTTATCCCCAAGGGCCCAGTTGTTTATATTGTGGATAAAAAAGGGAATGTCGATACAGAAATGACAGAAAATAAGTATTTGGGAATGCCCATGGTTGTTCTCGTAAACGAAGAAAGTGCTTCGGCTGCGGAAATTGTATCGGGAGCGATTAAGGATGATAAAACAGCGACCCTTGTGGGGGTAAAGACATTTGGCAAAGGGATTGTGCAAACGATTTTCCCCTTGGATGGGGGGACGAGTGTCAAATTGACAACCGCCAAATATCTGACTCCTAATAAGGTGAGTATTAACAAAATTGGGATTGAACCGGATGTCATTGTAGAACTACCCAAAGGGCAACCAGCTACTATTTCCCCTATGGACACAAGCTTTGACCCGCAGCTTCAAAAAGCTCTACAGACGTTACAAGAGAAGCTGAAATAAGGGATTCGATCGACACACTCTAATATGGGGTGTGTCTTTTTTTGATTTTTTTATTTCTATTATAATTCTTCACATATTCTCCATATAAAGGTCACGGAACTGTAACAGGCTTACTCTATAATTAACTTTAAGTGGTAACTGTGAAGTTGTAAAAAGATTTAAGTGAAATAATTATAGGATCTGTTGACAAGAATGTGACATTTGCTCCGTATTCACTTTAGTTGTGCCAACATTGGTCGTAGCAAATGGTATTTCTAGCCTGTATCATTGTCTGTTAGTTGGATAAAATTGAACTAAGAGTTCTTAACATTGCGGCAAAATTATTTTAAAAGTAGGAGGCAAGAGTATGAACGCAGACATTCGCTATTCCATAATCATTCCTGTCTACAATGAAGAAGCTGTTATTGACCAAACTTATAGGCGTTTGAAGCAGGTGATGGATTCAACAAAGGAGCCCTATGAGTTGATTTTTGTGAATGATGGTAGCTGCGATCGTACGACTGTTATTATCAAAAAATTCTGTGATCAGGACAACGCTGTGAAACTCATAACATTTTCTCGTAATTTCGGTCATCAAATAGCAAAATTGAACTAAGAATTGTTAACATTGCGGTGAAATTATTTTAAAAGTAGGAGGCAAGAGTATGAACGCAGACATTCGCTATTCCATAATTATTCCCGTCTACAATGAAGAAGCTGTCATTGACCAAACTTATAGGCGTTTGAAGAAGGTGATGGATTCAACAAAGGAGCCTTATGAGTTGATTTTTGTGAATGATGGTAGCTGCGATCGTACGCCTTCTATTATCAAGGACTTCAGTGATCAGGATTATGCTGTGAAACTCTTAACATTTTCTCGTAATTTCGGTCATCAAATAGCTATTACGGCTGGGATGGACTACGCGTTAGGTGCAGCGGTCGTTGTGATTGACGCCGATTTGCAGGATCCACCTGAGCTGATTTTGGAGATGATTGCGAAGTGGAAAGAAGGATTTGACGTCGTTTACGCCAAACGAACTAAGCGGAAAGGAGAAACATTTTTCAAGAAGCAAACCGCCCGTTTATTCTACCGAATTCTGAAGGCCTCCACGGATCTTGATATCCCTACAGATACTGGCGATTTCCGTTTGCTGGACCGAAGGGTGTGCGAGGAATTGAAACGGCTACCCGAGAAAAATCGTTATGTTCGCGGTTTGGTGAGTTGGGTGGGGTTCAGGCAAACTGCGGTTGAGTATGAAAGAGATGAACGACTGGCCGGAGAGACTAAGTATCCCCTGAAAAAGATGATCAAGCTAAGTTTGGACGGCCTTACTTCCTTTTCCTTTAAACCCATCAAAATGGCTAACTATGCAGGAGTCATGCTTATCCTTTGCGGATTGCTCTCCTTGGCGGGCATGTTGCTTTTAAAACTATCTACCGCGACCGTGATCACAGGGTGGAATTTGGTCATAGCTCTGCAACTGGTGTTGACCGGAATTCTCTTGACTATGATGGGGATTATCGGAGAGTATATCGGACGTATTTACGACGAAACAAGAGATCGTCCCTTATATATTGTGAGCGAATGCTACGGAATGAAGAAAAAAGAACGGAAAGTGAAGCATGTTAGCTAATATAACCAAAAGTCCCGTTGAGTTCTTAAAGTTCTGCACGGTAGGCGCAGTCAATACAGGGATTGATTTAGTTGTATTTGCGGTTCTCTCATCTTGGGGTTTTTCCCTACTTGTGGCACATAGTCTATCTTATACCTGCGGCGGGTTAAACAGTTTTCTCATGAACAGAACATGGACCTTCAAGCAAGGCGGTCATACCTCGGGTCAATTAATTAAATTCCTGTTGCTGAATTTTTTGACATTGATGATCACGTACTTCTTGATGGTTGAGGTTTACAATTACCTGGCCTGGCCAATGCTTATTTGTAAATTAGTAGCTATTGGAGGAGGCCTTGTGCTTAATTTTGTAGGAAGCCGTCTATGGGTCTTTAATTTAATCTAATTATTATAAAATCCAAAAGAGAAACCTTTTTACTATCATTAATTTTAATGCTCTTTATGGACATTCTGCTGGTATTAAAGCTATGCTCCTATTATCAGTGGTAATTTGATGCTAACAGTCAGATCGATTTACGGATTAGCTTTTTTGTTTTTTTACTGGAATATTTCCGCAATATTAGGAGGATATCAAGGGAAAATGTGGAACATTAGAATTAGTGGAATGTAATGTAACCATCATACATTTATGATCAAAGTTTAGGGAATCATACAATGAACAACCAAACTCTAAAAAAAATGGAGGCCGATCATGAAAAAAGCATCTTTAGTAGTATCTGCATTATTATTAATGTCACTTACAGGGTGCGCACAAAAAGCACCAGTACCTGCCCAACCAACTCCAGCAGCTTCCTCAAGTACCGTAACTCCGGCTGTACAGCCCAGTAGTCCGAAAACGTGGGCTACAGCACCAGCAATGCAAATTGATATCACAAAACAATATCATGCGACTATTCACACGACAATGGGTGACATAGGTGTTAACTTATATGCAAAAGACGCACCCAAAACAGTTAATAACTTAGTATTCTTAGCGTCTAACAACTTCTACAATAACGTTCCATTCCATAGAGTACTAAAAACTTTCATGATCCAAACGGGAGACCCAACTGGTACTGGAACAGGTGGACCCGGCTATAAATTTGCAGACGAATTATCCTCAGCGCATACCTACGCGCCGGGGATAGTGGCTATGGCTAATGCGGGTCCAAATACAAATGGTAGTCAATTCTTCATTTGCTCAGGTGCTGATTCAGCTAACTTGAATAAAAATCCAAACTATACAATCTTCGGGCAAGTAGATTCGGGCATGGATGTTGTAAATAAGATAGCTAGTGTCCCTGTAGGACCAAGCCCTTCAGGTGAAGTAAGTAAACCGACTACTCCCGTTTTTATGAAGTCAATAGACATACAAGAAAAGTAATATTTTACAGCAGCACTGGTCGCTGGATCATTCGAAGATGGGGAAGGGTATACTGGCTTAGTAAAGCAGCTCAGGGGTAGTTAAGGGATGTTCTGGGTGGGGCGAATTTGTAAATGCTTAATAACGTGGGCAGAAGGTCAAAGAATGTCCCTATACTCTGAGTATAGGGACATTCTTTGACCATTTCGTTATGTTTCGCAATCATTCTGGATAATTGTGCTGATTGAAATAGTCCATTAGTCTTAACACATTCTCCATAAATTGGTCATAGAACGATAACAATTATATATTATTATAAAAAAAGTAGATGGAAATTATCCGCAAATTAAGTAGGTAATATAACTGTAATTTAACTGTAATTTAACATCTAGCTTTTAAACATAATGGTTTTAATAAAAACGGTGAAAGGCGGTATGTAGGGTATACCAATCAGTATTAAATAACTAAAAGGGGATATATGATGTTAAAAATCAAAGAAGGCTTTATATGTTTTATGAGCGTAGCTACCATTCTAGGGACGATGGCCACTAGCACGCTTGCAGCTAGTACATTAGTACCGCCAAGTGCTGTAACTCCAGGAGTATTATCAACTACTAGGATTGCTGGAGCTGACAGAGTTAAAACCTCTGTAGCAGTAGCGGATGCAGGGTGGACTCAGTCAGACTACGCAGTAATTGCGTACGCTTGGGATTTTCCAGACGCCGTAAGCGCTACTCCGTTAGCCTACAAGTATAGTGCTCCAATCTTGCTAACTGACACGGCAAACTTAAGTTCTGACACATCGGCGGAACTTACTAAACTCCAGGTAAAACATGTATTAATCGTCGGTGGTACTGGCGCTGTTTCCGATAGTGTAGCATCACAAATAACTGCAGCAGGCATGGACGTGCAGCGACTAAGTGGTGCCGACAGATATGCAACTTCAGTGGCAATAGCAAACGCAGTCGGCAACACAGGATCAATTGTAGTAACCAATGGATACAACCCTTATGAAGCGCTATCGATATCCCCAATCGCAGCTAAAATGGGTATGCCTATTATCCTAACAGCTAGGGACTCCGTACCTTCAGAAATTTCTAGCTATCTAAGCCAAAACACTATAACTCAAACGTATATCTTAGGCAAAGCAGATGGAACAACGTCCGATGATGGAGTAGCTGACAATTCAGCATTTCCTAACCCTACAAGAATTACAGGAGCCAATATATATGAGAGAAATGTAAATATAAATAAGCTGTTTAGTAGCGACCTGAACTTCTCCAAGGTTTATCTGGCAACCGGAAAAGCCTTCGCCGATGCTTTAGCTGGTTCAGCACTGGCAGCGACGAGTGGGTCGCCTCTTATATTTGTAGACAGTGATATGCCGCAAGTAACAAAGGATTTCTTATCTTCAGAAGCAAGTTCGGTTACAAGCGCATGTGTTTTAGGTGGCACTGGAGCTATCACAGACAGCACAGTCCAAACAGTTGAATCTTTACTAGGGTCTAGTACTCCAACCACTTCAACGACTCCAGTAGCTGGCCCTGGAAATAGAGGTGCCATCAAAACTGCAATGGATGGACTTGTCGCAGCAGGGACAATTACCCTGGCGCAAGAGGATGCCATTCAAAGTGCAGTTAAAAGTGCACGCCAAGGAGGGAACCAGGGCGAAACAAAAACAGTAATGGATGGTCTAGTCGCTTCAGGCACACTCACGCAAGCTCAAGAAGATTCTATCCAAAGCGCACTTGCAGCAACCCCACAGAGTGGATCAGCAAACGGTGGGTATAAAAGAGGGGATAACAACGGATTTAAAACTGTTATGGATGGACTTGTAACTGCAGGTACAATTACTCAAGCGCAAGAAGATTCTATTCAAAGTGGATTGAAAAGTGGCCAACAAAACGAAATTCAAAGCGGATATAAAACAGCAATGGATGGACTAGTAGCATCAGGCACAATTACTCAGGTACAAGAGACCGCTATCGAAAGCGCAATTGCAACAACTACTTCTACAGTTGCTCCTAATTAACATTGTTGAGTATAGGGTAAGTTACTTTTAAAACAATGCAGAAATACTTGCCAGACATTACTATTAAGTTTCAAAGATAACTGAGCTGTCTCAATTTTAATGGCACGCTTAACATAAGGAACTCCGCAAGGGGGTCCTTTTTTGTTTAGGGCTTTAGTCATAATGTAGTAGGACACTAGCATCATTTTATACCTACTTTTACAATATCAAGAAGGAAAAAGAAATATGAGGGAGAATACGGAATAAACAATAATAAAGTCGGGAGAAAGGCGAGATATCACTTGATTATAATTGACAAAACCGTCTGCAAAAGAATCTCCTACTACAGACGAGGGTGCAATCTGACCCAAGAAGAGTTAGCTTCTAATGTCGGAATCCGCCTTAACCATCTTATTAATATTGAAGCAGAAGCAAGAATTCCACGCATAAATGAGCTTGTGCAATTGGCTGTAGGTCTAGGCATCTCCATTGAAGAATTAGTTAATAAGGTCCTGTCTGAATCTCCGTAAACAAGTCGAACTAAACTTTGCCTAGAAGCAGTATGTTGTCAAAAAATAGAGATTCTCAGAAGTAAAAAGTTTTGTTAGGGAAGGAACCAGAAAAAAAGAAATAGCACCAGCGTTCTTATTAATAGAATAGCTGGTGCTATTATCATAAAATCAATACCCGTATTAGTTGAAGTATGGATGTTTGTCTGTTTTGCGATTTTCTACGATACGATTCTGAAGTTTAACTAATCCTAGGCTGAACAAAACGTGTAATACGCTTGAGTGCCTCTTGAAGTTGCTCAGTGGAATAAGCATAAGAACAGCGAATATGTCCTTCGCCGGAAGGTCCAAAAGCGGTCCCAGGAACGACTGCTACTTTTTCTTCCTTTAAGAGTTCTTCGGCAAACTCTTCAGAGGTTAAGTTTGTTTTGGTAATCTCAGGAAAAACATAGAAGGCACCTAAGGGTTCAAAACAGTCGAGACCCATCTGACGAAAACCGTGGACCATAAGGCGACGTCGACGATCGTAGGCGGCGACCATCTCGTCCCTCGCTTCTGAGGCGGAACGCAACGCTTCTAAGGCCGCGAACTGTCCCATAATGGGGGCGCAGAGCATGGTATACTGATGAATTTTTGTGAGTCCACCAATAAGATCCTTATGCCCGGCAACGTACCCGATTCTCCAGCCAGTCATGGCGTAGGATTTGGAAAAGCCACTGACAAAGAGAGTGCGGTCGTGCATGCCGGGTAGGCTAGCGATAGAGACATGGGTTCCGTCATAGGTGAGATCAGAATAAATATCGTCGGCCAGCACGAGAAGATCGTGTTCGATCGCAAAATCGGCGATGGGGAGTAGGTCCTCTCGAGTCATGATTGCCCCGGTCGGGTTGTTCGGGTAGGAGAGAATTAAGAGCTTAGCTTTAGGCGTATACGCTTGAATTAAGTCTTCTACGCGTAAACGGAAGTCATCTTTGGCATGGGTTTGAATGTATTGAACAGATGCTCCAGCCAAGGTCGCGCAAGGTCCGTAGGACACGTAGGAGGGATTGGGAACTAAGACAACATCCCCTGGATTGAGCACGGCTCGCATCACAAGGTCAACGGCTTCGCTTGCTCCAGCGGTAATCAAAATCTCGTCGAGCGGCTTGTAGGTAAGTCCTAAAGTCTTAGATAAATGATGGGCAAGTTCGTCCCGCAACTCGAAGAGTCCGGCGTTACTGGTATACATGGTTTGTCCCTGTTCTAAAGAAAAGATGCCACTTTCGCGCACGGTCCAAGGCGTGACAAAGTCGGGTTCTCCGACCCCTAAAGAGATGACGTCTTTCATAGTTGCGACTAGATCGAAAAACTTGCGTATTCCTGAGGGGGGAAGACTTTCCACATGGGTGGCGAGATAACGATTCATGGCGACACCACGAGACGTTGCAGCGTCTCTTCCTCTCCCATAAGCTCGACCCCGTCTTGCTTATAGCGGCGTAACACAAAGTGGGTCGCTGTGCTCTGGACATGTTCGAGTGGAGCTAATTTTTCAGCGACAAACAGAGCGACATCTTGCATGGTTTTACCTTCGATGAGTAGGGCTAGGTCATACCCACCAGACATCAGGAAAAGCGATTTTATCTCAGGATATTTTTGTAAGCGTTTGGCTATTTTGTCAAAACCATAGCCTCGCTGTGGCAAGACTCTAACTTCAATCAGGGCGGAAACTGACACATCACCGGTGCGATCCCAGTTGATCAGCGGCCGATAGTCGACGATCACTTTTTCCTTTTCCCAAGCGATGATCCGTTGCGTGATGTATTCAGGCATCAATCCGGTTTGAATGGAAAGCGCCTCAGGTGTTAAACGGCAATCTTCCTCGATGAGTTTGAGTAGTTTACGATCCTCTTCAGTGAGCAATAAATACACCTCATTTCCAAATATAAAACTAAATATAAAACATCATAACATGCTTTTATATAACAGAACAAGCTTTGAACATCATGCTTTAACAGAATATTTAGTCGAATTCAGAAGGCCCCCAGCAAGTAGAATCTTGGCTTGGCGTTCAGTGAGATCATGATTAACCCAAACCGGGTTTGAGTCGTTAGCGAGGGTAAGCGTAAAAGGGCCAGGCGTTTGAATGGCTTGATGCACATTCGCTAGGTTGAGAATCAGGCCGGGATTTAGGCGGGTATAGTCTTCTTCATTGACAAAGGTGAGCGGAAGAATGCCAAAGTTAATCAGGTTAGCGCGGTGGATGCGCGCAAAACTTTGGGCCAAAACTACGCGCAGGCCTAAATACATGGGAGCAAGGGCGGCGTGTTCACGGCTGGAGCCTTGACCGTAATTGTGGCCGGCGACGATGATACTTTGATTCAGGTCCTTGGCCTTGGCAGCAAACTGAGCATCGATTTTGTGAAAGGTATATTCGGAAATAGCCGGGATGTTGGAACGGAGGGGGAGAATTTTGGAGCCCGCAGGCATGATGTCGTCGGTGGTCACATTGTCTCCAAGCTTTAAAATAATAGGTAAGTCAAGTGTGTCATTTAGCGCAGGGGCCAGGGGGAGCGGTTGAATGTTGGGACCGCGTTGAATCGGGGTAGTAGGATCGCCAGGTGGCAAAATCATGCTGTCATCAATTCGAAACCGCTCAGGGAAATCCACGAGGGGTGGGATTCCCAATGTGCGGGGATCCGTTAAGAACCCAGTCAACGCGCAGGCCGCTGCGACTTCCGGGCTGGACAGAAAGACTGAAGCATCTTGGGTTCCGCTCCGGCCCTTGAAATTGCGGTTAAAGGTCCGGACTGAGACGGCTTGAGACACTGGGGATTGGCCCATGCCAATACAAGGGCCACAGGTTGATTCCAGCAAGCGTGCCCCGCTGTCGAGGAGATCTGTCAGGGCGCCATTACTGGCGAGCATGCTTAAGACTTGACGGGACCCGGGTGAAATCACTAAGCTGACGTCCGGATGAACGTGTTTCCCTTTCAGGATCTGACTAACGCGCATCAAGTCTTGATAGGAGGAGTTCGTGCAACTACCAATGGCAACTTGATTGACGGCTTGGTTTACGTGATCACTTACAGGAACAACATTGTCGGGGCTATGGGGTTGAGCGACCATCGGAACAAGCAAGGAAAGATCAATTATCAGTTCTTCATCATAGACCGCATCTTCATCGGCAGTAAGAGAAACCCAGTCCTGGGCTCGTCCTTGGGCTTCTAAGAAACGGAGTGTTTGTTCGTCACTGGGAAAGATTGAAGAGGACGCCCCTAGTTCTGCGCCCATATTAGTGATGGTTGACCGCTCTGGGACCGTAAGGGTTTTCACGCCTGGTCCGGCGTACTCGATTATTTTTCCAACTCCTCCTTTTACAGTGAGGGTACGAAGAACTTCTAAAATAATATCTTTGGCCGAAACCCAGTCTGAAAGTTGTCCGGTAAGCCAGACGCGCAGGACTTTGGGGTTGGGAAGATAAAAAGGTCCGCCGCCCATGGCCACGGCCACATCAAGGCCCCCAGCACCCATGGCGAGCATTCCCATTCCACCGGCAGTAGGGGTATGGCTGTCTGATCCAAGCAGAGTTTTTCCGGGTTTAGCGAAGCGTTCCAGATGGACTTGGTGACAAATACCATTTCCTGGACGGGAAAAATGCACTCCGAACCGCGCGGCAGCACTCTGCAGAAACGCGTGGTCGTCCGCATTTTCAAACCCTGTTTGAAGAGTATTGTGATCTATATAACTCACCGAGCATTCGGTTTGAACTCTTGAAAGGTTCATGGCTTCAAATTGTAAAAATGCCATGGTTCCTGTGGCATCCTGGGTTAACGTCTGATCGATCCGAAGTGCGATTTCGTTTCCTTTTTCCAAGTTGCCAGTTACTAGGTGGGATGTAAGTATTTTCTGAGTTAGGCTGTGCCCCATGATAATTCCTCCTTTGATGTTGATCTTAAGATTATCAAAAACAAGAGGGAACATCTAGGGTTTTTCGGAAAGTATACAGAATATCTTTTAAGTAGTTGTAGGGGCAATTCATGAATTGCCCCTAAGGAGCCGGGACCGAGGCAAAGTCAAGGTTTTTCTTAGAACTGCGAGAAATATCATGTTTTAAGATTATAGTTTGGGTTTGCCTTAATTTCAGGTTATAATAGTGTAATGATTAATTATGGCCACGGTTAGAAACTTTGTGGTTGGGAGGTATATTAAATGCCTATGTACGAATTCGGATGTCCAAACTGTGGTGTTGTCACGACGGAATTGTGTCGGATGGGTGAAAATGGTGCGTCATTAACGTGTGTTGATTGTGGGCACGCGGGACTGATGAAACAAATTTCTGGGTTTGCCGGTTTGGGCCTTTCCGGAGGAACCGGGGGTGAAAGTTGCTCGCCGGGTTGTAGAGGAAACTGTACAGGGTGTCACTGAAAGGGGAACTATAGACTTGAACAAGCGACTCAATATTGTCTTAGTTGAGCCGGAAATCCCGCCAAACACGGGTAATGTGGCTCGGCTTTGTGCTGCAACTGGAGCAACACTTCACTTGGTGAAACCGTTAGGGTTTAGTATTGATGACAAGCAACTCAAACGTGCTGGCTTAGATTACTGGCACCTTCTTGATAAAGTTATCTATGAAAATTTTGAAGAGTTTGAAGAGAAAAACCCAGTAGGTAGTCGTTACCTAGCAACGACCAAAGGTGATCAAACTCACACCGACATAATGTATGAACCTGGAGGATACTTATTATTCGGGAAGGAAACAAAAGGATTGGCCGCTGAAATTTTAGCGCGTTATCCGGATACGACCTTTCGGTTGCCGATGCGTGCAGAGGCCCGTTCTCTAAATTTATCGAATTCTGTGGCGGTGGTTATTTACGAAGTCTTGCGCCAATGGGGTTTCCCTGGTCTTGTCTAGAAAGGAGCAAAGAAAGTGCTACTCAAAGTTAAAAATATATGGAACAAGTGCGCAGCGGGAACGGTGGAGGAACGATTATGACGTATGTTCTAACCTTTCTCATTGCCTTGGTCATTGCAGTGGTCGCGACGCCAGTTTCTATGAAGTTAGCTAAACGATGTGGGGCGATCGCTTATCCGGGCGGCAGGCATGTTCACAGTCGTCCGATCCCTCGTCTGGGCGGAATTGCCTTGTATGCTGCATTTTGGATTGCGGCTTTGCTCATACAAGAGTGGGATAAATCGTATGTGCTGGATGCCTTATCTATTGTACAAATATGGGGGTTATTCATCGGGAGCACCATCATTATGGTAGTTGGGATATGGGATGACATCCGTGAAATCCGTCCCTTGATTAAGCTATTTTGGCAAATTGCGGCGGCAGCCGTGTTGCTATTCTTTCATTTTTCCATGGATGTGATTTCCCTGCCGTTCGACAGATCGCTTGATTTTGGGGCATTGGGTTTAAGTGCGATTGGTTTAATATTAATGCTGTTTTGGGTTGTAAGTTTGGTGAACACGGTCAATATTTCAGATGGACTGGACGGGCTAGCGGCCGGAATTTGTTTTATGGTAGCTCTTTTGCTGTTTTGGTCAGCCAATGGGATCGATCAAGTTCCAGCAGCCCATCTTACCCTAGCTTTGGCAGGGGCGCTCTTAGGTTTCCTAGTGTTTAATTTCCCCCCGGCGCGTGTTTTCATGGGAGATTCAGGCAGTATGTTCCTTGGCTACATTATTGGGGGAATTTCCATCATGGGTCTACTCAAAACGGCGACTATTCTGGGCTTAGTTTTTCCACTCCTTGTTATGGGCATGCCGGTTACTGACTTGACCTTTGCTATTATTCGTCGTAAGCTACGCGGGCAGTCTATGGCGACAGCTGACCGAGGGCATCTGCACCATCGTTTACTTGATGCAGGCTTGACCCAGCGGCAGGCTGTGCTTTCAATGTATGGGATTAGTGCTTGCTTCGGTATGTCTGCCGTGCTCGGGGCTATGGGACAATGGATTTGGACCTTAACTGTTCTAGGTGTAGTGTTTACGTTGCTGATTATTATTCTTATGCGTAGAACAGCAATGCTAGCAGTATTTAGTCGACGTCATTCCAAGTGAACCTATTTCCCGGAAATATTTTTCCTCCAATCGGCATGCTTACACCTCCTTTTCTCTCCATGCATATGATGGTCGGAAGGGAGGTATAAGTATGCCATTAGATGTATTTGCCTTTTATAATGGATTAAACGAACATGCAAAGGGTTATCCTTATCTTAAACGATATGGGAAAAGCATTAACCAAGTAGCCCTTTTCCAAATACCGATTCAGATTGATGGAACCCTAACCGAACGTCCCAGTCGGAGGCTAATTGATGAAGCGCATGCGATGGGGAATAAAGTCCTGTTGACGGTGAGCAATTTAACCCCGCAAGGTAAGTTTTCCACTCCACTGATGGGACGGTTGCTGCGAGACCAAGCTTTCGCCAACTTGGTTTGGCAGAACATTAAAAATATCTTGGTTGAGTATCAACTCGATGGGGTCAATCTCGATTTAGAGAAAGCCGCGCCTGCAGACCGCTCCCTCTACAGCCAGTTAATTCGATCGTGGTCCACTCTGTTTCAACGGGCAAATTTATTGGTTACAATCGATGTGCCAGCGAAGTCCGCTGTCGAGCCATTGGATGTTTGGAAGGGTTCGTTTGATTATCCAGCGATCGGGCAGGCGGTCGATGAGGTGATTCTTATGACTTACGAAGAACACTGGCCGGGAAGTCCTCCGGGATCCGTAGCTTCTTTACCCTGGGTTACTGAAATGTTGAATTATGCCGTAGCCACGATTCCACTACAAAAAATCTATATGGGGATCCCGCTCTATGGGTATGACTGGGCAGAGAGAGGAGGAGCCAAACCTATCAGCTATCATCGTGCTATTGAGCTCGCACGCCGTCATGGGGCTCCACTACAATGGGATGCCTTACAACATAGCACGTATTTCCGTTATGAGACTATGGGAGTTAAACATACTGTGTATTTCGAAGATCCCCGTAGCTTAAAGGAAAAACTAGACCTTGCTTTGAGCAAAGGAATAAAGGGCGTCGCCTTATGGGAAATGAACATTAGTTATCCTCAAGCCTGGGAGGTACTTCAAACTTATGCCAGCCGCTCAACAATTAAGTAGGAGGTTGAAGAATGCGCATCTGTTTCCATGGACATGCCTGCTTCGAAATTGCAGGAGAAGCAGGCAGAATCCTGATCGATCCTTTTCTGACAGGTAACCCGAGCGCAACAGTTAAACCCGAAGACTTTACGTGGCTTGATGCTATTCTGGTTACTCATGGGCATCGCGACCATTTGGGAGATGCCATACAACTTTCCCGGCAGACAGGAGCCCCGATTATTGCTGTATTTGAATTGGCGGCGTATTGTCAGAGTCAGGGCGCTAAGACACACGCTATGCATATTGGGGGAAAGCACCTGTTTCCTTTTGGCTGGGTTAAGTTGACGAATGCCTTACATGGGTCAGGAATTGAAAATCCTGAGGGAGGAAACATGATTTATGTCGGCCCATCTTGTGGATTTTTGCTTAAAATCGAAGAAAAATGGCTTTATCATGCTGGAGATACTGGCTTGTTCGGTGATATGGAACTCATCGGAATTAGGCACCCACTCGAGGTCGCCATGCTTCCGATAGGAGATAATTTTGGCATGGGTGTTGAGGAGGCTGTTCATGCCTCGCAATTCTTACGGCCTAAAGTGGTAATTCCGATGCACTATAATACGTTCCCACTCATCGCTCAGGATGGAGGAGAGTTCTTACATCTCTTGCAGCGCCGGGCACCTGAGAGCCAAGGCAAGGTCTTAAAGCCCGGTGAGACGTTCGAGGTTTAAACCATGCCTAAGATTAATATCTCGCTTGATTTTCAAGCGGGATATTTTTTTGCACAAATGGTAAAACTTTAAGTTAGGAAGAGGCGATAAATAATTATCCAGAGGAGATGAGTTTAATGACAAGAAAATCATGTTCGCTTCGTTGTCTTTATGGTATTGATGGTCACTGCCGTCTGGAACACATTCTGGGAGAACGTGGACCGATCTGTCCGCATTATGAGGAAGATTTTAATATCATGAGTAGAGGGAGGATTTAACGTGAAACAATCAAAACCAAAGGTTAAACGATTAGACCCGTTGGAACCGTTGAAAATGGAGATTGCAGCTGAATTGGGTTTAATTGATCAGATTCATAGCGCTGGTTGGCATTCTTTAAGCGCCAAAGAAGCAGGAAAAATTGGAGGGCTTATGACTCAGAGGCGACGACGCAGTGAAGGTTAAAAACCACAGATAAGCGTGGTTGAATAATAAATCTTATGATATAATAGCAGATCGTATAGTATTAAGTGGGGAGCGTTTTTGAGTTGACAAAGCATCAACAAATTTTAACCTTCATCGAAGATCTGGCAATTGGCAGTAAGGTTTCAGTACGTTTCATTGCGAAAGAGTTGGACGTCAGTGAAGGGACTGCATATCGGGCTATCAAAGAGGCAGAGGCCAAAGGATTTGTCCGTTCGATTCCCAAAGTAGGAACGATCCGCATTGAAGGGGTCAAAGAGCGGCAAATTGAGGACCTGACGTTGCGTGAAGTTTCACAGATCGCCGAAGGGGTTGTTATCTGTGGTTTTGAGCAACTTGATCGCTCCCCAAATAAATTTATCATTGCCGCGATGGAATTAGAGGCTATGGGACGTTACTTGGAAGAAGGAGCATTATGTATTGTCGGAAATCGTCGTGATGCCCAAATTTGTGCCTTGCAACATGACGCCTCGCTGTTAATCACTGAAGGCTTAGAGCCGGATGAAGAGGTAATGGCGTTAGCGCGCCAAAGAGGATTAGTGATTATTCAGTCCCCCTACGATACCTTTGCCGTCACTTCAATGATTAATCGTGCTCTCTACGATCGGCTAATCCAGAAGGAACTTATTTTAGTTGAAGATATAATGATGAAAGACGTCAGTTTTTTGGGGTTAGAGTCAACGGTTGAGAATTGGCGAGAACTTTCGCAAAGCTCAGACCACAGCCGTTTCCCAGTCGTTGATGCCGATATGACTCTGGTTGGAATTGTTTCGGCTCTTGATGTCGCCGGAGCAGATCTAAAAACGCCTATCAAAGACGTCATGAATGCTAATCCATTTCTGGTAGGACGAGATGATCCTGTAACCCATATTTCCCGGATTATGGTTTGGGAAGGATGGGAAATTGCTGTGGTTGTGGATCAGGGTAAACTGATTGGTATCCTCAGCTTGCAAGACGTCATTGAAGCCTACCAGCAAGTTCAGAAACAACCTCAATTTGGTGAAACAGTGGACAACCTTGTATTAAGTGGGTTCAGGTATGTTGACGATGCGGAGCATCTCTCGATTGAAGGGGAAATTACCAATTCCATGGTTGATGATTATGGTTCTGCCAGCTGTGGAGTTATTGTTATGGTAATGAATATGACCGGTTATATTGGGCTACGCAAGAAGTATCGCCTCAATGCCATCACTGAAAATTTTACTCTGTATCAACTTCAACCTATTCCGGTAGGGACGGAAATTAAGGTTACTGCTAAACTTCTCTTAGTTGCCAAAAAACATTGCAATATCGAGGTAGAGGTAACGGTTGATAATGCTGTGGTTGCCAAGGGTTTGATGACGGCAAGGATTGGGGATAAGAAACTGATTAGCGAAATAGCCCTTTAAAGGGATTCGCTCTAGTACCTGTTATATGACAATCTTTAGAATCTCTAAAGGCTAGATAAGGAAGGCCTTTGGGGGTTTTATTTGTTTTCATTGTCTGATAGAAGCGGGTTAGACAATTCGTCAGTTTAACGATACAATTAATTAATTGTAAAGGAC
>JGI12269J14319_10001996_pt1 | contig 20023 bp, 15 predicted proteins | sample PeaSoiSIISIP2007_FD_14319 | JGI IMG/M metagenome (IMG submission 14319)
CTTGCCCTGCATCAGCTCGAAGCTGCCGATCGGCCGGCCGAACTGGCGGCGCTCGCGCACGTAGGGCAGCACGATGTCGAGCGCGGCCGCCATCAGACCGAGCGGGCCACCGGCGATCACGACGCGCTCGTAGTCAAGGCCGTTCATCAGCACCGCGACCCCGCCGTTCTCGCGCCCGAGAACGTTCTCCGCCGGGACCCGGCAGTTCTCGAAAAGGAGCTCGCCGGTCGGGGAGCCGCGCATGCCGAGCTTGTCGAGCTTCGGCGCGACGGAGTACCCGGGCGTGCCGCGTTCGACAATGAAGGTGGTGATGCCGCGCGCGCCGGCCTCCGGCGCGGTCTTCGCGTAGACGACCACGACATCGGCGTCGGGCCCGTTGGTGATCCACATCTTGCGGCCGTCGAGCACGTACTCCGAGCCCACCCGCTCGGCCCGCAGCCGCATGCCGACCGCGTCGGATCCGGCCTCGGGTTCGGAGATGGCGAGCGCGCCGACGTGCCGGCCGCTGACGAGTCCAGGCAGGTAGCGCGCAAGCTGCACCTCGCTGCCGTTGAGGCGCAGCTGGTTCAGGCACAGGTTCGAGTGGGCCGCATAGCTCAGGCCCACCGCGCCCGAGGCTCGCGAGATCTCCTCCATCGCGATCACGTGCGCGAGGTAGCCGAGTCCGGTCCCGCCGTGGCGCTCCGGGATCGTGATGCCGAGCAGTCCCTGCGCCCCCAGCTCCGGCCACAGGTCACGAGGGAAGGTATCGGAGCGGTCGATCTCGGCGGCCCGCGGCGCGATCCGCTCGGCTGCGAAACGCTGCACCGCATGGCGCAAGGCGGCGAGGTCCTCATCGAGGCCGACGTCGAGATCATCGTCGTGGCAGGCGCCCGAAAGGTTCATGTTGGCTTCCCGGTTCGAGTGGGATAGTATGATTGTCGGACAATTTTGGTGCCGAGGGCAAGATGATTCGGCTCACGAGCCAAATAGATCCGAAAAGCGCCGAATTTGCTGCCAACGCGGCGGCAATGGTGGCGATCGTCAAAGATCTCCGCAGCCAGGTAGCAGTGGCCGCAGGCGGAGGATCGGCCCGCGCGGTCGACAAGCACCGGTCTCGCGGGCGCCTGCTCGTCCGGGAGCGGGTCGATCTGCTGCTCGATGCGGGGGCACCGTTCCTCGAATTCTCGGCGCTCGCGGCCCACGGGCTGTATGGCGATGAGGTTCCCTGCGCCGGCATCGTGACCGGGGTCGGGCGGGTGTCGGGTCGCGAATGTGTGGTCGTCGCGAACGACCCCACCGTCAAGGGCGGGACCTACTACCCGCTGACCGTGAAGAAGCACCTGCGCGCGCAGGAGATCGCGCGCGAGAACCATCTGCCGTGCATCTATCTCGTCGAGAGCGGCGGGGCGTTCCTGCCGGCGCAGGACGAGGTCTTCCCGGATCGCGACCATTTCGGGCGCATCTTCTACAACCAGGCGACGCTCTCGGCCGCCGGCATCGCCCAGATCGCGGTTGTGCACGGCTCCTGCACGGCCGGCGGCGCCTACGTGCCGGCGATGGCGGACGAGAACGTCATCGTCCGCAATCAAGGTCAGGTATTCCTCGGCGGCCCGCCGCTCGTCAAGGCCGCGACCGGCGAGGAGATTGACGCCGAGAGCCTCGGCGGTGCGGACGTGCACTGCCGCGAGTCCGGTGTGTGCGATCACTACGCCGAAAGCGATGCGCACGCGCTCGCGATCGCACGGCGCATCGTCGCGCGCCTGAAGCCGGCGCCCGACCGCTCGCCGCCACAAACGCCGCGTGAGCCGCACTACGATCCCGCCGAGCTGTATGGCATCGTGCCGGCGAATCTGCGCAAGCCCTACGATGCCAGGGAGATCATCGCCCGGATCGTCGACGCCTCGGAGTTTGACGAGTTCAAGCAGCTGTATGGCAGTACGCTGGTCACCGGTTTCGCGCACCTCGGCGGCTACCCGGTCGGCATCCTCGCCAACAACGGCATCCTGTTCTCCGAGAGCGCGCTCAAGGGCACGCATTTCATCGAGCTGTGCGCGCGCGAGCACGTGCCGCTGCTGTTTTTGCAGAACATCACCGGATTCATGGTGGGCCGGCGCGCCGAGGCCGGCGGCATCGCGCGCGACGGCGCGAAGATGGTGACCGCGGTGGCCTCGGCCCAGGTGCCGAAACTGACGCTCGTCGTCGGCGGCAGCTACGGCGCCGGCAACTACGCGATGTGCGGGCGCGCCTACGGACCGCGACTGCTGCTGCAGTGGCCGAATGCACGGACATCGGTCATGGGCGGGGAGCAGGCTGCGATGGTGCTCGCGACCATCCGCCGCGATCAGCTGCATGCCGGCGGCAAGCAGTGGACCGCACAGGAGGAGGCGGCGTTCACCGATCCGATCCGTCGCCAGTACGAGTTCCAGGGCCACCCGTATTACGCGAGCGCGCGCCTGTGGGACGACGGCGTGATCGACCCGGCCGACAGCCGCCGGGTCCTCGCGCTCGCGCTCGCCATGGTCAAGAATGCCCCGACGCCGGAGACGCGGTTCGGTATTTTCCGGATGTAGCCATGGACCCACTCGTCACCGAAGCGGAAGTCGGCCCGGGCGTCGTCCGCTTGACCATGAATCGCCCGGCACAGCGCAACGCCCTGGACGCGTCGCTGACCGAGGCACTGGCGAGCGCGGTTGTGCGGCACGGCGCGCTCGAGCGCACGCGGGTGCTGCTGATCGCAGCGGCCGGCACGGCGTTCTGCGCCGGCGCCGACCTGACTGCGATGCTCGCACTGGGTCGCGCGCCGTATGCGGACAACCTCGCCGATGCCGAGCGGCTCGCCCGGCTGCTGGTCGCGCTGCGCGAGTCGCCGAAGCCGACCATCGCCTGCGTGCAGGGCCCGGCGTTCGGCGGCGGCGTCGGGCTCGTGGCCGCCTGCGACATCGCCGTTGCCTCGACCGAGGCGCGGTTCCGCGTGCCGGAAGTGCAGCTGGGGCTGATGCCCGCTGTGATCTCCCCGTACCTCGTCGAGGCGATTGGCCTCAGGAACGCCCGGCGCTACTGCCTGAGTGCCGAGACGATCGCCGCCGACCGCGCCCGCGAGCTCGGCCTCGTCCATGAGGTCGTCGCGGCCGAGGCGCTCGGCCCGACCGCGCTCGCCCTCGCCGCGGCCATTGCCGAGGGCGGACCGCGAGCCCTCGCCGCGGCCAAAGCGCTGCTGAGCGAGGTCGGCCACGCCCCGCCTGGTGAGCGGCTTGCTACGCGCACGGCCGAACTGCTCGCGACGCTCCGTGCCGGGAGTGAAGCCCAGGAGGGCATCGCAGCGGCGCTCGCGCGGCGATCCCCGGCGTGGCGACGCTGATGTTCCGACGCCTGCTGATTGCGAACCGCGGCGAAATCGCCTGCCGCATCATTCGCACCGCCCGGCGACTCGGGATCCTGAGCATCGCGGTGTACTCGGACGCCGATGCCGGGGCCCGCCACGTGCGGCTCGCCGACGAGGCGTGGCACGTGGGTCCGGCGCCCGCGCGCGACAGCTATCTGTCGATCGACCGGATCCTCGAGGTGGCGCGGATGGCGCACGCCGAGGCAATCCATCCGGGCTACGGATTCCTCTCCGAGCGGGCCGAATTTGCCGCCCGCTGCGAGCGGGCCGGAGTGCAGTTCGTCGGTCCCCCGGCCGCCGCGATGGCGGCGATGGGCTCGAAAAACGCCGCCAAGGAGGCGATGCGCCGGGCCGGTGTGCCGGTGCTGCCCGGCTATCACGGCGAGGCGCAGACGCTCGACCGGCTCGAGGCCGAGGCGCTCAAGGTCGGCTTTCCGCTGATCGTCAAGCCGAGCGGCGGCGGCGGCGGCAAGGGCATGCAGATCGTCGAGCGAGCGGCGGACCTCAAGCAGGCGCTCGCGGGCGCGCGGCGCCTCGCCGAGAGCGCGTTTGCGGACCCGACGCTGTTGATCGAGCGCTACCTGCCGGCGCCGCGGCATGTCGAGGTCCAGGTGTTGTGCGACTCCCATGGTCAGGCACTGCACCTGCATACGCGCGACTGCTCGGTGCAGCGGCGCCACCAGAAACTGATCGAGGAAGCGCCCGCGCCGGGCATCCCGGACGCGGTGCGCGCGAGGCTCCATGCGGCGGGACTCGCGGTGGCGCGCGCCGTCAGCTACGTGAACGCCGGGACGATCGAGTTCCTGTACGCGGACGGCGAGTTCTGGTTCATGGAGATGAACACGCGCCTGCAGGTCGAGCACTGCGTGACCGAGGAGATTCTGGGGCTCGACCTGGTCGAGTGGCAGCTGCGGATCGCCGCGGGCGAGGCGCTGCCGTTTTCGCAGCAGGTGCTCGTGCCGCGCGGTCACGCGATCGAAGCGCGGGTCTGCGCCGAGGATCCGGCGAACGATTTCGCGCCGAGCGCTGGCAGGCTCGTGCACGCGCGCTGGCCGGAGCACGTCGCCGGGGTGCGGGTCGATGCCGGCTTCGAGGCCGGCGACAGCGTATCGAGCCACTACGACTCGCTGCTCGGCAAGGTCATCGGCCGCGGTGCGGATCGCGGTGAGGCACTCGCCGCGTTGTCCCGCGGCCTTCAGTCACTGCGCATTGTGGGCGTCACCACCAACACCGGCTGGCTCGCGCAAGCACTCGAAGTGCCGGCATTTGAGCGCGGCGAGCTGAGCACGCGCTTCCTCGCCGAGCACGGCGAACGACTGGCGGCGCCGGTCACGCCGACCGCGCAGGAGCTCGCGCTCGGCGCTCTCGCCGTCGTCGCGATCCCGGACCCGGCTCCCCCGCTTCAGCCCTCGCCCTGGGACGCGCGCGACGCGTTTCGGCTGAACCTGCCCGCCGCGCAGTGCTGGGTGCTGCGCGCCGGCGGCGCCGACCACAGCGTCGAAATCGTGCGCCAAGCAACCGGCTGGCGGGTGCGCGCGCTCGGCAGTGAACAGCATTACGAGATTGCAACCGCCGGCGATGGACTCGATGTCGTCACGGGCGGCGTGCGGCGCCACCTCGACATCTTCCGGTCCGGCGACCGGCTGAGCCTGTGGCGCGGCGCGACGCGGCTCGATCTGGAGGTCGTGGACCCCCGCCATGTCGAGGCCCGTGCGAGCGTGCACGAGGGCGAGCTCGTCGCCCGCCTGCCCGGGACGGTCGTGGCCGTGCCGGTCACGGTCGGTGAGGCGGTCGCGGCGGGCGCGGCGCTGATGGTCCTCGAGGCCATGAAGATGGAGCACGCGGTGATCGCGCCGCGCGCCGGGATCGTCACGCGGATCCATTTCGCGCAGGGTGATCGCGTTCCGGAGGGCGCGGTGCTGGTCGAGTTGAGCGAGGCGGCCCCGGGCGGCGAGGCCGCGCTGCCGCGGGACTAGCGCCGGCCGACAGGGAATCGCCGTCTAGCGCGGCTGCATGCGGATCGCGCCGTCGAGCCGGATCGTCTCGCCGTTCAGCATGGGGTTCGCGGCGATCGCGAGCACGAGGTCGGCGTATTCGGCGGGTCTTCCGAGGCGCGGCGGGAATGGCACCTGGGCGCCCAGCGATTTCTGGAGCTCCGGGCTCATGCCGGCGACCATCGGCGTCTCGAAGATGCCCGGCGCGATTGCCATCACGCGGATGCCGAAACGGGCGAGTTCGCGGGCCATTGGCAGCACGAGGCCGATGACGCCGGCCTTGGTGGCCGAGTAGGCGATCTGACCGATCTGGCCCTCGTAGGCCGCGACCGAGGCGGTGTGGATGATCAGGCCGCGCTCGCCGTCCGCGTTCGGCGCATTGCCCTGCATCAGCGCGGCGGCCGCTTTGTCGGCATGGAAGGTGCCTATCAGGTTGATGGCGACGACCTTGGCGAAGAACGATCCCGCCATCGGTCCTTCCTTGCCGAGCAACTTTCCGGCACCCACGACGCCGGCACAGTTGACGAGGAGATTGAGGCCGCCGAGCGCGGCCTGTGCTGCGCTGACCGCAACGCTGACGCCGGCTTCGTCGGTGACGTCGCAGTGAAGGAACGTGGCCGCGGGGCCGAGCTCGCGTGCTGCGGCGGCTCCGGCCTGCGCCTGGACGTCGAGCAGCGCCGCGCGCCCGCCGTCGGCGATGACCCGGCGCGCGACCGCGAGGCCGAGGCCGGAGGCGCCGCCGGTGACGATGGCTTTCAGTTCGGTGGAACGCATGGCGGGATTGTCGCGCGGGCAGCGCGCTGCTGACTAGCCGGGCTACAGCCGCAGGCCGCCGTCGACCGCGAGAGTCCGGCCGGTGAAGAAATCGTTCTCGACGATGAATACCGCGGTCTGGGCGATCTCGGCCGGCTTGCCGAGGCGCTTGAGCGGCACCGGCGCCGTGACCCTGGCGAGCGTCTCGGGCGGCATGCCGGCCGTGATGTCGGTCGCGCAGAAGCCAGGGGCGATCGCACCAATCCGGATGCCGTAGCGGGCGAGTTCCTTGGCCCAGACGGTGGCCATCGACGCAACCCCGGCCTTGGCCGCCGAGTAGTTCGTCTGGCCGAGGTTGCCATCCTTGGAGATCGACGAGATATTGATGATCACCCCGCCACCGCCAGCCCGAATCATGCGCTCGGCGGCCTCGCGGCCACACAGGAACACACCCGTCAGGTTGACGTTGATGACGGCGTTCCACTGGTCGAGGCTCATCTTGCCGACGACCTGGCCGTCCTTGACCTTGATCAGCAGCGCGTCCTTGATGATGCCGGCGTTGTTGATCAGCACGTCGAGGCTGCCGAAGTCACTGACGATCGCGTCCATCGTCGCGGCGACCGCCGCCTCGCTGGTGACGTTGCAGCTGTAGACCCGGGCCATGGCGCCGTGCTCGGCGCACAGACGGCGCGTCTCCTCGAGGTCGGCCATGTTGAGGTCGATCAGCGCAAGGTTCCCGCCGCGGCTCGCAAACTCGAGGGCCATGGCCCGGCCGAGTCCTCGCCCGCCACCGGTGATTGCAATCGTCTTGCCTGTGATCTGCATCGGGATCTCAACTTGTCGAGGCCATGGCCGACAGGACCGGGACATCTTGCATCATCGGCTCTTTGCACTGCGAGATAATCTTGGATAATACCGTCTTGACACAGTATCTTAACGTATCTTGCAACGCAGGAAAGAGACCGCATCCGCGCTCTGTGATCGGCGCGCCGCGGGCGGGGGCTTGTGCGGTCGGGACCGTCTGATCGCTCCGCATCGCTCCGGTGGGCCCGCGCCGATGCAGGGTCCCGCCTCGCAGCGCATCAAGCTGCGTGCGCCCGCGTGAAGTCCGCGGGAGCGCGAATCGATGCGGCTCGGGTCGATCGCTCAGATGAGTTCGATCGCAATAGCCGTCGCCTCGCCACCGCCGATGCACAGCGAGGCGATGCCACGCCTGCCGCCGCGGGCCTTGAGCGCACTCAAGAGCGTCGACAGGATCCGCGCACCCGTGGCGCCGATCGGATGGCCGAGGGCGCAGGCACCGCCGTTGACGTTGACGCGGGCGGGATCGAGCTTGAGGTCGTGGATGGCTGCCATCGCAACCGCCGCAAAGGCCTCGTTGACCTCAAACAGATCGACATCGCCAACCTTCCAGCCGGCCTTCGCAAGGACCTTCTCGATGGCGCCGACCGGCGCGGTCGTGAACCATTCCGGCGCCTGCGCGTGGCTCGCGTAGGCGACGATGCGCGCGATCGGCTTCAGGCCCTTGGCAGTGGCGGCCGAGGCGCGCGCGAGCACGAGCGCGGCGGCGCCATCCGAGATCGAGGAGGAGCTCGCCGCGGTCACGGTCCCGTCCTTGCGGAACGCGGGCTTCAGTTGCGGAATCTTGGCGATGTCGCAGGAGAAGGGCGTCTCGTCCCGGTCGACAACGGTGTCTCCCTTGCGGCCCTTGACCGTCACCGGGGCGATCTCCGCGGCGAAGGCACCCGTCTCGACGGCCTTGAGGCTGCGCCGCACGGATTCGGCCGCGAACGCGTCCTGCTGCGCGCGCGTGAAGCCGTACTTCTGCGCCGTGTTCTCGGCGAAAACGCCCATCAATTGCCCGTCCCACGGGCTCTGCAGGCCATCGTAGAACATGTGATCGAGAATCTCCCCGTGTCCCATGCGGTAACCCGCGCGCGCCTTCGGCAGCAGGTACGGCGCGTTGGTCATCGACTCGAGACCACCGGCGAGCGCGATGTCGATGTCGCCGGTCCGCAGCGCGTCCGCCGCCATCATCACCGCCTTCATCGCCGAGCCGCACATCTTGTTGACCGTCGTGGCCGGAGTGCTGGCCGGCACACCCGCCGCGATCGCGGCCTGGCGGGCCGGCGCCTGGCCGATACCAGCCGGCAGCACGCAGCCCATGATCGTTTCCTGGACGGTATCGGGCGCGACGCCGGCGGCGGCGAGCGCGGCCTTGATTGCCGCGGCACCGAGCTGCGGGGCGGTCGTGCTGGCGAAGACCCCTTGGAAGGCGCCGACGGGCGTGCGCTTGGCCGAGAGAATGACGATGGATTCGGAGCTCATGTTCGGTCCTCTCATGGCAGACGCGGGAGTCTACGCCCGACTGTTGTTGCAGTGCAACGTAGGCCTCCAGTGCATCGACGATGCCGCTTATGTGAACCGTCGGCCGCTCGCGAGACGGCCGGCAGCTGCGACGATGGCATCGCCGCGATGGCATCGCAGCGCGGTGCGACGGGGTCGCTCGGCGCTGCGCACGCGCAGGCTCTAGCCTGTGACAACCGCAGCCGCCTCCGGATCGGATAGCCCGCACGGTCCGCTCGCTGCTACAGTCAATCCTTCGCCGCCGCGCCTCGCGCAAGTCCCTGATTCTCGGATGCGCCGCGGCCTCACAGCAGCAGGGGCCGCATGAACAGACCAGCCGGACGTGCCGACGTCCACTCGGCCGACAGGGGCCCGAACCTCCGGTTCGTCAGCGCCGCCTCGCTGTTCGACGGGCACGACGCCGCGATCAATATTATCCGCCGCATCCTGCAGGCGCAGGGCGCCGAGGTCGTGCACCTCGGACACAACCGCTCGGTCGCGGAGATCGTGCGCGCTGCGATCGAGGAGGACGCCGACGGCATCGCGGTCAGCTCCTACCAGGGCGGCCACAACGAGTACTTCCGGTACATGGTCGACATGCTCCGCGAGTACGGCGCCGACCACATCCGTATCGTCGTCGGCGGCGGCGGCACGATCGCACCCGACGAGATCGCGATGCTCGAGACGCACGGCGTCGAGAAGATCTATACGCCGGACGATGGCCTGAAGCTCGGCCTCGACGGCATGGTCCAGGACGTGCTGCGGCGCGTGCGCGCCCGGCCGCGGCCGCACTTCACGCCGGGGCCGATCGAGCCCGGCGACTACCAGCGGCTCGCGCAGGCGATCTCGGTGTTCGAAACGGGCGAGGCTGCGGCGGTGGACGCGCTGCGCGCCAGTGCCCACAAGACGCTCAACCGACCGCCGGTCATCGGCATCACCGGTACCGGCGGCGCCGGCAAGTCCTCGCTCACCGATGAGCTGCTGAACCGGATGCTGCGCAGCTTCCCGGACCGCCGCCTGGCGGTCGTCGCGATGGACCCGACCCGCCGCCGCAGTGGCGGCGCGCTGCTCGGTGATCGGATCCGCATGAACTCGCTCGATACGGAGCGCGTGTTCATGCGCTCACTCGCCACGCGCCGCGAGCACCTCGCGACGAGCGCGGTGCTGGCGGACACGATCCAGCTCCTCAAGTTCGCTGGCTTCGACCTCGTCATCGTCGAGACCGCGGGCATAGGCCAGAGCGACACGGAAATCGTCGACCTCGTGGACCTGTCTGTGTACGTGATGACGAGCGACTATGGCGCCGCGAGCCAGCTCGAGAAGATCGACATGCTCGACTTCGCTGACTTCGTCGTCCTCAACAAGTTCGAGAAACGTGGTGCCGAGGACGCGTTGCGCGACGTGCGCAAGCAGTGGCGGCGCAACCATCCGGACCGCATGGGCCTGGCGGACGCGCGGGTGCCGGTGTATCCGACGATCGCGAGCCAGTTCAACGACGCCGGCGTCAACACGCTGTTCAAGGCGCTGTGCGAGCGGCTCGACGAACAGTGGGGGCGCCTCAAACCGTGGACGGTGACCGAGCTCGCACCGCTCGGGGTTCCGACGCGCGCGGCCGTGATCCCCGGTGACCGGGTCCGCTACCTCGCCGAGATCGCGGGCGGCGGGCGGGCGATCCGCCGGCGCATCGCGATCGAGGCGGCGGGCGCGAGCCGGGCGCACGCATGCCGCCAGGCGCTCGAAGCGCTGGGTGATCCGGCGCTGCCGCCACCCTTCGGGCGCTACCCGGACCGCGAGCGCGCGGCCGAGGATCCCGCTCTCGCGCGGCTGCGCGCCGCCTATGGCGAGGCGCTGGACGCGGTCGGCGAGGAAGGGCTGCGGCTGCTGCGCGAATGGCCGGAGCGCGCGAAGAACGCCACCGACGAGGAGTACAGCTACCTGGTCCGTGGCCGCGAGGTCCGCGGCCCGAACTACACCGAGTCGATGTCCCACCAGAAGATTCCGAAGATCGCCGTACCCGCCTACCGGGACCCGGGCGATCTGCTCGCATGGCTGCAGCACGAGAACCTGCCGGGCGCGTATCCCTACACGGCGGGCGTCTATCCGTACCGCCGCGAGGAGGAGGACCCGATCCGGATGTTTGCCGGCGAGGGCATGCCAGAGCGCACCAACAAGCGGTTCCACTACCTGGGCGCGAACTCGGCCGCGAAGCGCCTGTCGACCGCGTTCGACTCGACGACGCTGTACGGCGAGGATCCGGACGAACGGCCGGATATCTACGGGCGCATCGGCAACTCGGGCGTCTCGATCGCGACGCTCGACGACATGAAGCGCCTGTACGCGGGCTTCGATCTGTGCGCGCCGCTGACGTCCGTATCGATGACAATCAACGGCCCGGCGCCGATGATCCTCGCGATGTTCATCAACACGGCAATCGACCAGCGCCTCGAGCAGCACCTCAGGCAGAGCGGTCGCTGGGGGCAGGCCGAACACGCGATCAAGACCCTGTGGCAGGGCGGAGCGCGCCCCGAGTACCGCGGCGAGCGGCCGGCCGGCAGCGATGGCCACGGGCTCGGGCTGCTGGGCGTCTCGGGGACCGAGCTCGTCGCTGCCGGCGGGGTCGACGCCGAGACCTACCAGCGGGTCAAGGCCGAGGCGCTGTCACAGGTGCGCGGCACTGTGCAGGCCGACATCCTCAAGGAAGACCAGGCGCAGAACACCTGCATCTTCTCGACCGAGTTCGCGCTCCGGATGATGGGCGACGTGCAGGCCTATTTCATCGAGCACGACGTCCGCAATTTCTACTCGGTGTCCATCTCCGGGTACCACATCGCCGAGGCCGGGGCGAATCCGATCAGCCAGCTGGCTTTCACGCTGGCGAACGGGTTCACGATCGTCGAGTACTACCTGGCGCGCGGCATGAAGATCGACGATTTCGCGCCGAACCTGTCGTTCTTCTTCTCCAATGGCATGGATCCCGAATACGCGGTGATCGGGCGCGTGGCGCGGCGCATCTGGGCGCGGGCGATGCGTGAGCGCTACGCCGCGGACCCGCGCAGCCAGATGCTCAAGTACCACATTCAGACCTCCGGCCGGTCGCTGCATGCCCGCGAGATCCAGTTCAACGACATTCGCACGACGCTGCAGGCCGTGTACGCGCTGTTCGACAACTGCAACAGCCTGCACACCAATGCCTACGACGAGGCGCTGACCACGCCGACCGAGGAAAGCGTGCGGCGCGCCGTTGCCATTCAGCTGATCATCAATCGCGAGCTCGGCCTCAACAAGACGCAGAATCCGTGGCAGGGCTCGTTCGCGCTCGAGCAGCTGACCGAGCTGGTCGAGGACGCTGTGTATCGCGAGTTCGATGCGATCGCCGAGCGCGGCGGAGTGCTGGGCGCGATGGAGACGATGTACCAGCGCGGCAAGATCCAGGAAGAGAGCCTCTACTACGAGCACAAGAAGCACGATGGCTCGCTGCCGATCGTCGGCGTCAATACGTTCCTGCCGGCGCACACGGCGAGCGCGGAGCCCCACGCCACGCAGCTCATTCGATCGACCACCGCGGAGAAGGACCTGCAGGTGGCGGCGGTGCGCGCTTGGCAGGCGCGGCACGCAGCGCAGACACCGGCGGCGCTGCGGCGGCTGCAACAGGTCGCCGCGGCCGGTGGCAACGTGTTCGCGGAGCTGATGGAGAGCGTCAAGGTTGCCTCGCTCGGCCAGATCTCGGGCGCGCTCTATGCGGTCGGAGGGCGCTATCGGCGGAACATGTAGGTCGGGCCCCGGCGCATGCCTCAGCCCTCGAGGTCCGGTTCGGTCATGTGCAACAGCATCGCGGCACGAGCCGCCTCCCGCAGGCGCACCGCGCCGTCGCGCTCGCCGGAACGGGCGGCCGGCACGGGTTCGAGGATCTCGACCTCGATCGCCCCGCGATGCGGCAGCGCGGACGCCGGAGGCAGCACGAGGCGCGCGCCGCGGATCACGGCGGGCACGAGCGGCAGACCGGCCCGCGAAGCGGCGACGAACGCGCCGGCATGAAAGCGGGCCAAGCCGACCTGCTCGGTGAACGTGCCTTCCGGGAAGAATGCCAGCGCCTGCCCGGCGGCCGCGACCCTGAGCACGCGGCGGGCGTCGACGCCACCCTTGTGACGGTCGAAGCGTTCGACGAACTCACAGCCGAGCCGGCGCAGCAGCAGGCTCGCAAAGGGCATCCGGACCATCTCCCGCTTGACGACGAACGCGAAACGGGGCGGCAGCGCCGCCTGCATAATCACGCCATCGAGGTAGCTCGCGTGGTTGGCGACGACCACGCAGGCGCCTTGCGGCAGGCGCTCGAGCCCGGTCACGGCGAAGCCGATGGCGGTGCAGCGGAAGAAGGCACGGGCGGCGGACCGCGCCATGCGGCGCCGCAGCGTGACGCTCGGCACCGGCAGCCCGAGCACCAGCACCGCGGCCGCGAGCGGCATGAAAATCGCCCAGCACCAGAGCCCGTAACCGGTGCGCAGGACCGCCTTCACGGCCAGGGCTCCACGGGGACCACCGGCACGCGCTTTAATGTGAACTGCTTCTCTGTTATGTCAACCAGCGTGGCTATCCGTGAGGCAGGTCACGCACTCTGGCGGGACGGCTGACGATACTGCCCCGGAACGCCCGCTCCCCGGCGCGACGCAGTGGCTGGAGACGCTCGAGGACGACCCGCGGATTGTGCCGGTCCTTACGGAAGTTGCCCAGTGCCGCGCCCCCACAGCGAGCGAAAGGTCAAGATGAACTCGGCGGTTAAGTCTGCTGCGCACGCGAATGCGGCTCGGTCCGCCAAGGACCCTGCTGGCGAGGCCGATCCTGCGATCAGCCGGTTCCTGGATGCGGTGTGGATGGAGCGGGGGCTGTCGCAGAACACGCTCGCTGCGTACCGCGCCGACCTCACGGCCCTCACCCGCTGGCTCGGCGAACGGCACCTGCTCGTGTCGCACACGACCCGCGCCGAGCTGGTCGCGTTCATCGCCTGGCGGATCGAGTCCGGCGCCCGGCCACGCTCCACGGCACGGCAGCTGTCGAGCTTCCGGCGCTTCTTCCGCTTCCTGGTCCGCGAAGGTGCGGTCACCGACGACCCGACCGCCCAGATCGCGATGCCGAAGATCGGCCGCTCGCTGCCGAAGTCTTTGACCGAGAATGAGGTCGAGGCGCTGCTGGCCGCGCCCGTCGTGTCGGAGCCGCTCGGCCACCGCGACCGGACGATGCTCGAGGTGCTGTACGCCACGGGGCTGCGGGTGTCCGAGCTCGTGAACCTGCAGCACACCCATGTCAATACCAACCAGGGCGTGATCCGCATTGTCGGCAAGGGCAACCGCGAGCGGCTGATTCCGCTCGGCGACGAGGCGGTGCGCTGGCTCGCCGAGTTCGTCCGCGGCCCGCGCGCCGAGATCCTGGTCGAACGCCAGACCGACTACCTGTTCCCGACGCGCCGCGGCGATCGCATGACGCGCCAGGCGTTCTGGCACATCATCAAGCGCTACGCACGCAAGGCCGGCGTGCAGAAGGAGCTGTCGCCGCACACGCTGCGCCATGCCTTCGCGACCCACCTGCTGAATCGCGGCGCGGATCTGCGCGTGGTGCAGATGCTGCTCGGCCACAGCGATCTGTCGACGACCCAGATCTACACGCACGTCGCCCGCGAGCGCCTCAAGGAGCTGCACGCGCAGCACCATCCGCGCGGCTGAGCCGTGCGCTCGCTCTGCTAGACTCGCGGAACTCGATCCCGGCGCCTGAGTCGAACGGGCACGTCCGTCCGGAGTCCGCCATGCCCCTGCCGAGTTCCCGCGCCCGTCCTGCCCTGCGTGTCGGGGCGCTCGCCTGCGTCGCGGCGCTGCTCGGGGCGGCGCTCGCTCATGGCCAGTCGCCGGCGAAGCCCGATCCGCGAGCCGACATCGCCACGCGCCTCGATGTGACGCTCGACGCCATCCGGCCGAGCGCGCTGCCCGGAATCTTCGAAGTCGCGCGGGGCGGCGAGGTGGTGTACGTCTCGAGCGACGGGCGTTATGCGCTGTCGGGCGACCTGTACGAAACCGGAAGCGGCAAGAATCTGACGGAGAAGCGCCGCACCGAGGCGCGGTACGCGGCTCTGAAGGCCGTGCCGGACGCCGACGCGATCATCTTCACGCCGCCGAGCCCGCGATACACCGTCACGGTGTTCACCGACGTCGATTGCGCCTTCTGCCGGCGTCTGCACAGCGACATCGCCGAATATAACCGGCTCGGTGTCAGGGTCAGGTACCTGCCGTTTCCGCGCACCGGGCCGGGCACTGACTCCTGGCGCAAGGCCGAGGCCGTCTGGTGCGCGCCGGATCGGCGTGAGGCGCTGACGCGCGCCAAGGCGGGACGGGACATTCCGGGCAAGGGTGCGTGCGCGCCAACCCCGGTGGCCCGCTACTACGAGCTCGGCGAGGAGCTCGGCATCCGCGGGACGCCGGGCATCTTCACCGAGCGCGGCGAGTACCTGCCCGGGTACTACACGCCGGCGAAGCTCATCGAGCGCCTCAAGCAGCTGGAGGCCGCTGCCGGGACCGGCTGAGCGCTAGCGCTCGAGCAACGCAAGCTTGCCGGGCGTGTCTTTCCAGGCATCGGCATCGGCCGGCGCCGGCTTCTTCTCGTTGATGACCGGCCAGTTCTTGGCGAGCTCCGCATTGAGCTTGAGGAACGCTTCCTGGCCCTTTGGGATCTCTTCTTCCGAGAAGATCGCCTCGACCGGGCACTCCGGCTCGCACAACGTGCAGTCGATGCATTCGTCCGGGTCGATCACCAGGAAGTTCGGCCCCTCGTGAAAGCAATCCACCGGGCAGACTTCCACGCAGTCCATGTACTTGCACTTGATGCAGTTCTCTGTGACGACGAACGTCATGGTCTGTCTCAGCTCTGTGGCACTGCCGGCGGCGTGCGCCGGCGGCGAGTCGCGGCGCGAGTCGCATTCTATACGAGGCGCTTCAGGCAGGTGCCCTCGACCGCAGGTTCGGACGGTCGAAGTCAGTGAAGTGCAGGCCCTCGACGCCACGGCTGCGGTCCTCGAGGTAGCGCCGCAGCGCAAATTCGACGCTCGGGAAGGCGATCTGCGGCCACGGAATGTCCTCCGGCCGGTACAGTCCCACCTCGAGGCTCTCGTGGCCGACACCGAACGTCGGCGCCAGCAGACTCGCCCGGAACATCACGTGCACCTGGCGGGCGTGCACGACGTTGACGACGGCGAGCAGGCTGCCGATCTCGACTTTGGCCAGCGCCTCCTCCCACGACTCGCGCACGGCGGCCGCCTGCAGCGTCTCGTCGTTCTCCATGAACCCGGCTGGAATCGTCCAGTAGCCCAGCCGCGGCTCGATCGCGCGCTTGCACAGCAGGATTTGGCCCTGGTGCTCCACCACGCAGCCGACGACGAGCTTTGGGTTCTGGTAGTGGATTGCATTGCAGGCGGGGCACACGTAGCGCGGCAGATGGTCGCCATCCGGGACGCGCACCTCGACCGGCTGGCCACACTCGCTGCAGTACTTCATGTCGTCACGGGCGTCGGCCGGGGGCGGTGGTGCCGGTGGAGGGACTCGAACCCACACGCCTTGCGGCGGACGATTTTGAGTCGTCTGCGTCTACCAATTCCGCCACACCGGCCGGGGGCGGAATCGTAGCACGCGGCTGCGGGGCCCCGGTCGCGCGTTCCGCTGCAGCCGATCGCACCGCCAGCGCGCCGCGCGCGGATGGCCCTGCTACCATCCGCGCGCCATGCCGACGACCCGACCCGCCACGCGCGGGCTGCTGCGCACGGACTTTGCGTACACGCTGCCCGCGGAGCTGATCGCGACCGAGCCCGCGCGCGGGCGCGGCGACAGCCGCCTGCTGGCGCTCGACGGTGCGAGCGGCGCAGTTCGCGACCTTCGCTTCGCTGATCTGCCCGGGCTGCTTAAGCCCGGCGACCTGCTGGTGCGCAACGACACCCGGGTGCTGGCGGCCCGCATCCGCGGCGTCAAGTCGACCGGCGGCGCCGTCGAGATCCTGATCGAGCGCATCCTGGGCGAGCGGCACTTCTGCGCCCAGGTCCACTCGAGCAAGGGCACCCGCGCGGGGCAGACGGTGCAGCTGCCGGGCGGCGCGGTGGCGACCGTGGTCGCAGCTGCGGGCGATCTGACGGAATTCGCGCTCGACCGGCCGGTCACCGCCTACCTCGAGACCGCGGGCGAAGTGCCGCTGCCGCCGTACCTCGGTCGCGCACCCACCGAGGCCGACAAGGAGCGCTACCAGACGGTCTATGCGCGTGTGCCGGGCGCGGTTGCCGCGCCGACGGCGGGCCTGCACTTCGAGGCTGCGATGTTCGCCGCGCTTGCCGTTCGCGGCGTCGGCGTCGCCGATCTCACGCTGCACGTCGGCGCCGGAACGTTCCAGCCGGTGCGCAGTCTCGAACTCGCCGACCACCGGATGCACGCCGAGTCGGTGGTCGTGCCGGCGGCGACGGTGGCGGCCATCGAGCGCACCCGCCGCGCCGGCGGTCGGGTGGTCGCGATCGGCACCACCGTTGCCCGCAGCCTTGAGACCGCGGCGGCCGACGGCGCGCTGCGGCCGTTCGCGGGCGAAACGCGGCTGTTCATCTATCCGGGCTACCGCTTCGGCGTGGTCGATGCGCTGCTGACCAATTTTCATCTCGCCGAGTCGACGCTGCTGATGCTCGTCTGCGCCTTCGCGGGGCGCGAGCGGGTGCTCGCCGCCTATGCCCACGCGGTGGCTGAGCGCTATCGGTTCTACAGCTACGGCGATGCAATGCTCGTCACGCCCGAGCCCGGGGCGCGGGGCGGGCCGTGAACTTCGAACTCCTCGCCACCGACGCGCACGCACGCCGCGGGCGCCTCGAGTTCCGGCGCGGTAGCGTCGAGACGCCGGCGTTCATGCCGGTCGGGACCTACGGCACCGTCAAGGCGATGACTGCCGAGGAGCTCGAAGAGCTGGGCACCGAGATCGTGCTCGCCAACACCTTCCACCTGTGGCTGCGGCCCGGGCTCGAGGTCATCGGCCGCCACCAGGGGCTGCACCGGTTCATGCACTGGGAGCGGCCGCTGCTGACCGACTCCGGGGGCTTCCAGGTGTTCAGCCTCGCAAAGCTGAGGACGTTGACCGAGGAGGGCGTCGCGTTCCGCTCGCCGGTGGACGGTGCGCAGGTGTTCCTGTCTCCCGAGGAATCGATGCGCATCCAGCGCGTGCTGGGCGCCGACATCGCGATGCAGTTTGACGAGTGCACGCCGTATCCGGCCACCGAGGCCGCCGCGCGCGCCTCGATGGAGCTGAGCCTGCGGTGGGCGCGGCGCAGCCGCGAAGCCTACGTCGGTGCCGACGACGGGGCGCCGGGCGTGCTGTTCGGGATCGTCCAGGGCGGGATGTATCGGGCGCTGCGCGAGGCGTCGTGCGCTGGCCTCGAGGCCCTCGGCTTCGCGGGCTACGCGGTCGGCGGGCTCGCGGTCGGCGAGCCGGAAGAGGAGCGGCTGCGGGTGCTCGAGCAGACCGTGCCGCTCCTGAGTCCCCGCCGTCCGCGGTACCTGATGGGTGTCGGCCGGCCCGAGGACATCGTCGAGGCCGTGACGCGGGGCGTTGACCTATTCGACTGTGTGATGCCGACCCGCCATGCGCGAAACGGGCACCTGTTCACCGCGACTGGTGTGCTCAACATCCGCAACGCACACCACGCGAGCGAGATCGAGCCGGTCGATCCGGCCTGCGGCTGCTATACGTGCCGGCACTACTCGCGGGCCTATCTGCGCCACCTCGACCGCGCGGGCGAGATCCTCGGCAGCCGCCTGAACACGATTCATAATCTGCATTTCTATCAGGCGCTTATGCGTTCGATCCGCGACGCGATCACCGCCGGACGTTTTGCGGCGTGGCGCGGGGCCTTCCTCGCGACCCGGCGCGAGGACGCGGAAAGCCCTGTGGCATAATGCGCGGCTTCGCCAATCAAGCCTAGATGTCCGGGGGAGTCATGGACGCTTTTATTTCCGCCGCCCAGGCCCAGACAGCCGGTCCTGCCGGCCAGTCGAACATGATCCAGATCGCGATGATGGTCGGACTTTTCGGCCTGATGTACCTGCTGCTGATCCGGCCGCAGACGAAGAAGGCGAAAGAGCACCGCGACATGGTCGCCAAGCTCGCCGTCGGCGACGAAGTCGTCACCAGCGGCGGCATCCTCGGCCGCATCACGGAGGCGGGCGAGACGTTCGTGACCGTCGAGATCGCCACCGGCGTCGCCGTCAAGGTGCAGCGCTTCCAGGTCTCGCAGCTGATGCCGAAGGGCACGTTCAAGAGCGCCTGAACCGGAGCCGCGCGCCCGCATGAACCGTTACCCGCTGTGGAAGAGCCTGCTGTTCGCGGGTGTGATGCTGCTGGCGCTTATCCTCGCGCTGCCGAACGTGTTCGGTGAGGCGCCCGCGCTGCAGCTGTCGCGCAAGGACGGCGAGCTGTTCGCGGGCCCGGCGGCGGTGCAGCAGTTTCGCGATCTGCTCGAGCGCGAGAAGGTATCGCCCGACACCGCGTTCCTGCAGCAGGGGCGCGTGGTGCTCAGATTCGCGGACGTGCCGAGCCAGCTGAAGGCGCGCGACGTCATCGAGACGTCCTCGCCCGGTGCCTACGCGATCGCGACAACCTTCGCCTCGCGCGCGCCGTCCTGGGTCCGCACGATGGGGCTGAAGCCGATGAGCCTCGGCCTCGACCTGCGCGGGGGCATCTACCTCGTCTACGAGGTGGACGTCGAGGGCGCCATCAAGCAGACGCTGCAGCGCCTGGAGCGCGACTACCGCATGGCGCTGCGCGAGAAGCGCATCCAGTACGAGTCTGTCGAAGGCACGGCGGGCGGCGTGTTCGTCGTGCTGCGCGATGCGGCGCGTCGCGACGATGCGCGCACGGCGCTGCAGGCGGTCGATCCGAACGTCACGCTGACGGCCGCGACCGACGCCAACGGTCTCGCGACCCTGCGCACGACGCTGAGCGAGGTGCAGATCCGCCAGCGGCAGGACTTCGCGATCCAGCAGAACATCACCGCGCTCGGCAATCGCGTGAATGCGCTCGGCGTGTCCGAAGCGAGCGTGCAGCGTCAGGGCGCCAACCGGATCGCTGTGCAGCTGCCCGGCGTGCAGGATGCGAGCGAGGTGATCCGGCTGCTCGGCAAGACCGCGACGCTCGAGTTCCGGCTGGTCGACCAGACGGCAAACCCGATCGAGGCCCAGCAGACCGGCCGCGTGCCGCTGGGCACCAAGCTCTACAAGGAGCGCAACGGCCGTCCGGTGTTGCTGAAGCGCGAGGTGATCGTCACCGGCGAGCAGCTCACCGATGCGACCTCGACGCTGCAGCAGGGTGAGCCCGCGGTCAGCGTGCGTCTCGACGGGCGCGGTGGTGAGGAGATGCTGCGCACGACCCGCGAGAACCTCGGCAAGCCGATGGCGGTCGTTTTCATCGAGCGCGAGCGGCAGCTGCGCGACCAGGGTGGCCAGAAGGTGGCGGTCGACGTCACGCGCGAGGACGTGATCTCGGTCGCGACGATCCGCGGCGTGTTCTCGAA
>JGI12269J14319_10001999_pt1 | contig 20009 bp, 20 predicted proteins | sample PeaSoiSIISIP2007_FD_14319 | JGI IMG/M metagenome (IMG submission 14319)
CCATGTCCGCCCAGGTACTTGGTGGCGCTGTGCACTACCACGTCGGCGCCGAGATCGAACGGCCGGCAAAGATAGGGGGTCGCGAAGGTGTTGTCCACGATCAGCCTGGCGCCAACGGCGTGAGCGATCTCGGCGCACCGCGCCAGGTCGCAGACCTTCAGCAGCGGATTGGAGATGGTCTCGGCGATCATGATGCGAGGCTTGGCTTGGCGTGCTTTCTGCTCGAGCGCGTCCAGGTCGGAATAATCGGCCATGATGGTGCTGACGTTGAAGGCTGTGAAAACGGTGTTGAGAAGCCCGATGGTGGCGCCGTAGAGGTCCTGGGAGGCGAGCACGGTGACGCCGGGAGCGATGTCGCAGGCGAGCAAGGCGGCATGCAGGGCGGCCATGCCGGAGCCGAAAGCGCTGGCGGCGAACCCTCCTTCGAGCGCGTGCACCGCGTTCTCCAGCGCCGTGACCGTTGGGTTGGCGTAGCGGCTGTAGACGTAGCCGGGCATCTCTCCGCCGAAGACCTTGTCCACCTCCGCCATGGAGCCGTAGGTGTAGGTGACGGAGGCATAGATGGGAGTAGCGACGGGAACCGCCGCCGGTACTTGGCGTTCACCTGCATGGACCAGCCGCGTGGCAATGTCGAGTTGTTTCCCGCCCATGGTTCGGACCTCCTGGCGCGCCGTGCGCGAAAGCAAGCCAGCCTATCGGGCGGGTTGGCGTTGGGTCAAGCGAGGCTTTACAAAACTTTACCTGCCACCGCGCAACTCGCTGCCAGTCGGGCGCGTTCCAATTCTTAGCGACGCGTCCGAGATCCCGGGGGGCACTGCGGGCAAAGACACTCCGCGGGTTTGCCGGGCGCGTCGTCTTGTGAGGAGAAGAGAGACGATGAAGAAAAATGCAATTCGATTCCTGATCGTAGCCTTTGTGTTCGCGGCATTGAGCCTGCCGGCGCTGGCCCAGGCCGCGGGAGAAGGCCAAGGTCCCCATCACGGGATGCCCAGCGTAGACGAACGCGTGCAGCACATGACCAAAATGCTCAGCCTGAGCGGTGATCAGCAGACCAAGGTCAAGTCCATCCTGCAGGATGAGCACAACCAGATGGTGTCGCTGAAGCAGGATAAGTCGATGTCGCAGGAGGATCAACACGCGAAATTCCAGCAGATCCACCAGGCCTCGGCGCAGAAGATCCGCGACGTGCTGAACGACGAGCAGAAGGCCAAGTTCGACCAGATGCAGGCTGAGCGCAAGGGGCACATGGGCAAGCACGGCGGCCAGGGCGACACGGGCTCCCCGGACAAGCAGTAACCCTGACGTAAAGGCCTGGGGCTCTGCTGCTTCTGGGTTCTCAACCGAAATGCAATGTAGAGACGCACCTGGCTGGCAGCTCGGCTGCGTCTCTATAAATACCCCCCAACACTACTTCAGCAACGGCGCCGCACGCGTGATAACCTTGTTGCTGCCTATCCCTTGCCGGGATGGCGGAACTGGCAGACGCAGCGGACTCAAAATCCCAAATACAGATTCTTGAAATCGCAGTAACAGCATAGAATAAAACAAGTTATTTACAATTTAGCCCGCCTCGAATACTGTTACACAACTCTTTCACACTTTGCGTTTTGAAAGAGTCCGGAGGTCATCCACGCGATGGCCGAACAATACGACATCCTGGGCGGAAAAGTTCACGTTTACAAACGTCCGAACAGCAGCCACTGGCAGTGCTCCAGCTATTTCGCCGGGAAAAATCGCCGCACCAGCACGAAAGAAGACAGTCTCTCCAAAGCCAAAGAGATTGCCGAGGATTGGTATCTTCAGCTTCGGGGAAAACTCCGCAACGGCGAGATCAAAACGGAAAAAACCTTCCGCGAAGCGTCAGACCTGTACCTACGTGAATACGACATCATCACGCAAGGACAGCGAAGCAAAATCTACGTCGAAGCCCAGCACTCGCGTTCGCGCGTACATCTGGTGCCATTCTTCGGCCCGATGGGCCTCTCGGAAATCACCGCTGGCAAGGTGCAGGACTACAGGATTCACCGCCACGAAGAAGCCATCGCCACGCGCGGCAAGCCGCCAGCCCACAACACCATGCACCAGGAGATCGTGACGCTCCGCCAGACCTTGAAAACAGCCCTGCGCCACGGCTGGCTCGACCACCTTCCCGATCTTTCCGAGCCCTACAGATCGTCGCCGAAAATTTCGCACCGAGCCTGGTTCTCCCCCGAGGAATACAAGCAGCTTTACGAGGCCACGAGAAAACGCGCGCACCAGCCCAAAAACAACCGCTACAAATGGGAATCGGAACAGCTTCACGACTACGTTTTGTTCTCGGCCAATACCGGCCTGCGGCCCGATGAGGCGCGGCGCTTGCAATTCCGGGACGTGACCGTCGTGGAAGATGAAGGCAGCGGCCAGACAATCCTGGAGATCGAAGTCCGAGGCAAACGCGGTGTTGGCTATTGCAAGAGCATGAACGGTGCCGTCCGCCCATTCGAGAGGCTCAAGGCCAGGCTGCGCCCCCCACGCGCGGACGACGCACCGCCCAAAGGCAGTCACGAGGCGGCGGACGGAGAGAACAGTTCCACGCCTTGGCGCGTCACCCAACCAACAGACCTTCTTTTTCCGAAATGGCAGCGCGAGCAGTTCAAGAGGATCCTAGAAGAGGAAAATCTGAAGGTCGATCGCGATGGCCGCCCCCGGACGGCCTATAGTCTGCGCCACACCTACATCTGTCTGCGGCTGTTGGAGGGTGCGGACATTTACCAGATCGCCAAAAACTGCCGCACCAGCGTCGAGATGATCGAGAAATATTATGCGGCGCACATCAAGACAAATCTTGATGCGTCCGCGATCAATGTCATGAAACCGAAAACCAAGAAGCCAAGTGAACGCGAAAGAACCGATCACAAGTGACGGCGCGCGGCCGTCGCGAGAAAACCCAACCGAACCTTGCGTCGCTGCGTTATCATGGCTAGGCAACACATGCCACGGGGGCGTGGCGGAATGGCAGACGCAGCGGACTCAAACCAAACTTGAGTGCCTGTCGGGAAACCGGCGGTGCAGAACTGCTCAAATTCGGGGAAGCCTTTGCTGGTAATCCCGAGCCAAGCCTGAATCCAAACGTTTCAGGAAGGTGTAGAGACTAGACGGGCAGCACCTAACCCCTCCGAAAAGGCGGGCAGGGTGAAGGGATAGTCCAGACCCCGAACCGGACGAAGCATTCCGGGCGGCGAAAGCCGTAGCTGGGTAAGAAAATCCGCCGGTCGCAAGGCCGTGTGGGTTCGACTCCCTCCGCCCCCACCATCCCTCGATGACCGGCAGGCGAGAGCGTCTGGCTACGAATTGGTTTCTCTTCCTTTGTTTTGATAGACATACCTCGACATCGATCGGCATACGTCGGCGTGCAGAATCAGTCATTTGGGCTGACTCGGGAAGGTTTTAGGCAACCAATTAAGCAACCGTTAGACGGTGAACTTCGTGCGGTGGCCGACAGTTTTGGGCGGCGTTTTTTCCTGACTAATTCCACTCATCCTGCTTCGTCTCTGTGCCCGTCGGCGTGGCTTCAGTAGGAGAAACATTTCTCACTTGAACTGGCAGGTTTCCGGAAGCGGTTTGCCCAACGCGGGCGAGTCGATGAGGCGAGAGTCCTCACTAAGGACAGCATACAGCGGATATTTGGCCTCGTTAAGTTTTGGATTGGCACCGTTGTAGGACCATGTCGCATCTTCGTCCTCTCCGAAGGAAATGTGCCAATCGAAGGTAACTGGACCGCACTCCTTCACTGGAACCGTGTAGCTAACTTCGCGGCATTTTTTCCGATCCATGCTGGCGCATAGGTCTTCTCGCCAAACCCCGTGGGAGTATTCAGGGTAAAATAGAAAGTGCTTCTTTACGATCTCCACGGGCTCATGCGCGCGGTGCTCGTTGTAGAGCACGTAAGACCAACCTGCCGCCGCGACGAGAAGCAACAAAATCTGTAAGGCGAGTTTGAAACGGTGCCAAAAAGATTCGTGCATCTCGCCACTTCCTCCGATTTCCACCTCGCGATGTTTAGCTCGGCTGCGTCGAAGACGCGCTCTCGCGAACACGGAAAGCGGCTCAAGCCTGACGGCTGGTGTGACCCAGCGCATTGTGCGCCCAGCTAATTCGGCGATACCTGAAGGAACGTCAGGTTCGACTACTCGCTGCTCCCCACGTCAACGGCCACAAGCGATACAGCCCGTCCGCGAGGCAGACGCAAGGATAGGACTGCTGCCGTGAGCACAAGTGCGGCAGACCCCCAAAGGCAGCCCTGAAATCCGGCAAATTCGAACACGACGCCGGACAGAAGCGTGCCGAGCAGACGCCCGCACGCATTCGCCATGTAATAAAAACCCACATTCAAGGCGACACTGTCCTCGTCCGTGTAGGCCAAGACCAGATAGGAATGGACTGCCGAATTGACCGCAAAAACCACTGCGAAGACGGCGAGTCCGACTATGAGAACGATGCCGGGTTTGATGCCCAGCCGCAACGCAGCCACCAGACCAACGGGGACAATCAGAAGTACGAATGCCCACCTGCGAGCGGCGGCGCCGTCAACCATGTTGCCCCGCCCGAAGGTCCGCAGAATCTCCGGCACTGTCGCTTGGATGAGTCCATATCCGATGACCCAGAGCGCAAGAAACGCTCCAACGGCGTAAAACGACCATCCAAGTTGACTCAGGAACACCGGCAAGCCAACGACAAACCAGACATCCCTCGATGCAAACAGGAAGAGACGCGCCGCAGACAGCCAATTGATCTCAGGACTCTTCGAGAGGATCGCAGTGAATTTGACTTTCTTCTTGGAGCGTCCCAAGTCACCCGACAAGGAAGCAGCGGTGCCGAGCAGCACAAGTATCAGCGCCGCAGCCATGCCAACCAAAGCGCCGACGAACCCAAATGCCGCAAGCAACGCGCCGCCAACAAAAAATCCGACACCTTTGAGCGCGTTCTTCGAACCGGTCAAGCGAGCGACCCATTTGAACAACGTGCCGTCGGCACCGTCGGGAACGATGACCTTGATGGCGCTCTTAGCGCTCATCTTGGTCAAGTCCTTCGCGATACCGGACAGGGCCTGCGCCCCCATCACATAGGCAACAGACATGAGTTCGGACCAATGCGGACTGAGCCGTGCAAGCATGAGGAGGGCGACGATCTGCAACACGAGACCGCCGTACAGCGTCACCTTCACCCCGGAGCGCGATGCGATCCATCCACCGAAGAGATTCGTAACGATCCCAAAGAATTCGTAGAAGAGGAAGAGAAACGCAATCGAAATACTGTCGTAACCGAGCTGGTAGAAGTGCAGGACGACAAGCATCCGCAGAGCACCGTCGGTGATCGTGAAGCCCCAGTAGGCTCCCGTGACCAGCGCGTAGCTACGAATGTTATTCACGGAAAACGGCCATCACGAGGCGGCGCCACGCGGACGCAGCAGCGCCGCCACCTTTCGCGCCAGCTCAACCATTCTGTTAACGTAGCCCCATTCATTGTCGTACCAAGCAAGAACTTTCACCTGGGTGCCGTCGATCACCATCGTGGACAGCGCATCCACAATCGCCGAGTGCGGATCGTTCACAAAATCGACAGAGACAAGCGGCCGCTCTTCATACGCCAGAATCCCGCGCAGGGTAGTTTCCGCCGCCTGCTTAAAAAGCTGATTCACTTCGGACGGGTTCGTGGCCCGTTCCACTTCGAAGACACAATCGGTGAGCGATGCGTTGAGGAGCGGCACCCGGACGGCGACTCCGTTCAGCTTGCCCAGCAACTCGGGATAGATCAGTCCGATGGCGGTTGCGGAACCGGTCGTCGTCGGAATAAGCGACATCAGCGCGGACCTGGCGCGCCGTAAATCCTTGTGCGGCAGATCGACGAGCGTCTGCGTGTTTGTGACATCGTGCATGGTGGTGATCACACCGTGGCGAATGCCGATACCCTCGTGGATCACCTTCACCACGGGAGCCAAACAGTTGGTTGTGCACGAGGCGGCGGTAATGATGTGGTGCTCTCTCGAAGAATAGAGGCCGTTGTTTACACCCACAACGATGTTTAAAGCGCCTTGCTTTACGGGCGCCGCGACGATCACCTTGCGTACCCCGCGTTCGAAGAAGGGCTGGATGGTCTCAGGCGTCAGCAGTTTGCCGGAGCATTCAAGAACAATATCGACGCCGCTGCCTTCCCATGCAACCTCATTGGGTTTTGATTCAGCCGTGAAGGTGATCGAGCGTCCGTCCACAGTCAGATTGTCCGCCTCCGCCTTCATGGGCTTCGACCAACGCCCGTGGACGCTGTCGAATTCGAGGAGATGGGCGGCAGTGGAAGGCCCACCCTTGATTTCGTTGATGTGAACCACCTCTAGGTCGGTGCAATCCCATGCGGCGCGGAAAGCGAGGCGACCCATCCGTCCGAATCCGTTGATCCCCACGCGAACCATCTGGCCGTCCCTTCGAGCCGGGCCTTGCCCTTCGACACTGCGTTGAACTGGAGCTAGACGGTTCGGCCCCGAACCGGCTCGATCTCGATCAATTCGGTGTTTTGAAAGATCCTGCGCTGGAAGTAGAACGCCACATTGACGAGCGCGATCATCACCGGCACTTCGACCAGCGGCCCGATCACGGCCGCGAAGGCGGCTCCTGAGTTGATGCCGAAAACCGAGACTGCGACCGCAATCGCCAGTTCGAAGTTATTCGAGGCGGCGGTGAAGGCCAGCGTGGTTGTCTTGGAGTAGTCCGCGCCCAGCTTCCGGCCCATATAGAAAGACACCAGGAACATCACCACGAAGTAGATCAAAAGCGGCACGGCGATCCGCAGAACGTCGAGCGGCAGGCGGACGATGTACTCGCCCTTCAACGAAAACATCACCACAATCGTGAAGAGGAGCGCGATCAACGTCAGCGGGCCGATGCGAGGGACAAAGTTCCGCTGATACCACTCGCGCCCTTTGGCGCGGATCAACACGGTGCGAGTCAAAAATCCTGCAAGAAACGGAATCCCCAGATAGATGAAAACACTCTTCGCGATCTGCCCAATGGAAACATTGACGACGAAGCCCCGAAGACCGAGCTTGGCGGGAAGGATTGTGATAAAAAACCATGCGTACACAGAATAGAAAAACACCTGGAACAAAGAATTGAAAGCCACGAGGCCAGCGGCATATTCCGAATCGCCCTTCGCCAACTCGTTCCAGACGATGACCATGGCAATGCAGCGGGCGAGACCGATCATGATAAGCCCGGCCATATAGTCCGGATATGCGCGCAAGAACACGACCGCGAGTACGAACATCAGAATCGGCCCCACGACCCAGTTCTGCACCAGCGAGAGGCCGAGCACCCGTTTGTTGCGGAAGACGAGGTGTAATTCCTCGTACCGCACCTTGGTGAAGGGCGGATACATCATCAGGATCAACCCCACCGCGATCGGAATCGAGGTTGTGCCGATGCTGAAGCGATTCAGAAACGGCACGACTCCGGGCACGAGCCACCCCGACACGACGCCGAAGACCATCGCCGTGAAAATCCAGCCCGTAAGGTAACGATCTAGAAAGTTCAGACGGCCTGTCGCCCTCATCCGTAAACCCTATTGCCCCTTTGGAAAATATATTTACAGGCCCTTCCGTTTGTTGCCACACGATGATCCGCTTGCGAACTTTATCACTGCTTTCCTATCTGTTCGAGTTCCTTTTGGGTTGCGAGCGTTTGCAGCTTCTCGGGCGGGAGGAACAGAAAGAGAGTAATTCTGCGCTGGAGAACCGTGAATGCGTCTCTGAAAGCCCGCTCAACTTCGTCCGGCGTTCCGTCTACGGCGAGGGGATCAGGTACACCCCAATTTGCGGTCATTGGTTGACCTGGCCATACAGGGCAGACCTCCGTCGCGGTGGCATCGCAAACGGTAAAGACGAAATCCATCTTCGGAGCGTCCGCCCTGGCGAACTCATCCCAGCTCTTGCTGCGCAGCCCAGCCGTCGAAATATGGGCAAGCTGCAACTGTTTCAAAGCGAGCGGATGGACGAAACCGTTTGGGTGGCTGCCCGCACTGTAAGCAGTGAAGTTCGGGCGCCCCTTGTCGTTCAAAATCGCCTCTCCTAAGATTGAGCGAGCTGAGTTCCCGATGCAGAGAAACAGAACATTGTAGCGTGTTCGCATGATTTTCATCCCCTCCCTATATCGGTAGTAGCGCAGCAGGTTGGCTCACAGCAAGGTTGTGCAACATTGTTCTTTTCAGATACGTTGTCTTCCAGCACGACGAAAACCTCCCACTCGTTCCCGTCCGGGTCGCGCACCCAGCTTTTGTCCTGAAGGGCATGGCAGCAGACCGTGCTCATTTCGTCCCGCGTCGCCAGACCTTCCCCGATCCATCGCTGGCGCATGGCAAGCACGTCTTGCGTCGAACCGACTTGAATACCGAGGTGGGACAGAGCGCCCTGGTTGTTGAACGGCTCCTCGTTCAAACTAAAATTAAGCGGAGGATTATTGAGATCAAATTTTGCATATCCCCGTCGCACCTTGGAAGGCTCGACGCCAAACATCTTTCTGTAGAAATTGACGCTCCGTTCCACGTCTTTCACGTTGATCGCCAGGTGCGCCTTCAACGCCCTGACCGTTTCCATGGCCATTCGCGGCCCCCTTCTTCGCAGGTCGTATATGTCTCTGCGAATATGTGCCAGGCTACACTACGGATTTCATATCTGTCAAGACGGATATACTGTGCTATCCTTGGGGCATGAGCAAGGCGCGGCCGAGTTTCTCTTTGGATGTCCTGTTTCGGGCGTTGGCGGACCCGACGCGCCTGAGACTATTGAACCTCATTGGCAACCGCGAGATCTGCGTTTGCTTCTTTGTCGAAATCCTGGGCGTAAGCCAGCCGAAAATATCCCGTCATTTGGCCTATCTGCGCCGGGCCGGCATCGTCGCCTCAAGACGGGACGGGAAGTGGATGCACTACCGGCTTGCGATGCCGAAGGACGAAGCCGCCGCCGCTGTACTGCGAGAGACGTTGAAGCATCTCGCGGTAAAGCCGGAGATGCAGCGCGACATTGCCCGGCTCGGCTCGGCATGTTGCAAGCCAGAGAAGTTCGAGCTGCTCCAAGGCGCGCCGCAACCGCAGGCAATCGGACAATCTCTTACGTCGCGCTGAGTCCGCGACGCGCAGCCGGTGAATGAATCAGACTTTTTTCGGCGGAATTCGTCGGCGGGCATAGTGTTCAACCAATTCAACAAATCTGGCCTACAACCGATATCGCTCTATGGCTCATCCTGTGACAGGAAAGTGCGCTCTGGCGCGCTTCTGGCTATGTCGAAAATGGGATTTCGACCGTTTCGCAACGACGGTTCTTGTAGGGGAATTCACTTCGCAAGCTTCGCGTGATGAGTCCTGATCCACCGCTCCACGTGTTCAAGAAACGCCGCCGCTTCGCTAGCCACTTCAGCGGCCTCAGTGTCTGTGGCTACGGACGCCTGGTCGTAGTCGATGGTATTTCTCTTGCGCCGGCACACCTCAAAGAAATCGAGCGAACGGCCAGCCGATGGGCCGAGCGCCAAGCGCGCCGCGTCGAACGTCAGCCTGTGATGGCCTTGTGTGCTCGCGAGCCGGTATCCCGCGCAGGCGATCGCCATCTTGGCCGTTTGCAGCGCTGCGTTGTAGGCGGTAGCGAACCGTCGATCTGAAGATAATCCTTTGATTGCCGCATCCGCCAGATCTCGCGAGATGAGTTCGCGCAACCCGTCCAGTTCTTGCTTACTGGGATTATGCGTGTGGACTTTGCGGTCTTCGAGAAGCTGCTTCCAACTCATCCAAGGAGCCTATGAGAGATTCGATCTTGCCTTTGACGACCGCTTTTAGGAAATGATCGCCTGCGCGCATCTTATCCCGGAATTCCTTTTCGGAATAGCGCTTGACGTTCACTTCACGGCCGAACTGGCGTTCCAACCGTCGCAGGACGGGAAGCAAATCAGTCGTCGCGATGTCACCGACGATAAGAAGATCGATGTCGCTTTCGGCCGCCTCCTGGCCGCGAGCGACCGAACCATAGATCGCAGCCCACCGTATCTTCTCGCCGAATCTTTTCAACTCGGATTGCAGGGCAGGCGCAATTCCTGCCGTCTTTAAAAATAGATCGCGAAGATCGCCGAAGACCGGGGAGTCTTTCCGGGCCTTGTAGTAAGTTCTGCGCCCGTCTTGCTTTCGCTCCAAAACCCCACTCGCGCTCAGAGAATTCAATTCGCGTTGCAGGCTCGACACGGTCGTGTTCAAATGGGATGCAAGCTCGGACATATACCACCACTTGTCCGCAGAAAGCAGCAGGGCGGCCAGCAATTCCTGCCGGACCGACGGAAACAGAGAATCAAGGACGGATGACTTACGCATAATGCGTAATAATATACGCAAATAGCGTAACTTGTCAAGGGGGCGGCTTTAATGCCCGTCATAGAGCGAAACACCGCTCTCTGTTGAACCCGTTGGAGGCGCAAAAGCGCACCCACAGCAGAAGGGCCTGAGCATTTGCGTTAGCGTATCATGTTGTCTGTCATTATTAGTTTAAGATATTGAGCCGGATCGACGTTTTCTGCTCACACACATGTTCGAATACGACGTAGCCATTTCCTTCGCCGGCGACCAACGCGCCGAAGCCGAGGCAATTGCCGATTGCCTCAAGAACGCCGATGTCAAAGTCTTCTATGATCGGTACGAACAGGCAGATTTGTGGGGCAAGAACCTTTACGAACACCTGTCCGACATCTACCAGAAAAAGGCCCGCTATTGTTTAATGCTCGTTTCTGCCGCTTACGCAGCCAAGGTCTGGCCAACCCATGAGCGCAGGAATGCGCAAGCGCGCGCGCTGACGCAGGGAACCGAATATATTCTCCCTGTCCGCTTCGACGAAACAGAAATCCCTGGTCTTCCAGGCACCGTCGGTTACTTGCGCTTTGAAGAGCATGGCGTGCAGGGAATCTGCACGAACCTCCTCCAAAAACTAAGCGCCCCATCCGAATCCTCGCAGAGGCCTGCGGCAACGGAACCGGCCGTCGCCCCCGAGCCGAAGGAGTTCTGGGAGCAGCGCAGGAGATTGGCGGACACGGATATTCTCAAGAAGGTTTGGTCCAAACCCCGCTGGCGCATCGGCATTCGTCCCACAGAATTCAAGAGAGCCCGTTTCAAGGATCTGGAACAATGCCGTCAGTTCATGATTTCGTCCTACGTGCGCGTTCAAGGATGGTTTCCGTATCCTTGGTTCTCGAAAGACGCCCTGGAGAGCGGCGACGAGTGGATTGCCAGCGAGATCGACATGTCCGAGGCCGGCAGGGTAAGCCACGTGGAGCGCTGGGTTCTGTTTCGAAGCGCTCAATTTGCTCACAATCGGGCGTTTGATGAAATCCCTCAGTTAGGGGATCGGGTTCATGTGCTTGAGATTCTCGATACCGCGACGGCAGCCTTTGAGTTCGCAGTACGCATGGCACAGCGCGGCGTTTTGTCGCCCGAAGCTGTGATCACATTCGAGCTCTATGGGTTGGCTGGCCGAGGGCTGACTTGGCCAAAGGACATTTTCGGCAACTGCGACGCCGTCGGGAAGGATTGTTGGTGCCAGGATGAGAGCTTCGCCGTGGCACGGCAGTCGTTTCCTGCGGACCTCCAAGCGAGAAGCCGCGACCTCGCTCTCGAAGTCGCCGTCGAAATTTACTCCAACTTTGGGTGGTCGGACCCGCCGAAAGAACTTCTAAGGGAAGCCCAACTCAAGAGATTTGGTGCCGTATAAGGCGCGACTCGCTCCACTTTTACCAATTTTCCCCGCTAAAACCACCCGCTAATGCCCATATTGACGAATATTAAAGCTATCTATACTGGAATTTAAACTCTTATATGCTAGAGTCACTTCGAAAACCTTCGTTAGTCGGACATCCCGCCACTCTAGCACCGCTCCGCCCATGAAACGAATTCCTGCACTTTGCGTCTTTCTGTCCCTCCTTCTGACTCCGGTCGCCTTCGCCAGCGCCTCGGTCGCGTCTTACGTCGAGCTTCAAGACGCCCCGACCATCGCCGTGGATTGGAGCAAGAGTGATGTTCAGACGGTCACCCTCCACGGCAATCGCGTCCTGACGTTCTCGAACGGCCAGAAGGGCGGAAGATATATGTTCATCCTCAAACAGGACGCGACCGGCTCGCGGACCGTGACCTGGCCCACATCCGCGCGCTGGCCGGGCGGGCCGCCCCAGGCCAGCCTCCTGACCTCGACCGCAAACAAAACGGATTACTTCACGTTCTTTTATATAACGGCGTGAGCTATGACGTTCTCTCCCATTCGCAGAATTACTGACGCTGTGCGTCACAGCAGCCGGTCCTGCATCCTCGCTTTTGCGCTTGCCGTGCGTCGCCTCGCCACCCGCGCCGTTAGGAATAAATTCCTAACACCCCGCTTGCAACACTTCGCGCTCCGCGCGTCCGCTTTCTCTAACCTCACTTTTCAAATCCCGCGCCCCGCGCGTCCGCTTTCCCTTCTTCTCTTACTTCTTCTCCTCTTCCTTCCCCACTCCGCCCATGCCACCCTCAACTCCGACGAAAACGCCAAGGATGGGCTGGGGCAATTTTCCACCACCTCGTCCGACACCACAATCGTCTATACGTCGGGTGGAATTAACAACAACGACGGCACCACCGTCAACGCGCTGGGAATGGACTACCCCGAGGCCGTCGCGATCGATCCGGTCAATCACTACCTCTATGTGGCGGATTGCACCAACGCGCGCGTCATGGTCTATACCCTCAGCTCCGACAATTCCATTTCCACAACCAGCGGCCACCACACGGCAAGCTATGTGCTGGGCCAGTCGAATCTCAGCAGCAACACGCCAGGCACGTCCCAGTCGGGGATGGAATGTCCCGGTACCCTTGCGGTCGATCCTGCCAACAACCGGCTGTTCGTGGGGGATATTAATGGAGGCAGTAACCGCGTGCTGGTGTTCCCCACACCCGTCAGCGACGGCGAAAACGCCTCCTATGTTCTTGGCGAGGCGACTTATACGAGTGGTACTTGCGATCCGTCTCAGTCGTGCTTAGGCGTACCTCTAGGCCTTGCGTACGACGCCACCAACGAACGTCTGTTCGTGGCGGATGACGACAACCGCGTGATGGTGTTCAATGTCGCCGCCGCCGGCAGCGGCGGTAGCGCTACCGCCTCCTCCCCGGCCCAGGGCGGCGGCGACGCCTGCATCGTCGCGAACGGCCTTTATTGCTGGGGATATAACAATACCGGCCAGGACGGTCTCAACAACGGCGACACCGAAGTCAACTCGCCGGAAGCGGTGGCCGGTTCCGTGTCCGGTTGGACGATGGTCAGTGTGGGCAACCAGGAATACGACCAAGCCGCGTGCGGCATCGCCGGTGGTGCGCTCTATTGCTGGGGGCAAAACACTTACGGCGAGGATGGAATCGGCACCACCACCGAGCAGGATTCACCGGTGCAGGTCGGCTCTCTCACGACCTGGAGCAGCGTCAGCTCTGGCGGCGAGGCCGTCTGCGGGATCGTCGGCGGGGCGCTCTATTGCTGGGGCAACAACGCGAACGGCCAACTCGGCCTCGGCACCACCACCTCGCACACGTCGCCGACCGAGGTCGGCACTCTCACCACCTGGACTGCCGTCAGCCATGGCGGCGCTGATGGCTGCGGCATAGCCGCCACTACCCCGACTGTCTCCCAGAGCGGCACCGATGCCTGTGCCATTGTGAACGGCGCACTCTTTTGCTGGGGATATAACCAATACGGCGAAGTCGGCGTTGGCAACACCACCCAGTACGAGGCGCCGCAGCAGGTCGGCACCCTCACCACCTGGACCGCCGTCAGCGCGGGCAATATTAACGCCGGCACCGATGCTTGCGGCCTCGCGGGCGGCAAGCTCTATTGCTGGGGATATAACGGCAACGGCCAGCTTGGCCTCGGCAACACCACCAATGAAACGTCGCCGCAGCAGGTCGGCACCCTCACCACCTGGACGGTCGTTAGCCAGGGCGGCAGCGATACGTGCGGCATCGCGGGTAGCAAGCTCTATTGCTGGGGCCAGAACAATTTAGGCGAGGACGGTCTCGGCAACACCACCCAGACAACGTCGCCGACGCAGGTCGGCACCCTTGCCACCTGGACCGCCATCAGCCAGGGCAACACCGATTCGTGCGGCATCGCGGGCGGCAAGCTCTATTGCTGGGGAGATAACGCCTACTACCAGCTTGGCCTCGGCACCACCGTTGCGCACACGTCGCCGACGCAGGTCGGCACCCTTGCCACCTGGACCGCCATCAGCCAGGGCAGCGCCGATAGCTGCGGCATCGCGGCTAGCAAGCTGTATTGCTGGGGAGATAACCAGGCCGGCGAAGATGGCGTTGGCAGTACAACACAGGTCCATACGCCGACGCAGGTCGGCACCCTTGCCACCTGGACCGCCGTCACCATTCAGAACGCTTATAATTATACGAGCGCGTTCGATGGGAACGACAATGCTAGCGATGCCGCTTGCGGCATCGCGGGCGGGGCGCTCTATTGCTGGGGAAATAACAACAATGCCGAGCCCAGTTTCGGAGAAAACAGCTTGTCGCCGGTGCAGGTCGGTTCTCTCACCACCTGGAGCGCCATCAACTTTGGCCTAACCGATGTCTGCGGCATCGCGAGCAGTACGCTCTATTGCTGGGGATATGACGGTTACGGCGAGGACGGCCTCGGCAGCACCACCCAATACACCACGCCGCAATCTGTGACCTTCCCCGGCAGCGGCAGCGGCGCCCTCTATTGCTGGGGTACGAACACGTATGGCGAAGACGGCGTCGGCACCACCACCCAGAACAATTCGCCGGTGCAGGTCGGCTCCCTCACGACCTGGACCGTCGTCAGCCAGGGCCAATATGACAGCTGCGGCATCGCTGGCGGTGCGCTCTATTGCTGGGGCTGGAACCATAACGGCGAACTCGGCCTCGGCACCACCGTTCAGCACACCTCGCCCGTGGAGGTCGGGTCCCTCACCACCTGGACCGCCGTCTCCATCATGCAGAACACCGACGGCGGCAGCGACGATGCCGGGGGCGCCTGCGGCATTACGGCCGGCAGTCTCTATTGTTGGGGCGCGAACACCTACGGCAACCTCGGCCTCGGCACCACCACCTCGCACACGTCGCCGACGGAGGTCGGTACCCTCGCCACCTGGACCGCCGTCAACTATGGCGGCACGGATGCTTGCGGCATCAGCAATGGCTCGCTCTATTGTTGGGGAGTGAACAATAATGGCGAGGACGGAATCGGCACCACCACCGAGCAAACTTCGCCCGCGCTCGTGACCCCGGGCGCGATCAGCAGCGGCGAGAACGCCTCCTACGAGCTGGGCCAGCCGAGCGGCACGGCCTTCACCAGCAACACCGCCGCGACGACGGCGTCGGGAATGAGCGTGCCCGAAGGCCTTGCGTACGACGCCGCGAACAGCCGGCTGTTCGTGGCGGATTCCAGCAACAACCGCGTGACAGTGTACAATGTCGCCCCTGGCAGCATCGCCAACGGCGAGAGCGCCTCCTACGAGCTGGGCCAGCCGAGCGGCACGGCCTTCACCAGCAAAACCGGCGCGACGACGCAATCGGGGATGCAGGAACCCTGCGGAGTTTCTTATGATCCAAACAATATGCGCTTGTTCGTCGGGGACGGCAGCAACGCCCGGGTTCTGGTGTTCAATGTCGGCCCCAGCGTCATCGCCAACGGCATGAACGCCTCATATTATCTTGGGCAGACCAGTTGGACGGGGAACCTCGATAATGTGACCCAGTCGGGTTTGACTCTCAATAACGGCACCACCGATCAACCATGCATATTAAACTATGACCTCGGTAGTGGTCGCCTGTTCGTCCCGGACAACAACGCTAATCGCATCGAGATTTTCGGGGCGGACTTTATGCCGTCCTGGACCTCCGAACCGCCCTGACCGCCAGCAGATGCAGAGGAACGGTAACGCACACCCCGGCTCCCGCCAAGGGAGCCGGGATGAGTCTTGCGTTACAAGGGGTGCTGTCTTCAATCCCAGCCGAACCCCTTATTGCCTTTTTCGGTCACGATCGTCGTGTGCCCGCCGCTGATGTTGCCTTTGTCGTCCACTTTGAACGTGTCGTGGACATCCTTGACCGCATCGTTTCCGCCTTGCCCGATCGGTTGTACTCCCCAGCCGGAGTTTCTCGGCTCGAATTCCCGGTTCTCGTCGCTCATTGTGATCTCCCGTGATGTTCGGGCTTTGCCAGCCCCGACATGGCGCAATAATCCGCCCATCGCCGACTTCTGTGAATACTCCAAAAAGCGTAGCGGTCTCATTGGCGACCGAACAGTTCGACCGGGTGCTGCTTGCAGTAATCGATGACCATGCGTTCGAAGATCCGCGTCGAGGGCACTTCCTCCTGCCCATGAAAGCTTCGAAATTTTGTTCGGATGTTCTGCCAGTGCGTTTTTACCGTTGAGGAAGCAATGCCCAGAATCTTTGCGGCATCGTCATGCGCAAGAATCCACGCGGAACTTTCAAGCGCACTCGCATCCTCGTCATCGTCATACGCCCACAAGGCAAGCAACACGACTTGACGCTCTTTCGTCGTGAGGCCAAGAGCGGCTTTTTCGTACCGTGAAGGCCACACGTTGTTGAACACGACTCCGAGGCCGCGCGTCGGCTCTTCCTGGGCGCGTTCGGCGTCAAAGCGCCAGACGACGCGACGGCCATCGCGGGTTGCGCCAATTTCGCTTCCCCTTCGGCAGCCCGCATGTTCGATGGGGAACTCCTCTTCGCGAGTCTCAGATTGGCATATGAGGCCTCTAAAACACATCCGGGTGAAAATGACCGCGAATTTGCGCCAGACGGGCACCGCGAGTTCACGGTAGTTTTCTGCCTTTGCCTGTGGGTCGAAGATGACCGCGCCAACGTAACAATAGTTGCCCATCCCGTCGACTGCGTTCTGAAGGACGGTCCGGTCTTTCAAAATATTATCGGGCGACAGCCAGTCCCGAATGTCGGTCCCGGCGGTCCACATCGATCCAAAAGTGGTTTCAGACACGGGGAGACATTTGCCATATCCCAAAGTATGACCTTCCGAGTCTTGCAGTATGAACATCGCTTTTGAAAATCGGCGAATCCAATGTTCCGCGTGCTGGATTCGCAAGAGGTTGTCGCGATCTTTGAAGACTTTTTTTTCCAGCTCCACAATGGCCGCCAGATCGGCCGCGTTCCTCACATATCGCACTCGAAGATCTGAAGGCATCGATCCCCTCTGTATCGCGGGCAGCTTGGCATTATAGAACGACCTAGTCCGCTAGCACAGAACCTATCGCCGCGACTCACGTCAGCAGGGTGGTCATATCGTCCAAGTATTTCTTGTAATCCCGCCAGCCGAGCACCTCGACAGTTTCGCCCGCAAGGTTGCGAAGTTCGGCCGGGTCGGCGGGCTTCACCGGAAGGGGTGCGATCATGGAGGCACCGCGTTTGCCCGGCTCAAGCGCCGGCGAGAGAAAGTTATAGCTTCTGCTTGCCGATGGCCTTCAGGCGCGGCAGAAGCACCAAGTCGGCCGCTTCCTCGGCATCCCTGAGAAGCGTCTTGCGCGGCGTGCCTATCAGCGCACGCATGGTCAGGCCACGAGCAAAATCCGTGACTTGGATCGCGCGGACGGCCACAGGAAAGTCGGACGGGATTTCGCCGGCGGTGATCCCGTCCCGGAAACGACCTTCCACCAGCGCTGCCCCGCCGGCGGCCGCTTTTTGCAGGAACTGCCGGACCTCAGCGTCGTCCACAACCGGCGCGACGCACACCATAAGGCAGCCCCGAGCGGAGCCTTTCTCGGTCGCACTTTCGACGGCGTACCTCAGAAAGCCCGCGATCGAGTCGCGAAGACCCTGTGGCGAGAGGAGTGCCTTCGCGGCTGATGCGCCCTTCCGTTCTGCGTACGCCCTAAGGACCCGCAAGAATATCGCCCGCTTGTCCCCAAAGACGGCATACAGGCTCGGCCTTCCCACGCCCATCCCGGCGACGAGATCGTCGATCGTCACTCCGTCGTAGCCTTTCGACCAGAACACCTGAGTCGCCTTTTCCAGCGCCCCCGTCTCGTCGAAGCTGCGCGGTCGTCCACGCGGCCTAGCGGCATTTTGAAACATTTAGTTCAAAACCCCTTGACACTTTCCATCGCACCAATATATAACCGAATAGTTCGAAATTAGCAAGCTGGCCCTGGCCTCGCGGGGCCTCACGACTCGGCCTTCACCCTTCACCACGGAGACGCCCATGGAACATTCGATCGCTCTAGTCACCGGCACCACCTCCGGGCTCGGTTATGCGGCAGCCAGCCTGCTGGCCGCCAAGGGCTACCGCCAGGTCATCGTCACCGGGCGCAGCTTGGCTCGGGTAAAGGAAACGGCCGCTCATTAATAACCTAAAAAGGATAGAAAATATGAACGAAAGTATATTAATAACCGGAGCAAATATTGGGCTTGGGAAAGAGACTGCCCGACAGTTAGCATTGAAAAAAGCAACAAAAAAGGTAATTCTTTTTTGCAGAAATCAAGCGAGAGCAGAGGCAGCAAAAAAAGACCTTGAGGAGAAAACGGGGAAAAAGATTTTTGAAATTATTATTGGGGATGTTACGGATGCAAATTCTGTAAGAAAAGCAGTAGAAAAAATAAAGGAACCTATTGATGCCATAGTTTTAAATGCAGGTGGAGTAGTCGGGAAAACGGCTGCAAAAGTTACGCCTTCCGGCATGAATGAATTGGCTGCTACGAATATTTTAGGGAATGTAATTTTAGCGGAGGCATTAATTAACCATGATAAGTTAAGGAAAGCAGTTCTATCAATCAGTGCGGAAGCTGTTCCGGGAGTAAAGATGCTCGGAGTAAAACCAGTTTCAATGAGGACTTCTTCTGTAGATGAGTTTGCTGCTGTTCTTGATGGATCATATTTTGGTAATAAGTTCGATGCGCTGCAAGCATACGCATATGTCAAATATGCAGCAACCATGTGGACGTTATCAATGGCAAGAAAATATCCTAAGCTCAAGTTTATTGTCGTGAGCCCAGGGAATACAAAAGGAACTCAGGCGCCAAATTATCTTCCCCCGGCAATGCGGTTTATGTTGAAGTATGTGATGATGCCTATTGTATTCCCATTGATGGGCGGAATGGTGCATAAGCTGGAAGTAGGTGCAAAACGCTTTGTAGATGCCATTTCGGATGAGCGGTATAAAAGCGGCGTTTTTTATGCCAGTAAACAGGGTAAGCTATCAGGGGACATGGTGGACCAGAGCACTTTTTTTACTGATTTGAAAAATACTTCATTTCAAGATAACGCCAACGAGGCAATTCACCGTTTCATAAATTAGGCCTGAAAAGGCTGAATCTGCTGTGATAATTCTCATTAACCAGCAAGCATCGGCGTTCGGAACCGACGTCTCGGGCCAGTCCTTCGCTTCGCCGCCCAAGAAGTTCACCGGCCCAATCGAGGCGATGCGCCACCCACATTTTCACGATCGCGCCAGCCAAGAAGCCGCGTGGCAGGCCGTCGTCAAGGTCTCTGGCAGCGATTTCTCTTCCGCAGCAACTTGAGAGCGGTGTCCTACGGTATTGTGAAATAAATAGTTCAAAAAGGTCTTGACCGCAGCCTCCGCGCCTGATTATCATACCAAACAGTTCAATATCAGCAAGGCAACCCTAACCTCGCGAGGAGAATACACATGGAACGGTACCAAGGTAAAAAAGTGGTGATCATCGGCGGCACGAGCGGCATGGGGCTCGCGACGGCGAAGATGCTCCTCGATGGCGGTGCGCGTGTTGTGGTGACGGGTCGCTCGAAGGCGGGCCTGGAATCGGCGCAGAAAGAGCTTGGAAAGGACGCCATCGTGGTTTCGAGCGACGCGCGGTCGTTGACGGAAATCGACGCCCTCGCCTCTCGGGTGAAGGCCGAGTTCGACACCTTCGACCTGCTCTTCGTCAACGCCGGGTTCAGCATCCGAGCGC
>JGI12269J14319_10002004_pt1 | contig 19974 bp, 17 predicted proteins | sample PeaSoiSIISIP2007_FD_14319 | JGI IMG/M metagenome (IMG submission 14319)
GAGCCAGTCGCGCTGGCTCGCCGCGGGATCCGCGACCGCGATCGATGGCGCCGCGGCACCGCGGGCCAGCCAGCCGCCAACCAGGGCGCGCGCCATCTGGCCGCCGCCGATGACCGCGATGCGCGGCCATGTCCCCGGTGTCGATGTCATCTGGGTCAGTCCCGCGGGCCAAACACGGCAGTTCCGATCCGCACGTGGGTCGCACCCTCGAGGATGGCGGCCTCGAAATCGGCGCTCATCCCCATCGACAGTGCATCGAGGGCGAGCCCGTCACGGTTCAGATCATCGCGCAGCCGCCGCAGCTCGGCAAAAAAGCCGCGCTGCACCGGCCGGTGGTTGCTGGCGGGCGGCACGCACATCAGGCCGCGGAGCTGCAATCGCGGCAGCATGGCGACCGCGCGGGCGAGCGCCGGCAGCTCCGCAGGCGTCGCCCCGCCCTTGGCCGGCTCCGCGGCCAGCTTGACCTGCAGGAACACCTGCAGCGGCGGGCCATGGAAAGAACGCTGGGCCGACAGTCGCTCGGCGAGCTTGAGCCGGTCGACGGTGTGAACCCAGTCGAAGTGCTCGGCGACCGCGCGTGTCTTGTTGGTCTGCAGCTGGCCGATGAAGTGCCAGGCCACGCCGGTGCGGGGTATGGCGGCGATCTTGACGAGCGCCTCCTGGACGTAGTTCTCGCCGAAGTCGGTCAGGCCGGCCGAGCGCGCGGCGACCACCATCGCCGCCGGCTGCGTCTTGGTAACACCGACGAGGGTCACGCTTTCCGGTGCACGTCCGGCAGCGCGCGCTGCCGCCGCGATCTTTTCCCTGATGGCGGAAAGGTTTGCGGGCAAAAACTGCGGAGCCGTTAACATATTCGAGCCCGAGTCCATTGGCTATACTGGCGCCGTCTCATCTCCGGCGGCCCCGGCCCCGGGAGTGTTCATGGCCGTTGATATCGCCCAGCTGCTTGCCTTCGCGGTCAAGAACAACGCGTCGGACCTGCACCTGTCCGCTGGCATGCCGCCGATGATCCGCGTTGACGGCGACGTCAAGCGGATCAACATGCCATCGATGTCGCACAAGGAAGTGCACAGCATGGTGTACGACATCATGAATGACAAGCAGCGCAAGGCCTATGAGGAGTTCTTCGAGACCGACTTTTCGTTCGAGATCCCGAAGCTCGCGCGCTTCCGCGTCAATGCCTTCAACCAGAACCGCGGCGCCGGTGCCGTGTTCCGCAACATTCCGTCGGTCGTGCTGTCCTTAGATGACCTGCACGCGCCAAAGGTGTTCAAGGACCTGTGCATGCTGCCCCGCGGCCTCGTGCTCGTGACGGGCCCGACCGGCTCAGGCAAGTCGACCACGCTCGCGGCCATGGTCAACCACTGCAACGACAACCGCCCGGATCACATCATCACGATCGAGGATCCGATCGAGTTCGTGCATGAGTCGAAGCGCTGCCTGATCAACCAGCGCGAGGTGCACCGCGACACGCTGGGTTTCTCGGAAGCGTTGCGCTCGGCGCTGCGCGAGGACCCGGACATCATCCTGGTCGGCGAAATGCGCGACCTCGAGACCATTCGCCTCGCGCTCACCGCGGCCGAGACCGGCCACCTCGTATTCGGCACCCTGCACACGAGTTCCGCCGCCAAGACCATCGACCGAGTCGTCGACGTCTTTCCGGCGGCGGAGAAGGAGATGGTGCGCTCGATGCTCTCGGAGAGCCTGCGCGCCGTCATCTCGCAGACGCTGCTGAAGCGCATCGGCGGCGGCCGGATCGCGGCGCACGAGATCATGATCGGCACGCCTGCCATCCGCAACCTGATCCGCGAGGGCAAGGTCGCGCAGATGTACTCCTCGATTCAGACCGGCCAGGCACTCGGCATGCAGACGCTCGACCAGTGCCTCACGGAACTCGTCACCAAGGGCAGCGTCAGCAAAGAAGAGGCGCGCTTCAGGGCGGCCAACAAGGACGCGATCTGATGCACCTGCCGGACCCAAGGAACTGAGGCGCCGCCATGGAACGTGATCAGGCAATCAGGCTGATGCAGGACCTTCTGCAGCGCATGGTCGACCGCAAAGGGTCCGATCTGTTCATCACCGCCGGCTTTCCGCCGGCGATCAAGATCGACGGTGAGATCAAGCCGCAGACCGAGAAGCCGCTGACGCCCGAGCAGGCCGCGACCCTGACCCGGGCGATCATGAACGACCGGCAGACCCGCGACTTCGATGCCACCAAGGAGTGCCAGTTCGCGATCGCGCCCCCTGGCATCGGTCGCTTCCGCGCCAGCGCCTTCGTCCAGCAGGGCCTGACCGGCTGCGTGCTGCGGATGATCAACGCCAAAATCCCGACGCTCGATGAGCTCGAATTGCCGCCGATACTGAAGGACGTCGCGCTCACCAAGCGCGGCCTCGTGATCTTCGTCGGCGCCACCGGCTCGGGCAAGTCCACCTCGCTTGCCGCGATGGTCGATTACCGCAACGAGCGGACCCACGGGCATATCGTCACGATCGAGGATCCGATCGAATATGTGCACGTGCACAAGAGCTGCGTGCTCACGCAGCGCGAAGTCGGCGTCGATACGGAAAGCTGGCAGGCGGCGCTGAAGAACACCTTGCGCCAGGCGCCCGACGTCATCCTGATCGGCGAAATCCGTGACCGCGACACGATGGAGTATGGCATCCAGTTTGCCGAGACCGGCCATCTGGTGCTCGCGACGCTCCACGCGAACAGCGCCAACCAGGCCCTCGACCGCGTCATCAATTTCTTCCCGGAGGAGAAGCGCGAGCAGCTGCTGATGGACCTGTCGCTCAACATTCGCGCGCTCATCTCGCAACGCCTGCTGCCACGCGAATCGGGCACCGGGCGCATCGCGGCAATGGAGATCATGCTGCACTCGCCGCTGATTGCCGACCTGATCTTCAAGGGCAACGTGGTCGAGATCAAGGAAGTGATGGCGCGCTCGAACCGCCTTGGCATGAAGACCTTCGATCAGGCATTGTTTGATCTGTACGAGGCGCATCAGGTGAGCTACGAGGACGCGCTTAGGAACGCGGACTCGAAGAACGAGCTGCGGCTCAAGATCAAGCTCGACAGCCGGCGCGAAGACAAGCTGAGCCACGAACTGACCAATAGTCTGAGGATCGTCGATGAATCTGAAGGCCAGAGTTTCTGAACCCGTGAAAGCGGAACCGGTGGAAATCGCCCCGGAGATCGGCACGGCGCGCCTCAATACGAAGCCGCTGTTCAAGCTCATGGTCGACAAGAAGGCCTCGGACCTGTTTTTCACGTCCTACGCGCCCGTCAAGATCAAGATCGAGGGCCAGATCTCTCCGGTGAACAAGCAGATCCTGTCCCCGGACATGGTCAAGCAGGCCGCCTATGGCCTGATGAACGCCGAGCAGACCGAATACTTCGAGAAGGAACTCGAGATCGACTTCGCGATCTCCGAGCCCGGGCTCGGCCGCTTCCGTGTCAACGTGTTCCACCAGCGTGGCTATCCGGCGATCGTGCTCCGGCACATCACGGCCGACATGCCGCGCCTTGAGCAGCTCGGGATGCCGGACATTCTGCGCGAGCTCGTGATGCTGAAGCGCGGCCTGATCCTGATGGTCGGAGCGGCCGGCGCCGGCAAGTCGACCACGCTCGCGGCAATGATCAATTACCGCAACGAGAACTCCTCCGACCACATCCTCACGATCGAGGATCCTATCGAGTTTCTGCACGCCAACAAGAAATCGATCGTCAATCAGCGCGAGGTGGGCCTCGACACCAAGTCCTACCACCGGGCCCTCAGAGGCGCGATGCGCGCGGCACCCGACGTGATCCTGATCGGCGAGATCCGCGACCGCGAGTCGATGGAGGCAGCGGTGGCGCTCGCCGGCACCGGGCACCTGTGCATCGCGACGCTGCACGCGAACAACTCGTCCGAGACGCTCGACCGCATCATCAACATGTTCCCGCGCGACCAGCACGAGCAGATCTACCTCGACCTGTCGCAGTACCTGCGCGCGATCCTTTCGCAGCGCCTCGTGCACGGCAAGGACAACCGCCGCGTGGCGGCCGTCGAGGTGCTGCTGAACACGCCGCACATCCACGAGCTGATCAAGAAGGGCGATGTGGTCGCAGTCAAGGAGGCGCTCAGGACCTCGACCGAGCGCGGCATGCAGGACTTCGATACGGCGCTGTACGCGCTGGTCAAGCAGGGGCGCATCACGCTCGAGGACGCGCTGGTGAACGCCGACTCGCGCGCCAACCTCGAGACCCGGATCAACTTCGGCTAAACAGGCGGCCCGCGGACGCTGCTACGGCAGACGGCCGCGCAGCGCGACGAGCTCTCGCCTAAGGTCCTCCACCACCGACTCGAGCTGCGCCACGCGGGCCGCGAGACCCACGCTTGCCGCGGCTGTGCCGCGGTCGGCGGGTGCGTGGGCATCGGCTGCAGCGCCCGGGTCCGGGGTGCCCGTGAACAGCTGTGCAACGCGCGCCTCGCGGGCACCCGGCTGACGCGGCAGACGCGCGACGAACGGGCCGTCGGCGCGAGTCGCGAGCAGTTCAAGCGTCGACTCGACCTCGCCGAGATCGTTGAATGGTGCGAGCCGCTGGGCGCGCGTGCGCAGTTCACCTGGCGTCTGCGGTCCCCGCAGCAGCAGCTCGCAGACGATGGCCAGCTCTTTCGCAGAGAACTGCAGCGGGTTGTGGTCGCCATTGCACAGGCGGTGCCGGTACTTGACCACGCGGCTGCCGAACCCGCTGCGGTCCATCACCAGGTGACGCTTGGAGAGCGCGTCGAGCGTCTCCTGCACGATGCGCTCGTCGAGCTCCAGCACCGGATCGCGGTTCGTCTTCTGGTTGCAGGCGTTGGTCAGCGCATTCAGCGACAGCGGGTACTGGTCCGGAGTCGTGATCTCCTTCTCGATGAGGCACCCGAGCACGCGGCCCTCGAGGGGACTGAGTTGTATCTGCATGGACGCTGCCTGCCTTGCCCTCACGCGGCCGGCGGGAACACGGTGTAGGCGTCGAACACCGGCCCGTCGACGCAGACCCGCTTCATCGCGGGGCCGTCGGCAGTCTCGACCCTGACCGCGCAGCCTGCGCAGCCACCCACCGCGCAGGCCATGAACTCCTCGAGCGCTACCTGGCACGGCACTGCGAAGCGCTGCGCGAGGCGCGCCGCGGCGATGAGCATCGGCGTCGGTCCGCAGGCGTACATCTCGACCTGCGCGAGCCTGTCCGACGCAAGGGTCCCCAGCCAGGCCGCCGCGAGCTCGGTGACCAATCCCGGATAGCAACCCGCGAAGCCGGCCAGAGTCGCGAGTCGGCTCGGCACGCCCCACTCCTCGAGCAGCGGGAGTGAGGCGATCGTGCCAGCCGGGATGCCCGGTACCAGCAGGGTCGACGGCCGCGGGCGGAACGGGAACGGGACCTCGGAGCCGAGCAGGACGAGCGGCCGAAAACCTGTGGCGCCAGCCGCGGCAAGCCGCTCCGCCAGGAACACGATCGGCGGCATGCCGACGCCGCCGCCGACCAGCAGTGCGCGCGGACGCTCCGGATGCGGGACGAAACCCCGGCCGATCGGTCCGAGACAGGAGAGCCGCATGCCCGGACGCGCCCCGGACAGTGCGCGCAGTCCGGGCCCGACGATCTTGTAGAGGATCTCGATGGTCCCGCTGCTGGCGTCGGCGCGCTGGATCGACAGCGGCCGGCGCATCGGCAGGTCCGGGTCGCAGGTCAGGTGCACGAAGCTGCCCGGTTCGGCCCGCAGCGCGATCGTCGGCGCGCGAAGGTGCAGCACGAACTGCTCGCCTGGCCAGGCCTGCTGTCCGAGCACCTCCGCATCCTCAACGACGATCTTGCCGCGGTGCGAGTGATCGCGGGCCGTCGTCATCGGGAACCCCGCCGGAGATTGCGGTTCGCGATCACCGTCTCGAGCACCGCCATGCGCACCGCGACGCCATTTGTGACCTGCTGGCGGATCACCGAGTGCGGGCCATCGGCGACCTCGCTCGCGATCTCAATCTCCCGGTTCATCGGCCCGGGGTGCATGACGATCGCTTCCGGACGCGCGAGCCGCAGGCGCGCCTTCGTCAGTCCCCAGCGTGCAAAATAGTCGTGCGGGTCGGGAATTGCTGCCTCGGCCATCCGTTCGCTCTGAATCCGCAACATCATCACGACGTCAGCGTGCGCGATGCCGGCCTCGAGCGAGTCGAAGCGCACCGCACCCGGCATCTCGCCGGGGTCCGGCATCAGAGCGTCGGGGGCGACGATCCGCAGCTCGCCCACCTCAAGTGCGGTGAACACCTGGTAGGCGGAGCGGGCCACGCGCGAGTGGCGCACATCACCGGCCACCGCGACCACGAGGTCACGAAATCCGCCCTTGAACTGCAAGATCGTCAGCGCATCGAGCAGTCCCTGGGTCGGATGCGACAGATGTGCCTCGCCTGCCGAGAGCACGCTGACGTGATCCTGCACGTGCTCGGCGACGAACTGGCCGACGCCCGGCGCGGCGTCGCGGATCACGAACACGTCGACCGCCATCGCCTGCAGCGTATAAACCGTGTCCAGCACCGTCTCGCCCTTGACTCGTGAGGACAGCATGATTTCGAGGTTCAGCACGTCGGCGCCCAGCCGGCGCGCCGCGAGCTCGAAGGAGGAGCGGGTGCGTGTGCTCGGTTCCGTGAAGATGTTGCCGACGGTGATCCCGTCTAGCGCATGACTGCGGGCCGGCAGCTCGCCCGGCCGGCGCAGGAAACGCTGGGCCCGGTCGAGCAGCTCGCGTACCTGATCGCTCGAGAGCCCCTCGAGGGTGATCAGGTGGTGCAGGCGCCCGTGGCTGTCAAACTGGCTGAATGGCAGCATGCAGATCACTCGTCGCGCGGCGCACGGCCCTGGCCGCGCAGCCATTGTTCCAGCACCACGCAGGCGGCTGCCGAGTCGACGTCGCCCGGCTGGACCCGTCGGGTGCGCGCGCCACTCGCGCGCTGGCGCCGCAGGATGTCCTCGGCCTCGCGCGAGGAGAGCCGCTCGTCGACCGTGGCCACCTCGAGCGAATAGCGGTCGTGGAGCTCGGCGGCGAAGCCCAGCGCCGCATCGGTCAGGCGCCCGGGCGTACCGTCCATATTATAGGGGACCCCGACGACCAGAACGCGTGGTTGCCACTCGCGCACGTATCGGTCGAGTCCGTGCCAGTCCGGCCGGCCGCCGCGGGCCGACACGACGCCGAGCGGGCGCGCACCTCGCGTCAGCGTATCGCCGGCGGCGACGCCGATGCGGCGCTCGCCGAAGTCGAAGCCCAGTGCGAGCAGTGGTAACGGCTGGCCGGGGGCGTCTGCACCGGCCTCGCCATCAAGCATGACCGGCCTGATGCGAGAGCCGCTCGAAGTCGATGCCCAGCAGCCGGGCGGCCGCATGCCAGCGTTGCTCGAACGGCGTGTCGAAGATGATTGCGTCGTCGACCGGTGCGTTGAGCCAGGCATTGGAGCGGATTTCTTCTTCGAGCTGGCCGGCGTCCCAGCCGGCATAGCCGAGCGCGACGACCGCCTGCGCCGGCCCCTCGCCGCGGGCCATCGAGCCTAGGATGTCGCGCGAGGTCGTCACGTGCAGCGTCGCGGAGACCCTCAGCGTCGAATCCCACGGCTCGCGTTCGGCGGGCACGGGCGGATGCAGCACGAAACCGCGGTCCTGCTGCACGGGCCCGCCGCGCAGCACGGGTTGTTCCCGCAGCCGCACGTCCGACGAGCTGAGCGCGAGCTGCGCGAACACCTCGCCGAGCGCCATGCTGAGCGGCCGGTTCAGAATGATTCCGAGCGCGCCCTTCGCGGTGTGCTCGCAGATCAGCGTCACCGTCTGGGCGAAGTTGGGGTCGGCGAGCCAAGGTGTCGCGACCAGCAGCTGGTTCGTCAGGTAGGCGCTGCGCATGGGGCTAGTATTGATCGGGTCCGGGGCGCCCACAAGACGTCCCATCAGCGGGTATCTGCCGGCATGCGGACGGTCGACTCCTTGAGCTCCCCGCCGAGGAACTGCCACTCATACGCGAGCCGCAACGCATCATGGCGCGCCGCCAGCTCTCTGGGGAACGGCTCGAACGGCGCCGCAAGCTTCAGGATCGCGAGGGCCGCCTGATCGAGCTCGGCATGGCCGCTGGAGCGCTGGACGACAGCCCCGCCCAGACGCCCGTCGGCGAGGATCTGCACCTCGAGCACGGGACTGCCGCTGAGACCGGCCCGCCGCGCGGCGTCGAGCGGGTAGTTCGCCGTGCCGATACGCTCAATCTTGCGCCGCCATGCATCGAGGTACACCGCGACGCTCGACTCCCGGGTGTTAGCCGCGACCATCAGTTCCCGTTCGGCGTGACCCTTGAGCCTGAGCACCTCGCCGCTGTCGACGCCGGCCGTCTCCGGGGACAGCGGCTCCATCGCGAGCGGCGTGCCGGCAGGCGCCGACGGGCCGCGCTGCGAGAAGAAGTGCCGGTCGCCTGACTCCGCGCGGCTTGCGAGCAAGTCCGCCTCGCCACCGCTGTCCGCGCTCGAGACCTGCGTGCCGGTCGCGTTCTCGGCGCCGCTGCTCGCCGGATCGATGGCCGGCGTATGGGGCGATTCCGCGCGCCGTGCCTGCGGGTCGGTCCCGGCGCCGCGCTGGTTGACCTGCGCGAGATAGTCCGCCGCGGTGTTGATGCGCAGCTCGGCGACCGGGTCGTGGACCAGGAGTACCTCGAGCGTCGGAGTCCCGCCCGAGCCGGTTGCCCGCGGCGGCGTGAACGTCACACCCAGTATCAGCAGTGCGTGCAACGCCCCGACCAGGAACAGCGTCGTCATCAGCCGGTCGCGGGCCGGCGGAACTGCCTCGCGCTGCCGCGCAAGCTCATCGAGGAGCATCGTGTCTGACACGCCCAAAAGTATACGCCGCAGGCCGCCGCCGCTGACGGGCAGCGGGATCTGCGCGGCAGCGGGTCACAGTCCCGCGCGCCAGTGGTAAAGGCGGCAGCGGGGCCGCAGGTTCAGCGCCGTCATACTCCTCTCGCATCCGCACGCGCAGCCACCGCTGAGCCAAACCGCGCCGACGATCCGCAAGGCCTCGGGCGTCACGACACCGGGCGCAGCCGGCGGCCGGCGAGCCGGCGCGCGATCGCCTCCATCAGCATGCCAGCGATGTCGGTGTGGCACTCCTTGTCGAGTTCGCGGATACCGGTTGGGCTCGTCACATTGATTTCGGTGACGAAGCCGCCGATGACATCGAGGCCGACAAACAGCATGCCGGCGTCCCTGAGGGCCGGGCCGATGGTGCCGGCGAGCCAGCGGTCCCGGTCGTCGAGTGGACGGCCGACACCGCGCGCCCCCGCCGCGAGGTTGCCGCGATTGTCGGCGGCCGCGGGAATGCGCGCGAGCGCATACGGTACCGGCTCTCCGTCGACCAGAATTACGCGCGCATCGCCGGTCGTGACGATCTCAGGCAGATAGCGCTGCGCGATGGCGTAGCGGCTGCCGTACTCGGTCAGAGTCTCGAACACGACGGTCGCATTCTTGTCGCCGCGATCGATCACAAAGATTGATCGGCCGCCCATGCCGAACAGCGGCTTGCAGACGATCCGCTGGTGCTCGTCGAGGAACGCCCGCATGTCGTCCATGTCGCGGGTGATCAGCGTCGGCGCGCAGCACTCCGGGAACCAGGCCGTGTACACCTTCTCGTTCATGTCGCGAAGGCCCTGTGGCCGGTTGACGACGAGGCAGCCTTCGACCTCGGCACGCTCGAGGATGTAAGTCGAGTAGATGTACTCAGTGTCGAACGGCGGATCCTTGCGCATCAGGATCACGTCGAGGTCCCCGAGCGGCTCCACGCGGGGCTCACCGAGCGAGTACCAGCTGTTGAGATCGTTGCTGACGGTCAGCGGCCGGAGCCGGCCGAAAGCCCGGCCGTCCCTCAGCCAGATATGCCGCTGCTCGGCGTAATTGAGTTCCCAGCCCCGTGCCGCGGCGGCGAGCAGCATCGCGAGGGACGAGTCCTTGGCGGGCCGGATGGCGGCGATCGGGTCCATCACGATGCCAAGGCGTACGGGAGCGGGCATGCGCAGATCTCCAGGCGCTCGCAAAGCCGGCTGCCGGGCAGTCGGTCGTCGTAACTGTGATGCGGATCACCCATGCCGGGGTGCCACGCCATAGTACACCTGCGAGCTGGAGCAACTTGGCGCGGGCCGGCGCGCTGACCGGCTGAGGTCTCCTCGATTTGTGAACTGCGTCGGAGCGCCGACGTGGCTACATCAAGGCTGATATGTTAAAAACGGCTAGCAATTCGGGCCAGCCGGACGCGGGTCCCCCACGGGCCGCGAGTGGCGTGGCTGGCAGGCCCGATCCCAGGTGCAACTGATGGAAAATGCAGCTCAGACCGCCCCGAAATCCCGGCTCTCCGGTCTCAAGGTCCTGGTCATCGACGACAGCAAGACGATTCGCCGCACGGCGGAGACTCTGTTGTCGAAGGAGGGCTGCGAGGTCTTCACCGCCGTCGACGGGTTCGACGCGCTGTCGAAGATCGCCGACCACCAGCCCGACATTGTGTTCGTCGACATCATGATGCCGCGCCTCGACGGCTATCAGACGTGTTCGCTGATCAAGCACAACAAAGTGTTCCGCTCGATCCCGGTGATCATGCTGTCCTCGAAAGACGGGCTGTTCGACCGAGCCCGCGGCCGGATCGTCGGATCGGAGCACTACCTGACCAAGCCCTTCACGCGCGACGAGCTGCTGTCGGCCATCGAGCAGCACGTCGCCGCGAGTGAAGCGGTGGCCTCCTGAGGGCGGGATCGCTACCATGGCACTCATCCTGATCGTCGATGACTCGCCGACGGAAGTGCACGTCATCCGTACGGCGCTCGAGAGACATGGCTACAAGACCGCGGCCGCGGCCGATGGCGCCGAGGGCATCCGGCTCGCCAAGACCATGAAACCCGACCTGATCTTCATGGACGTCGTGATGCCGGGCGTCAACGGCTTCCAGGCCACGCGCACGCTGGCCAACGACCCGGAGACCAAGCGTATCCCGGTCATCATGGTCACCAGCAAGGCGCAGGAGACCGACCGGATCTGGGGCATGCGCCAGGGCGCGGTCGACTATCTGGTCAAGCCCGTGTCGGCGGAGCTGCTGGTGGAGAAAGCGCAAGCGGCGCTCGCGGGGTGAGTCAGGCGATGTCGCAGTCACCGAGCCTCCGCGAACTTCGCGACCGGCCCTTCGAACTGCTACGTGAGCTCGAGCGGCGCTGCCGCGCGGCGGCCGGGGGCCGCGACGACTCGGAGGGGCGCGAGTGGGTCGGCGTCGCTTTCCGGCTCGGGGCCGAGAGCTTCCTGGTCGCTCGGGAGGAAACTCGCGAGGTGATGTCGTTGCCCTCGAGCCTGACCCGAGTGCCGGGCGCGCGCGCCTGGATCCGCGGGCTCGCAAACGTCCGCGGACAGCTGCTGCCGGTCATCGATCTGCGCCAGTACCTCGGCAGCGGCACGACGAGTCCGGGACGCAACGTCAGGGTTCTGGTGGTAAACCACCGCGACATCCCGGCGGGGCTGCTCGTCGATGAGGTGCTGGGGTTCCGGCGCTTCGCGGATGGCGAGTTTGAAGCGACTCCGCCGCCGACGCTGGTGCGCTGCGAACGCTATCTGGCCGGTGCGTTTCGCCGCGACGGCGAGACCTGGCCGGTGCTGAGCCTGAAGCTGTTGGTTGAGAGTCCGAGTTTCCTGCAGGCCGCGTCCTGAGCGCGGTGTGCGCCCGCGGCGCCGCGGCGGGCCGGAGTACAGAACGATGAATTCGATGGTCGAAAACGACAGGGCGATCGCCCGGCTGCCGAAGCTGCTGGTGCTGGCACTGGCGGCCGCCGTGCTCGCGGCGCTGGTCATGCTGCTCGCGGCGCTCGGTCTCGCCGGATTCGCCGGCGAGGTCGGGCTCGGCGGCCTGGTCGGGCCCGCCGGCAGCCCGGCGATCGTGTTCGCCTGCGCGAGCGCGGCCGCGCTCGGACTCATGGCCGTGGTGGCGACACTCGGCGCGCTGCTGGCCAATACCAAGGCCACGAAGCTGCGCGCGACGGCGCGGCACCAGGCGGTGCAGAGCGAGCGCAACCAGGAAGCCATCCTGCGCCTGCTCGACGAACTGTCGAGCCTGGCCGATGGCGACCTGACGGTGCAGGCAACGGTCACCGAGGACATCACCGGAGCGATCGCCGACTCGATCAATTACGCCATCGAGGCGCTGCGCGAGCTGGTCACGACGATCAACGCCTCGGCCATCTCGCTCGATGCCGCCGCCAAGTCGACCCAGGCTGCCGCCGCCCACCTTGCCAAAGCGAGCGCCGGCCAGTCGAAGCAGGTGTCTTCCGCCACGGAGTCGGTGGCCGAGATGGCCGCCTCGATCGAAGAAGTCTCGGGCAACGCCGAACGCTGCGCCGACGTTGTGCGCCATTCGGTCGACGTCGCTCACAAGGGTGGCGATGCTGTCCGCCGCACAATAGACGGCATGAACGCGATCCGCGAGACGATCCAGGAGACCTCCAAGCGCATCAAGCGGCTCGGCGAGAGCTCGCAGGAGATCGGCAACATCGTCGAACTGATCAACGATATCGCGGAGCAGACCAACATTCTTGCCCTCAACGCCTCGATCCAGGCATCGATGGCCGGCGAGGCCGGCCGGGGCTTTGCCGTGGTCGCCGATGAGGTGCAGCGCCTCGCCGAGCGTGCGGCCAACGCTACCAAGCAGATCGAGGTGCTGGTGCGCACGATCCAGGCAGACACCAACGAGGCGGTGGTATCGATGGAGCGCAGCACGACCGACGTCGTGGGCGGCGCGTTGTTGGCGGAAAACGCCGGCGCGGCGCTCGAGGAAATCGAGCAGGTGTCGCACCAGATCGCGAGCCTGATGCAGAACATTTCGGCCAGCGCCCGCCAACAGGCAGCCGTGTCGGCCAGCATCTCGCGGAGCATGCAGGTACTGCGCGAGATCAGCACCCAGACGGCCGAAGGCACGACCGGCATGTCGCAGTCGATCGGCAAGCTCGCTGATCTCTCGGCCCAGCTGCGCAAGTCGGTCTCCGGGTTCCGGCTGCCGGAGCTACCGGCGGCGGCGGCCGTGGCGACGCAGAAGCTCAAGCTCCCGAAGCGGCTGCCACCAGAGGAGCCCGCCTTCCCCGAGGCGCCGGAGCTGGCCCAGGCGCGCAAGGCCGGCGGCGCGAAGGCCTGACACATGGCGGAGATGGCCGAACAGACCCTGCACATCGTCGCCGCCGAACTCGCGGCGACCCTCGGCGAGGCGCGCGCCGCGCTCGAGGCATATGGCGAGCGCGACGGCGATCCGGCACTGCTCACCAAGTGCGCCGCGAGCCTGCATGAAGTTCACGGCGCGCTGCGGCTGGCCGAAGTCTACGGCGCGGCGATGCTTGCCGAGGAGATGGAACAGGTCGCCCGCTACCTGATCGAAAGCTCGCGCGACAACCGCAACCAGCCGGAGAGCCTCGACGCGCTGATGCGCGCGATGGTGCAGCTACCGGCGTACCTGGAACGTGTGCTGGGCGGCGGCCGCGATCTCGCCCTCGTGTTGCTGCCGCTGCTCAACGACCTGCGGGCGGTGCGCGGCAATGCGCTGCTGTCGGAAGGCACGTTGCTGCTGCTGAACCTGACCTCCGATCGCCAGCCGCGACCGGCGCCGCCGGACGCGGAGCCGGCCACGGTCGTACAGTGGGCCCGACGCCTGCGGCCGCGGTTCCAGACGGGGCTCCTCGGCTGGATCCGCGACCGGCACCCGGGCAAGCATCTCGAGATGCTGTCCGAAGTCGCTGAACGCCTCGAACAGGTAGCGACCAGGCAACCCGTGTTCCAGCTGTGGTGGGTCGTCGCGGCCGTCATCGAAGCGCTGCGTGAAGGCGGACTCGAAGGCACCGCGACGATCAAGCGCCTGCTCGGCCAGGCCGATCGGGAACTCAAGAAGCTCTACGAGACGGGCGAGCCGCGGTATGCCGAGACCCCGCCGCTCGACCTGCTGAACAACCTGTTGTACTACCTCGCGCGCGCCACCAGCGCCGGACCGCGCACGGTCGCGGTGCGCGCATCGTTCAAGCTGCACGACCTGATGCCGGTCTCCGAGCAGGTCGAGCAGGAGCGCGAGAGTCTGTCGGCCCCGTCCATCAAGCTGATGCAGACCGTCGGGGCGGCGATCAAGGAGGACCTGTCGCGGGTCAAGGACGTTCTCGACATCTTCGTACGCAAGGGCGGAGCACAGGTCGAGGAGCTTGGCGTTCAGATCGAGATGCTGCGCAAGATCAGCGACACGCTGGGCGTTCTCGGACTCGGGGGACTGCGCAGCAATGTGCAGGCGCAGATTCAGCGGCTGCAGGACATCGTCAGCAAGCGGGCTGCGCCCAACGACACGGTGCTGGTCGACATTGCGGCCACACTGATCAGCGTCGAGGACAATCTCGACGCGCAGCTGGTGCGCCTGATCATGCCCAAGGGCGCCGACGAGCGCGACGCCGAGTTTCTGCCGGTGCAACACGCGGTGCTCCGCGAGTGCATCGTCAACCTCGCCCGCGTCAAGGAAGCGATTGCCGCCGTTGTCGCCAGGCACGAGCCGTCCGGCGCGGACCAGGTTCCGCAGTTGCTGCGCGGCATAACGGCCGGACTGCTGCTGCTCGGTCGGTCGCGGGCGGTCGCGACCTTCGAGGCGATCAGCAATCGCATCAGTGAGATGCTGGTCCCGAATCGTCCAATCGCGCGCGGACCCCTCGACCGGCTGGCCGACGCAATCGTCTCGATCGAGTACTACATGGAGACGCTGCAGAGCGGGCGCAGCGATCCGTGGTACATGCTCGACAATGCCGACGCGTGCCTCAAGGCACTCAGTGACGGAGCGGCGTTCGGACCGCTGCCGGAGGATGTCGGCGAGCCCGCTGTCGGCCAGACTCACGCGGTCACGGTGCGCGTGGATGAAACGCCGGCCGCCGGCTTCGAGGCGCAAAAGACCGAGGTCCTGCCGCGGCTGACCGAAGTCGCGGCACTGCCCGCGGCGGCTCCGGATCCGGAGCTCGTGACGCTGTTCATCGAGGAGGCGCGCGAGGAGATCGCCAGGATCAACGAGTTGTTCCCGCGCTGGGACGACAATCCCCTCGACCAGGATGCGCTGATCCGCGTGCGGCGGTCGTTCCATACGCTGAAGGGCAGCGGCAGGATGGTCGGCGCGCGCCAGATCGGCGAGTTTGGCTGGGCGATAGAGACGCTGCTCAACCGGCTGATCAACGGCACGCTGTTGCGCACGCCGGGCATGCTCGCGATGCTGCGCGAGGCTGTGACCGTGCTGCCGCAGCTGGTCGACCAGCTCGAGACCGGTCGTGCCCCGCCCGCGGAGGCGGGTCTGCTGATCGGTCGGGCGCACGCCTATGCCGAAGGCCGCGACGTCGAGCAGGCGCTGGCACCCCGGCCCGAGCCGACGGCACCGGCCGCCCCGGCAACCTCACCGCCACCTGCCGCCGGCGCACCGGAACCGTTATTCGCGCCGCCCCCGAGCCCTGACAGGCCGGAAGTCAAGTCGATGATTGCGACCGACGTGCTGATGAGCGTCGTGGCGACAGGGCCCGCGCAGCCAGCGGGCGCGCCGGTCGCGGGCGGTGCGCCGCTCGAGGTTCCGTCGCGATTCGTGCGCGTCGAGGCGGAGGCGTCGCGGCAGGGGGCGCATGAGGCGCGGGTCCCGCCACCGCCACCGAGCACCTCGGACTTTTCGATGACGCCGCACGACCTGACGGCGGCCAGCGCCGATCCGAAGGCGAAGTCGATGATTGCGACCGATGTGATTGTGAGCTTCGGGGCGGCAGCCCCGACGCCGCCATCGGCCGCGCCGGCCGCCGGCGGCCCGGTGCTCGAGGTTCCGTCGCGATTCGTGCGCGCCGAAGAGGAGCCGTCGAGGCAGGGAGCGCGTGAGGCGCAGCTCCCGCCACCACCGCCGCCGAGCGGGTCGGAGTTCTCGGTGACGCCGCAGGACCTGGCGGCGGCCAGCGCTGATCCGATGCTCGTCGACATCTATCGCGGTGAGGTGTCCAGCCACCTCGCCGCCGTGCGCCAGTTCCTCGACGCCTGCGCCGGGCGCTTCGCGCCGTTCGTGGTGACCGAGGCACTGCACCGCGCCTGCCATACGCTGGCCGGTGCGTCCAAGATGGCGGAGGCCCGCCAGGGCATCAAACTGGCCGAGCCGCTCAATCTTTACATCCGCAAGCTCCATGACCACGGCATGGGGCTTCCGGAAGCGGGCCGGCGCGTGCTTGCCGACATCGTCGCGGAGATGGAACACGTCGCGGAGCACTTCGACGAGGCGTCGCAGTTCTTCACGGCTCACGCTGACCTGCTGGCGCGGCTCAATTGGCTCGACGCGGACGCCGACCGCGAGATCGCGACGCGCGGCCTGCCCGATGTCGCCGAGGGGAAAGAGTCAGGCGCAGCGCCTGCGGCCGGCGGCGATCTGCTCGGAGCGGACGAGATGATGGCGCGGCACGCCGCGGACACACCGTCGGCGGCGCCGCGTCGCCCACCGGCCGAGGCGCATGCGGCCGACGACTTCGATGCCGAGATCGCCGTGATCTTCAGCGAGGAAGCGACCGAACTGCTGGAGATAGCCGAACGCGCATTCGCGGCATTTCGTGCCGATGCCCGCGATGCGCTCAGGGTGACCGAGCTCAAGCGCGTGCTGCACACGCTGAAAGGCGGTGCCCGGATGGCCGGTGTCACGGCCATGGGCGACCTCGCGCACGAGCTGGAATCGCTGTTGACGCAGAGCGAAGCGGGCGGTGCCGCTGGCGACCGGCGCACGGTGGAGGTGATGCAGGCGAGCTTAGATGAGCTGAGCCGGATGCGCGACACGGTCAGCACCGGCCGGCAGGTCGTGCCCGCGCGCGATCTTGTGACGCGGATTCGCGCCCTGGCGCGCGGCCTGATCGGGCCGCCGGTGCTGAAGAGCGGCGCGGTGGAACAGCCGCTGCCGGCGCCGGCCGCGCCGCCCCCGGAGGCGCCCGCGTTCGCCCCGCCGCCGGTCGTACGGGACATCGCCGCGACCGGACGGGTCCAGGCGCTCGTGATGCCGTCGGTGGCACAAGCCCCGGCGCCGATGGCGACGCCGGACGTTCCTGCCGTCAGCGCCGTCGAGCTGGCCGCGATCCCCGACACTCCGTCAGCCGGCGTCACCGCAGCTGCCGCGGTCCCGGAAATTCCCGCCCAGGGTGCGCCCGAGGCACCGCCAACTCCGCCTGCCGAGCCGCCGGCCGAGGAGCGGGCGGCGACCATGATCGGGGAGGCGTCGATGTCGATGACCTCCGAGTCGCTCGCGTTGCAGCGCGCCTTCGAGGAATCGCGCTCGATCGCGCTGCCACCCGGCCGCGAGCCGGCGGGGCCGCAGGACCGCCCGGAACTGGCCCGAGTCGACGCAGAGCTGCTCGACAGCCTGTTGAACAGTGCCGGTGAAGTCAGCATCTACCGCGCGCGCCTGGAGCAGCAGTTCGCGTCGGTCGAGTTCAATCTCGCGGAACTGAACCGCGTCGTGCAGCGGCTCAAGGAGCAGCTGCGCAACCTCGAACTCGAGACCGAGGCACAGATCCTGCACCGCCACGACGATGGCCGGCGCCGCGACGACTTCGATCCGCTCGAGATGGACCGCTACTCCTCGCTGCAGCAGTTCTCGCGCGCGCTGGCCGAATCGACCAGCGACGTCGCCAGCGTGCAGAGCCTGCTTGAGAGCCAGACGCGCGAAGCGCAGAACCTGCTGATGCAGCAGGCGCGCGTCGTCACCGACCTGCAGAACGGCCTGATGCGTACGCGGATGGTGCCGTTCCAGCGCCACGTCGCGCGTCTGACACGAATCGTGCGCCAGGTAGCCGCCGAGACCGGCCGCAAGGTGGATCTCATCGTCACCGGTGCCGCCGGCGAGCTCGATCGCCAGGTGCTGGAACGCATGCTGCCGCCTCTCGAGCACATGCTGAGGAATGCCGTCGTGCACGGCATCGAGGCCCCGGCCGAGCGTGCGGCGCTCGGCAAGCCGGAGGCGGGCCGGATCGAGGTGTCGCTGCGCCGTGAAGGCGCCGAGGTCGTCATCGCCGTGAACGACGATGGCCGCGGCATGAATCTGCGCGCGATCCGCGACAAGGCGCTGGCGCTCGGCCACATACAGCCGCGCCAGACGTTGTCCGACCAGGAAGCGATGCAGCTGATCCTCGAGCCGGGCTTTTCGACCGCCAGCACTGTCACCCAGGCTGCCGGGCGCGGCGTCGGCATGGATGTGGTCTCGACCGAGATCAAGCGTCTGGGCGGGGCGCTGCAGATGGACACGGCACTCGGCAAGGGCACGCGGTTCACGATCCGGCTGCCGTTCACGCTCGCGATCTCACAGGCGCTGATCGTGCGCACTGACGATGAACTGTATGCTTTGCCGCTGCCGACCGTCGAGGGCGTCGTGCGGCTGCCCCGCGCCGACGTCCAGCGGTACCTGGCGGAGGACGCGCCGGGATTTGAGTACGGCGGCCAGCGGTACCGCTTCCAGCATCTCGGCAGCTTCATCGGTGGCAGGCAGGCGCAGCTGCCGGACAACGACGCGCCGGTACCGGTCGTGCTGATTCGCGCCGGCGACAGCTCGACTGCGCTGGTCACCGACGAGCTGGTGGGCAGCCGCGAGATCGTGGTCAAGAACGTCGGTCCCCAGGTATCGGGGATTCGCGGGATCGCGGGTGCGACGATGCTCGGTGACGGACGGATCGTCATCATCCTCGACATGGGATCCCTGGTGCGCGGTGACTGGCGCGCGCGGCCGGTCGCCGAGGGTGAGCGCACGGATCGGCGCATCTTCGCACTCGTCGTCGACGACTCGATCACTGTGCGCCGCGTCACGCAGCGGCTGCTCGAACGAAACGGCATGCGCGTGATGACCGCGAAGGACGGGATCGACGCACTCTCGATGCTGCAGGACCACGTACCGGACGTGATCTTGCTGGACATCGAAATGCCGCGGATGGACGGCTACGAGGTCGCGGCGCAGGTGCGCGCCGACGAGCGGCTCAAGAACGTACCGATCGTGATGATTACCTCGCGCGTCGGCGAGAAGCACCGTGCACGGGCCATCGAGCTCGGCGTCAATGAGTATCTCGGCAAACCGTACCAGGAGAATCAGCTGCTCGATGCGATAGAGCCGCTGGTTAACCGCCGCCAGGAGGCCGTATGAGCGAGGCCGACAGCGCGGAGTTCTACGGGCTGCTGGTGCCGCTCGCGGACGAACGCCTGATCGTGCCGCGCGCCTGCGTAGCCGAGGTGGTCGCCTGGCAGGAGCCGACCCCGATGGACGGCGCGCCGTCGTGGTATGCGGGGACGGTCGCATGGAACGGGCGCAGCGTGCCGGTGATCTCCTTCGAGGGGACGCTCGGCCGCACCATGCCCGAGCCGAGCGGGCGCACCCGGATCGTCGTGCTCCACTGCCTCGGAACGCGCCTGCAGGTGGGCAACTTCGGCATCCTGACGCAAGGTTTTCCGCAACTCGTGCGCCTGAACCCCGACGTCGTCAAGCCCGATCCGACCCGTTCGTTCCCCGACAGAAGCCCAATTCTGTGCGCGCTGCGGATGGTGAACGAAACACCGCTCGTGCCCGACCTCGAATACCTCGAGGGCCTGATCGCTGACGAGACCTCGGTCGCTGCCTGAGCGGCCGCGAGGCCCGCCCGCGCGGTGCCGGATCCAAGAACGTACCGCCCGGCGCCAGGCTGCGTCAGTTCATCCAGGGCTGGCTTTCGAGGTCGTGCGCTTCCTGATTGCGCTGCTGGGCCCGCAGCGCGTCGGCCAGCACCCGGCCAGCCTGCGCGCGCGCGCTTTTGTCGCCGCTCGCGAGCGCGAGCGCCTTGCGGCCGCAGCCCTCGGCCTGATGCGCATCGTTCTCCGCCAGCCGCAGGCGCCCGAGCTCGATCCACAGCAGCGGATTGGTCGGCTCGATCCTGAGCGCCCGGTCGAGGCTGGCGG
>JGI12269J14319_10002006_pt1 | contig 19960 bp, 21 predicted proteins | sample PeaSoiSIISIP2007_FD_14319 | JGI IMG/M metagenome (IMG submission 14319)
TGCAGTGGCCCGCCGCCGCCGTAGCAGAGCAGCGTGTAGTCGGCCGGCGAGTAGCCCTTGCCGAGGATGCGCCCGACGGCCTCGTTCTTGAGCGTCTGCTCGAACAGCTCGATCACGCCCGCGGCCGCCGCCTCGACCGACAGTCCCAGCGGGCGCGCGACCTGGCGCTCGATCGCCGCGCGCGCGCGCTCGACGTCGAGCTCGACGTCGCCGCCCAGGAAGTACTCCGGGTTCAGCCGTCCGAGCACGAGGTTCAGGTCTGTCACCGAGACCGTGTCCAGGCCCCCCTCGGGCCAGCACACGCCGATCCGCGAGCCGGCCGAGTCGGGCCCGAGCTCCGGCCGGTTCGAGTTGGGGTTGACCCGCACGAACGACCCCGTTCCGGCACCGATCGAGTCGATCCGGACGAGCGGGATGTTCAGCATGAAGCGCGCGATGTCGGGCGTCTGGGTGATCTCGAAGCGCCCGTCGGTGATCAGCGCGATGTCGAAGGAGGTTCCGCCGATGTCGGTGCAGAGGATGTTGCGCAGGTCCATCCGCTGGGCGAGCGCCGCCCCGCCCACCACGCCCCCGACCGGTCCCGAGACGAGCGTGCGCCCGAGCTCCTTGGCCTCGATCGAGACCGTGCCGCCGTGGGCCGCCATCACGCGCAGCTCGAACGGCGCCTGGTGGCGCTTGGTGACCTCGCGCACCGCCTTCAGCGTGCTGCGCGACGGCTCGGCGGCGTAGGCCTCGATCACGGTCGAGTTCAGGCGCGGCAGATCGCGGCGCATCGGGTAGAGCTCCGAGGAGAGGAACACGGGCACGCTGCCGTTGATCCCACGCCGCTCCTTCTCGCGCGCGACGATCTCCGCGACACGCTGCTCGTGCAGCGGGTTCCGGTAGGAGAACAGCAGCGACACGACGATCCCCTGCACGTCCTCGTCGAGCAGCTCGGCGGCGGCCTGCTCGGCGTCCTGCTCGCGTAGCGGCAGGACCTCGTCGCCGAACACGTCGATGCGCCCGCGCACGCCCTTCATCAGGTGGCGCGGGACCAGCGGCTCGTTGTGGAAGTGAGTGGCCAGGTGCAGACGGTCGGAGTAGGAGAAGCCGAGGTATGTCTGGATGCCGCGCTCCAGCCGCAGGTAGTCCTCGTGGCCCGCGCCGACGATGCAGCCGATCTTCAGCCCCTGGCGCTGGAGCAGGCGGTTGAGCATCGCCGTCCCCGAGTAGATGCCGGAGACGATCGCGGGAAAGCCCTGCTCGGGTGTGGAGTCCCACTGCGCCAGCGCGTCGCGCGCGGAGGCCATGAAGCCGATCGACTCGTCCTCGGGCGTGGTCTGTGCCTTGCCCACGACGAACGCACCGTGCTCGTCCACGATGAACGTGTCGGTCATCGTCCCGCCGGCGTCGATCGCAAGCACGCGCGGGACTCGGGCACCGCTCGGGGACATCGACGTTCTCCTCTCATTCCTCGCCGCGCGCTGCTCGCGCGCGGCCACCGGATCGAGTACAGCCTGCTCGCGCGAGGCTACGTGCACCCTGGCCAAGCGGCCAGCGTCCTTTGCCGCACGCCGGTGCGGAGAACTACGCAGGCGCACTGGCCCTCGTGCGCTGATCGCTGCGAGCCAACATCGCCGCGCGCCGCGGCGTATCGTTTGCGCCGGGAGCGCACCAGAGACCTCAGAGCGCGGCGCAGCCGCCGACCTGGAGGTATGCAATGGCCGTCAGCGAGGCCGGTGGCGGACGTTCGAGGAACCTGATTCTCGCGGCGATGATCTTCGCCGTCGCGATGACCTTCATCGACCAGACGATCGTCTCGATCGCCGCTCCGGAAATCCAGAGAGAGCTGGGCCTGACGAGCACCGGCGTGCAGTGGGCGATCAACGCCTACCTGCTGTCCCTGGCGGCGCTGTTCGCGTTCGGCGGCCGCCTGGCCGACACCGTCGGGCACCGCAGGATGGTGACGCTGGGCGTGGTCGTGTTCGCGGGCGCCTCGGCGATGTGCGGGCTCACCCCGAAGGGGCGCCTGGCCGAGGCCTGGATCGTGACCTTCCGCGTCGTTCAGGGCGCCGGCGGGGCGATTATGTTCCCGGCGGCGCTGGCGATCGTCGTGCAGACGTTCGCCCTGCGCGAGCGGGGCAGGGCGCTGGCGATCTTCTTCGGGATCGCCGGCGGCCTGACGGCCCTCGGCCCGATCCTCGGCGGCTACTTGACGCAGTGGACCTGGCGGGCGATCTTCTGGGTCAACATCCCCGTCGCGGTCATCGCGCTCGTCCTGATCGCCGTCTCCAGGCCGCTCACCGTGCACCGCCCGGCACGCATGGACTACCGCGGCCTGGCCCTGATCGCCTCGGGCGTGGCACTGAGCGTCTTCGGGTTCCAGCAGTCCTCGATCTGGGGATGGAGCAATCCTGCCACGGGAGCGTGCATCGCCGCGGGGGCCGTGCTGCTCGTCGTCTTCTACCGGGTGGAGCTCCACACCGAGTCGCCGCTGATCCAGGTGAGCATCTTCCGGATCCGGCCGTTCCTGGTGGAGAACCTCGTCCTCGGGGTCACGATGCTCGTGTTCGTGCCGGTGTTCTTCTTCGCCAGCGAGTACGCCCAGATCGCGCTGGGCAAGACACCCTCGGAGGCGGGCCTCTACCTCCTGTACTTCTTCATCGGGTTCGTCGTCGCCGCCCAGATCGGCGGACGGATGCTCGACCGCGCCGGCGCGAAGCGTCCGGTGGTCCTCGGGTGCGCGCTCGGCGCCGTCGGCTTCTGGCTGTGGGCGGGCAAGGTCACGGGCCTGGACTTCAGCTCCCAGCAGGCCTACGTGATCCTCGCGGGCGCGGGTATGGGGCTGATGCTCGGTCCCGCCAGCACCGACGCGGTCAACCGCGCCTCCAGGCTCACCTACGGCGAGGCGACCGGTATCACCCAGACGGTGCGCAACTACGCCGCCAGCCTGGGCCTGGCGATCCTCGGCTCGATCCTCGTCTCCCAGATGCGCTCGCGGCTGACCACCTCGCTGATCGCGCTGGGGGCCTCGAGCGCCCGCGCGCACGGCGAGGCCTCCAGCATCGCCCAGTCCCGGGGGGGACACGGGAGTACAGCGCTGATCCCCCACTTCGTGCGGCTCGACTTCGCCTACGCCACGCGCTCGGTGCTCTACGTGATGGCCGCGATCATGGCGCTGGCCACGATCGTTGCGTTCACCGGCCTGAGGCGGGGCGCCCAGGAGGAGACCGACGAAGCAGTCGCCGCGCTCGACGGCGAGGTGCTCGCCTAGCGTTGATCACCCTGATCTCCGCGCCGCAGATGCGACGCAGCCCGCGCTCGGCGGGGTGGCGCGAGCGCCAGAGCCGGCGGTGCGCGGGCAGCAGCACGAGCTCGAAGTCCTGCTCGGCCACCCACGCCGGCAGCGAGGGATCGCGGCCCTGGACGAGCAGCACGAAGCGCGCCCGCTCAGCGCAGGCGCCCAGCATGCGCCGGGCCTCGCCGAGCGCGGCAGCCGTGTCTTCGCGCACGCAGCGGTTGTAGGCGTAGGTGTAGACCGCGCAGCATCCCGACGCGGTGTCCTGAGGCGCGCTGGCCGCCACGGTCACCTCGGCGGCGTCCGTCTCGATCAGCCTGCCCGCCTCCGCGAGCGTGGCGGCGCCGCTGCGGCCGGGCTCGCACAGCGCCAGGACGCGCTGTCCCCGGCGCCATCGCAGGGCGCGGTCCCGCTGGCTCGGGCCAGCATCGCGGCTGAGCACGGACGCCACCCCGCGATGATTCCACGCCGGCTGGCCCCGCGCCACCCTAGATGGTGGAATCAGCCATCTAGGAGGCGCTGATCGGGATGTGACCGGGCATCGCGGCGACGCGCTCCAGCCACGCGCGCACGGCCGGGTATTCGGCCAGGCTCAGGCGCGCCTCCTTGGCGAGGTGGGTGTAGGCGAACAGCGCGATGTCCGCGATCGAGTAGCGCTCGCCGACGAGGAACCGGCGCGTGGACAGGTGGCGCTCGAGCGCGTCGAGAGCCGCGTAGGCGCCGTTGCGCTTGGCCTCCAGCTCGGCCTCGGGGGGCGTGATCCCGGCCACGTGCAGCCAGAAGCGCAGCACGGCGATGTGGGGCTCGTGGCTGTACTGCTCGAAGAACATCCACTGCAGTACCTGCGCGCGCTCGAAGCGGTCCTGCGGCAGCAGCTCGCTGCCTTCGGCGAAGTACCACAGGATCGCGTCGGACTCGCCCATCGAGCGACCGTCGTCGAGCACCAGCGTGGGCACGCGCAGCGCCGGGTTGAGCTCGCCCAGCAGCTCCAGCCGGTCGGAGCGGTCGATCACGTCGACCTCGCGCCGCTCGTAGTCGAGGCCGAGCATCGCGAACAGCAGGCGCACCTTGTAACAGTTGCCGGACACGCGCGAGTCGTAGAGGAGCATCGCCGGCAGCGTAGCCGCGGCGCGGCGGGCGCGCTGCTATCGTCGGTAGCTCAGGTCGGGCTCAGATGCCCGGCAACGCAGTGCCCGCGCTCGTAGCCTTTGCTCAGCAATCTCCGCGTTCGCAGCACTACCGACGCAGGAGGAAACACACATGGCTACAGGAACCGTCAAGTGGTTCAGCGACGACAAGGGCTTCGGGTTCATCACGCCCGACGACCAGTCGAAGGACCTGTTCGTCCACCACAGCGCGATCGTCGGCGACGGCTATCGCTCGCTGGCCGATGGAGCGAAGGTCACCTACGAGGCCGAGGACAGCGACAAAGGCCCCAAGGCCGCAAACGTCCAGGTCGTCTAGCGCCCTCGGGCCCGCGCGCCATCTGGCTCACGGGCCCGAGACGCTCCCTGAAGGACATCGAATGTCGCGCCCACCGGCCGACGATTGCATCGCGATCGAGCACGAGACGGCCGACCGTCTGGCCAACGTGTTCGTCACGGTCGTTCCGCTCGCGCTGCTTGGCTTCGCGATCTTCCTCGCCTGGGGCAGCACGCTGCACTGGCAGGATCTCGTCGTCCTGGCCGTGAGCTACGCGCTCACGGGGGTTGGGATCACGGTCGGCTACCACCGCCTGTTCACCCACCGCAGCTTCAAGACCAAGCGGCCGCTGCGGGCGCTGTTCGCGGTGCTCGGATCGGCCGCCGTGGAGGGCCCGGTGATCGAATGGGTCTCCACGCACCGCAAGCACCACCGCTTCAGCGACCTGCCGGGCGATCCTCACAGCCCGCACGCGGAGCGTGGCGCGGGCTGGCGGGGCGCGCTGCGCGGGCTCTTCCACGCGCACGTCGGGTGGATGTTCCGCGGCGTCGATCGCGCCAGCCCGGAGCGCTACGCCAAGGACCTGCTGCTGGACCCCGCGCTGCGCGCGATCGACCGCACGTTCCCGCTGTGGGTGCTCGTCGGGCTCGCGTTTCCCTTCGGGCTCGGGCTGGCGCTGACCGGCACTGTCGTCGGCGGGCTGACCGGGCTGCTCTGGGGCGGTGCGGTGCGCATCCTCTTCCTGCACCACGCGACGTTCTCGATCAACTCGCTGTGCCACTTCTTCGGTCGCCGGCGCTTTCGCACGGGCGACCACTCGCGCAACCTCGGCTGGCTGGCGCTGCCGACCTTCGGCGAGGCCTGGCACAACAACCACCACGCCTTTCCCACCTCCGCCCACCACGGGCTGACGCGCTGGCAGCTCGATCCCGGCGGTTGGCTGATCGACAGCCTCGAGCGCCTCGGTCTCGCCTGGGACGTCGTGCGGATCACCCCCGGCGCCCAGCGCGCGAAGCTCTCGGCCTGATCGCCGCGCAGCGGCCGGCGCGGGCGCCAGGCGCCCCCCGGTGCTCTCGCTGCGAGGGGTCCGGTATCGTCGCCCGCAGGAGGTTTCACCAGCGAGAGGGGAGCTGCAGAGCATGTACGACTACGTGATCGTGGGCGCGGGTTCGGCGGGTTGCGTGCTGGCCAACCGGCTCAGCGAGGACCCGGACGTGAAGGTGCTGCTGCTCGAGGCCGGGCCACCGGACGCCAACGAAAACATCCACGTCCCGCTCGGCTACCTGAAGCTCGGGGCGACCGAGGTGGACTGGGACTACCACTCCGCGCCGGAGGCCGAGTGCGCGGGCCGGCGCATCGTGCTCCCGCGCGGGAAGGTGCTGGGCGGCTCCTCCTCGATCAACGCGATGGTCTACATCCGCGGCAACCGCCTCGACTACGACGCCTGGGGCGTGCCCGGCTGGTCGTGGGCGGATCTGCTCCCCTACTTCATCAAGGCTGAGGACAACGAGCGCGGCGCCTCCGAGCTGCACGGCGCCGGCGGGCCGCTACCGGTCAGCGAGGAGCGCTCGCACAACCGCATCTCGCATGCTTGGGTGCAGGCGGGCGTGGAGGCGGGCCTGGCGCGAAACGGCGACTTCAACGGCCCCGAGCAGGACGGCGTGGGCATGTACCAGGTCACCCAGCGGGGCGGGATGCGGGCGAGCACCGCGGTCGCCTATCTGCGCCCGGCAATGGAGCGCCCCAACCTCACCGTGATGGCGCACATGCAGGTCCAGCGCATCCTGTTCGAGGGCGCGCGCGCGGTCGGCGTGCAGGCCGCCCAGCTCGGCGAGGCGCGCGAGCTTAGGGCCGAGCGCGAGGTGATCCTCAGCGCCGGCGCCTACAACTCGCCGCAGCTGTTGATGCTCTCCGGCGTGGGCGAGCCCGAACACCTGACGATGCGCGAAATCGAGGTCCTGCTCGAGCAGCCCGCGGTCGGCGAGAACCTCTCCGACCACCCCGCCACGCAGCTCGTGTGGACCACGCCCGAGCCGGAGAGCCTGCTGCTCGCGCTCGAGCCGCCGGCGCTCGCGGAGTACGAAGCGACGCAGACCGGCCCGTTCGCGTCCAACTTCGCCGAGGCCGGCGGCTTCGCGCGCGTGGCGGCGGACGCCCCGGCGCCGGACATCCAGTTCCACGTGGTGCCGCTGCAGATCATCGACGAGGGCGCGCGCGACCCCGAGGCGCACGGCGTGTGGGTCTCGCCGTGCCTGCTGACCGAGCACAGCCGCGGCTCGCTGCGCCTGGCCTCCAACGACCCGTCGGCCAAGCCGATCATCCACAACGCCTTCTACACCGACGGCGACGACATGCAGCGGATGATCGCCGGGCTGCGCCTGGCGCTCGAGATCTGCGGCCAGCCCGCGATCGAGCCCTACTGCGCCGAGCCGTACAACCTCCCGGCCGGGGACTCCGACGAGGCGCTCCGCGCCCACGTCGCGCGCACCACGTTCGCGATCTACCACCCTGTGGGCACGTGCCGCATGGGCTCCGACGCTGCGGCGGTCGTCGACGAGCAGCTGCGCGTCAACGGCCTGCAGGGCGTGCGCGTGGTCGACGCCTCGGTGATGCCGACGGTCCCCCGCGGCAACACCAACGCGCCCACGATCGCCCTGGCCGAGCGGGCCGCCGACCTGATCCGCCACGGCAGGGCGCTGCAGCAGCCGTCGCACGCCCTGGCGGCGCCCGCCTGAGCGCGGCTCAGAGGCCCGCGAGGAACGCCAGCAGTGCCGCGTTGACGGCCTCGGGCTCCTGCTGCTGCACCCAGTGCCCCGCGCCCGGGACGACGATCTGCGCGCGCAGGTCGGTCACCCAGCCGCGCATCGCCTCGGCGGGCATGAAGCTGCGCACCATGTCGAGCTCGCCCGTGAGGAACATCGCGGGCGCCTCCACGCGCCGGTCGGCCACGCTGGCGGTCAGCTCCCAGTTGCGGTCGATGTTGCGGTACCAGTTCAGCCCGCCCGTGAAGCCGGTCCGCTGGAAGGCCTCGACGTATACCGCGAGCTCCGCCTCGGAGAGCCAGGCGGGCAGTTTCGGCGGCTGCGGGTCCTCCTCCGCCCACTGCGCCGTCCACTGGCGCGAGGTCGTCAGCGTGCGGCGCACGTCGCGGGCGAGCGCCTCGTCGGCGACCCCCGGCTGCTGGAACCAGACGATGTAGAAGTCCTCGCCGAGGTGGCGGCGCATGATCGGGATCGGCGCGGCGGGCGCGCGCGGCACGAACGGGACGCTCAGCCCGGCCACCGCCCGCACCCGCTCAGGTGCCAGCACCGCGAGCTCCCACACCACGCTCGCGCCCCAGTCGTGGCCGACGAACACCGCCTGCTCCTCGCCGAGCGCGTCGAGCAGCCCGCACAGATCGCCGCACAGCGAGACGACGTCGTAGGCCTCGACCGCCGCCGGGGCGAAGCTCCCACCGTAGCCGCGCATGTCGGGCGCGAGCACGCGGTAGCCGGCGGCCGCGAGCGCCGGTAGCTGCGCGCGCCAGGAAAAGGCCAGCTCGGGGAAGCCGTGGCAGAGCACAACGAGCGGTCCCGCGCCCTCCTGCACCGCGTGCAAGACGATCCCGTTCGTTGCGATGTCCCGCTCCGGCACGGACGGCACGATACGCCCCGGTGCGTCTCTCAGGCCTGCCCGATCGCGGCGTCGCGTGCGCGTGCCAGGCGCAGCGTCTGCGCGGAGGGGGGCGCGGCCATCAGCGCGGCCACGAGGTCCACCAGGTGGCTGACGAACAGGCGGTCGTCGGTGTGCGGGGCGGTGTCCGCGCGCCGTCCCAGCTCGACCACCGCGAAGCGCAGCACCACGAAGCGCCGGTGCAGGCGCAGCGCCTCCTGCGAGAGCACCGTCACGGCCAGCTCGCGCCAGCGGAACATGCTGTCGGCGGGGTTCTCGAACGCCGCCGGATCGAGCATCGGCTGCGGGCTGTTCATCAGCTCGGCGAGGATCCGCAGATAGCACGGCCCGCCGTCGGGGTCGGCCAGCTCGGACGCGAGCGGCGCCACGAGCGCGTGCGCGAGCGCCCACACCTCGGGCTCGCCCTCGGCCTCGTAGGCGTCGAGCATCGCGTGGCGGCGCGTGTCCACGTCGAGATGGTGCTTGTCCAGCACCGCCCGCACGAGCCCCGCGCGATCGCCGAAGTGGTACTGCAGCGCGGTCGTGTTGCGCGCCCCGGAGGCGCGCACGATCTCGCGCAGGCTGACAGCCTGGATGCCGTTGGCGGCGAACAGCTCCTCGGCCGCCGCGATCAGTCGCTCCCTGGTGTCCGCGACCCGGCTCATCGCTGTGACCGATCGTAGCAACTGCCTTGACAGCTAATACAGGCGCTTTATACTGCGCGCACGACAGGACGCACGAGAACGGAGGTCGCGATGGCGTGGGATTTCTCTACCGAGCCTGAGTTCCAGGCGAAGCTCGACTGGATGCGGACGTTCGTCCGCGAGGAGATCTGGCCGCTGGAGACGGTCGCCGGCGAGCTCGACCAGGCCGCGCTGGACCGCGTGTACCGGCCGCTGCAGGAGCAGGTCAAGGAGCGCGGCCTGTGGGCTGCCCACCTCGACCCGGAGCTCGGCGGGCAGGGCTACGGCCAGCTCAAGCTCGGCCTGATGCACGAGGTGCTCGGCACGTCAGCGTTCGCGCCGAACGCGTTCGGCTGCCAGGCGCCCGACTCCGGCAACTCGGAGATCCTCGCCCTGGCCGGCACGCCCGAACAGAAGGACCGCTTCCTGCACCCGCTGCTCGCCGGCGACCTGAAGTCGGCCTTCTCGATGACCGAGCCCCACACCGCGGGCAGCGACCCGACGCAGCTTCAGACGCGCGCGGTGCGCGACGGCGAGGACTACGTGATCAGCGGGCGCAAGTGGTTCTCCTCCAACGGCTCGATCGCCGACTTCCTGATCGTGATGGCCGTCACCGACCCCGAGGCCCGCCCCCACCAGCGCGCGACGATGTTCATCGTCCCGGCGGACACGCCCGGCGTGCAGATCCTGCGCGACGTGCCCACGATGGAGCACCCGCAGGAGGAGTTCGGCAAGCTCGGGGGCCACGCCGAGATCGTCTACGACGAGGTGCGCGTCCCCGCGGCCAACCGGCTGGGGTCTGATGGGGAGGGCTTCCTCATCTCCCAGCAGCGGCTCTACCCGGGGCGCATCCACCACTGCATGCGCTGGCTGGGCGTGGCCCAACGCGCGTTCGACATGCTCTGCGAGCGCGCCACCTACCGCTTCGCCCACGGCAAGGTCCTCGGCGAGCACCAGACGGTGTCGAACTGGATCGCCGACTCGGCCGCCCAGATGCAGGCCGCGCGGCTGATGACGCTGCACGCGGCGTGGGTGATGGACACCCAGGGCGTCTCGGCGGCGCGGCAGCCGATCTCCATGATCAAGTTCTACGGGGCCGGGGTGCTGCACGACGTGATCGACCGCGCGGTCCAGGCGCACGGCTCGCTGGGCTACTCGACGGACCTGCCGCTAGAGGCGATGTACCGCTTCTCGCGCGCGTGGCGCCTGTACGACGGCCCGGATGAGGTCCACCGCCAGTCGGTAGCCCGTCAGATCCTGCGCGGCTACTCGCCGCCGCCCGAGGAGCTGCCCAGCGAACACGTCCCCACGCGCCGGGCGGCCGCGCGCGAGAAGTTCGCCGAGATCCTCGAGACGGTCACCGCCAACGACTGACCGCGCCGACGCCGGCGGCAGCGCGCTGGCGGCGACCGGCGCGGCGACCGGCGCGGCTGCGCGCTCGGCGGAACGCCGCCGAGACCGCGCACGCCGCCAGCAGCAGCAGGGCACCCACGGCCACGACGCCGAGACCCGGCGCGAAGATCAGCGCGAGCGCCGCGGCCAGCAGGCCGAGGGCGATGTCCGCCCAGGCCGCGCGACGCTCGCTGCGCGCATGGCGGCGGGGCCAGGCGGCGATCGCGCCGATCTCGCTCGTGGGCTCGCCGGCTCGGGCGTTCATGCGGGTAACCTTGCCGCGTTCGCCTAAGCGCTCGCTAACCGCAGGATGAGAGATCTCATCGCTTTCGCCGGCGCTTCGCGGCGGTCGCTCAGGCGCCGCGCCGCTCTCGCCGCGTCCAGGCCCGCTCGCGGGGCCGGTCATACTGTGCGGCGTGCTGGCCGAGGTGCCGCAGTTCACCCGCGAAGCCGAACACCTGCTCCGCGCCCCCGGCCTGTTCGACTGGTCGACCGTCACGCTCCTGTCGCTGGTGGTCTACGTCTACGCGGTCGAGGTCGAGCGGCGCAACTGGGACGCGATCCTCGCGGGCGTGGCCTTCTGGCTGATGGACTGGGCCAACGAGATCATCAACGCGCTCGTCCTCCACTTCAACGGGAACGCCGCGCTGTGGACCGTGACCGGCCACACCAGCTTCCTCATCCTCATCGGCCTGACCGTGGAGATCTCGTTGTTCTTCGCGATCAACGGGGTGATCTTCGTCAAGCTGCTGCCGGCCGACCGCAGCCTGCGCATCCTCGGCATCCCCAACCGCTGGGCGATCGCGATCGGCCTGTCGCTGGTGTCGGTGGGCGTCGAGCTGCTGCTCCACGCCGACGGCGTGTTCCACTGGTACTACTGGTGGTGGAACGTGGCGAGCTTCCCGGTGATCGTCGTGTTCGGCTACCTGACCTTCTACGTGGTCGCGTTCACCGTGTACGACATGACCGATCGCACCAAGCAGCTGCGCGTGGTCGGCTCGCTGGCCGCGCTCAACCTGCTCGCCGGCCTGCTGTTCGGGCCCGTGCTCGGGTGGATCTGACGCTCGCTCCCGCGCCGCGGCCACGCCCGGCGCCGCCGCTGGCGGATGGGCGATACTCGGGCCCTGCCCATACGAACCCGAAGGAGCGCGCAATTGGGACTCACCGACCGACTGAAGGACGCAGCCAAGAAGGCCGAAGACGCGGCCGCCGAGCGCAAGGGCCAGATCCGCGAGGCCGTGCACAAGGCCCAGGGAGCGGCCGATCAGCACACCGGCGGCAAATACACCGAGAAGATCAACCAGGCCGCCGCCAAGGCCGACAGCGTGGTCGACCGTCTGAAGGACCCCGAGGCGTCCGCGGGCGCCAACGCGCCCGAGGGCGATGCGCCTGAGCCTGCGACGCGCCCGGAGGATGAATAGGCGCGCCGCAGGCCCGGCAAACGGGCCGCCCCGAACAATCCAGCGCCCGGGGTTCCCGGGGAGGGAGTGCGCGTAGAGGGGGTTGTGGGCGGCCCGGGTGGTGCAGGGCTCGCGAGCCAGTCCGCGGAGCGCTGCATGGCATCTGTTACCCGCCGCCTGCCGTGCTCAAACGCCGATCCGCAGGCTCGCGCGAAGGTGCGGGCCGCTCCGAGGGCGCCAAAGACCCTATTGCCGATCGTGGTTTGGGGATATCATCGGAGCTGCTCTCGTGGAGCGTGCGACGGGAGCGTGGAGCCGTCAGCAGATGCTCAGCCGAACGTTCAGCTTCCCCGCAACGATCAACGAGAAGGCCGCGCGCACCGTGGCCGGCGTGGTCCTGCTGCTCGCGCTGCTCACGCTGGCGACGTCCTGGTACTGGCTGGCGGCGGTGCTTGCCTACGGCTTCTGGGCGCGTGTGCTCACCGGACCCACGCTGAGCCCCCTGGGCCGGTTCGCGAGCCGCGTCGTGGCGCCGCGCCTGGGGCCCGAGAAGCCGGTGCCCGGGCCACCCAAGCGCTTCGCTCAGGCGATCGGGGCGACGCTTACGACCGTCGCCGCCGTCGCGGCGCTCGCCTTCGGCGACGACGGCCTGGCCGCGGCGCTGCTGCTCGCGCTGATCCTCGCCGCGGGACTTGAGTCGATCTTCGCCTACTGCCTCGGCTGCCAGGTCTTCGGCCTGCTGATGCGCGTGGGCGTGGTGCCCGAGCGCGTGTGCCTGGAGTGCGCGGACATCAGCCGCCGGGCGGGCGCGCGCCTCTAGTGTTCTGACTCAGGACACTAGCCCGCGGTGGGCTGCCGTGCGTCGCGCACGAGGCGCCGCATGCCCCTCAGCCAGCGCTCGGGGTCCGAGCCCTTCAGTGCGAGGAAGCCGGCGACGTCTCGTGGGGCAGGATCAGCAGCCGCTCCTCGCGGATGCCCTGCACGACCGCGTCGGCGACGTCCTCCGGTTCGATCAGCCCGCCCGCGGTCAGCGCGGCCGCGCCGGCCGGCTCCTCCATGGCGAGGTCGAGCATCGGCGTGCGCACGCCCTGGGGGCAGATGCAGGAGACGCGCACGCCCGCGTCGCCGTACTCGATCGCCAGCCACTCGGCCAACGACACGGCCGCGTGCTTGGTGACGCTGTAGACGAGCGATGAGACCTGCGTGAGCAGCCCAGCGGCTGAGGCGGTGTTGATCAGGTAGCCCTCGCCGCGCTCCACCATCTCCGGGAGCAGTGCCCGCGACGCCCACACGTGCGCCATCACGTTGACCCGCCAGGCCTCGTCCCAGGTCTCGTCGGGGGCCTCGGGACCGCCCAGCGCGCCCGGCACGCCGGCGTTGGAGAGGAACACGTCGATCGGGCCGTGGGCGGCGGTGGCCGCGGCGATCAGCGCGCGCACGCTGCGCTCGCTGCCGGCGTCGAGCTCGACCGCGAGCCCGCCGACCTCCTCGGCGATCGCCTGCGCGCCCGCCAGCTCGCGATCGGCCACCACCAGCGCGCGCGCGCCGTCCGCGGCGAAGCGGCGCACGAGCGCGCGCCCGATGCCGCCCGCACCGCCTGTGACCACCACGTGGCGGTTGGAGAGCTCCATGCGGGTACTCTATGTCAGGCATGTCCGGGGACGTCAGCGCCGCGGCTCTGCCGGCGGCGCCTCTTTGGGGGGAGTTGCGCTACAGCGCTGAGCTCGCCTGCCTGCTGGCCGATCGCACGCTGCGCTCGCCGCGCCGCAGCGCGCACGCCCAGCCGGTGCTCCTGATTCCCGGGTTCATGGCCGGCGACTCCTCGCTGGTGGTGATGCGGGGTTGGCTGCGCCGGCGCGGGCACCCGGTCTCGATGAGCGGCATTCGCGCCAACGTGGACTGCGCCGAGCGCATCGTCGCGCGCCTGCAGGGGCAGCTTCGCGATCTCGTGCAGGAGCACGACGCTCCCGCGGTGCTGATCGGGCAGAGCCGCGGCGGCGCGCTGGCGCGGGCGCTGGCGGTGCGCGAGCCCGAGCACGTGTCGGGCCTGGTGATGCTCGGCTCGCCGGTGCGCGACGCGCTGGCCGTCGCACCGACGGTGATGCGCACCGTGCGGTGGATGGCGCGGCTGGGCGACCTGCGCGTGCCGGGCGTGTTCTCCAGCAGCTGCCGTGACGGCGACTGCTGCGAAGCCTTCCGGGAGGAGCTCGCGGCGCCCCTGGAGGAGACGATCGCCAGCGTCGCGATCCACTCGCGCAGCGACGCGATCGTCGACTGGCGGGCATGCCTGGACCCGCACGGCGAGCAGGTCGAGGTGGACTCCAGCCACTGCGGGATGTCGGTGCACCCGGCGGTCTACCGGGTGCTCGAGCGCGTGCTGGACGAGACGGGAGCGCGCGCATGGAATGGATGAGCGCGATCGACTCCTCCTTCCTGCACGTGGAGAACGACACCACGCCGATGCACATCGGCGGGGTGAGCATCTTCGCCGGGCCCCCGCCCGACTTCGAGCAGCTGCGCGCGATGGTCGCGGGCAAGCTCGACCTCGTGCCGCGGTACAGGCAGAAGGTCCGCTTCGTGCCGCTCGGGGCGGGCGCGCCGGTGTGGATCGACGACCCCCACTTCAGCCTCGGCTACCACCTGCGCCACACCGGCCTGCCCGCGCCGGGCAGCGAGACGCAGATGCGCGAGATGGCCGCGCGCGTGTTCTCCCAGCACCTCGACCGCAACAAGCCGCTGTGGGAGCTGTGGATGGTCGAGGGGCTCGACCAGGGGCGCTGGGCGCTGCTCTCCAAGGTCCACCACTGCATGGTCGACGGCGTGGCCGCAACCGATCTGATGTCGGTGATGTTCTCCGACACCACCGCCGTGTCCTCGGCGCGTCCGTGGGCCGCCGCGCCGGAGCCCTCCGGCGCGCAGGTGCTCGGCGAGACGATGCTGCGCTGGGCGAGCCCGTCGGGTCAGCTTGAGGCCCTGCGCGGCGCCCTACGCGCGCCCGGTGAGACGCTGCACTCGCTGCTGGAAGCCGCGCGCGGTGCTCTCGCCGCGGGACCGAGCATGCGGCCCGTGGCCTCCTCCTCGCTGATCGGCGCGATCGGCCCNCACCGGCGCTGGAGCTGGGCCACGGTGCCGCTCGCCGACGTCAAGTCCGCGCGCGCGAGCCTCGGCGGCACGGTCAACGACATCGTGCTCACGCTCATCACCAACGGGTTCCGGGAGCTCCTGTCCGCGCGCGGCGAGGACCTGCCGGAGGACCTCGTGATCCGCACGATGGTCCCCGTGTCGGTACGGCGGCGCGGCGAGCGCGGCGTCTACAACAACCGCGTCTCGGCGGTGTTCGCGGGGCTTCCGGTGGGGCTGACCGATCCGCTGGCGAGGCTGGAGAGCATCCGCGCGGAGATGGACGGCGTCAAGCAGTCCAAGCAGGCCGTCGCGGGCGACGTGCTGACCTCGATGTCGGGGTTCGCGCCGCCGCTGCTGCTCGCGCTCGGCAGCCGCCTCGTCACGGCCTCGCCGCGCCTGAACATGCACACCGCCACGACCAACGTGCCCGGGCCCCAGCAGGCCGTGGAGACGCTCGGGCGGCGCATGCTGCAGTCCTACCCGTTCGTCCCCGTCGTCGGCTCGATCCGCATCGTGGTGGCGATCTTCTCCTACGACGGCGGCCTCTACTTCGGTGTCACCGGCGACTACGACGGCGCGCCCGACATCGACGTGCTGACGGAGGGGATCGAGCGGGGGATGAAGGAGCTGACCGCGCGCGCCTACCCGGCGGCGCCGGTCTCGCGCAGGAAGTCGCGGATCGCCCCCGCGAAGGCGGCGGGCTGATCGCGCATGATCAGCGTGTAGCTGTCGGGGATCTCCACCAGGCGCGCATCCACGAGCATGTCGGCCAGGCGGCGGCCGTGCTCGGGACGCTGCACGCGATCCTCCGGCGTCCACACCACGAGCGTCGGGCGCTCGAACGCGCGCAGGCGCTCGCACACCTCTTCCATCTGGCTGCGGCGCGCGCTCGCCGCGTACTTGCGCAAGTCGCGGCGGACGCCGGCCTTGGTCTGCAGCGGCTCCAGCCAGCGGTCGAGCAGCTCGTCGGGCAGCGGGCGCTTGCTCATCCAGCCGAAGGCGACCGGCAACCGCCGCAGCGGCCGCAGCCGCAGCGCCTGCATCGAGACGTAGATGCCGCCCGGCACCATCGCGGTCAGGCGCATGTTCTTGCCTGGCAGGCCCGGCGGGTAGTTCTCGAACGCCTCGCACGATGAGATCACCAGGCGCGCGACGCGAGGCGGGTTCTCGCCGGCCAGCGCGAGCGCCGCGGCGTGGTCGTTCTGCACGAGCGTCACCTCGCTGAGGTCCAGGCGCTCGAGGATCTCCGCCACCATGCGCGCGAAGCCCGCCAGCGAGAGGTCGGCGTCCGGGCGCATCGGACGCCGGTGCGCGCCGAGCGGCAGCGTGGGAACGATGCAGCGGTGATCGCGGCGTAGATCGGCGACCACCGGATCCCATACCGACCCGTCCATCGCGAGGCCTCCGAGCAGCACCAGCACCGGGCCCCCGCCGGCGGTGTCCTCGTAGTCGATCACTCCTGCGCTCAGCTCCAGCTCGGGCATAGTCCGTCCCTCCACTTGATAGATCGCTCTAGTTAGAGGCTACCTATAATGAGCGCATGGCGCAGACCAGGGAGCGGATCGTGGACGCCGGCTCGGAGCTGTTCCGCCGTCAGGGGTTCACGGGCACGGGCGTCAAGCAGATCGTCACCGAGGCGCAAGCGCCGTTCGGGTCGCTCTACCACTTCTTCCCCGGAGGCAAGGAGCAGCTCGGCGAGGAGGTGATCCGCACCTCCGGAGCGCTCTACGGCCAGCTGATCGACGCCTTCTTCGTTCCCGGTCGCGACCCGGTGCGCGCGACGCGGGACTTCTTCGCGGCGGCCGCTGAGACCCTGCGCGAGACCGACTACGCCGACGCGTGCCCGATCGCCACGGTCGCGCTCGAGGTCTCCAGCAGCAGCGAGCCGATGCGCCAGGCATGCGCCGAGGTCTTCGACAGCTGGATCGATGCCGCCGCGGCGCGCTTCGTGGAAGCGGGGATCGGCCGCCGCCGGGCTCGCTCGCTGGCGGTCTCGATGCTCGCCTCGCTGGAGGGTGCGTTCGTGCTCGCACGCGCCCTGCGCAGCCCCGAGCCGCTGCAGATCGCCGGCGCGACGGCCACCGCGGCGATGCGCGAGGCGCTCGCGGCACGCTCGCCCGGGCGCCCCGCTCGGGCCATCTAAGGACCGCCGCGGCCGCGCGTGGTGCGAGCCGCCGCGGCCCGAGACGACGCCCCGGCTAGCATCCCGGGTGACCGCCGCCGAGAGGGGAGAGACCATGCCCGACGTCAACGAGTTCAACCGCGCGATCATCGAGGAGTTCCGCAGCCACGGCGGGAAGGTCGGCGGTCCGTTCGAGGGCCTGCCGGTGCTGCTGCTGAGCACGATCGGCGCGCGCAGCGGCGAGCGGCGCACGACCCCGGTCGCCTACCTCGAGGACGGCGATCGGCTGGTCATCTTCGCCTCCAAGGCCGGAGCGCCCGAGAACCCCGCCTGGTACCACAACATCGTGGCCAACCCCGAGGTCACGGTGGAGGTCGGCAGCGAGACGCGCGCGGTTCGCGCGAGCGTGCTCTCGGGCGAAGAGCGCGATCGCCTGTTCGAGCGCCAGGCCGAGCGCCAGCCGCAGTTCGCGGAGTACGCGCAGCGGACCACGCGCGTGATCCCCGTCGTCGCACTGCAGCGCGACGCCTAGCCGCTTGCGCGCATGGCCAACGCCGACCGCATGCTGGAGGTCGCCGCCGCTCGCGCGCAGGAGCTCGCGGCTCCCGGGCTCAGCCCGCGCCCGCGGCGCAAGGTGGCGGTGCTCGCCTGCATGGACACGCGTCTGGATCTGTTCCCGATGCTCGGGCTCGCGCGCGGCGACGCGCACATCATCCGCAACGCGGGCGGCCTGGCCACCGATGACGCGATCCGCTCGCTGAGCGCCTCCCAGCGGCTGCTGGGGACCGAGGAGGTCGTGGTCGTGATGCACGAGGGCTGCGGCCTGCACGGCGCCTCCGAGGACGACTTCGCGCGCCGGCTCGCCGCCGACGGCGTGCTGCCCACGTGGCGGCTGGGCGCCTTCGAGGACGTGGACAGCGCGCTGCGCCACAGCATCGCGCGCCTGCGCGAAAGCCGCGAGCTGCCCGCGCGCGAGCACATCCGCGGGTTCGTGTTCGATCCCGAGACCGGCGCGCTGCGCGAGGTCTAGGCGAGCGCCGCCGAGAGAGGCCCGCGAGCTTGGACTTCACCGAACCGGCGCAGGCGCGCGAGATCCGCGAGGCGGTGCGGGCGCTGTGCGAGCGCTTCCCGGGGGAGTACTGGCGGGCGCTCGAGCCCGACCGCTACCCGAGCGAGTTCGTCGCCGCGCTCACCGAGAAGGGCTGGCTCGCCGCGCTGATCCCGGAGCGCTACGGCGGTGCGGGGCTGGGGCTGGGTACGGCCAGCGTGATCCTCGAGGAGATCTCCGCGGCGGGTGCCAACGCGGCGGCCTGCCACGCGCAGATGTACACGATGGGCACGCTGCTGCGGCACGGCTCGGAGGAGCAGAAGCGCAGGTTCCTGCCGGCGATCGCCGCGGGCGAGCTGCGCCTGCAGGCGTTCGCGGTGACCGAGCCGGGCGCGGGGTCGGACACGACCTCCACGAGCACGCGCGCCGAGCGCCGCGGCAAGGGCTACGTGGTCAACGGGCAGAAGATCTGGACCTCGCGCGCCGAGCACTCCGACCTGATGGTGCTGCTCGCGCGCACGACGCCGCTGGCGCATCTGCAGCGGCGCACGGAGGGCCTGTCGGTGTTCCTGGCGGACATGCGCGATCGCGGCAGCCAGCTCACGATCCGCCCGATCAGGACGATGATGAACCACTCCACCACCGAGGTCTTCTTCGACGACCTCGAGCTGCCCGCCGACAGCCTGATCGGCGAGGAGGGGCAGGGCTTCCGCTACATGCTCGACGGGTGGAACGCGGAGCGCATCCTGATCGCCGCGGAGTGCATCGGCGACTGCCGCTTCTTCCTGACGCGCGCGGTCGCGCACGCCAGCGAGCGGGTCGTGTTCGGCCGCCCACTGGGCGCCAACCAGGGCATCCAGTTCCCGCTCGCGCGCGCCCACATGGCGTGCGCGGCCGCTGACCTGATGCGCTGGAAGGCGGCGTGGCTCTACGACGCCGGCGAGCCGGCCGGCGCGGAGGCGAACATGGCCAAGTACCTCGCCTCGGAGGCCTCCTGGGAGGCGGCCAACGCGGCCGTCGACGCCCACGGCGGCCTCGGCTTCGCGCAGGAGTACGACATCGAGCGCAAGTTCCGCGAGACGCGGCTCTACCGGATCGCGCCGGTGAGCAACAACCTCGTGCAGGCGTATGTGGGCCAGCACGTGCTCGGACTGCCGCGCTCCTATTGAGCGCCGCGCGCCGGCCGCAGGGCCAACCCGTCGGATAGGCTCCGCCGCGCGATGCGCGCCGTCACCTTCCAGGCCCCCGGGGTCGTCAGCGTGGAGGACCGACCCGAGCCGGAGCTGATCGATCCGGAGGATGCGGTCGTGCGCATCGAGGCGACCGGGGTGTGCGGCTCGGACCTGCACATCTACCACGGGCGGGTGAAGATCGAACCGGGCTTCACGATCGGCCACGAGTACGTGGGCACGGTGGTGGCGGCCGGCGACGCGGTCACGCGGGTGGCGGTCGGCGACCGCGTGCTCGGCTGCTTCCACACCGCCTGCGGCAGCTGCTGGTTCTGCCGTCACGGCAACTACCACCGTTGCCTGGACTCGCGCACGTTCGGCCACGGCGCGACGCTCGGCTCGCTGCAGGGGACGCAGGCGGAGATGGCGCTAGTGCCGCGCGCGAACCTCGTGCTGCGGCGCGTGCCCGAGGGGATGAGCGCCGACACCGCGCTGTTCGCGGGCGACGTGATGGGCACCGGCTTCCACGCGGTCGACTCGAGCGGCCTGCGCCCGGGCGACGTGGCGGCGGTGCTCGGGCTCGGCCCGGTCGGCCTGTGTGCCGTGCAGGTCGCCCGCGCCGCGGGCGCCGCCCATGTGTTCGCCGTGGACACCGTCGCCGAGCGGCTCGCGG
>JGI12269J14319_10002007_pt1 | contig 19956 bp, 23 predicted proteins | sample PeaSoiSIISIP2007_FD_14319 | JGI IMG/M metagenome (IMG submission 14319)
AAACATACGGAGGAGGGAGAACGAATGCAAGGGGGAAGGACGAAGAAATTGGAGGAGAAATCCGCACGGCGCCCTTCGAAGTCACATGTCGTAGAGGCCGCCGTCGAAGGAGGGCTCGCCCATGGGCCCTCCAGGTCCTCCCAAGGCGTTCTCGCCGTAGGCGTCCGAGACGATCTGTTCGACCTTTTCGGGATCTTCCCCGGACTCCAGGCGTCGGATCGCTTCCTGCATGGCCGGATCTCGGGAACCCTCCCCGGTGATCGAGGCCAATTCACGCATCATCCGCCCCATGGATCTCCCGTCGTTTTCGTCCATCGACTCCATGCGCGTCATGAGATCCATCATCCTCGCCTCCACGAGGGGATTCTCCGGATCCGGTCCGGATGCCCGCGGCCCTTCTTCCCGGTCCGTGGCGGGATCGGGCGTCGCATCGCCCTTGGAGGAGGATCGTCCCATCGCGAAACGACTCATCTGCCTGGACATCGGNGCNTGTTCCGGGTGCTTGGGACAGGGCGGCACCTTCTCCGGCTCGATCCGCTTGGAAAAGAACTGGTAGACCGAGTTGCAGTCCCCGCAGACGAATTCGTAGATGGGCATCTGGATGTACTCTCCGTTCAGAGATCGAGATCGAGGACGGAAACGTGTTCGAACGCCTCCCGAACCTTGATCGAAGCCGCTTGGTGTTCGGGGTGGGTGCCGTAGGCGGCAAGGGATTGGGCATCCAGGAAGTCCATCGAGAACCCATGGGAAAAGCCTCCCCGCCGCTCGACGGGAGCGAGGTTCGCGCTCCAGTGGAAATCGAGGAGTCCGTGCACCCGCCCGACCAGGGCGGCCAGCGACAGACGCGCGGCCTCGATCGAATCGGCGGTGGCGTCGGCCCTGGGCCGGAGAAGCAGGACATGTCGAACCATGGAGGGACAAAATACTGTTGGAATGGTCGGGAAGCGCGTAGTCTCCAGAAAGGCTCGGTTTCCGGGCTCTTGTCCCGTCTGGGGATGTCCGGTCCGAGATATCTTTGGGGGATGCGTGGATCTCAGCCCTACGGCCCGCTGGTCCTGCCCCTCGCCCGTTGGACGGGAACCAGCGGCGAAGTGCACATCGTCGCGAAGGCTTCCGATTGCCCGGCCCTTCTGGAAACGGACGTGGTGGGCGATGTCTTCGTCGAGGGCCGCGCCGACATCAACCCCGCCCAGATCGTGGTGAAGCTGCTGGTCCGGTGCCAGACGCGCGAGATCTGCGGCCGGAGTCTGGAGGAGTTCGACCACCCATTGGAATTTCCGGTCCAGATCCTCCTGCACAGGTCCTCGTCCGTGCAGGGCGTGGTCTGGGAGGAAGATGGCGACGAAGCGTTCGAGGCCACCATCTCCGAGGACCTCCACGAACTGGAGATCGAGGAAATCGTCCGACAGTCCGTGGTCCTGGAGCGGCCCATCTCCCCGGTCAAGCCGGGGACTCCGCTTCCCGAGGGAGTGGTGGAGGAAGGAGCGGAGGATACCGTGGATCCGAGATGGGAGGCCCTGCGCAAGATCCGGGGGGAGCTCAACTGAATCCTTTCGGGGATGGAAGTCCGAGCGTCGGGCTCGAAGGATGACGGGAACCGCGGACATCCTGGTTCCCCTGGTCGCGATCGCCTTCACGGGATTCCACGTCGCGTTCGGCAGGTGGCTCCTCGCGGGTCTGCGCAACGGGAGCGCGGGCCCTTCCTCCGACCTGCCCGCCGCCACCATCCTCGTGCCCTCCCGGGACGAGGAGGAGAATCTCCGCCGATTGCTGCCCGCGCTGCTCGCCCAGGACTACCCGGAAGGCAGGCTGCAGATCCTCGTCGTCGACGACCGTTCGACGGATGCGACGGCGGAAATCGTTGGATCTTCGGGAGGAGGGCGGGTGGAACTCGTCTCGGTCGAGGACCTTCCCCCCGGGATCGGTCCCAAGAAGAACGCCATCCTCAGGGGCTTGGATCGCGCCACGGGAGAGATCATCCTGCAGCTGGACGCCGACAACATGCCGGGGCCCGGATGGGCGCGGGCGATGGTCGGCTCCTTCGGTCCCAGGACAGGAGCTGTCTGCGGTCTGGTGTTCCATGCGGAGAGATCTCCCGGGGTGAAGCCGTGGTTCCACGGGACTTGGGCGGTGGAAGCCCTCGGATGGGCGGCCGTGCAGGAGGCTGCGATCGGAAACGGAGTGCCCATCTCCGCGAACGGCGGAAACCTCGCCTATCGCCGCAAGGCGTTCGAGTCCGTGGGAGGCTTCGGCAGGCATGGCCACGTGGTGTCCGGCGACGACGATTTCCTGGTCCAGGCCCTGGCCGATTCCGGTCGATGGGAAGTCGTGTCCGCCCGCGCGCCACAGACCGATGTCGCCACCAGGGGACCTTCCGACTGGTCCGTGGTCTGGGAACAGCGCAAGCGCTGGGGCTCGATCTGCGTGCGATACGACGCCAAGAGGGTGGCGCTCCTGGCCACCGTCTACGCGAGCTACGCCTGGATCGCCGCGCTCCTTCCGCTTTCCCTCTTCCACCCGCGCCTGCTGGCCTGGGCGATCCTGCCCCTGCTCGCGATCCTCTGGGAGGCGTGGATCCTCGTCGCATCCGTGGCCAGGAGATGCGGTCGCCGGAGTTTCCTCGTCTGGTTCCCGCTGGCGGCGATCCTCCAGATTCCGTTGGTCCTGGTCGCCACCGCCGCGGGAACCTTCGGCCGCTTCCGCTGGAAAGACGGCTGGACAAGAGCGGCGCGCGCGAGACCGGGCTGATGCGTTTCCGGGTTCGAGCGTCCACGGAGCGGGTGGCGAGGTGATCGTCGTCCTGCGTTTCGCGCTGGTCGGCTTCGCCGTCTGGGTGGCGGTGTTCAACCGGTGGTGCATGACGGATCCGGACGATCGCAGGAAGTTTCGGCGGGGAGGCTGGCTGTTCCTGTTCCTCGTGGGAGGGTCCGTGGCGACCGCCTCCATCTGGCCCGAAGCGCTGGACGGCGGTTCCTGGGTGGCCTTTTCCATCCTCGTCCTGCTGGAGGGATGGCGTCTGGCCCACCAGGCCATCGGGTTCACGACGGCGAGGTCCAACCTGGTGCCCGTCTCCGGATGCCAGGGAGGGCTGTTCGCCACCAAGGCCATGCAGGTGCGCACGTGGCAGTTTCCGGATTCCCCGTCCGAACTGGACGGTTTGACCGTCGCTTTCCTGTCGGATCTCCACTGCAACGGGTTGCCTTCCTGCGCATGGTACGACAAGATCTGGGAAGTGGTGCGCGCCATAGGCCCCGACCTCCTGCTCCTGGGGGGCGATTTCCTGGATCGTCGCGAAGACCTGCCCCTGCTCGAGAGGTGCCTGCGCGGTCTCGGTCCCCTGGCGCCTCCCCTGGGGGCCTTCGCGGTCCTGGGCAACCACGACGAGGCGGCTCCATCGGAGGTGCGGCGACTGCTCAGGGAGTCGGGCACGGTCCTCCTCGAGGACCACTGGGTCTCCTTGCGCCGTCCGGACGGTCGATCCTTCCTCCTCCACGGCACTTCGGCCCCCTTCGCGGGGTCCCCCGATCCGCTCCGCGGGGTGCCGCCGGGAGGGGCCCACATCAGCCTCGTCCACACCCCGGATGTGGCACCGGCCCTCGCGGGTCGAGGCAGCCGCTACATCCTGTCCGGCCACCTGCACGGCGGCCAGATCGCGCTTCCGCTCTTCGGAGCCGTGATCGTCCCCAGCCGCCATTCGCGTCGATGGTCCTACGGGGGATACCGGATCGGGGATTCCCACCTCGTGGTGACTTCCGGGGTGGGTTCCGTCGGCTTGCCGATCAGGGTGCTGGTCCGACCGGAAATCGTCGTGGTTCGCTTCCACTCCTGACCCCCCGCGGCACGCCGGGAATGGTACCATGCCCCGCGATGTCCCTTTCCGTCTGGCTCAAGAGAATTTCCGACAAGGAGATGCCGGCCTTTCGCCGCACGGCGATGGACGTGATGGACGCCGCCGGAGACGCCGAACTGGGGTCCGACGCCCTGGGGAGGGTCATCCTGAAGGATCCTGCCCTCACCGCCCGCGTCCTGCGCATCGCCAACACCGTCGGCCACAATCCCACCGGACAACGGATCCTGACCGTCTCCAAGGCGATCCTCCTCCTGGGTGCCGACGCCATCCGCAACATCTGCCTGGGCGTGGCCCTCATGGAATCCCTCCTGCAGGCGCGACGACACGATCGGGTGATGGCGGATCTGGGAAGGTCCATCCACGCGGCCCAGGTCGCGAGGGCCCTGGCCCTCGCCAAGCGCGAGCCCAAGGCCGAGGAGGTCTTCATCGCCGGCCTTCTCTACAAGGTGGGTCACATGGTCTTCTGGTGCGTGTCGGAGGACGAGGGGGTCGCGTTGGATGGCCTCGTTCGGCCCGGTTCCGAGGACTCCTCCGCGGAAAAGGCGGTCCTGGGGTTCAGCCTGTCCCAACTGTCCCAGGCGCTGGTCGAGGAATGGAGATTGTCGAGTCTTCTCCCGGAGATCTACCGCGGAAGCAAGGAGTCGATCGCGGCGGAATGCGTCTTGGCGGCGTGGCGCTGGTGCCGAGCCTTGGAATCCGGCTGGGAAGGTCCCATGGTCCGCCAGGAGTTGGACAGGTTGGCGGCTTGGTTGGGCTGGGATCCCGTTTCGGCGATGGCGCTCCTGGGCAGATTGTCTGGCGAAGCCAGGGAAACCGCCCAGTTGTTCGGGTCCCAAGCGTGTGCCGATACCATACCCGTGCCTCCTTCGGCGGATGACGGCGAGCTGTTCGCCCAAATCGTCGCAAGTGGTCGGGAAGATCGCCCCGTGGTCGACGCGACGGGGCCGGACGAGAATCCCGATCGGCAGTTGGAATGTCTTCGTGCGCTGTCCGCGTTGGCCTTGGAAGGCGGTCTGCCCGAGATTTTTTCCGCGCTGGTCGAAGGCCTGCACGACGGTGTCGGGTTGGATCGGGTGGTTTTCTGCGGCATGGAGGCGGGAGACCGGGTCGTGGGACAAGTGGGTGCGGGAGATCCGGAATTCGCCAACCGGTTCCAATTCACCCTGAGGAGGCAGATGGCGGATTCGCTCTCCCGGGCTCTCGAGCATGGCGGGTTCGTGGAGAACGTGCTCTCCGATCCTTCGCGAAGGCCGGCGATCCTTCCGGAATCGCTGGGGAATCTCCGGGGAACACCCTTCCTGTTCGGCGTGCTCCAACTCGGTGGCCGGACCCTGGGAGCCGTCTACGCGGATCGTGGAACCAGCGGTCGGGATCTCACGGATTCGGTCGTCGAGGGGTTTCGGCATCTGGTGCAACAAGCCAATCTCCTGATGGCCCGCTCGGCGACCATCCGCAGCGGCGTCGCTTCGACCCCACCGACCTGAATCGACTCCCCGGTGGTCCACCTTTTCGACGCAAGGGTTGTCGGACAAGACGCGCTTTTGTACCATTCCCCGTTCTCAAACGCATCAGGAGCAACTTCCATGAGCCACAAGTGCGACGTCACCGGCAAGAACCGGTTGGTCGGAAACATCGTCTCGCACGCCAACAACCACACCAAGATGTTCCAGCGCGCCAATGTGCAGAAGAAGAGAATCTTCGTGCCCGAGCTGGACAAATGGGTGGTTGCGCGAGTTTCCGCGAACGGACTTCGGACCATCGCGAAGAACGGCGCCTTCGCCGCGTTGGGCCTCAAGAAGTAGGTCGGGATCCGGCTTCCGCCCTCCCGTCGGGAAGAGAGGGCTTCCCCGGCAAGCGATCGCAACTCCTTCCGCCGACTGGGCGCGGAGTGTTACATTTCCACCCTCTTTTCCTTTTGAAAGGACCACCACCATGGCCGTACCGAAGCGGAAGCATTCGGCCCAGAGGCGCGACAAGCGCCGCACGCACTACACCGTCGCGGCCAAATCCATGGCGAAGTGCGACCATTGCGGACAGCCCAAGCAGCCGCATCGCGTGTGCTCCAAGTGCGGCTTCTACGCCGGCCGCGAGATTCACGAGCCCATCTCCGACTGAGCAAGGGGTCTCCCGTGATCCGCATCGCCTTGGATGCCATGGGTGGAGATCTCGGTCCGCGTGCGGCGGTCCAGGGCGCCATCCTGGCGTTGCGCAACGCCCCGGGGCCCATGGCCGTGGTGCTTGCGGGCGACGGCCCCGTCCTCCAGGGGCTGATCTCCGAACTGGGTGGAGAGCATCTACCCCTGTCCGTGGTGCACGCCTCGCAGGTGGTGGAAATGGGGGAGGCTCCCACCGTGGCCTTGAAGACCAAGCCGGACTCCTCCCTCGTGGTCGCCGTCGGCTTGCAGAAGAAGGGGTTGGTCGAAGCCTCGGTGAGCCCGGGAAACACCGGCGCCATGATGGCTGCCAGCCTGATGGTCCTGGGTCGCGCCGGCAAGATCAGCCGACCCACCGTGGCCGTTGTGCTTCCTTCCGGCGAGTCGGGGATCGTCATGGTGGACTCCGGCGCGAACGTGGACGAAAAGCCGTTCCAACTGCTCCAGTTCGCCGTCTGCGGAGCGAGCTACGCCAAGCACGTCATCGGGGTGGCGTCCCCCAAGGTGGCCCTCCTGAACATGGGAGAGGAAGAGCACAAGGGCACCGAGACGGTCGCCGAGACCCACCAGTTGCTGAAGGCCAGTCCCCTGAACTTCGTGGGCAACGTGGAAGGCCACGACATTCCCCGGGGCGGCTTCGATGTCTTGGTGACGCCCGGATTCACGGGCAACGTCGTGCTGAAGATGTATGAGGGAATGGGAGAGTTCATGGCCCGAAATTTCCGGAAAGGCCTGCAGGGCGAGCCCTACGACTCCATCTTCGAGAAGATGAACTACGAGAACCGGGCCGGAGGATTGCTCCTGGGCCTGGACGGGACATCCGTCATCATGCATGGCCGCTCTTCCGCCAAGGCCTTCGTTTCCGGTCTGCACATTGCCTACCGGATGGCCTCCGCGGGAGTGCACCGCAAGATCGCCGAGGAGATCGAACACCTGGAGCTTCCGGCGTGACGCCGAGGGCGGGAGTCGCGGGAATCGGTGTCGCGCAGTTCGGGGATCTCGTCGAAAACCAGGGGTTGGTGGACCGCGGAGTGGACACCTCGGACGAGTGGATCCGGTCCCGTTCGGGGATCGAGCGCAGGCGGTTTCTGTCCGCAGACGATCCCCGCAGGACCTCGGACTTCGGTGCTGAGGCGTTGAGGATCGCCTTGGCGGATGCCGGCTGGGATCCCGCGAGCCTGGACGCCATCGTCTGTTCGACCTCCACTCCGGACTTCGATTCCTATCCCGCCACCGCTTGCCTCGTCCAGGCCAAGGTGGGAGCGGACAACGCGTTCGGGCTGGACGTGACCGCCGCGTGCACCGGTTTCGTGTCGGCCATGAACGTGGCCTCGCTGTTCGTTTCGGGCGGTCAATGCCGTCGCGTCGCCGTGGTCTGCGCCGAACTCAACTCCCGGATCCTGGACTTTTCCGACCGCAACACCTGCGTCCTCTTCGGCGACGGGGCCGCGGCCCTCCTGCTGGAGCGTCGCGAAGACGGCTCCGGCGTGCTGGGATCCGACATGAAGAGCGACGGCAGGCTCGCGAAGATCCTCACCGCACCTCCCATCCGCATGGAGGGGAAGGCCGTTTACCGCTGCGCTGTCACGGAGATGCCCGCGATTTCGCGCCGACTGCTGGAGCGCACCGGGATGAAGGCTTCCGATGTTTCGCTGGTGGTGCCGCACCAGGCCAACATCCGCATCATCCAATCCACGGCCGAACACCTGGGAATCCCTCCCGAGAAGGTGCTCGTGAATGTCCAGGACCACGGCAACACATCCTCGGCCTCCATTCCCATCGCCTTGCGCCAGGCCCTGGACGAAGATCGCCTGCACAAGGGCGACGTCGTGCTGACCATGGCCGTGGGCGCGGGGATGATCTGGGGCGCGAACCTCATCAAGTGGTGACATGAAGACGATCTTCCTATTCCCCGGTCAGGGGTCACAATACGTCGGCATGGGCAAAGTCCTGGCCGATTCGCATCCGAAGGCGCGTAGACTCCTGGAGGAGGCCGACGATGTCCTCGGATTCGCCCTTTCCAGGATCCTGTTCGAAGGTCCCGAAGAAGACCTGAAGGCCACGCAGAACACCCAACCGGCTCTGTTCGTCACTTCGCAATTGGCGGCCCTGGTGCTGGCCGAAGCGGGGGTGACGGCCGATTTCGTCGCCGGGCATTCCTTGGGAGAGTATTCCGCGCTGGCTGCCATGGGCGCCTTGTCCTTCGCCGACGGCCTGCGCCTGGTGAGGCTGCGAGGCGAACTCATGGCCGAAGCGGGAGTGCGACGCCCGGGTGCCATGGCAGCCGTGCTGGGCCTGGAACCCGGGCCCTTGGAAGAGGCCTTGAAGGCTGTCCACGGGGTCGTGGTTCCCGCCAACTTCAACAGTCCGGGACAGATCGTGATCTCCGGCGAAGTGGAGGCGGTGGAAAAGGGCATGGAAGCCGCCCTGTCCGCGGGAGCGAAGAAGGTGGTGCGGCTGCCCGTGTCCGGCGCCTTCCATTCTCCGCTCATGGAATACGCGTTGGAAGGGCTGAGGGAAGGTCTTGCCAAGGCCGTGTTCGGCGCCGCTTCCGCTCCTGTGATCGCCAATGTGGACGCTCTTCCCCATGTGCTGGCGATGGATTTTCCCGGCCTGCTGGAGCGGCAGTTGGTGAGTCCCGTGCGTTGGACGGATTCCATGCGCAAGGCCATCGACCTCGGAGCCGTCCGCGGTGTGGAGGTGGGTTCCGGAAAGGTCCTCATGGGGCTGATGCGCGGAATCGACCGCAACGTCCCGGTCACGCCCGTCGAAACCGTCGAAGCCGCCCGGACATTGGTCGCCTGAGGTGGAAGCCGTGCACAAACGCGTCGCCATCGTCACCGGCGCCCATCGTGGGATCGGCGCCGCCATCGCCCGGAAGCTGGGCCAGGACGGATTCGCCTTGGCTCTGGCGGCGCGGTCCGCCGACGCCCTGCGGACTTTCGCGGGGGAACTCGCCGGCGAGGGGATCGAGGCCCAAGCCTTCCCGACGGATGTCTCGGACGCCTCCCAGGTGGAGGGTCTCCTCAAGGGCGTCCAGGAGCGATTCGGGCGCCTGGACGCCTTGGTCAACAACGCGGGCATCACCCGAGACGGACTCCTTCTCCGCATGAAGGAAGAGGACTGGGACGCCGTTCTGGACATCAATCTCAAGTCCGTGTTCCTCCTCTCCAAGGGAGCTCTGCGCCAGCTCCTGAAGTCTCCCGGAGGACGCATCGTGAACATCTCCTCGGTGGTCGGGGTGACCGGAAATCCCGGCCAGACCAACTACGCCGCTTCCAAGGCAGGAATCATAGGGTTCACCAAGGCGCTGGCGCGCGAATACGCCGGCAAGGGCCTGACGGCGAATGCCGTCGCGCCTGGTTTCATCGAATCCGACATGACCAGCCATCTCAACGAGTCCCAAAAGGCCGCCGCTCTCCAGGCCGTTCCAGCGGGCCGCCTGGGCACCGGAGAGGAAGTGGCCGCCGCCGTTTCGTTCCTCGTCTCCCCATCCGCCTCCTACATCACCGGACAGGTCCTGTGTGTGGATGGCGGAATGGCGATGTAAGTTTCCACCCCAAACACAAAAGGAGGCTCGACGTGGCCACCGAACTGGAAGAAAAGATCAACAAGGTCATCAGCGACAAGCTCGGCGTCACCGCCGACAAGATCGTGCCCGAGGCGAAGTTCGTCGAGGATCTGGGAGCCGACAGTCTCGACCAGGTCGAGCTCGTCATGGCCCTGGAGGACGAATTCAACCTCGAGATCCCGGACGAGGACGCGGAGAAGCTCAAGAGCGTGGGCGAAGTGCTCTCCTACGTGAAGAGCAAGCAGGCCTGATCCGGAACCGTTCCATGGGGCCCGCTCCGGTATGCGTCCGGGCGGGCCGATTTATTTCGAAGGCCGAGGTCTAGACAATGTCGCAACGCGTCGTCATCACCGGCATGGGCGTCGTCAGCCCGGTCGGTTCCACAGTCGATAGCTTTTGGAATTCCCTGATCCACGGCCAGTCCGGGGTCGGAGCCATCACTTATTTCGATACCACGGATTTCGCCGTCAAGTTCGCCGGTCAGGTGAAGGACTTCCATGTCGACCAATATGTGGAGGCCAAGGAAGCCCGGCGCATGGACAAGTTCATCCAATACGCCATGGGTGCCGCCGTCCAGGCGGTGACCCAGTCCGGGCTCGAAGACACTCCCGCTTTGGACAAGTCCAGGGTGGGCGTCGTGGTGGGCTGCGGCATCGGCGGACTCGGCACCATCGAGGCGAACCATGGCGTCCTCGCCAGCAGGGGACCCTCCCGAGTCAGCCCGTTCTTCGTGCCCATGTCCATCATCGACATGGCGTCCGGCCTGGTGTCCATCCGCTACGGCTACATGGGGCCCAACTACGGGGTCGTGTCCGCTTGTTCTTCCGCCGGTCACGCCTTCATCGATGCCGTGAATCTCATCCGGCTCGGAAAGGTGGACGCGATGGTCTGCGGAGGGGCCGAAGCGGCCGTGACGCCGGTTTCCATCGCCGGTTTCAATTCCGCCCAGACCCTGTCCAACCGAAACGACGATCCGACCCGCGCCAGCCGCCCCTTCGACCGCACCCGGGACGGGTTCGTGATGGGCGAGGGTGCGGGGATCCTGGTGCTGGAAAGCGAAGAGCACGCCAAGCGGCGGGGCGCCGAGATCCTCGCCGAGATCGCGGGATACGGAATGACCGGCGACGCCCACCACATCACCGCTCCCCACCCCGAAGGAACGGGTTCCATACTCGCCTTCCGCGAGGCCTTGCGCGACGGGGGGATCTCGCCGGACATGGTGGACTACGTGAACGCCCACGGGACCTCCACGCAGCTCAACGACAAGACGGAGACCAAGGTGATCAAGGCCGTCCTGGGAGACCACGCGCGCAAGGTCTCCATCAGTTCCACCAAGTCCATGACCGGCCACCTTCTGGGCGGCTCGGCCGCCATCGAGTCGATCGCTTCCATCCTGGCCATCCGCCATGGCATCGTTCCGCCCACGATCAACTACGAAGAACCGGATCCGGAATGCGATCTGGACGTGACGCCCAACGTGGCCGTGGAACGGAAGGTGAGATACGCGCTGAAGAACTCCCTGGGCTTCGGCGGGCACAACGCCGCCATCCTGTTCAAGCGCTGGGAGGGCTAGATCCTGAGCGCTCCGAAACACCGCTCCGAATGAGATCCCTTCGCCGGCTGTGGCGCAGGTTCGCGGGAATCGGGCACCCCCTTCGGCCGCTGGAACGGTCTTTGGGACATGTCTTCGCCAACATCGGATTCCTGGAGCACGCCCTGGCGCACCGATCCTGGATCAACGGGAACAGCCTCCCTCTGGTCGAATCCAACGAGCGTCTGGAATTCCTCGGAGACGCGGTGCTGGACCTGGTGGTGACCGACCATCTCTACCGCAGCCGACCCGACGAGGACGAGGGGAAGCTTTCCAAGATCAAGAGCCTGGTGGTGTCCGCGCGCGTCCTGGCCGAGGTTTCCCGCGAAGTCGGGGTGGGCACCCACATGAGCCTGTCCCGCAGCGAGGAGAAGAGCGGTGGTCGGGAACGGGAAAGCATCCTGGCCGACGCCTTCGAGGCCGTGATCGGGGCCATCTACCTGGACGCGGGCTACTGGCCCGCCCACCACTTCCTCCACAGGACGGTGGTGTTCGGGTTCGACCGGTTCCTGGGCGACGAGGACCTCGCCAACTACAAGAGCGCCTTGCTGGAATACAGCCAAGGCAAGGGCTGGGGTGCTCCGCAGTACGAGGTGGAGCGCACCTTGGGTCCCGAGCACCACAAGAACTACCAGGTCGCGGTGCGCATCCGGGGCGACATCTGGGGTCGCGGCAAAGGCGCCTCGAAGAAGGATGCCGAACAGGCGGCGGCCAGGGTCGCCTTGGATACCCGGGGCATCCCGACGCCCTGAGAGGGGATCGTCCCTGAGATCTGCGACGACAGCATGGAGTGCTCGGACTGAAGTCCATCGCCAGGTCAACGCCCTCACGGGCGAAACGGCACGAATACCTCCGAGCGACGTGTTTCGTCGCGAGGTTGGCGGAGCGAAGGGCTTCAGCCCGAGCGCGACCGGGTGTGGGGAGTGTATCGAACCGTCAGTCCGAGCGGAAGGAACCGTGCGGGCTGTCAAACCGGAGGACGAGGTTCGAATCCTTTGCGGCTTCCGCCAACCCTTCCGGCAGGAACTTCGACAGGTACTCGGGATCCTCCAGGAGATGGCCCGCTCCCTGCTCCTGGCGCGCGATCAAATGCTTGAGCGCGGCGAGATCGCTGGACCATCCCAGCCCGTCGAAGAACTGGACGCCCGGGAATCCCGTCTTGTAGAGGGATCCGGTGGAGTAGCAGGTTCCCAGGTGCAGGAAAGAGAGCCCGGCCTCCGCGAGAAATCGAACGGTTTCCGTCATCAGGAACATGCCGAGATTCGCCACCGGGTGGTCCAGCCGGTAGAAGGCGTTGGAGTAGAAACCCACGCCGTCTTCGAGATAGAGGGAGACCATTCCGCAATCCGCCCCGGCGGCGTCCCGGAACGAAAGGACGTGGGTGGTGGCGGGAGGCCGGAAGATCCGTTCGATGCGACCGCGTTCCGGAGGCGTGGACCACCTGGCGGTGGCGCAATCCAAGCACAGGCGGAGCCGATCCTCGGTGGGCTCGAAGGTCCCGACGGGCAGCAGCGCGGCGACGATCCCCTGGCCCTTGCGCAGGATCCGCCGATTCTCCGAGGTGGGCCGGAATCCGTCCAAGGGAACGCGGATCTGGCGACACAGGTAGAACCGGGCGAGGTCGGAGCCGGAGGGGAGGAATCCGCGCGAAAGCGCAGTGGCGGCCGATTCTCCCGGTTCCAGGAATCCCCAGACGGCGTAGGGGAAGACGTAGCCCGCGTAGTCGGGGCGGGCTTCGGAGAGGAGGATCTTCACGGGTTCGTCTCGAAGTGCTGCCAGTCCTGGACGCGTCTCCAGTGCGCCCCCCAATGCCAGCCGCGATGGCGAAGGAAGCGCACGGCCAGGCTTGTATCGGAAAGGGTGCCTGGAATCGCGAGGTCGTGGCGAGCACCGGGCGGAACCGTGAAACCCCGGTGGAAGGCGGGATTCTCCATCGGATTGATGTCGATCGCGAGGCCGCGGGAATGGTTCGACGGCGTTCCGCCCCCCCACATCCCCCGCCAGGCGAAGCAATAGGTGTTGTCGTGCGCCATCGAGGACGAGTCCGATCCTCCGAAGTCCGCGACCGGTGCCACGCTTCGCAGGGGAAATCCGGACTTCTCCAGGGTATCGAACAGATCGGACAGATCCCGGCAGCGCGACCTCGCGCAGACGATCCGGCCTCGGTGGTGCCGACCGTCGAATCCCACGTAACCGACCTCGCGCACCTCCAGGGTCCGGGCCACCTCCGCCGGAACTCCGGGGCCGATGGCGGAGTCCGGGGAAAGTCGTCCATCCACCACGGTCGATGCGTCCGCGAAGGCGAGAGCGGACAGGAGCAATGGAAGGAATCCAAGCATTCGTGGAAATGGAAGGTAGAACGGAGCGATCGGAGCCTATCCGTGCGGAACCGAGTTCCGATGCCTTGGTCAGCTACCATTGCCCACCATGCATTCCTTCGACATCCTGGACCAGATCCTGCGCGACGGCCTTCGGGAGGCGAGTCTTTCGACCGACATCTCGGCGCGTCGCACCCTCGGGGCCAGCGGGATGCACCTGAAGGGGCTTCTGTTCGCCTGCATCGCGGCGGAGGGGATCGCCTTGAAGCTTTCGCCCCCCGACCAGCTCGCACTCCTCGCCGTGCCGGGCGCGAGCCGCTACATTCCGGGCGGCGACCCCACGCGCGCGAACCAGTTCGTGCTGGTGCCGGAATCATTGCTGGATGACAAGATCCGTCTTGCGGGCTGGATCCGGAAATCCTGGAACTTCGTGGAGCGCTCCACGCCGCAGGGACGGCCAGGCTCCCGAAAGACCGCCTCGAGGCTGGGACGGAACCGGGGGCGCTGAGCACGACCGGACCACCCTACCGCAGGATCTTCGCGGTCTGGGCTCCACGCGGGGTGGAGAGGCGGGCAAGGTAGATGCCGGGCGCCAAGGCTCCCGGATCGATTTGAACCACGCCACCGTCCGCGATTCGGGACAGGATCCGATCGCCGAGGAGCGAAAACAGGTCGAGCCGATCGCCGCGATCGCCGAGTGGAACCTGAACCGCGATCAGGTGCGACCCGGGGATCTGCCGGATGACCGGTTCACGGTCGGCGCGTTCCAGGATTCCGGTCGATGTCGGTTGGTAAACGCGGACGTAGTCGACCTCGTATTTCATGGGGAATGTCGCCCCGGACGGGTCTCCACCGTTGGCACCGATCGCCAGGTTCAGGATGATGTATTCGCTCCTGTCCTTGAACGGATCGGTGCCGTCGGAATTCACGGTCTTGGAGGTCGGCGTGGTGTTCATCACGGTGCTGTCCAGCGAAAGCCTGACGGTGTCCTTGTTCCAGTCCATCGTCCAGATGTGGAACTTCTTCACCCAATCCGGGTCCTTGGCGATGAAGCTCGCCAACGTGCGGGTCTGGCTGCTCCAATTCGCCACCCATTCGGTGGCGCTTCCCCAGGCGACATTGGCGTGAAGGGTGGGGGCTCCGCCCATGGGGTAGAATTCCATCAGGTCGACTTCGCCGCCGGTGGGCCACTCCCCGGTGCTTCCCACCGTCCAGATCGCCGGCCAAGTTCCCGGTTGGGCGTCGATCCGGGCGCGCACGACGGCATGGCCGTACTGCCAGGTCTTGTGCCCCGAAGTTGTGATGCTGGCTGAAGTGTACTGGGCGTACTGCCGGTTGAGTTTCCAGTCCGAACTTCCGGCGGAATAGTTGGGATTTGCGACCTGCTGCTTCACGCCCTCGATGACGAGTTCCCCTCCGCCGACGTTGGCGTTGTCGGACTGGTACCACTGCAGTTCCTGGTTGCGGACGAACCCTTGCTCGTAGGACCAGACCGCGGGGTCCGGCTTGCCCGAGATGTCGAACTCCTCGTCCCAGACGAGCTTCATTCCCGGCAGGGTGGGGGGTGCGCTGGTGTCGGGCAGGAGCGGATCGGCCGCGAATCCAAGCAAGGCCGTGGCGAAGAGGGCGGCCATGAAGCGAAGATGGCGAAGGTTCACGACCGGACTCCGTCTGAAGGGATGGCCAGAACTTACCCTGAAGCGACGGAATCCGCAGTGGGGTATTGGAAGGCGTTCCCGGGGAGGAAGGCCTGGAGCTCCTGACCTATCTTTCCCGCTTTCCACCCCCTTCCATCCAACAGGATCCTTCCAATGCCCAGAAAGCCCTCCGTCCCGTCCGCCAAGAAGCCCGCCGCGGCCACCTCGTCCAAGGCCAAGGCGACCGTTCCAGCTGCCGGCGGGTTCAAGACCCTGGACGGGAAGCCCGTGAAGAAGGTCTGTCTCGCCTATTCCGGGGGCTTGGACACGTCCATCATGATCACCTGGCTCAAGGAGACCTACGGGTGCGAGGTCGTCGCCTTCGCCGCCGACGTGGGCCAAGGCAAGGTGGAGACCGCCCCGCTCATGCGCAAGGCCAAGGCCACCGGCGCCGTCAAGTGCATCGTGAAGGATCTCCGCAAGGAATTCCTGGAGGAGTACGTGTGGCCCACCCTCCGGGCGGGAGCCAAGTACGAGTCCGTCTATCTGCTGGGCACGTCCTTCGCCCGTCCCGTCATCGCCAAGCACCAGGTGCTGGCGGCCTGGGCCGAGGGCTGCGACGCCGTCGCCCACGGTGCCACGGGCAAGGGGAACGACCAGGTCCGTTTCGAACTCACCTTCGCGGCCATGGACCCCAAGCTCAAGATCATCGCTCCCTGGAAGGACCCCAACTGGCGCATCACCTCGAGAGAAGAGGCCATCGACTACGCCGAGGCCCACGGGATCGAGCTTTCGGTCACCAAGAAGAAGATCTATTCGGAAGACGCCAACCTGTGGCACGTGTCCCACGAAGGCGGGAAGCTCGAATATCCGGAGCAGGAGCACGGCTTCGAGATGCTGCGATGGACCACGCCTCCGCAGCAGGCCCCGGACAAGGCGGAATACGTCACGGTGGATTTCGAGAAGGGAACCCCGGTCGGAGTCAACGGCAAGCGACTGGATGCGGTGGCCCTCCTGGAGGCCCTGAACAAGTTGGGTGCCAAGCACGGCGTGGGCCTGGTGGACATGGTGGAGAACCGGCTGGTGGGAATGAAGAGCCGCGGCGTCTACGAGACTCCGGGCGGGGCGATCCTGTACGCCGCGCACGAGTGGCTGGAGCAGCTGACCCTGGACCGCGACACCCTGCGCGAGAAACGCCGCGTCGCCGACGTCTACGCCGAGCTCGTGTACGACGGCCGCTGGTTCACCCCTCTGCGCCAGGCGTTGGACGCGTTCGTGACCTCCACGCAGTACGTGGTCTCGGGATCGGCGAGGCTCAAGCTCTACAAGGGAAACATCGTCCTGGCCGGCGTGGAATCCCCCTGGAGCCTTTACGATCCGCACCTCGGCGGCTTCTCCGACGTTCCCACCTACGACCAGAAGGACGCCCAGGGCTTCATCCGCTGCTTCGGCCTGCCTCTCAAGGTCAGGAACATGGCACTCGGAAGGAAAAACCCAGTCAAATTCTGACCTGAGGCGCGATCTCGGGGCGCATTCCCGTTCTCGGGAACCATTCCCCCTTGGTCGCCGTCCCGCCGCGGGAACAACGCGGGACCCCGACAATTGTATTCATGTCCGCATCGGCCCCACCCAACTGTGGGGGCCGGTTGCCATCGGACGCAGGGAGCGATTTCTCCCCTGGAGAGGGATCCTCAGATGAAGCACATGTTCTTCCTGGTCGCCTTGGTGGCGACGAGTTCGTTCGCGTACCAGACACCCTACGAGCAGAAACTCCAGGAGGCGAATTCTCCCGTTCGATTCGGGCTGGACGTGGGAGGGATCTTCACCGTTCCGTCGGTTTGGCCTTCGGACGGGACCGACACCAAGCTGGGCCTGGGACTGCGCGTGGTACCGGCGATCGAGTACTCGGTCGGCGACCATTTCGATCTGCGGGGCTTCGCTGGCTACGAGTTCACCACCTGGGGCTACCGGTTCCTGAATTCCGACGGATCCCTCGACGACTACTCCGTGAACACGCAATTCCTGACCTTCGGGATCGCCGGGCAATACAACTTCACCCGTCGAGGTTCCTTCGCCTCGTTGGGGTTCTCGACCGACCTGCCGCTGCGCAGCGAAGCCACCGACAACTACGTGGACAACAACGGGCCCGGAACGATCTCGGGACCCTTCCACGGCGACCAGTCCCCAGTGTACCTCGATTTCGGACTGGGACGGCAGCTCACCGAGTCCGTCGGACTCGTGCTGGGATATCGTCTCCCCCTGGTCCCCTATTACGACCAGGGCGGATTCACCATCGATCTGGACCAGTTCAACATCGGACTCCGCTTCACCCTGCCCTGATTCGTTGATACCTTGGCACCCATGGAGATCCTTTCGGACACGGGTGTCGTCCTGCCTTGCGCCGGAGCGGGACTGCGCGTCGGCGCCGCCCGACCCAAGCAGTTCCTGGACCTGGGTGGGCGACCTGTCTACCATCGTTCCTTGACCGCCTTCCTCGCCCATCCGCGAATCGCCGCCGTGGTGCTGGTGGTGGCCCCGGAGGAACTCCACCAGGTCCGCACCGACCTGACCAGGTTCTACGGCAGCATGATCTCGTCCGGCAGGCTGGCGCTGGCCGAAGGCGGCGACGAACGCTGGATATCGGTGAAGAATGGCGTCCAGGTCCTTCCCGTTTCGGTCCGGTTGTTCGCGATCCACGACGTGGCGCGTCCTTTCCTGACCGCGCAGGACATCGATTCCGTCCTTTGCGCGGCCCAGCTCGACGGGGCCTCCACGCTGGCCGTTTCCTGTCCCGACACCGTCAAGCGGGCCGTTGCGGAGGCCGATCCGCTGTCCGGTCCCCCTCCCTTGGACGGACGGGTCGGGCCTTTGGTGGAAAGCACCCTGGACCGGCGCCGGATCTGGCTGACCCAGACCCCCCAGGCTTTCCGCCGCGAAATCCTCGAGGACTGCTATTCGCGGGCGGAAGACCTGCACGGGGCAGTCCCGACCGACGAGGCGGGTCTGGCGGAATCCTTCGGCCACCCCGTCCGGCTCGTTCGGGGGGCGGATCGTCTGCGCAAGATCACCACCGCCGAGGATCTGGAATGGGCGCGATGGATGCTGGGCAAGAACCTCGGTGGAGGCCTCCCCGCCTGAGCGTGGCGGGGGAAGTAACATTCGACCATGGTCCCGTTCCGTGTCGGTCAGGGTTTCGATGTCCACCGCCTCGTGGAGGGCCGAAGATGCGTCATCGGAGGCGTGGAGATTCCGCATGAAAAGGGCCTCCTGGGCCACTCCGACGCCGATGTCCTCCTGCACGCGATCGCCGACGCCCTGTTGGGGGCCGTCGGTGCCGGCGACATCGGAACCCACTTCCCCGACACCGACGACCGCTGGAGGGGCGCTGATTCCTCGAGACTCCTGGAGCGGGTGGGAGAGATCGTCCGCGAAGCCGGTTACGAGATCGGGAACGTGCAGGGCACCGTGATCTGCGAACGCCCGAAGATCGGACCCCACGTGGATTCCATTCGAGCGAACGTCGCCCGTGCCCTGCGCGTGGAATCCGGTCAAGTGGGCATCCAGGCGACGACCACGGAGAGGCTGGGATTTCCAGGGCGAGGAGAGGGGATCGCCGCGATGGCTGTCGCGCTGGTCGCGTGGAGGTGAGCGGTTCCGAACCCGCCGCGGGCTGGAACTACCATCCGACGGAATTGATGGTGCGGCCGAGGGGTCTCGAGTCCGTCCTGGCCCGAAGATTGGCCACGAATCTCTCCCAATTCCACCAAGTGGCGCTGGTCCGCCACGGCCCCTCCTACCTCGCCCGCCCCTTGGAGCAATCCGGGATCGGCACCGCACGCGTGGACGGGGTTTGGGCCGTGATCGGAGCCAACGGCCAGGATTGCCTTTTCTCCCATGACGGGCATTTCGATCTCCTCCAGCAGCGAACGCTGCTCGTCGACGTGGATCTGGCCGTGGTGGAGGGTCGTCTCGCCGCGAAGGCGCCGACGATCCTGGAGCTGGAACCCGATGGCGGGGGGATCGGGGACCTTTCCGAGGAGACCATCGGAAGCCTTCTGGCCTGCGTGGGTCCCCGAAGGCCGGGACAGATTCCTCCAGGGGGTGTCCCCTGGTTCCGCCCCGAAGACGAAGACGGTCTGGTCGACCTGTGCATGGAACATCTGGAACGGACCGTCCGCAGGCGTCCGCTCTGGGGGCTCGTCCTGGGATCCGGACGTCCGGACCTTCCTGAAATGGCGGCCAAGGCGAGGATCCTCGCCGAGCACTGCGACAGGTGTTTCATCGAAGCCCCTTCGGATCCGTCGTGGTCGGCCATGGGTTGGGAAATCGCGGGAAATGCCTCCCCTTCCCTCGGGCGGCTGGGGACGATCCTCGCCTGCCAGGAAACGGGTGGGGATGCCGCCCTCCTCGTCGTCGACGAGTCCACCGGCGCCGTGGAGGCGGAGTTGGTGGAACGACTCGTGGCGCTCCGAGACCCGTTTCGCACCGCTACGGTCTACCGGGGATCGAACACGCATCTTCCCGTCGCGTTCCCCGGAATCTGGGAACCGAAGTCCCGGATCCGGATCCTCCAAGCCTCGGCGGCGGGGCTCGCCTGTCCCGAGCGGATCCTGGTCCATTCCAGGATCCAGCTCATCGATCGCGGCGACTCCAATTCGGGCTGAGGCGCCCTTGCCGTGGGGCGGCCAGGGATTACCTTTCACCGTTCCTCTTGGCTGATAGCTCAGTTGGTAGAGCAGGCGGCTGTTAACCGCCCGGTCGTAGGTTCGAGTCCTACTCAGCCAGTCGTTTCCGGTCCAGGGAGCATCCGATGAGTCTTGAGAAGATCGACGAACT
>JGI12269J14319_10002008_pt1 | contig 19953 bp, 17 predicted proteins | sample PeaSoiSIISIP2007_FD_14319 | JGI IMG/M metagenome (IMG submission 14319)
CGTTCGTGCCCGCACCGCGCGTCACCGCGGGTGCGGTGAGGTCGGGGGCACGGAACACGTACACCGTATCGAAAGATGCGTTTCCGGAGGTGTCGGTGGCCTTCAGGACGAAGGTGTTGAGCCCCATCGACAGGTTGCCCACGTCCGTCCAGACTCCCCCGGATCCGGTCAAGGCCTTCCCGTTGTCCGTCACCGTCGCCACACCCACGTTGTCCGTGACGGCCCAGGAGAGCGGAATGGTCGAGATGTCCCACGCCACCGTGTCCCGCTGGGCGTTCGGAGCGGATCTCGCGACGACGGGAGGCGTGTGGTCCGCGGTCGAAGGGGCGACCCGGATGGTCAGGCTTTTCGTGGTGGAGTTCCCCGCCGAGTCGGTGGCCACGAAGGTCACGACCACCGGGCTGGAAGCCAGCGATACCGTGTCCGTCCAGGCGTTGCCGGTCCGCACGAAGCTTGCGGCGACCGCCTGGCCGTTGGCCACGGCGGTGGCGGAAAGGACCACCACGGTGTCGGAATCCGATACGGTTCCGGAGAACTTGTAGCCCGTGGTGCCGTAGGGCAGCACCGTGCTGTCGGCCCCCAAGATCACGGGATGCGAGGTGTCGGCGAGCACATGGATCAGCACCACGTTCCGCGCCGTGTCACCCGTGCCGCCGCCGGTCGCGAGCAGGGACAGCGTCGTGTCGTAGCCTTTGCTCGCCTTGCGCAACTGGAGCGTGGCGCCGTAGAGATAGACCCCCGAACCTTGCGCGACACCCGTGCCCGGACTGCCGTCGACCAGCACCGAGGCCAAGGTGTCAAGATCCGTCACCTTCCAGCTGGCCGTGTAGCCGGTGGTCTTGAACGGCAAGGTGTCGCCGGTCGCCAGGCGGCCCTGCCAGGCCACGACGGGGTGGATGGTGTCCGACAGCCGGACCACCGTGACCACGGAGGAGTAGGCCGTATCTCCGTCGGTGTTCTCCGCCAGCAGCTTGAAGGTGTTGGTCCCCACGGCAAGTTGGGGTGTCCCGCTCCAGGTGGTTCCCGTGGACGGGGCGCTCAGGGGGCTGCTGTTCAGCCAAGCCCCCGAGGTTCCGTAGGTGGACTCGGTGATGCTCCAGGAGAGCTGGATGTTCTTGGTGCCCCAGGAAACCGTGTCGGGAATCTTGGAGGGGATCAGCAACCCCACCACCGGGGGTGCCGACGGAGCCGTCGTGACCGGCTTGGGCAGATTCACGGTGTCCGATGCACCAGCTTGCTTCCCATTGCTCGCGTAAACCGAATCCGTCACCAGGTTGAAGCCGAAGATCAGGGGAACGGTATCCAGAAGCGAGGTGCCCAACCTCTTGCGGGAGGACGTTCCCGCACGCGAAATCACCGAATCGATGCCACTGGAGGAATTCGCGGCGACCTGGACGATGGCCGTCTTCGAGGTCGAATCGATCTTGGTGTTCTTCATCGAGATCGTCGGCGTGCTGGTGTCCGCCTTTACGGCCGCGACCACCTGAAGGAGGGTCCAGGACTGGACGCTGTGGCCGGCGTCGTCGGAGACGGTGACCATCAGGGTGTCCGTGCCCGCAGAGGTCGCGGACAGGGCTCGCACGGTCAGGTTGCCGCCCAGAGACCAGCCGGTGTCGGAAGCCTGGGGGAATCGCTCCAAGGGGAACGGGATGGAATCTCCCGCCTTGGTGGTCCCGATCCGGGGCAAGATCGTGATGATGCTTCCCTTTTTCCAGGAGAAGCTTCCCCCGAGGGAGACCGGATCCCCCCCTGCGGTCAGATTGCCGGCCGCGGATACAGGGACGAGCACCCGCACCGGATAGAGCCAATCCAAGGTGTCGGAGGACTTCAGGAGCTTCGCCTGGACCAGGGCCCCCGCCAGGGCATGGATCGTGGCCGCGTCCAGGGTCACGCTCAGGGAAGTCAACTGGGCCACCGTCTCCCCGCCCTCCAGACCCAGATAGACCAGATCCTTCTTGACGGAGTCCGCGCTCATCCCCACCGGCAGGGGCTTGCCCGCGTAGACGGCGTTGCCGGACAAGATCTGGCTCGCGTAGTAGGCGACCAGACCCGACGCCCCCGTGCCCAGGGCGGAGAACGACGATTTCAGCGAAGCGGACAGATTCGCGTACTGGAACAGGAGAAGGGTGTCGAGCGCATCGAAGGCCGTCGACTTGGCCTGGTAGTCGAGGGATGTCGAGCTTCCCTGTTCCGTGTATTGCAGGGTGATGGTCCTGATCCCCAAGGTCCAAAGCTCGAAGGAAAGAACGTCCGTTCCCAAGGGCTTGGACAGGTGGAAGGTCTCGTTGCACGAGGTCTGGCCATCGGACGCGGTCGGCTGGCAGACGGGATCCTGGAGCACCGCGGCGGTGTCGCTGGAGGTGCGCCAATCCGCTCGGTCCGGAACTCGGGTGGGACTGGCGATGGTGAAGGTGGAGGAGGCCACCACCGGCCCGTTGGACGAGGAGTTCGGATCCGTGGCGTTCTGGCAGGCGACCAGCACGAACAGAACGGAAGCGACCGTGGCGACGGATCTCAACCAAGGGCGATGGAATTTCATGGGGGGTCTCCGTGCAATCGGTTCATCGAGGCCTTCGGGCCCCAGGGGCGATCTTTCGAATGTAGAACCGGTCCTGGTCAGGGGAAAGTACCCGCGTCACACTTGCGGGATTCGTTCCCACCACGGCCAAGTCCAGCTCAAAGAACGGGAACGGGTCCGGTGGTTCCAGGATTGCTGGAAGGACTGGGAGATCCCTTCATCAGCAGGATGGCAGCCGCCACCCCTCCGGCGACGACCACGGTTGTCCCCACCACCCACCAGCCCCAGTGGCTCTTCGAAACGGAGGCCGAGGCCGGTTTGGCGGGAGCGACCGGCGGTGTCGCCGTGTCGGATGCGGTGCGCACCGGAGCCGGACTGCCCACGAGATCCGAGACGGTCTCGGGGACCAGGCTCGTCAACACGTCGTCGATGGTGCCGGGATGGCTCTTCATGTCGGAGCGCAGNACCTCTCCGGTTCCCACGGCGACCAGGCGAAGGTTCAGCGTGTAGGTGCGTCCCACCAGTCCCACGGTTCCCACCAGGATCCGATCCACCGAAAGCAGCTTGCCCATCTGGACGGCACAGTCGGCTCCGTCGCACGCCCCGCTCTGNTGGAAGCCCTGTTCCTTGAGGATCTGGTCCATCTGCGCCCGCTCCATCACCCGCNCCATGCCGCTCTGCTGCANCTGGGTGGCGATGGCATCGGTGATCACGTCCGCATCGATGCCGGAAACCCCCTTGGGCTGCAAGGGCATCACGGCGACCATCGGCAATTTGCCCCCGGAGGGCGTTTGGGCCTCGGCCTTCGCGGGAAACGCGCCCAAGGCGGCAACAAGAATTGTCCCGTAACCGGAAATCCGGATCAAATGGCGGTATCGACGCAGCATGGGTGGAGCAACCCTCCAAAAAGGGGCGGAAATGACGACTACTCGACTCCATTGTAAATCAATTGCCCCGCCGACGCCACCAGGACGTGCCGGTCGTGTGACGCCTGCACGGCGCGACTTCGAGAGGAAGGTTCCCGGTCGATGTGCCTTGTGCATTCCAGCGGAGCAACCTGCGGGGAAATTTCGCGAGGAGCAACGAAAAGCCCCCCGGGACGGATCCCGGAGGGCTTCATGCGCGGAAGAGGACTTGAACCTCCATGACCTTTCGGACACTAGAACCTGAATCTAGCGCGTCTACCAGTTCCGCCATCCGCGCGACTGGGAGAAGGAAAGATAGACTGACCTCCTCCCGTGTCAAGATCTCAGTGGAGCTTGAGCTGCACCTTCAGGACGTCTTCGGCGGGCACGGTCACGGCTTGGCAATCGCTGCGACCACCATTGACGGCGCAGAGATTGTGCTTGCCCGCGGGCACGTGCTCCACGTTGAGCTCGGCACCCTGGGTGCTCCCGATCGGTCTGCCGTCCATCGTGATTTCAGCCTTGGATGGGACGGTGGTGATCTGGAGGGTGCCCAGCGGCAGCTTGAGCTCGATGTTCATGGTGGTGGTCTGGCCCTTCCACACGTTCACGCGCTGCTTGTAGAGGTTCCAGCCGTTCAGGACCAGCGACATGTCGTCGCGGCCCGACGGCACCGTCAGCTTCAAGGGCGTCTTTCCCTGGTACTCGTCGGCGTAGTAGAGCTCAGCTCCCGAGGGCCGGGTGATCACTTCCAGGGTCCCGGAATCGCCGCGCTCCGGCTTGCCCTTGCTGGGGGCGTATGCCGTGTCGTCGGGATCGTTGGGCGGGAGGGGCGCTTGCTTGATGGCGGTGGGCGCGGAGGAGGAATCCTTCGTGGTGTCAACCACCTCGGCGGCGGCGGAACTCTTCTTCTTCTTGGCGTGGGCGGGAACGGCCAGAATCCCGAGGATCAAGGCGGCGCAGGCAAAAAGCGTGGGTCGGTGTGACATCATGATCCAATCCTCCGATTCAAGGGTGAGCAACCAGGAAGATAATACCGGTTCCCCCAGTCCACTGTCAGTTGAGCGTCACGGGGACCACACCAGCCGGATTCCGACGCGGTCGTCCAGTTCCGGCACCAGGGCGACGGAGGACTGGCGGCGAAGGTTCCAGGTCCGGACCACCCGGTTGGCGATCCAGCCGATCCCGGCGGAAACGAACACGTCGGAGGCCCAATGTTCGTTGTCGTGCAGGCGCGAGAGCGACGTCGACGCGGCCACGGCGTAGATCGCGGCGGCGGCCCATGGGTGGTCCGAATATTCCATGGCGTAGGCCGGGAGCCATCCCCACGCCGAAGCCGAATGGCCGGACGGAAACGACAGGTTCGCATCGTCGTTGGAAAAACTGGGCCCGTCGAAGACGAAGGCGGAACCGGAGGCCGAAGGCCGATGGCGGTGGAATCCGTACTTCCCGGTCTGGACCACGGCCTGGGTGAGCACCCAGGCCTCCATCCCGTCTTCCGATGCCCGCTCCAGCCGTGGCGAGCCACCGAAGGTGCCGATCGCGAACAGCCCGACGGGGATGGGAAGGGCATAGCCGCTTCCGAAGAACTTGGAGCCCGCCGACCACGTGCGCGAGGCCTCGGTGTGGTCGGTGGAGGCGAAGGATGCGATGGGTTCGTCGAAGGGCAGCAGGGCCGCGCCCAGACCCACGGTCGCCACGGCGGCGACGGTTTCCGTGGTCCCCCAGACCGGGGGGAGGGAATCCTGCTGGCCGCAGAGCAGGAGCAGGAGGCCGATCAAACCTCTTCCAATTCCAGGAGATCGCGGAAGCTCTGGCGCCGGCGGATCAGACGAACGTCCCGACCATCCACCAGGATCTCGGGCAACAATCCGCGCGTGTTGTAGTTGGAGGCCATGGCGGCTCCGTAGGCGCCCGTGTCGTGGAGAACGGCCAAATCCCCCACCCTTGCCGCCGGGAGGTCGCGCGGGACCACAACGCCACCCTCTTCCTGGGTGAAGACGTCGCCGGATTCGCAGAGCGGTCCGCCCACCAAGGTGGGTCGGATTCCATCGCGGACAAGGGAGCCGGAGCGCAGGAAGGAGACCTCGTGCCAGGAACCGTACATGGCGGGTCGCACCAGATCGTTGAATCCGGCGTCCACCAGCACGAAATGGTTGGTCCCCTGGTCCTTGACGGCCCGGACCTCCGAGAGGAGGACCCCCGATTCCGCCACCAGGAAGCGGCCCGGCTCGATCTCCATGCGCACCGGATGCCCCAGGAAGGATTCGATCTCCTTGCGTGCGGCGTCCCACAGCCGGAAATACTCGTCGCAATCCACATGGCTTCCGTCCAACCGGTAAGGAATGGGCAGGCCCCCACCGGCGGAGATGGCCTCCAGATCGTGTCCAAGCGCCTTGACCTGCGCCACCATGGCGTCGCACACGGATTTCAGGTGTTCGAAATCCGCCCCGGACCCGATGTGCATGTGCAGGCCCACCAGGCGCAGGCCGTGCTTGCGCACCGCCCCGAGCGATGCGGAAAGGTCCGCGTGCCAGATCCCGTGCTTGGAGCTTTCCCCGCCCGTGTTGGTCTTGCGGCTGTGTCCGTGTCCGAAGCCCGGATTCACCCGGATCCAGACGCGATGGCCGGGGGAGCGCTCGCCCAACTGGTCGAGCATGTCCGGCGATCCTGCGTTGACCGGAATGCCCAGCTCCACCACCCGATCCAGGGTGGCGCGATCGAAGAGGTCCGCGGTGAAGACGATGCCGGAGGGTTCGCCGTCGGCGGTGAATCCTGCCACCAGGGCGCGTTCGATCTCCCCGCCGGAGACGGAGTCCACCACCACGCCCCGCTCCCGCATCCGGCGAAGGATGTGGACGTTGGAACACGCCTTCTGGGCGTATCGGATGGTGTCGAAGGCCTGCAGCTGCCGGATGCGGTCGCGGATGACCGCGGCGTCGTACACGTAGCAGGGGGTACCGAATTCGGCGGCGATGCGCGTGAGGAAAGGAGCGTCGAGAGTCTTGGTGATCACGGTCGGAAGATAGCACCTGCCCGATCGTGGATTTCCTAGATTCCCGGTCCGCGATCATTCCCTTTTCCCATACAGGAGCATGACCCCCATGCATGCAAGCCACGCCTTCATCGCAAGCACGATCCTCGCCGTCTTCGCCCTGTCCGGATGCGGAGGAAGTTCCTCCACGTCTCCCAATCTGGGCTTCAAGGATCCCCGCGACGGACAGACCTACGACCTCGTGAAGATCGGGACCCAGACATGGTTCGCAGAGAACCTGGACTACAAGGGGACCGGTACGGATACCGTCGGCGTCTGTTCGGGGTTTCTGACGGATAATTGCGATCTATATGGCCGCCTCTACACCTGGGCCGAAGCTCTCAATCTCTCCCTGACCTTAAACACCAACCTGCTGGGTCTGAAAGGTCGCTTCCAGGGAGTTTGCCCAAGTGGTTCGCATGTGCCGAGCGACTCCGAGTGGGTGGTCCTGGACAGCGCCGTCCACGGCAAGGGCGAACGGCTCGAATCCCAGGTTTGGAACGGCAACGACACCACCGGCTTCGGCGCTCTCCCCGGCGGGAGCCGTCAATACACGGGGGGATTCGCGGTGTTGGGAACCGAGGCCTACTTCTGGACGAGCACGGAGTACAACGCCGCCTATGGAACCTACCGGTACTTCCTGGATACGGACTCGCTGGTGCATGTGGCGTCGTACTACAAGACCAGCGCCCTCAGCGTCCGCTGCCTGGTCAACTAGGCCACGGGAAACGCCGTCTCTACCACAGCCCTGAAATCGGCGGGCCATGGAGATTCGAAAGAGCGCTCCGAGCCGTCGGGGTGGATCAGGCGCAGGGCGCGGGCGTGCAGGCATTGACGGGAGACCGCGCCCAGGATGCGTCGCGCGGCGGATTTTTCCAGAGGCTGGGTGCGGTCCAGCCGTTCCGGGCCGCCTCCGTAGACGTCATCCCCCACCACGGGATGGCCGCCGTGCGACAAGTGCACGCGGATCTGGTGCGTGCGTCCGGTCTCCAGCGAGCACTCCACCAAGCTGCACGGCGATCCCGGTCGTTCCACCCCGACCTTCGTGGCGGCGGGTCGGCCGTCCGGCACCACGGCCATGCGCACCCGGTTGTGGGGATCCCTCCCGATGGGCAAGTCCACGCGTCCCGCTTCGGGAAGTCCCCAAACCAACGCGTCGTAGGTTCGGGACAGGCTCCGGTCCAGCAACTGGGCGGCAAGAAACCGGTGCGCCTCGTCGTCCAACGCAACCACCAGCAGGCCCGAGGTGTCCTTGTCCAGGCGGTGCACGATCCCGGGGCGCGCCGGTCCGTTGAGCCCGGACAATTTGCGGTAGCGGTGCGCCAGCGCATTGGCGAGAGTGCCGTCGAGACAGCCCGCCCCGGGGTGGACCACGAGACCCGCCGGCTTGTCGATCACCGCGATCCGGTCGTCCTCCCAGACCACGACCAGGGGAATGTCCTGGGGCTCCACGGGCCTGGACGGCATGGCCTTTCCAGGCCAGGAGGCCACCGAGACAGTCATGCCCGGAACCAGCCGGAACGAGGCCTTTCGAGCGACCCCCTCCACCAGGACCTGTCCTGCGCGGATCCATTCCTGCAGGAGGGTGCGCGACCAGGTGGGGAACCTCCCGGCAAGGTATCGATCGAAGCGATCGTCGTCCCCGTCTTCTTCCACCGACCACGTGTCCGGAAACAGGCTCACGGAGCGGCCTGCTGGATCTCCTCGGAATCCGTCGCGGAAATGGGGGACGGGTCCTCCGCGGGAAGACGGGACCGGCCGGCCTCTCCCCACAAAAGGAGGCAGACGCCGATGGAAATCGCGCTGTCCGCCAGGTTGAAGGTGGGCCAGCGCCAAGCGATCCCGGGAACGCCGACGGAGATGAAATCCACGACGTGCCCGAGACGGAACCGATCCAGCAGGTTCCCCAAGGCACCCGCAAGCACCATGGCCGCCCCCGCGCGAGCCGGGATCGTCCGGTTGCGGATCCACAGGCGCACCAGGAATCCCCCCGCCACCGCGGTCAGGAGCGTGTAGAACTCCGTGGGCGACAGGAACGGCAGGAGGGCCTGGGGGGACATGGAAAACGCCGCCCCGGGGTTGTAGGCCACGAACAGCCACAGGAAATCTCCGGCGATCCTCCGGACATGGTCGGAGTGGATCTGACCAAGGACGACCCCGTCGCCAAGATTCCGCAACACGGCGAATTTCGAGATCTGGTCGGCCAGAAGGACGGACGCGAGCAGCCCCGTGCTCGCCCAGGCAGCTTCCTGCGCGCGCTTGCCGCGGGTCACGGCGATGTCGCCTGGAGTTTGTCCGCCAACGCGCGGTTGCGGCGGTTGAACTGGACCTGGAGGAGGAAGTTGGACCAACAGGTCACAGAGGTGGTCCACAGGATTCGATTCACCCGAGCCCGACCGATCTTCACCCGGCGCGCGGGGTCCAGCGCGGCACCCGGATCGGACGCCAGCAAGATCAGGGTGTCCTGCGCGATCAGGAGCGGCCAGAGGCAGAACAGCCGGACGCGCCAGGCCGTCCAGGGGAGATCGCGGACATAGGTCTGCGCCTTGCGGACCTCTCGGTCGGCCAGGCGGATCAGGTCCAGCAGGACCTTCGCGGCGGGCTCCCGGAAGTCCGGCTCCCACAACTGGTCCGGGGAGATCCCCTGGGATCTGCACATCTCCTCGGGCACGAAGACGGTCCGACGGGTTCCGTCCGCCGGGATGTCGCGGGCGATGTTGACCAGTTGGAGGCCCAACCCGAAGGCCACCGCGTTGGTGCGCAGCCGCTCCTTGCGCGATGGGGCCATTCCCTTCGAGGAAAAGAGCTCCGTGAGCATGAGGCCCACCGTCCCCGCCACGAAGTAGCAGTAGTCCATCAGCTCCTGGCGCGTTCCCAAACGGAACCAACCGTCCTCCTCCCGCTGGACGGCGTAGTGGACCATCCCGCCGCACATTTCCCGCACCCGTTCTTCCACCGCCGCCCGGTGCGGAGGACTCGTCCTCGCGAAGACCTCGAAGACCAGGTCGGCGTGGGCGACCAGGAACAGATCCGGATGGGTTTCCGTCTTCCAGGAAGCGGGCAAGGAGGACAGGAATTCCTCGATTCCGTCGGGATCCGGTTCCGCAGGTCCGAAACACTCGACGAAGAGGCCCAACAGCCGCTTCCGCTCCTCTGCGGGCATGGCCCGGTCGTCCTCGATGGTGTCGGCGATGCGCATCAGGAGATAGGCCAGGCGGACGGTCGTTTCCAGGTCGGCGGGCAGCACCTTGATGTTCAGCGCGAAGGTGCGCGACACGAGGTGGAGCCAGATGCGGCAGAAGTCCGTCGCGACATCGGGATCACCCCCGAGCACGCGCTCCCGGATCACGGTGCGGTCTGGCGACATGGTCGGCGAAAGATAGACGTCAACGTCCCGGAATGATGCCGTCGAGAAGGTCCGCCAATGCGGGTTCGATCAGGGCGGAGCATTGCTCGATCGTCTTGGCCTGCTCCAGGATGATCTGGTCCCTGTGGCTCTGGGCGTTGTTGCGCAACCATTCCGCCACCAGCTTCTGCCGCTCCATCGGCGAAAGCGCACCCATTTCGCTGTCCAGCGATTTGCGGATGAAGTCGGCTTGGGCCCGCATGTAGGCCTGCATGTCGAAGGGCTGGTTGGAACGGATCACGAAGAATTTCGCCAGCGCCTGCAGCGGCGGCGTCGGCGAAATCGGGAGAAAATCGGAGACGAACCTCCGCCACTCCTCGCGATGCTGCCGGAAGAAGCGCACGATCTGCTCGGCGGATTCTTCGTTGTTGCAGCTGTCCTGGTCCATCCACCCTCCGATAACGCGTGCCCACAAAATAGGCATGTCGAGGATTTTGGATGTCGAGTACTTTGCCCTGCACGGCGGGAGGGTGCTGGGCGACAGGCCCCGCCCAGGCAATATTTCCGGGGTGCATGCGTCGTGTGATCCGGTGCACCAGCGAGCGAACGGCCAACACGGTTCCAAGGAGCGGCGGCGATGCGCAAAGGAAGATGGGGAATAGCGGCCATGGCGGCCGCGGGACTGGTCGGATGCCAGTCCGGACCGGGTCCGTTCGGCGGCTCGGGAACGATCGAACTGCGGGAATCCCGTCTGGGAGCGCAGGTCCCGGGGATCGTGCTTTCCGTGGCCGTGGAAGAAGGCGATTCCGTGATGCCAGGACAGACGCTCCTGGTGCAGGACACCCTGTCCCGGGCCATCGCCCGCGACGAGGCCCGGTCCACGGCCATGGCAGCGCAAGCCGAATGGCAGCAGGTGGCCCGGGGCAGCCGCGCGGAGGACATCTCCCAGGCCCTGGCGCAGCAGCAGGCCGCGCAGGCGCAGGCGGACGGCGCTGCGGACAATTTCCGCCGGACCCAGGGGTTGGCGGCGCAGGGAGCCGCCACTCCGGCCCAGTTGGACGCGGCGCGCACCCAGTTGGACGCCGCCCAGGCCACGTTCAAGGCCCTGCAGGCCACCGCCGAGCGTCTGGTGAAGGGCTCCCGCATCGAAGAGATCACCAGGGCCAGGGCCCAGTGGGACCAGGCCCAGGATGCGCTCCGCGCCGCGCAGGACCAGCTCGACCGCTCCGTGGTGCGCGCGCCCACGGGTCCCAAGGGAAGGTGGATCGTGACGGAACGCCTGGCCGAACCGGGCGAGATGGTGGAACCGGGTGGCCAGGTCCTGTCGCTGGCCGACCCCGGAAGGGCCGACCTGAAGATCTACCTCTCGGAGCAGTCCGTGGCCCAGGTCAAGATCGGCCAGAAGGCCGAGGTCTTCCTGGATTCCGATCCGTCGCAGGCGATCCCGGCCGTGGTCTCCAACGTGGCCGACCAGGCGGAGTTCACGCCCAAGAACGTGCAGACTGCAGGGGAGCGCGCCAAGCTGGTCTACGCGGTGACACTGCGGGTGCAGAACGACGGCCACCTGAAGTCGGGGATGCCCGCCCTGGGCCGGGTCCTGGCGGGTTCGTGAGCGCAGCAGCGGAATTCATCGAAGTCCGGCACCGCTGGAACCGCCGCCGGCCGGAGGAGGCGCTCAAGGGNGTGTCGTTTTCCGTCCCCGAAGGCGCCATGCTGGGCCTGGTGGGTCCCGACGGCGCGGGGAAGACCACCCTGCTGCGCGCCCTGTGCCACCTGTACGAGCCAACCGGGGGGAAGGTGATGCTGTTCGGGGAGCCCGTCGCCTCCAACCCCGGCAGGGTGCGGACGCACGTGGGGTACCTGGCCCAGAAGTTCTCCTTGTACGGAGACCTCACGGTGGACGAGAACATCGCCTTCTTCGGCGAGATCTACGGGGTGGCGGACGCCGCCGCGCGCGGTCGCGACCTGCTGGGCCGCATGGGCATGGACCGGTTCGGATCCCGCCTCGCCTCCAAGCTCTCGGGCGGCATGAAACAGAAATTGGCCTTGACCATTTCCCTCCTGCACCGCCCCAAGCTGCTGGTGCTGGACGAGCCCACCAACGGCGTGGATCCGGTGAGCCGACGCGAGTTCTGGATCGTGCTCGGGGAACTGGTTTCGGGCGGCATGAGCATCCTGGTGAGCACCCCCTACCTGGACGAGGCGGCCAAGTGCCAACGCGTCGCGATGCTCCACGAGGGATCGTTGCTTTGCGAAGGGACCGTCGCGGAGGTGGTGGCCCGCACGGGAGCCCAACTCCTGGAACTGATCGCGGAAGACCCCCGCGCGGCGCGCACGGCCCTCTCCGTCCTTCCGGAAGCCGAACGGATGCAGACCCGGGGCGAGCGGCTGGAATTCCTGTCCCCGGATCCCGTGGACCTTCGCGGGCGCATCGAGAAGATCCTGGCCGAAGCGGGGATTCCCGTGCTGGAGTGGAGCACGCGGACGCCGGATCTGGAAAACGCATTCCTGGAACTGTTGCGGCAATGAGGTGGCCCATGCGAACCCGACCGTCCTTGCTCCTGTGCCTGGCCTTCGTGGCCGCGGCGTCGGGAAGGAGTCTTACCCTGGATGAAGCGCTCGGGACCGCGGCGAATCGCGATCCCCAGTCCCGATCCGACTCCCTGGGCGTGGAGTCTTCCCTCCTCCAGGCATCCTTGCAACGTTCCGTCTGGCTTCCTTCGGTGGGGGTGCAGGCCTCCTACAACCGGCTTTCCGACATTTCGGAACCACCCCTCGTCCTTCCCCTGCCCGCCGCCGTGGGAGGGCCCAAGGAAGTCGACATCGCTCCGCAGATCCCCAACCAATGGGGCCTGTCCGCCCGCGCCGACCAGGTCCTTTGGGAGGGCGGGAAGTCCATCCATCTGGAACGGGCCGCGAGCTTGCAGGCCGAGGCCGGTCGCGCCTCCCGGACCAAGTCCAGACAAGACCTGACAACGCGGGTGGCCACCGCCTACTGGAACCTTTCGGCTGCCCAGGCCTCCCTGGAATCGGCCAAGCGAGCCCTGGCGAGCGCCGATTCGCAGGCCGTCCTCACGGCGGTGGGATTCCGCCAGGGCACGGCTCTGGAGCAGGACACCTTGCAGGCCCGGCTGCGCATGCGGCAGATCGAGCTCCAGGTGGAGCAGGCATCGGCGTCACGGGAGACCGCCCGGCAGGCCTTGTGCGTGGCCCTGGGGCTGGACATCCGCGAGGACATTTCGGCTTCCGACGCCTTGGTTCCGCTGCCGCCCCCCGGCGCCCCCACGGCCGCGGTGGAGCGCCCCGAGATCGAACAGGCCCGCGCCCAGGCCTCCTCCGCGGAAGAACAGGCCAAGGCGACGCGAGCGTCCTATTCTCCCCAGATCGCCGCTTCCGCGGAATACGACCTGATGGACCCCAACCCCAGGGTGGTTCCCAACCGCGACAGCTTCGACGGGTCCTGGCGCGTGGGAGTGGTGGCCAATTGGAACCTCTTCCGGGGCGGCATGGACGACCTCGCCGCCCGAAGCGCCGACCTGCAGGCGCGCCAGGCCAGGCTTCGCGAAGTGGCCGTGCGGGATGCCGACGAACAGGACCTGGCCCTCAGGGAGACCGACTACCGCCTGGCGGTGCGCCGCCGCGAGATCAGCCAGTCTTCGCTCCCCCTCGCCCGCCGGGACCTGGAACTCGCGCTCATCCGGGCCCAGGTGGGGACTTCGCTGCGCCTGGAGGCCATCGACAGGGAGTCGGCGCTTTCCCAGGCGGAATCGGACCTGGCCCAGGCCATCGCGCAGGAGAACGCGGCGGCCCTGGCGCTCTCCCTGGCGCGCGGACAGGATCCGTCGTGGAAGTGAACGCTCCGGCGGTCATTGAGACGCAGGGCCTCACCCGGAGGTTCGGCGATTTCGTGGCGGTGGACCACCTGGACTTCTCCGTGGCCAAGGGCGAGATCTTCGGGTTCCTCGGGCCCAACGGATCGGGGAAGTCCACCACCATCCGGATGCTCACGGGCATCCTGCAGCCCAGTTCGGGATCGGCTCGGGTCGCGGGTTTCCGGGTGGGCCAGGAGAGCCGGAAGATCAAGTTCCGCATCGGGTACATGAGCCAGAAGTTCAGCCTCTACGAGGACCTCCAGGTGGCGGAGAACCTCTCGTTCTTCGCCGCCGTCTACCGCCTGCCCAAGGCTCTGGCCGCGGAGCGGATCCAGTGGGCGCTGGACTATTCGGAGCTCGCCGACAAGCGGAAGACCCTGACCAGGGACCTTCCCGGCGGGATCCGCCAGCGGCTCGCCCTGGCCTGCGCCCTCATGCACCGTCCCTCCATCCTCTTCCTGGACGAACCGACCTCTGGGGTGGATCCCATCGCCCGCAGGCGCTTCTGGGAGACCATCTACGACCTCTCCAAGGACGGCGTCACCATCCTGGTCACCACGCACTTCCTGGAGGAGGCGGAGTACTGCGACCGCGTGGGGATGATCCTGGACGGGAAGATGGTGGCGTTGGGCACGCCCCGGGCGCTCAAGCAGGAGATCTTCCCGGGCCACAAGGAAGAGCCCTCCATGGAAGACGTGTTCGTGGAACTCGTGGACCGCGGAAGGAAGGCCGCCGCATGAGCGGATTCCTGCGGCGCACCAGGGCCATGGCGGCCAAGGAATTCCGGCAGTCCTTCCGCGACAAGCTCACGCTCGCGGCCTACATCTTCCTGCCCGTCTTCCTGCTGCTCCTGTTCGGGTACGCGCTGTCCTTCGATGTGAAGCACGTGCCCATCGGGGTCTGGGACCAGGACAAGACCCGTCAAAGCCGGGACCTCGCGGCCTCGTTCAGTTCCGCCGAGGCGTTCGATCGGGTCGCCGACCTCAACTCCCTGGAGGAGGCCGACCACCTGGTGCTTTCGGACAAGGCATCGGCGGTCGTGTGCATCCCCGAGGGGTACGCCCGCGACCTCGCGCAATCCCGCACCGCCCACGTGGGCTTCCTGCTGGACGGCGCCGACGCGAACCAGGGCGCGCAGGCCCTGGGATTCGCCGAAGGGCTGATCCGGAAAGCCGACCTGGATGTCAAGATCCGCGCCCTCTCCGACAAGGGCCAGCAGTTCAAGACCCCGGTGGAAGCCCGGGAACAGATCCTGTACAATCCGGAACTGGAGACCCGGATCTTCATGATCCCGGGATTGATGGTGTACATCCTCACGGTCACGGCGGTGATCTCCACGGTGATCGCCATCGTCCGCGAACGCGAACGCGGCACCTTCGAGCAGCTCCAGGTCTCGCCGGTGCGGCCCATCGAGGTCATCCTGGGAAAGCTCGCCCCGTACCTGTCCCTTTCCGTGTTCGTGGCCATCCTGATCGTCGGCGGAGCGGTGGGCCTTTTCGGGATGCCGGTCCGGGGCAGCATTCCCGCGCTGGTGGGGGTCCTGCTGCTGTTTTTGGTGACGGCCTCCGCCCAAGGACTTTTCCTGTCCACCCTTTCCGACAAGCAGGAGACGGCCTTCTCCTTCGCCGGGCTCCTGACCATGCTCCCTTCGGTGATGCTGTCCGGGTTCATCTACCCCATCCACAACATGCCTGTNNCGTTGCAGGCGGTGACCTGGCTGTTTCCCGGCCGCTACCTGATTTCGGCCCTGCGCGCCCTCATGCTGCGGGACGGCACGACCATCCTCACCGTCTGGCGCGAGGTGGCCGCCCTGTGCGCCTACACCGCCGTGGTGATGCTCTTCGCCATGCGCCGCCTGGGAGGGATCCTGAAGTGAACCTCCAGGTGGCACGCGCCTTCGTGCGCAAGGAGCTCGCCCAGATCCTCCGGGATCCCCGGATGCGCGGCATCACCCTGTTCATGCCGGTGATCCAGTTGATGCTCCTGGTCTCCGCGGCTCGGCTGGACCTGGTCCAGGCTCCTGTGTCCCTCCTGGACCTGGACCACACCACCGAAAGCCGGTCGCTCCGGGACCGGGTGGCCGCCTCCCCCTTCTTCAAGGTGCGCTCCGACCTCTCCGACGCCACCGAGGTGGAACCGCTCCTGCGCGACGGTCGCGTGGTGGCGGTGATGGAGATTCCCCGCCACTTCGGNCGCGATCTGGAATCCGGTCGCACCGCCCANGTGGGGCTCTTCGTGGACGGATCGGACGCCAACACCGCAGGTCTCGTGTCCAGCTACCTCTCGAGCATCGCCCAGGACGCGGGAATGAGCCAACTNCTGGTGCGCCAGCGNCTCGCGATGGGAGATCCCCGGTTCCCGGGGGTGGAACTGCGACCCCGCGTCTGGTTCAACCCCGAGTTGGAGTCCAAGTGGTTCATGGTTCCCGCGGTGCTGGCGATGACCATCTTCCTCACCACCATCATGGCCAGTTCCAACGCCATCGTGAAGGAGAAGGAGATCGGGACCCTCGAACAGTTGATCGTCACTCCGCTCCGTGGCTGGGAGCTGGCCCTGGGGAAGGTGGTGCCCTACTTCCTGACCTCCACCTGGGTGGTGACGATCGTCCTGGTGCTCGCCTGGCTCGTCTTCGGGGTGAAGCCGCTGGGAAGCCTGCTGCTCCTGTACCCCGCGATCTGGCTCTTCCTGCTCTCGTCGCTCGGGATCGGTCTGTTGATCTCCACCTTCGCCCAGACGCAGCAGCAGGCGATGGTGGTGGCCACCTTCTTCATGCTGCCCATGATGATCTACCTGTCGGGCTTCACCTTTCCCATCCGCAACATGCCCGTCTGGCTCCAGGATTTCACGTTGCTCATCCCGATGCGCTACTTCCTCATCATCATCCGGGGCATCTACCTGAAGGGCGCCGGTTTCCTGGACCTCTGGCGCGAATGGGCGGCCATCGCGGCCTACGGGGTCGCGGCCATGACGGTCGCGATCTGGAGACTCGACCGGCAGTTGCATTGAACGCTTCGGGTCCGGGCCGGGAACCGAAGTCGCGACGTATTCCGACCTCCGGGCGTCAGTGCAACAAGGCGTCGGACTGGAAGCCCTCGGGCACGACCGCGGCGAGGGTCCAGCCGTTCTCTTCCGACACCGGTCCCATGTGTTCGTTCAGCACCCGTTCCACCTGCGTGGAATCCACCGCGTCCACGGTGGCGAGGATCTCGTCCAGGGGGATGGGCCTGCCGTAGAGCAACTGGCATTTGCCCAGGTGCTGCATCCGCGCGCTGGGATTCTCCAAGGCGAGGACCGCCGCGCCGGAGGCGTGGGCCTTGGCGAATCGGAGCTCCTTGCGGGAGAGCCCTTCGCGCCGGATCTTGTCCACCTCGGCGGAAGCCACGCGCGCCGCGCGGGCCGCCTGGCGCGGTTCCGTGCCCAGCGAGATCCCGAAGGCACCGGCGCCCAGCAGGAAGTCCGCGAAGGAATAGACGCTGTAGGCCAGCCCGCGACGTTCGCGGATCTCCTGGTTCAGCCGGCTGGCCATGCCTCCGCCCAACACCAGGTTCACCAGTCCCAGCGCGTGGCGGTCGGGATGGTGGGCGGAAATGGAGCGCCGCGAGAGGATCATGTTGACCTGGGCGACATCCTTGCGGACGACCAATCGCGACGACTGCCTGGAACCCGGCTTCACGGCCTTCTGGTGTTCCGATTTCCCGTAGGCCTTCGCTTGCAGACCCTCCGCTGCGGCTGCCACCAGTTGGTCGTGGTCCACGTTCCCCGAAGCGGCCACCACGATGGGAACCTCGCCGGACAGGGAACGCGCCTTGTGCGCCAAGAGATCCCGCGCCGACAACGGCGCCACCGACTCGATGGTTCCGGCGATGGGTTCGCCCAGGGGGTTTCGGTGCCAAAGTGCCTGGGCGAAGAGGTCCCCCACCAGCTCTTCCGGATCGTCGTCGCAGCCGCGGATCTCCTCCAGCACGACTTGGCGTTCCATTTCCAGGTCCTTGCGGGAGAGCTTGGCTCCCACGACGAGGTCGCACAGCAGTTCGGCCGCCCGCTTCTGGTCGCGGTCCAGGACCTTGGCGTAGAAGCAGGTCTGCTCCCGGCTGGTGAAGGCGTTGAGATGGCCTCCCACCTCTTCCAATTCCCGGGAAACGCGCAAGGCGCTGCGCTTGGCCGTGCCCTTGAACACCATGTGCTCGTAGAGGTGTGCCAGCCCGGCCTTGCCGACCGGATCGTGGCGGGATCCGAGTCCGATCCAGACGCCGACGGACAGCGATCGCTGCCCCTCCATGCGCTCGGAAACGACGACGACCCCGTTGGGAAGCAACGTGGAACGCACGTTTTCGAGAGCTGTCTGGATCGGACGCGAGGTCCGGCGTACATCTACCATAGGTGCGTCAAGGTAGGAATCGGGGGACCTTGCGACACGATCGCGATCCGATCGCCGCCGAAAGCCCCCCCGGACGACCGCGCTACGCGGCCAAGGCGTTCCCCACCGCTTCGAACCCTTGGCGGCGTCGCACACGGTCCAACGCCCTGCCCAGTCGCCTTTGCCGCTCTCCTTCCGGGGTGGCGAACAGGTCTTCCTGCCCGGTGAGCGTGAAGGTCCGGGTCGCGGACAACCGGAGCGACCGCACCGACACGCGTCGTTCGTCCAGTTGCTCCAGGAGCTTCCAGGCCGCCTCGCGCANGGACAGGAAATCCTCCACGGGNAGCGGAGGCCGNGCCGATGANGACGTTTCCTGGCCATCCGACCATGNGATCCCCAGGCGGACCTCGTGGACGCCCAGCGACCGCTCGCGCAAGGCGAAGGCCAGCCGATCGGCGAGCTGGTGGACGGCGCCGCGCAGGACTTCCACGTCGTTCTCGTCGCAGGGCAGGACCAACTCCTCCGACCGTCCCCTGGATCTCTTGGCGGGATCCGGATCCAGCCCCATCGCCAAGGCGGCCAGACGGTCGCCATCCGCGGCCAGGTGCAGGCGAAGGAAGGTCCGGGGCTGGCGGCGCACGTCGCCAAGGGTCTTCAATCCGAACCGCTCGAGCGCTTCCCGCGACTTCGGAGAGAGCCAGTGGACGGACGCCAGGGGAACCTGCTCCAAGCGCTCCGCTTCGCACCCGGGATCGCAGAGGTCGATGCCCGCCCCCCCACCGCCCGAGCGCACCAGGATCTCGGCGACCCCGCGGACCGGCGCCCCCGCCAAGCGGATTTCGCGCACGCCCGAGGCCCGGGCGAGGTCGTCCCTCAGACGGGCGGCCCAGACCTCCCAATCTCCGCCGAACAGATGCACCGTTCCGGACAGGTCCAGGGACATGCCTTCGGGTCCCAGTTCCCAGACCGGAGTGCGGGCCTCGCAAAGCGCCGACAGGATCCGCCGGAACGATCCCAGGGCGGACGCGTCCGGGCCCACGACCGGAACCTGCGGAAACCGGCGCCGCAGCTCGGCCAGGCGCATCCCGGGCGCGATCCCGAGATCTCGGGCCGCCGACGAGCAGTCCTCCAATCGGGCGTGCGCCCCGACCGCCTGGGAACTCAGGACCCAGGCGGTCCCCCGCAGTTCGGGCAAGCCCGCCTCCAGCAGTTGCCGCATCAATCCGGGCGCCCAGAGCGCCACATGCCGAATTCCCTCGTTCATGTCCGTATCTCCTCCACGTGGTCCGCCTCCAAGGCGAACGTGTCGTCGTCTTCCGTGACCTTTCCCCGCACCGCAAGCACTCCCCCGCCCGTGGCCACCGCATGGAAGCGCTTGTAGGCCGGGGGCCAGAAAATCGTGTCCGCAATCCCGCTCTGGTCGGACAGCGACAGGAACAGCATGGGCTCTCCCGTTTCGCGCACCCGGTGCACGCGGCTGGCCACCGGCACCCCGACGATCCGCACGGATTTCCCGGCGAATTCCCCAAGCCGTGCCGCCGCCACCGCTCCCAAGCTGCCCGCCAACCGTCCCAGCGGTTCCAACGGGTCCGCCGAGACCGAAAATCCGGCCAGGCGCAACTCGTCCAACGCCCGCCGGAACGGCGACTCCTCCGGGATCAGGTGCAGATGCCCCGGAGGCCCCGGCTCCTGGAACAGATCCGCGGAATTCGGCCGACCGGGAGCCGCGCCCAGTTCCGCGAGCCAGGCCAGGGTGCGGGTGCGGCACAGCCCGAAGGAATCGAAGGCCCCGACCTGCGCGAGGACTTCCAGCTCCGCCTTCCCCGCCACCGCCACGCGCCGCCGGAAATCCGGCAGGTCGCGAAACGGACCATGGCGCGAGCGCTCGGCTTCCAACGCCTCCACCGTGGAGGATCGCACC
>JGI12269J14319_10002009_pt1 | contig 19947 bp, 19 predicted proteins | sample PeaSoiSIISIP2007_FD_14319 | JGI IMG/M metagenome (IMG submission 14319)
CGCGCGCTGGCCAACTCGCTGAATGTGGCGCTGGACTCGGTGGGCCGCTGTGGCCGATGCCGCATGTTGACCGAAGGGGCGCTGTGCGCGATATGCGCCAACCCGCAGCGCGATACCTCGCTGGTGTGCCTGGTCGAATCACCGGCCGATGTGGTGGCGATCGAGCAGTCTGGCGGCTATCGCGGTCATTATTTCGTGCTCATGGGACATCTCTCGCCGCTCGACGGCGTCGGCCCCGACGAGCTCGGCGTGCAGGATTTCGAAGCACTGCTCGATCGTGGCGGTGTGACAGAGGTCATTCTCGCGACCAACCCGACGGTCGAAGGCGAGGCCACGGCGCACTTCTTTTCGGAGCTGGTGCGCGCGCGCGGCGTGGCGGCGAGCCGCATTGCGCATGGCGTGCCGGTGGGCGGCGAACTCGAGTACGTCGATGGCGGCACGCTGGCGCATGCGATGGCAGGGCGTCATGCACTGACTTAGTGAAGCACTGACCCACCCGTCAGGCTGCTCGCGTCAGGTTGCTGGCGTCAGGCTGCTATTCAGCGCCGCCTGCGATCGCCCGCCGCGACCCGATCAGCGCTCAGTCGCTCATAGAGGCGGCGCAGGCGACGATAACTCTCGTAGCGCCGCGCGCTAAAAGCCGCTCCGGCGGCTGCACGCACGGCGCAGTCTGGCTCGTGCAAATGGCGGCAGTCGGCGAAGCGGCACTGCGGTGCCAGGGACTCGATCTCGCGGAAGCCCAGGTCGGAGCGTTCGAGACGGTCGATCGCCGGCGCAAAATCGCGTACACCAGGGGAGTCGATGATCTCGCCGCCGCCCGGGACTTCATACAGGCGGGTCGCGGTGGTGGTATGGCGGCCCTCATCGTCGCGAATCAGCTCACCAATGGGCGCATCGCTGGCAGGCACGAGCTTGCGCAGCAGCGATGATTTGCCGACCCCGGATTGACCGACCAGCATTGCTGTCTGATCCGGCAGCCATGCCGACAGCTCGTCCATTGCGGCTTCCTGCTGGGCCGAGACTCGCAAGCAGCGGAAGCCGGCGGCGCTGAAGGCTGCCAATTCCCGCGCGATTTCGCCGTCGACCGGCAGCTCCGACTTGTTCAGCACCACCGCTGCCGCCAGGCCGCCGCATTGCGCCGCGCACAGGTAGCGATCGACCACAAAGAAATCCGGCCTGGGCAGCGGTGCGACCACCACCAGCAACAGTGACAGATTGGCGGCGATGAGCTCGCTGCCGCCGCGGGCATTGGTGCGATAGAGCGCGCTCTTGCGCGGCTCGACCGCGACCACGTTGAGTTCGCCGTGGCGGGCATCGAGCTCGCAGCGGACGAAGTCGCCGCAGACTATCGATAGCTCTCGACGTGCCGGGCGCGCCACAGCTTCGCGACCGTCTTCGGTGCGCACGTGGAGCAATCGGCGATGTGTAACAGTGACTCGGGCGACCGACATTCCTTGCTATGATGCCCTAACTGTCGCGGAAATGAGGCGCTATGGGGAATCACGAGTATCTGATCTGGATCGACCTCGAGATGACCGGACTGATGCCGGATACCGATCAGATCATCGAGATTGCCACGGTGCTCACCGACAACGACCTCAACGTCGTCGCCGAGGGCCCGGATCTGGTGATCCAGCAGCCGGAAGAGGTCCTGGCGCGCATGGATGCCTGGAATCAGCGCCAGCATGGCAGCTCCGGCCTGCTGACGCGGGTGCGCGCAAGTCGAATGACCGTAACCGAGGCCGAGCGCCAGACGCTGTTGTTCCTGAGCACTCACGTGCCACCGGGCATGTCGCCGATGTGCGGCAACAGCATCTGTCAGGACCGGCGCTTTCTGGCACGGTTAATGCCAGAGCTCGAGCGCTTCTTCCATTATCGTAATCTCGATGTCAGCACCCTGAAGGAGCTCGCGCGGCGCTGGATGCCCTCGCTGGCGAGCGGCTGCTCCAAGCAGTCGGCACACCTGGCGCGCGCCGACATTCATGAGTCCATCAATGAACTGCGCTATTACCGCGAGCGCATGTTCGTCAAGCCCTGACGGGCCCGCATGCCGCGGCGCCCTGCCGCTTTGAGCGGTCCGAGAACCACGGCACTAAATCAATCCAAGGCTGCGGCTTTGCCAAAGCCTCACATGCTATAGTCGATGCATGCTGTGCGAAGCTGACATCAAGGTTTCATGGCGGGCGCGCCCCCGAGGGTTTGTCGCGCTCATGAGCCTGTACGAGAGCAACTACCTGCGGTTCCTGCATCTGGCGGGCGATCCGACGCGCCTTTCCGGAACGCTGATCTCGCGTGTCGACGGCGACTGTGAGCTGCGTTTGACGGTGCTCGAGCACATGCCCTATACCAGTACGCTGACGCTGACCTACCTGTTACCGTCGAGTGACGGCGGCTCCTTCGAGCGGCTGCCGGACCTCAGATTGCGCGCCTATCACGACGCGCGGCTGCTCGAGGCGGATCAGTTCCGGCAGCAACAGCCGAAGGAACCTAACATGCGGCGGCGGGACCCCCTGAAGGGGGAACGTGAACTGCATCAGCGCTGGACTCGCAACATGATGCTAAATAAGTGGCTGGAATACTGCGGAGAGCGGGGCCACAGGTTCACGATCTAGGGCTTTTCACGAACGGATCGTAGACGGTGGCCCGTGCGCATCATGGCGCCACTAATGAAGCTGATCTCACAACTGGGTTTCCTGGGGCTCGGCGCGGATGCGAACAAGCTCGAGGTCGACGATGACCGTGTGCTGCATCTGTTTCGTAATCGCGCCGAACTGAAGAAATCCCACATCTCGCTTCAGGATGAAGTGCAGCGTCTGAAGGATCGCGTCAAGCAACAGGAAGGCGCGACCGCGCGTGTGCAGGAAATGCTGCAGGGTCTGGAAGGCCGCCTGTCGGAGCCTGAGTCGGCCTATCCGACCCTGGTGTTCTATCAGCTGCGCGAACTGTGGAATTTGGGCAGGACACTGCTGACGCAGTTCGTCGCCGAACTCGCTGTGCAGCAGGAGGATCGCGAGCGCCGCGCCTTCTTTGCCGAGCACAACCGCGAGCAATTTGGCCGCCGGCAGGGCATTGAAGCCAAATTGCGCGAGGCGGAAAATCGTGCCGTCGCCGCGCGCGACGCGGTCGCGCAACTCGAGCAGGAGCTGGCGCGTCTGCGACAAATCTGGTACTTCTTCAAACGTCGCACCCTACGGCAACGCCTGCAGACGGCCAGTCTGCAGTCGATGCTGTGCATGCAGGATCTGGAGACCGCGCGCGGCGCGCGCGATGCGCTTGACGCCGAACCGACGCCGGAATTCGGCGGTCTGTCGATCGATGCGCGGCGGGCGATCAATGAGGCGACCATCGCCTATGCGCAGCTGCTGGTCGAGCGGCTGGCGCGCACGCCCCTCATGGAGCTGGCGCGTGCGGCGTCCGGCAGACGTGAGCCGCCGCGTGACGAATACGGCGATCGCGCACGCTGCGAGGCCACAATGGCCGCGATCGTGCATGGACGGGGCTTGCTGCAGCAGCGTGGCACCCTATCGCAGGAGATCAAGCAGCGCTCGGAGCGCGTGCGGGACTTGGCAAAATACCGCAGTGTGGGAGAGACGGTGCCGACCGCCGAGAGTCTCGCCAGCGCGGTCGATGGCTCGAAGGTGCTGGCCGACGATCTCTGGGAGATCTTCCGTGTGCTGCTGCGCTGAGCGCAGCTAGCCAGGCTCGGCTCGGCTCCTACTGGCCCGCTGCGGCCGGGGCTTGCTGTGCGACTGCCGGCGCATTGCGGCTGAAGTCACTCGCTACGGCGTCGGCCATGATATCGCTCGCCTGGGCCAGGATTACATCCGGCTCGTCGCTGATGCTGATGTCGTCGACCGCCTTCCACGGCGGCAGACCATCGGCGCCGCGGCGTGCGTTTTCCTGCGTCAGGCGGGCCAGGTCCTGCGCCATGCGCTGCTGCTGGCGCTTCTTCAGATTGAGCGACAGCGTCTTTTCATTACGTGCGGTGTCGAGCGACGTCAGGCTCGCGAGCAGCCACTGATAATCCGCATTGTGCACGGCGCGATCGCTCTCTTCGCCCGCCAGCGCCTGCACCAGGCTTGGCTCGGGGACCAGAGCCCGGAACGGCACCGACGCAATCCGGTCCCAGGGCAGGGCGTGCTCGAGTACGCTCTCGCCGACATCCTCGGCGCTGATCGGCGAGGGCAGAGCGATATCGGGGGCGACGCCGCGTAGCTGCGTGCTCTCGCCAGTGATGCGATAGAACTTGCCGATCGTCACCGTCACCTGGCCTTCGGTTGGCCGCGAGGACCAGCGATCGAGTGGAATCACGCTCTGTACGGTGCCCTTGCCGAAGGTGGTCTGGCCGATGATCACGCCACGATGGTAATCCTGGATCGCACCGGAGAAGATCTCGGAGGCCGAGGCGCTGGTGCGGTCCACCAGTACGGCCAGCGGGACCGGAATAAGCCTGCCCCGGATCGGGCTCATCGAGGACTTCGAGCTGGCCTGCAGTGTCCTTGAGCTGCACCACGGGTCCGTGATTGATGAACAGGTGCGTCAGCCCGATCGCCTCGGGCAGATATCCGCCGCCATCGCCGCGCAGGTCGAGCACCAGGGCGTCGATACCGCCGGTGGCGGCGAACCCCTGCAGCAGGCGGCGTACATCGTGAGTGGTGCTGCGGTTGTTGGCGTCGCCGCCGTTGGCCGCGTCCATGTCGTTATAGAAGCTCGGCACGGTGATGATGCCGACCTTGTAGGTATGGCCGTTGCGCTGGATTTGCCGTACTTCCTTCTTGGCTGCCTGTGCCTCGAGCGTGACCTTGTTGCGCGTAAGCTCGACGATGCGCTCCGCGGTCCCGGGTGTAGCGCCGGCGGGCAGGATCTGCAGCCGCACGATAGTGCCGACCTTGCCGCGGATCTGCTGGACGACATCATCGAGGCGCCAGCCGATCACGTCGGTCATGGCCCCGTCGTGGCCCTGGGCGACCCCGGTGATGCGATCATTGGGTTTGAGGCTGCCGTCGGCCGCGGCCGGACCGCCGGGTAGGATGTTGGTGACGCTTATATAGTCGTCGGTGAGCTGCAGCGAGGCGCCGATGCCCTCATAGCTCAGGCTCATCTGGATGCGATACTCCTCCGAACTGCGCGGGGAAAAATAATTGCTGTGCGGGTCGTAAACGGCGCAATAGGCGTTCATCAGCGACTCGAACACGTCCTCGGGCGAGATCTTGTCGAGCCGCGAGAGCACGCGCTGGTAGCGCTTGCGCAGCAGGTCGGCGGTGTCGCTCCAGCTCTTGCCGGTCAGCATCAGCGAGACGGCGTCGTTCTTGATGCGCAGGCGCCAGAGCTCGTCCATCTCCGCCTGCGTGGCAGGCCAGGGCGTATGCTCGCGGTCAAAGTTGAAGCTCTCGTCGACGGTCCAGTCCGGCTCGGTGTCCAGCAGCTTGAGCGCGTGGTTGATGCGCTCGCGATTGCGCTGCTGGAACACGTTGAAGATCAGGTAGGCCGGATCCATCTCGCCGGTATGGATCATGTCGCCGAACTTGGTCCTCCAGCGCTCAAATCCGGTCACGTCGCCGGCGAGGAAATAGCTGTGCTGCCCGTCGAGCGCGGCCAGAAAGCGGTCGAACACCAGCGGTGAGCTCTTGTCGTCGATAACGATATGACGATAGTGATTCTGCTCGAGAATGCTGGCGATGCGCGGCGCGAGCAGCCGCTCCTGCGGGGTCGGGCCGAGGGCGCCTTCGGGCAGCAAGCCGGTTGCGGCCGGCACGCCGGTGGAGCTGGCCGCAGACAGTGCCAGCAACCCTAAGGCGGACAGTGCGATTGGCGCCAGGAGCTTGCGCCAGGGACGAGGCGTGTGCGACATGCTGCGTGAGGAACCTTGCAAGAGCTAAAGTACCATCAAGTCTGACATCTTTGCAGACNAGATGGCAGTCGTGCTGCGATTCAACCGGNCGGCGGGCCAANAAAGGAGAAATGGCCTGCGGCCGGTGGCGNTATGGATCGGCATCATCATNGGTTCGGCAGTCGCCATGACGGCATCCTTGACCATGAGCCCCANGGTGTTCTTACTGCTGCCGGAATACTGGGCCCGGCTGGCACCCGAGCGGCTGTCGCTGCTCAAGGGGCTGGCGTCGTCGTNCAGTCTGGCGGCGNTCGGTGGAATGAGCTTCGTCGNTGAATNGNGNCATTGGCGCTGGCGTTACGGCGCGCAGATCGTGCTCGCGGCGATGTTGATCGCCCTCGGGATCATCGACCGGCCCTGAGCCACCTGGCCCTGAGCCACCTGGCCCTGCAGCATCAGGCGCGGCGCGGTTGGCTCCAGACATCCCTCTGGGCGGCGCCCAGCCGGCTGTCGTAGGGATCGAATCCGCTGCGTTGGCGCGCATCGACGCCAACGCCGTCGTTGGTCACCAGCGCCAGCGAGATCTCTTTGAGCACTTGATCGCGGCGGCGCGGCGGTCGCTGCTCCGAGGCGAGAATTCGCCAGTGGTTGTCGGGTGCATTCCCCATAGCTAACGTCCAGTCGAGCGCTTAGCGCGCACGGTATCTGCCTGCACGACAGGATCGCACGGTAGCGGTCCGTCCGTGCTGCAGTGCCGCCGGATCTGTGACGGCAATCACGGCAAATGGCGCGATAGCCTCAGTTATGTAACAGACGGCGGCCGCCGCGCAGCAGCCAGACGAACAGATACGGCCCCAGGGCGACAAACCACACCGCTTGCGAGCCCGAAACCAGGCCGCTGATGAAATCGCGCCATAGCGCAAACACGCTGCCGTGTGCGTAGGGACCCAGGGCGATGCGGCCGGCCGCGAAGATCAGACAGGGCATCACGATCACGCCGATCCCGATGCACGCCACCACCGTCAGCAGCTCGCGCCACAGGCCATGCGCCCCGCGACGCAAGTCCCAGAAGCGGCGCAGTTGATCGTTCACGTCCAATCCTTACAAAAATGCCCTCAGGGCTCCCCGCGGCCTTTAGGCATAATAGCCGGCACATGGAGAAAATCAGAGCGGCAGTGGTCGGAGTGGGCTATCTGGGACACTTCCACGCCCAGAAATATGCGCTGCTCGAGGACTGCAGCCTGGTCGGGGTCGTGGACAATCAGCCGGAGACCGCCTCGCGGGTGGCGGCCGAGCTCCAGGCAACGGCCTACGGCGACTTCCGCCAGCTGCTCGGCAAGGTCGACGCCGTCAGCGTCGTCACGCCGACGCCGACGCACTACGACATCGCGCGCGCGTTCCTCGAAAGCGGTGCTCATGTGCTGGTCGAGAAGCCGATCACCCAGACCACGGCGCAGGCGGAACGGCTAATCAGCGCGGCGCGCCAATACGGCCGAGTGCTGCAGGTCGGTCACCTCGAACGCTTCAATCCGACCATCCTGGCCGCGGAACCCCTGCTGTCGCGGCCGCGATTCATCGAGTGCCACCGACTGGCGCCGTTCAAGGAGCGCGGCACCGACGTCAATGTCGTGCTCGACCTGATGATTCACGATATCGACCTGGTGCAGATGATCGTCGGCAGCCCGGTGGCAAACCTGGACGCGATCGGTACACCGGTGTTTTCCTCGGAAATCGATATCGCCAATGCTCGCCTGCGCTTTGAAAGCGGCTGCGTCGCCAACGTCACTGCCAGCCGCGTGAGCCTGAAGTCCGAGCGCAAGCTGCGCGTATTCCGCGACGATGCCTACCTGTCCATTGACCTGCAACAGAAGATATTGACGGTGATTCGTAAGCGCCTGGCGCCCGTGAGCGAGGGGCAACTGCCGGTACTGATCGAAGAACAGTCGTTCGATCAGGGGGATGCGTTGTTGGCCGAGATCCAGTCGTTCGTCGCCGCCATACGCGGCGAGCAGCGGGTACTGGTCAGCGGTGAGGACGGGTTGCGCGCGCTGCGGACCGCGATCGCGATCACCGAGCGCGTGCAGGGCGCGTCCGCGGGAGCGCTGGCATGAGCCGTGGCGGCCGCCCGGTCACGATCGCGGCGACGCAATTCGCCTGCGGCTGGGACTTGCCCGCGAACCTGGACCGCGCAGAGCGCCTGGTGCGGGAGGCTCATGCCCGTGGAGCCCAGATCATCCTGCTGCAGGAGCTGTTTGCGACGCCGTATTTCTGCATCGAACAGGATCCACGGCATCTGCAGCTCGCCGAGAGCGCGGATGACAGCCCCTTGCTGCGGCGCTTCGGCGCCCTGGCAGCGGAACTCGAGGCGGTGTTGCCGATCAGCTTCTTTGAGCGCGCGGGCAATGTCTATTTTAATTCGCTCGCGATGTTCGACGCCGATGGCCGGCGGCTTGGAATCTATCGCAAGTCGCATATCCCGAACGGCCCGGGCTATCAGGAGAAGTTCTATTTCAGCCCGGGCGACACCGGCTTTCGGGTATGGAATACCCGCTATGGCCGGCTCGGTGCCGCCATCTGCTGGGATCAGTGGTTTCCCGAGAGTGCGCGCATCATGGCGCTCATGGGCGCCGAATTGCTGCTGTATCCGACCGCAATCGGCAGCGAGCCGCCGCCGGCACCGCCGGTGGATTCGAGGCTGCATTGGCAGCGCACGCAGCAGGGGCACGCTGCCGCCAACCTGATGCCGCTGATAGCGAGTAACCGCATCGGCACCGAGTATTCGCTGCAGAATCCGCAGGCGCTGCACATTCGTTTCTATGGCTCTTCATTCATCGCCGATGCCAGCGGTGCACTGGTGGCCGAGGCCGCGGAGGATGACGAGGCGGTGATTACCGCCTGCTTCGATCTGGAGCAACTGCGGCACGCGCGCGACAACTGGTTCGTATTTCGNGATCGCCGGCCCGACCTGTACGCGCCGCTGGGCAGTTTCAGCGGGCGCTGAGGCCGGGGCGGNGGCCAGCTGCCGGCAACACCGGCGCGCAGGACAAAAAATNCNATGTGTAGCAATGCCCATCCATTTGCAGTACGAACAGTAATGAAAATATACTGCAAGCCATCGCGCCGACACTGCGTGCTCGCTCAGGTCTTTGGGGGTGTTTTAATGGAACAGACGGGTAGCAACGGCGCGCGCGCGCGCGATAGACGTCCTGCCGCCGGCAGGCGCGAGCGTGCCGCCGGTGCCAGGGTGGACCTCGGGCCGTTGCCAAAGCTTCTGGGCTACAACCTGCGGCGCGCCAACCAGGCCTCCTGGCGCACCTACGTCAGCTTCATCGGCGAAAACAAGATCCGTCCGGGACTGTTCAGTCTGTTGTGCCTGGTGCGCGCCAATCCCGGCATTGCGCAAATCGAACTCGGCACCCATCTCGGGGTGGACAAGGCAAGCATCGTGGCGCTGCTGGATCGGCTCGAGCGCGCCGGCTTGATCGAGCGCCGCCGCTCTACGCGCGATCGCCGCCGCCAGGGTATTTCACTGACGGAATCCGGCACCGGGGAACTCGAGGCGCTGATGACGCAGGTGCGGCAGCTCGAGCGGCACATGGCGAGCCGTTTCAACAAGGCCGAGCTCGATCAGTTCCTCGGCTTCTTGCAGCGTATGTATTCGACCTGAGCGCCGACCAGCAACACCCAATACTTCGGAGATATCGGACCATAGGGTTCGTTTTTCGTAATGAAAAACGAACCCCTATGGTCCGATATCTCCGACGGGCTGGATGCTGCTAATCGGCGAGTAGTTCGGTAAGGGACGCTGTAAGCGGCTTCATGAACCAGGCGCTTTCCGGCATCGCCTTGACGACTACGCCATAAGCCGCGAGCGTATCGCCCACCACCGGGCCGACCGCGGCGACGTTGGTCGCCGCCAGCGCGGCGCGCACCAATTCGGCAGGCGCGGCGCGAAACAGCCGCTCGACCTGAGCCTTGCTGGTGAACGCGATGGCATCCACTTCACCCGTGCGCATGCGCTCGAGCAACTCCTGCGCCGCCGCGTCGGTGGCGGCATCGGCGTAGAGATAGGGAGCAACCGTGGTCACCAGCGCTCCGGCGCTGTTGAGGAATTCGATCAATGGTCGATTCGGCTCGCCGCCATACAACTGCACACCCACGCGCCGCGCGTGCAAATCAAATGCGCGCAGGGCCTCGATGACACCCGCGGTGGTCGGCAGCGCGGCCGGCAGATCGCTGCTCAAGCCGAGCTCGCGCAGGGCGCGCGCCGGCTTGGGACCGCGCGTGATCTTGCGCATCTGCTTCAGGGCCGAGAGAAACGGCGTGCGTAGCGTCGGCTGGTGCTGATTGATGCAGCTCAGCATGCGGCGCAGACCTTCGCCGGTCAGCAGAATCAGATCATCGCAGCCGCCGTCGGCTGCGGCGCGAATCCAGGCGAGCACCGGCGCCGGATCGGGCGCATCGATGATCTTCACCAGCGGATAGCGCAATACCCGCGCGCCGCGGCGCTCGAGCATCGAGGCAAACAGGTCGAGCTCACGGGCTTCGGCGATGGCAATCACACGGTTGGCGAGCGGCTCGGTCATTCCGCGGGCCCGGTGCGCTCCCAATCGAATTTTGGCAGCTGTCGAAAAGCCGATGTGAGCTTCTCGTTCCAGCGCCGGCAGACACTGCGCAGCAAGGCCGACTCGGCATCGAGCGCCAGGTGCTGCGAAAATTTCATCGCCCCTTGCGGATAGATCGCCAGCTCCAGCGGTGGACCGACCGACAGGTTGGATTTCATCGCGGCGTCAAATGAGATCAGGGCTAGGCGCGCGGCGTCGTTGAGCGACAGGTTGGCGCCGGCCAGGCGCGACAGGATCGGCTTGCCGTACTTGAATTCTCCGAGCTGCAGATACGGCGTCTCCCAGGTCGCGGCGACGTAGTTGCCTTCCGGGTAAACCATATAGAGTTCCGGCGGCTGGCCCGCGATCTGGCCGCCAACGATCAGCGTGGCGCGCAAGTCCGCCCCGCCCATGGTGAGGGTGGAGGCATATTGCTGCAATACGGTGCAGAGCACCTTGCCGACATAGCGCGCCGCCTCGAAAAGATACGATACCGTTGCCAAATTCTCGGTGGCTTCCACCGCGGCCAGATCGCGTCGCAGATTGTCGAGCACTTCCTGGGTGGTGGCCAGATTGCCGGAGGTCAGCACCACGATCAGCCGATCCTCGGAGGGCTGAAAAACATGCATTTTCCGATAGGTGCTGATGTAGTCGACGCCGGCCGTTGTGCGCGAGTCGGAGGCGAACGCCAGGCCGTCACGGAGCTTGAGTGCGAGGCAGTAGGTCATTGCAAATCCATCGATTTAAGCCCTGGTGCACCAGGAACGGGCGTCAGTCTAGCGGAATGCTTCAATTTTCACGCCAGCACGGCCGAGTGTTCATTCGACACCCGCGCCCTGCTACTGTAGCTCCAAGTCTGTCAGACAGGGCCTCGCAAATCGCATGCGGATTGCCTGGGAAGAGTATCCGGCGTCGGCGAGCTTCGATGAACTGATCGGGCCCGGCGGCACGCCGCGGCCGGCCGCCAGCGCGCTGATCGAATTTCTCTCGGCGCTCGGTCCCGAAGAACTCTCGACGCGGCAGAAGGCCGCCGATGTGGCCATTCGCAGCATGGGCATCACCTTTACCGTCTACCACGAGGAGGGCGGCTCGATCGATCGCGCCTGGCCGCTCGACATCATTCCGCGAGTCATCGCGCTCGATGAGTGGCGACGCATCGAGGCCGGCCTGCAGCAGCGCGCCCAGGCGCTGAATCTGTTCATCGACGACATCTACCACGAGCAGCGCATCGTGCGCGACGGTGTGTTTCCGCGTAGCTACCTGGCCGATTCGACCAACTTCCGCTCGCAGTGCGTCGGCATCCATCCGCCGCAGCGCATCTGGGCCCATATCTGCGGCTCGGATCTGGTGCGCGACGCCGACGGTACCGTATATGTGCTGGAAGACAATCTGCGCGTGCCGTCCGGTGTGTCGTATATGCTCGAGAACCGCCAAGTCGTCAAACGGGTGTTTCCCGAGGTATTCGAGGCCGCGGGTATCCTGCCGGTCGATGACTATCCGTCGCAGCTGTTCGACATGCTGCGCGCGCTGGCGCCCTCCAGCGTCGAGCAGCCCGAGGTGGTGGTGCTGACGCCCGGAATCTATAACTCAGCCTATTTCGAGCACTCGTATCTGGCGCATCAGATGGGCTGCGAACTGGTGGAGGGGCGCGATCTGGTGGTCGGGGACGACGACGTGGTCTGTATGCGCACCATCGTCGGCTGGCAGCGGGTCGATGTGATCTACCGGCGCGTGGACGACCTGTTTCTCGACCCGGAGGTATTCCGGTCAGATTCCTCGCTGGGCGTGCGCGGGTTGATGCGCGCCTGGCGTGCCGGCAATGTCGCGCTGGCGAATGCGCCGGGGGCCGGGGTCGCGGATGACAAGCTCGTCTATACGTTTGTGCCGGCGATGATCCGGTATTACCTCGATCAGGACGCCATCCTGCCGAATGTGCCCTCGTTTCTGTGCGCCGAAGACGCGCAATGCGCACATGTGCTGGCGAATCTGGCCACGCTGGTGATCAAGCCGGCCAATGAATCGGGCGGCTACGGCATGCTGATGGGCCCCAGATCCAGCGAGGCCGAGCGCAGGCAGTTCACCGAGCTGATCCGGCTCAATCCGCGCAATTACATTGCCCAGCCCGTGATCAGCCTGTCGACCACGCCGACGCTGGTCGAGGGCGGCATCGAACCGCGGCATCTGGATCTGCGGCCGTTCATTCTCTCCGGCCGCGAAGTGCAGGTGACCACGGGCGGCCTGACTCGCGTCGCGATGCGCAAGGGCTCGCTAGTGGTCAATTCCTCGCAGGGCGGCGGCAGCAAAGACACCTGGATAGTCGATACCTCGGCCGATCATGCTTTCGCGCGTAGCTGACAACCTCTACTGGATGGCGCGCTATCTGGAGCGCACCGAGAATCTGGCCCGGCTGGTGGACGTCAGCGCCGGCCTGATGCTGGATCTGCCGCAGCGGCTGAGTCCCGGGTGGCAGCCGCTGGTCAAAATCTCCGGGAATGAGAGCCTGTACGCCGAGCACGAGCGCGATTACGGCGAACAGTCCGTGGTCAAGTTCATCGTCGCCGACGAGAAGAACCCGGGATCGATGCTGACCTCGATCGCTCGTGCCCGCGAGATCGCCCGCACCGTGCGCGACATCCTGCCGCGCGAGGTGTGGGAGCAGATCAACGAACTCTATCTCTATGTCGCCGAGCATGCCGCCGAAGCCTCGGCCAGGCGCACCCGCTATGGCTTCCTTGGCCGCGTCACCAGGGCGACTCATGCCCTGACCGGCATGTTCGAGGGCATCTTCAACGAAGGTGATGCGCTATCGTTCCTGACGCTTGGACGCAATATCGAACGCGCCGACATGACCAGCCGCATCGTGGACGTGCGCGCGGCCGCGATGATGACCGGGCCGAGCGCGGCGGAATTGGGGCCGTTCGAGACGGTACTATGGATGGGCGTGTTACGCTCGCTATCAGGCTATCAGATGTACCGCCTGAAGACGCGCGAGCGCGTCTACAGCGCGGGCGTGGTGCAATTCCTGCTGGCAGACGAGCAGTTTCCGCGCGCCTGCGTTTGCTGTCTTCGCCGTGTTGAAGAGGTGCTGCGTCGGCTGCCGATCAGCGAGCCGCTGTTGCGGCGCGTGTCGCGCATGCGGCGCGCGATCCACCACACACGCTTTGAAATGCTGCAGCAGGGCGAACTGCACGAATTCATCGATCGGGTGCAGGTCTCGCTCGCCCGCACCAACGACGAACTGGCGCGCATCTACTTCATCGGTCACAGTGCGCCGGTGGCCGAGGTCACGCCGATTCTGGCCTCGCAAAATCAGAGCCAAAATCAGAATAAGCACATAACGGCGTAAGGAACATTGAAAATTATAGAATTTCGGCGCTATCCGCGGGGGGCGACGACCGCTTGATGTCCAAGTTATCGCATCTGTCGCGGCTGGAGGCCGAGAGCATCCACATCCTGCGCGAGGTGGTTGCCGAGTGCGACCGGCCGGTGATGCTCTACTCGATCGGCAAGGACAGCTCGGTGATGCTGCACCTGGCGCTCAAGGCGTTTCATCCGGCACTGCCGCCGTTTCCGCTGCTGCACGTCGATACCACCTGGAAGTTCCGCCAGATGATCGAGTTCCGTGACCAGACCGCGCGGCGGGTCGGCATGGATCTGATCGTGCACGTCAATCCGGACGGCGTTGCGATGGGCATCAACCCGTTCGTGCACGGCTCGGCGCTTCATACTGACATCATGAAGACCCAGGGCCTCAGGCAGGCGCTGGACCGCTACGGCTTCGACGCCGCCTTCGGCGGCGCCCGGCGCGACGAGGAAAAGTCGCGCGCCAAGGAGCGCGTGTTCTCGATCCGCTCGGCACAGCATCGCTGGGATCCCAAGCGGCAGCGCCCGGAACTGTGGCGCCTCTATAACACGCGCAAGGTCAAGGGCGAGAGCCTGCGGGTATTCCCGCTGTCGAACTGGACCGAGCTCGATATCTGGCAATACATCCATCGGGAAGACATCCCGATCGTACCGCTGTATTTCGCCGCGGAACGGCCGATCGTCGAGCGCGACGGCGCGCTGATCCTGGTCGATGACGAGCGAATGCCGCTGGTGCCGGGCGAGAAGCCGCGGCTGCGCAAGGTCCGATTTCGCACCCTCGGCTGCTACCCGCTCACCGGCGCGATCGAAAGCCATGCCGATTCGCTGACGGCGATCATCGGGGAGATGCTGGTGGCCAGAACTTCCGAGCGCCAGGGCCGGATCATCGATCGCGACGGTGCCGCATCGATGGAAAAGAAGAAGCAGGAAGGCTACTTCTGATGAACGCCGAGCTTTCACCGCCAGCCACCGACGTCAACACCTGGCTGCAGGCCCAGAGCCGGAAAGATCTGCTGCGCTTCATCACCTGCGGCAGCGTCGATGATGGCAAGAGCACGCTGATAGGCCGGTTGTTGTACGAATCACGCCTGCTGCTGGACGACCAGCTCGAGGCGCTCGAGAGCGACTCGCGCAAGCTCGGCACGCAGGGCGACGAGCTCGATTTCGCGCTGCTGGTGGATGGGCTCGCCGCCGAGCGCGAGCAGGGCATCACCATCGATGTCGCCTACCGCTTCTTTGACACCGAGCGGCGCAAGTACATCGTCGCCGACACACCCGGACACGAGCAGTACACGCGCAACATGGTCACCGGCGCGTCGACTGCGGACCTGGCGGTCATCCTGGTCGATGCCCGCAAGGGTGTGCTCACGCAAACCCGGCGGCACAGCTATCTGGTGTCGCTGCTGGGCATCCGTCGGATCGTGCTCGCGGTCAACAAGATGGATCTGGTTGGCTACTCGGCGCGGGTGTTCGAGGATGTCGAGCGCGCCTACAGGCAGTTCGCAGCCCGGATTGGTCTGACCGACATTGTCGCGATCCCGGTCTCGGCGCTGTGCGGCGAAAACATCATCGAGGTGGGCGCCAGCATGCCCTGGTACCGCGGCCCAACGCTGATGCAGCACCTCGAGAGCGTGCCGATCCAGGACGACGCCGGTGCGCAGCCCTTTCGCATGCCGGTGCAATGGGTCAACCGGCCGAATCAGGACTTTCGCGGCTTCGCCGGCCTCATCGTCGGCGGCAGCGTGCGCCCCGGCGATTTACTGCGGGTATTGCCCTCGGGGTTCACCAGCCGCGTCGCGCGCATCGTGACCGCGAATGGCGATTTGCAGCAGGCAGTGGCCGGCCAGTCGATCACGCTGACCCTCGAGGATGAGATTGATATCAGCCGCGGCGATCTGCTGGCCGCAGCCGCTGCTCCGGCCAGCGTCTCCGATAAATTCGAAGCGACCATTGTCTGGATGAGCGACGAGCCGATGCTGCCCGGTAGGCCATATCTGCTCAAGTGCGGCGCGCGCACCGTGACTGCGGCGGTGGCGCAGCTCAAGTACAAGATCAATGTCAATACACTGGAAGAACTCGCGGCGCGCCAGCTCGAGCTCAACGAGATCGGGCTGGTGAATCTGAATCTCGATCAGCCGCTGGCCTTCGATCCGTACACGCTCAATCGTGACACCGGCGGCTTCATCCTGATCGACCGCATCAACAACAACACGGTCGGCGCCGGAATGCTGCAGGCAGCGCTGCGGCCGGCAGAGAACGTGCACCCCCCCCGTGCCAACCGTTCGGTGCAGAAGAACCAGAGGGCCTGCGTGCTGTGGTTCACCGGACTGTCCGGCGCGGGCAAGTCCACCATTGCCAATCTGGTCGAAAAGAAGCTGTTCGGCATGGGGCGCCACACCTACCTGCTCGACGGCGACAACATCCGCCACGGGCTCAACCGCGATCTGGGCTTCACCGATGCCGATCGCGTCGAGAATATCCGCCGGGTGGGCGAGGTGGCGCGGCTGATGACCGACGCTGGACTGATTGTGCTGGTGTCATTCATTTCGCCGTTCCGTTCGGAGCGGCGGCTGGCGCGCTCGCTGCTCGGTCCCGGAGAGTTCTTCGAGATCTTTATCGATACGCCGCTCGAAGTAGCCGAAGCACGCGATCCCAAGGGCCTGTACCGCAAGGCGCGCGCCGGCAAGATCCGCAATTTCACCGGCATCGATTCGCCGTACGAGCCGCCGGAGAATCCAGAGATGCACATCGACACCGGCCGCGTGAGCGCCGAGCAGGGGGCCGAGCAGGTCATCGGCCATTTACGCATCGCCGGCATGATCGACCGCGACTGGGTGTTTATCCCGTAGCAGCAGGATGGACGTCGACCAGGGCCTGACCGTGCCGCTGTCGCTGGTTTTCGGTCAGCCGCAGGCCTGACCCTGCCGCCTCATCCCGCCGGCGGTGATCGCGGTGCAGTACCCGGCGCCGACGGGCAACCGCTGCTTCAATCTGGGCCGCGCATCTGGAGTATCTGCGCGAGGCGAGCTCCGAGGGCATCGAACTGGTGATGTGGTTGATTATGCGCGGCGCGCTGGACGACAATGTTCGTAGCGTACAGCGCTTCTATTACGTGCCGGCCTCCAATACTGCGGTCGGACATCTGTCACTCGAGAATCTGTAGACTCCGTCTGATGCCTGCAATCACATGAAAGTCATCCTCGCCGGTGCCGGAGCGTTCGGCGCCAAACACCTCGAGGCGATGTCGAAGATCGACGGCATCGAAGTGCTCTCGCTGGTCAGCCGCGACCCGCTGTCCACCGCCGAGGTCGCCAAGAAATGGAAGATCCCGCATTGCACGATGGATCTGGCGCAGGCGCTGGCGCAGCCCGGCGTGGAGGCGGCATTGCTGTGCTCGCCGACGCAGGTGCATGCGCAGCAGGCGGTCCAGTGCCTGCGCGCCGGCAAGCACGTCATGATCGAGATTCCGATCGCCGATTCGCTCGCCGATGCGGAGCGGGTGGTCAAGACGCAACAGCAGACCGGCCTCGTGGCTATGGGCGGGCATACCCGCCGCTTCAATCCGAGCCACCAGTGGATCCACCGGCGTATCCAGGCCGGCGAACTCAGAGTGCTGCAGATGGACGTGCAGACCTACTTTTTCCGCCGTACCAACATGAACGCGCTCGGCCAGCCGCGCAGCTGGACCGATCATCTGCTCTGGCACCACGCCTGCCACACGGTCGATCTGTTTCAGTATCAGACCGGCCAGCAGGCATCGCGGTGCTACGCCCTGCAGGGGCCGATCAATCCGACGCTTGGCATCGCGATGGACATGAGCATCGGCATGCGGGTGCCATCCGGCGCCATCTGCACCCTGTCGCTGTCGTTCAACAATGACGGACCGTTCGGAACTTTCTTCCGCTACATCTGCGACCAGGGCACCTATGTCTGCCGCTACGACGATCTGTTCGATGGCAACAACAGCCCGATCGATGTTTCAAAAGTCGATGTGTCGATGAATGGCGTCGAGTTGCAGGATCGCGAATTCTTCGCCGCCATCAAGCAACAGCGCGAGCCCAACGCCAGCGTCGCGCAGTGCCTGACGGCGATGCAGACGCTGGCGAAGCTGGAGAACAGCCTCCAGCAAAGCTAAGGAGTAGGGGGCGATGATCATCGATTGCCACCGCCGCTACACCACCGCGCCTGCCGGCTGTATCCGGATAACTTCGTCGGCGCTTGCCAGTTGCCGCAGTCACCCGGATTGCCCCGGCCCGCAGCACCGCGGAGCTGGCGCGCTGCGCGCGCGGGCTCAGCGGTACTCCAGCCCCAGAGCCTTGAGCCGCTCGCGCATCTGATGGATATCGAGTCCCAGCTCGCCCGCCGCCAACCGCTTGCGCTGATCCTCTTGGTTCGCGACCCGCCGGCCGGCTGCCTTGGCGACTTGATCTGCCTGCGCGCGGCGGACCACGACGACGCCATCGTCATCGGCGACGATCGCATCGCCGGGTTTAATCCTTGCGCCGGCGCAGATGATCGGCACGTTGACCGCGCCGAGGCTGGCCTTGACCGTGCCCTGGGCAAAAATGGCCTTGCACCACACCGGAAACCCCATCTGCGTCAGGATGGCGACATTGCGCACGCCGGCATCGATGACCAGGCCCTTGACGCCGCGCGCCATGCACGAGCTGGCGAGCAGGTCGCCGAAATAACCATCCTCGCAGGGCGAACTGGTCGCCACCACCAGCACATCGCCGGGGCGACACACCTCGATCGCGACGTGCAGCATCCAGTTATCGCCCGGCGGCACCAGCACCGTGACGGCGCTGCCGGAGATACAGACCGGCCGGAAGATCGGGCGCAGGTAAGAGGCGAGCAGGCCGCTTCGGCCCTGGGCTTCATGCACCGTGGCGACGCCGTAGTCGCCTAACAGCTTGAGATCGGCCGGGCCCGGGCGCGAGATCTCGCGGACGACTATGTGCTTGCCAATGACGGCGCTCCCGGTTCCGCTCCCCAGTGCGGCGGCTGGCACTGAACCATAGGGCCATGAAGACAGGGCACGAATTATATCGGCCGCGATCGGGCCTCGCCATGGCGCTGGCCGTCGTCGCCTTGAGAGGCTTGCCACGGCCGCTCGGACGGCAGCGGCCCGATTCAGCGCCGTGCCCCTCGGCGTGGCGCCTCGCCGCTGTCCTCGGCCGGCGACCACACCCGCCCGGTACGCTCCTCGATATAGCGTCGAATCAGGCGCCGCACCACCTGCGACGAGGGCGCGTCCTCTTCCACGCACAGGCGCACGAACACCGTTTTCTTGCGCGGATCGACCAGGATCGTCTCATCTCGGTGATCTCGGAGCGCTCGCCAACGCCGCTACCCCCGTAGCGGCGGTGACCCAGCCTGTGAACGACCTCTAGTAGCCGCGATCGATTGTTACCGTGGCTCGCGCGCTCGGCGCGGCAGCGCCGGCAGAATTTGGCGCGCCAAGGACGACGTGGAACTGACTGAGTCGGCTGCGCTGCGGATTGGAAATAATCGGCACGTACACCGTGATTTTCTCCGCTCCGCTCGGAATCCGTTCGATACGCCGTCCCAGCGAGGCGTAGTCAACATCCGGTTGGGCCGATGCCGCTTCGGTCCACCAGCTGAAGCTGATATCGCCATCGGTACTGCCGAGTCGTCGCACCACGATGCGCGCAGCAGGCTCGCTCCCGGACACATCGTAGCCGGAGGCGGCAAACTCCACTCGCGGTGAGTTGGCTTCAACGGCGGGCGTGTTCGCCACCCCCGCGGCCGCGATGGCAGCCGGCGCTCCGGTAATGCTCGCCACGCGGGCGGACCTGGCTCGATACGTCGTCGCCGCCGCCGGTACGACCGTGTTCGCCGTCGCGGCGACCGCAGCCAGTGGCGTCGGCGTGACTGGCGCGATAGCCGGCTGCTCGGGTACCGGCGCGGCCGGTGCGGTGGAGTTCCAGGTAGATTGCAACTGCTGCCAGGCGCTCTCCCAGGTACTTTGAGCGCCGGTCAGCGCCTGCTGCCAGTCGACGCCCGCCTGGCGCTCAATCGCGAATGCGGCCAGGCCGAGGCTGAACAGCACGACGGCCGCGGCGGCAACGCGTTGCGGCCACTGGCGCGGCGGCGGCGCGGCGGCGAGCCGTGCCAACGGCGGCAAGG
>JGI12269J14319_10002011_pt1 | contig 19946 bp, 15 predicted proteins | sample PeaSoiSIISIP2007_FD_14319 | JGI IMG/M metagenome (IMG submission 14319)
CCGGAGCGGGGCGGTTCCACCAGGCGGCCCTGTCGTTTCAGTTGGGTGAGAATGCGACCCACCATGGAAGTCGACACCGGCAGGCGCTGGCGGCGCAGGAGCACGGCGAGTTTGTCCTTGCCCCAGCGGGGAAACTGCAAGCGCAAAGTCAAAACCTTTTCCTCTAAAGGAAAAGTCCAAGTCGGCCGGCGTTGGCGATGAGGACGATGGGAGCGAGATTCCAGCGTGCTCAAGTCAAAAGGATCATAGCGGCGCTGCCAGCGATAGAAAGTCTGGCGGCTGATGCCGAAGTGACGGCAGGTACGGGCCGCGTTGTGGTTCCGACGATAGAAATCCATCCAGGTCAACCGAACCCTGGCTTCCCGGCTGAGTTCCACGCCGGTCCGAGCCAGTCGGCTCGAACCGCGTGCTTTTCCGCTGTGAACTTGCATATTGACACTCTATGCGAGTGTCACCAATCATTCTGAACGGGAACAGAAAGGCACGACCGAAGTCGTGCCCTCTTTTGTCCGATTCTCTCTGTGACTCCGTGTCTCTGTGGTGAAAAAGTCCTTAGTCTCTAACCCCATCCATGAACGCTCGCAGCTTCCGCGAACGCGATGGGTGACGGAGTTTGCGCAGCGCCTTGGCCTCGATTTGGCGGATGCGTTCGCGCGTTACGGCGAACGACTGGCCTACTTCTTCGAGGGTGTGCTCGCTGCCGTCTTCGAGGCCGAAGCGCATCTTGATGACTTTTTCTTCGCGTGGAGTTAGCGTACGCAGCACCTGCGAGGTTTGGTCTTTCAAGTTGACGTTGATCACTGCCTCAGCCGGCGAGACGACCGCGCGGTCTTCGATGAAGTCGCCTAGATGCGAATCTTCCTCTTCGCCAATCGGCGTTTCGAGGGAGATCGGTTCCTGCGCGATCTTCAGCACCTTGCGCACTTTGGCCACCGGGATGTCCATGCGCTTTGCGATTTCCTCCGACGTGGGCTCGCGTCCCAGTTCCTGCACCAGTTGCCGCGAGGTGCGGATCAACTTGTTGATGGTTTCGATCATGTGGACCGGGATGCGAATCGTACGCGCTTGATCAGCAATGGCGCGAGTAATCGCCTGCCGAATCCACCACGTGGCGTAGGTCGAGAACTTATAGCCGCGCCGGTATTCGAATTTGTCCACGGCCTTCATCAGGCCGATGTTGCCTTCCTGAATCAGATCGAGAAACTGCAAGCCGCGGTTGGTGTACTTCTTCGCAATCGAAACCACCAGGCGGAGGTTGGCCTCGATCAGCTCGCGCTTGGCCTGCTCCGCATCCATGTCCCCCTGGATGATCTCGCGCTGAGTTCGTTTGAGTTCCTGGAACGAGACTCCAGCCTCGACTTCGAGCTTCTCCAGTTCCGCGCGGATGGCCCGCGACTGCCGCCGGTATTCTTTACGTTGTTCTTCACTTCGCGTTGCGTCGGCTTTTTTTTCCAGGTTCGTGGACTGCCGGTCAAGCGACCGCATCATGTCGACGGTCTTGTTTGCCCGGTCGATGAGGCGCTTGCGCTCGGTGTTAGTGAAGCCGAGCTTGCGGACGCACAAAGAGACGTCGACAATCGCCCTCGCCAATGCAATGCGGTAGCGGCGATAATCCTTTGGGCGTTTTTTCTGCGAGACGGCCGCGAACTTCTCCAGAAGATGATTGGCTTTCTTGTAAGCCTTCGCCAGATCGTCGATCTTCCCGGTGAACTCTTTCAGCCGGTTCTGCAGAATCTCGTCGGTGATTTCTTCTTCATCGAAGGTGACCACTTCCTTAATGGAGCGGACGCCCTTCTTGAGGTCCTCACCCATCGCCAACAGTTCGTTGATGACGATCGGCGAGCGCGAAAGCGCTTTCAAAACGCGCAACTGTCCGCGCTCGATGCGCTTGGCGATTTCAACTTCGCCTTCGCGCGTGAGCAGCGGGACAGTGCCCATCTCGCGCAAATACATGCGGACGGGGTCGTTAGTTTTTTCCAGAGCGCCGGGAGTTAAATCGAGTTCGACGTCCTCGCCGACTTCGTCTTCGTCGAACTTCTTATCGAGCGCAGAGGAGGGAAGTTTCGGTCCCTCCAGCACATCGATTCCTTGCGTACCGATGGTAGTAAGCAGATCGTCCAGGTCTTCAGGAGAGTGCACATCGTGCGGTATGAGATCGTTTACTTGGTCGTAAGTAAGGTATCCCTTTTCCTTGCCGGTATCGATCAGCTTTTTAATGTCGTCGTATTTATCGTCAAGAGCCAAGAAAGATTTTCCTCAAGTCGTCCCATGGAAGGACGTCGAAACGTCGTTTATAGCGGTGGGAACGTGAAGTGGCGGGGTTAGCGCCGACACAAACCTTCAAAGTATAGCATAAAGCTGGCCTCCTGCCGGTTGTGAACTTTCTGCAAAGAACAACCCCGCCGCCTATCCGCTCCACCGTTAATAACTTAGATGGCGAGGCAGCCCATTTAGTTTCAAGGTTCTACGGCCATTTAAGCGGGCCGTTGAACGAACCCTTGATCTGATAAGCCGGGATCCATGAGGGCTCGCTTGAGGCGGTCCTTTTCGCGCAGCAAGAAGCGCAGCCTGTCGGGTTCGTGCTTCTTGGCGGCCTGTAGTTCACGCTGAACATCTTCCATTTGGCGCTTGAATTGGATGCGGCGCAGGGCTCGCACGGCTCCCTCCAAGCGTTCAGCCGTGAGCTCTTCGTCTTCTTTCATCAGGATCGCTGCCAGCAGATTGCGATCGGAGTCAGGGAGAGGCAACTCCATCACATTGGCCGTATCCGGCGCCGAGTTGAGCAAGGTTTCGATCAATGACTCTGTGGTTAATCCAACGTGCACGCGCTCGTGTTCGAGCACAAAATGCGCCTGGCGAGCGGGTTCGAATCCTTCCTCTGCGCCGTCGCGGCCGGAAGTGTACTCTTCGGCAGTCCGCATTTCTCGAGCCGAAGTCAAAGCCCGGATCAGTATCTTTTCAGCATCGGTCACTTGCGCCTCGACCGGCGCTTTCAGGCTGGCAGTCGATCGGTTGGCGGCCGCGTGCTTGAGTTCCTGCCGGAGGACGGCGGAATCGATGCCGAGTTTTTGCGCGATCTCGCGAGCGAGTTCGTCGCGAACGATTCGGCTGGGTACACGCTGGATGTGCGGGAGCAAGTGATTCAGAGCCTTTACTTTGCCCTCGGCACTGCGAATGGGGAACTGGTTCTGGGCACGCTCGATCAGGTAGTCAAAGTAACGCTGAGATTTCTTGAGGGCATCGGCGTATGCGTCTTTCCCTTTACGGCGAATGAAAAGGTCAGGATCGAATCCTGCCTCGAGGGTCAGCACTTTGATCTGAAATTCTTCTTCGACCAGCAGGCCTAGCGTGCGCTCAGTGGCTTTAGCGCCGGCGGTGTCGGGATCGAAATTCACGACGACATTCTTGCTGAAGCGGCCCAGCAGCCTGGCCTGGAGTTCAGTGAAGGCAGTTCCGGAACTCGCGATCACGTTGTGAAAGCCAGCGGCGTAAACCGAAATGCAATCCATTTGACCCTCGACCAGAATGGCGTAGTCCAGCTTACGCATGGCTTCTTTGGCTTGGTCGAGATTGAAAAGGACACGAGACTTTGAATAAATTGCGGTCTCGGGGGAGTTGAGATATTTTGGTCCGGCTTTTTCGTCGCTTGAAAGTGTGCGTCCGGTGAAAGCTATGACTCGCCCGGTCTCGTTGGTGATGGGGAACACGACGCGGTTGCGAAATTTGGAATAAATCGTCGTTGGCCGTTGGTCGCTGGTCGTTGGCTTGTCATCTGGGGCAGAATCGGAATCGATTGGGGGTTGTCCCGCGACATCAAAGGATTTGCCTTGTTGCGGGCTGACGGCGGAAGGCTGAGAGCTTTCCTTCCACGAGAACAGCCCGCTCGCGCGCAGCACCTCCTCGTCGAACTCTCCCTTCAGGCGGTCTTTTAGCAAGAATCCCGAGTCCGGAGCGTAGCCGATGCGGAAGCCTTTGATGATCTCTGCGCTCAAACCGCGTCCCGCAAGGTATTCGCGGGCACGAGCCCCTTCGGGCCGTCGCAAACACTCCTGAAAGAATGCAACGGCTCGCTCGTGGACTTCGAGCAGGACGGTGCGCAGCTTGGCTTCTTGAGCCTCCGCTGGGCTGCTGAAGCTGATTTTAGGGAGAGCGATTCCCAATTTCTGCGCCACCGCCCTCACAGCTTCCGGAAAAGTGACGTTCTCGATCTTCTGGACGAAGCTGAAGACGTCGCCTGAAACGCCACATCCGAAGCAGTGGTAGAACTGGCGCGTGGCGTGAACCGAAAACGACGGCGTCTTCTCGTCGTGAAATGGACACAGTCCCGAATAGTTCTGCGCGCCGGCCTTCTTCAGCTTGACATAGTCGCCGACGACGCGGACGATGTCGGCCTGCTGCTTAACGATCTCCTTGAAGTCGGTGGCGTCGGTCATGAGTGGCGACAACTCTCCTTAGGAATTCTGACGCGAAAAGAGGCAATAAGGAATATAGCAGCGGCGTTGCATGGCGGAAATCCTGTGAATTTTGAGAGTTACCGGTTGACGCTAGAGGAAAACCCCGATTTATTCGGCTTTTTTCTTTCCATTGCCGAACGCGTTCAGGTCCTGCCTTATCTCATCCGCAATTGACGGCATATCCGCTACCGTGGCTACCTTCACGTGATTGTCTTGGAAGGCATCCAGTGCAAACTCGATGTCAGGATTTGCGCGATCAATGTCGTCGGAAACAACAGCGGTAAGCCGGGCGTGTGAACCGCTCGTGGCATGTATGCAGTCCGCAACCTTAGGGAAGCGGTGGGCGATGTTGACCGCTAGCAGCTGATTGATGCGTGTTGTTAAAGGAACAGCTTGAAAGAATCGAACCTCGGTGCCAACCTCAAATCCAAAATCAAAAACTAACGAGTCACCCTTTTTCTTCGTGTATTCCACTGCCTTGATTTTTTCTACGCGCGAAGCCCATATTGCGGCTCGGGTGAGGGCATTCGTTATTCCGGCAACAATCATCGCGTGCTCACTCTTTGGGCGGTGCGCGGCGGGCATTGCTCCCAGTTGGGGATCGTCTAAATAGATTGAGCGCAGCCTTTCCAATTCCTGGGCGGGATTTGCTGCCAAACACACTTGCCGGCCAGTGATCTGGATCGAGTTCGCAAATGAGTCTTCCAACTTGTGCAACAGCGTGCCCACATCCTGCGGATGTCGCAGTTGCGCCCGAATATCGGGCTCAATACTTTGTAAGAGTTCGATATCAACTTGCGCGTCGAGGCAGCGCACGCGGCGCCAGTCGCTAGTCATGTGGAGATCGGCAAACCCGAAACCGTTGGGGCGAGGTTCGAGTAACAACACGCCGACATTTACAGACTCCCCCTTCACGACGTAAGGGACATATCGCAACACATAGAACTCGAATTGCTTCAAATCAGCCATTTCGCTTCGACTTGCAACTCATGATATTGATTCTTAAATACGTGGTTCACCGTTGTTCACGGCCAAAGCCACTCATGCGTCTTCCTTCCAGTTTGGAAATGGTTGTCTCGACGACATCCGAAAGGCGATGATGAGCTCGCGCACCATTGACCGCCGATCCAGCAGGCTGCGGATTAGTTCTTCCAGCGCGCCCCAGTCGCTGGCGTACCACTCCGGAGGAATGCTCGCCGCACAGTTCCAGATGACATTTTCGTTCATTCCCTCTATCGTCGCGAGCCAGGGCTGAAATGATTCCCAACCGCGCACGCTCAAGTACACTTCGTTCTGGGCGTAAACGCCTCGCAGCGGATAATCGGGGAATGTCCATTCGCCGGCGTTGAAGCAATACCCCTGATCGACGAAGGTCACTGTATATTTTTTCTCTCGCATCTTTCGCCAGAATGTTGCCTGCCTGCCGTTCGAGTTCGCGGTCCATTTATCGAGTACCAACATCCCGGCAAACGTCTCCAGGTTTCGCACTCGTTCGAGCATGGTCGCGGGAAAGTAATCGAATATCTGTCCTTGCAGCGGATCGACTACGTAACGGGATCCGAATTGCAGTCCAGGCTGGCAGCGGATCACGCTGCCTGAGAGCTGGATGTTGAGATCAGAAGAATTTTCTACCAGCCAATCACCAACTTCGACGACTTCCGTGGAGGGAACCGGCAATCCAGCCGCCTCGGCGAGTCGCGTAGCCAACAGTTCATTTGCCAGCACGCGCAGATGCTGGGGATTGTTGCGGAATTTCACCACGTAGAAATTGCCATCGGAGCAGCGCATCATATGTCCTTGCGCCCCGCCTCGCATTCTTCGCACATGCTGTACCGCCAGCACTGCCAAATGGCAAGTCCTCGAAACTACCCAAAGGGCTTGATCGTAACCTTACTTTCGAGGACCGAATGTGATGTGTGAACATGGAAGCGCTGTGGATTTCTTGCTGGACATGCTTTGTATGTGATCGGAACGGCTGGCCGGATCACACTCGCAATTCCACGACGGTTGCGCCTCCGCCGCCCTCATTGTGTGGGGGCTCGGTAACGGATTCGACGTGGGGATGTTTCTGCAAATACTGACGGAGGGCTTTGCGGAGGATTCCCATGCCGCTACCGTGAACTACGCGCACCCGAGGAAGGCCGGCGAGGAAGGCGCGATCGACAAACTTTTCGACTTCGCGGGTGGCATCGTCCACAGTACGCCCGATCACGTTGATCTCTGAGGGGATATTCTCGTGCTCACTCTGCAGCGAAACCGAGATTCCGCGAGCACGAGCGGCTTTGACTGGAGAATCTGAGGAGCGCACGAGTACCTCAGCAATGTCGTCGCGCGCGATCTTCATTTTCATGGCGCCGATTTCAACTTCGAAGTGATTGTCGTCGATTCGGCGGGCTACTACGGCCGACCGGCCGACCGACTTCAGCTTGACGGTATCGCCTTCGGACACATCCTTCACGACTTGCGGCTGGGCATGGGGGTCGCCCTGGTCGGCGCCGGTTGTGTGGGCCACGACTGTTGAATCGAATTGGTCGCGGAATTCGCGGCGCAGCTTGGAAATGCGACGTTCGACGTCTTTGGATAGTTTTTGCGCTGCCGTCCGATCCTGAATGGCGCTGACCATCTCGCGCGCGTGATATTCGAAATCGCGCAGGAGGCTGTCGAGCTTCTTTTCCATTTCCTTGATCTTGGACTGCTGTTCTTTTTTTCCTTCAAGCGCGAGATAAGCTTTCTCGCGCTGAACTTCTTCTTCGCGAGTGCGCAAGCGCGACCGTTCGGCTTCCGCCTCGCGCAATTCGGCGTGCAGACGATCGAGGAACTCGCCGACATCCCGCGCCTGCGAACCCAGTCGGGCACGGGCCGCATCGATGATGGTGGGATTGAGCCCCAGGCGTTGCGCAATATTGATGCCGGCGGACGCGCCCGGAACGCCGATCTTTAGCTCGTATGTAGGCTGCAGAGTGGCTTCATCGAATCCCACGGAAGCGTTGACGACTCCAGAAGTGTTCGCGCCAAAGACCTTGAGCGATGTGTGATGCGTAGAGATAATTGTGCAACATCCGATGCAGCGAAAATGTTCGGCGATGGCAACGGCTAAGGCCGCGCCTTCTTCCGGATCGGTTGCGGAGCCGAGTTCGTCGAGCAGCACCAATGACTGAGCGGTCGCCGTGCGCGAGATGAAATCGATGTTGGTGACGTGTGCGGAGAACGTTGAAAGATTCTGCTCGATGGACTGATAGTCGCCAATGTCGGCCAGCACCGCGTCGAATACGGGCAACTCGGCGCGGTCTGCGGGAACCGGGACTCCGGATTGCGCCATCAGCGCGAGCAACCCAACTGTCTTGAGGACAACCGTCTTGCCTCCCGTGTTCGGGCCGGTGATGACGAGTTCTTGTCCTTCGTCTTCCAGCTCAATGCTGGTTGGGATAACGTGGCCCCCCCTTGCTTTCAAGTTGTGTTCGAGCAGCGGATGGCGAGCTTGATTGAGAACCAGTGGAGCTTTGGTCGACATGGACGCCCGGGGGCCGTCACCACTTGAATCTCGGTCGGACAAAACTACGGGGATGCAGTTGTATTCCTCGGCAAAGCGGGCCTTGGCAAACTGCAATTCCAATTCGCTTAGCACATCCAGCGCGGCGACGATCGGACCCGCGTTCTCTCCGATGCGCCGCGTCATCTCGACCAGGATGCGATGGATTTCCGCCTGCTCTTCATCCAGCAATCGCACGAGTTCGTTGTTCTGTTCAATAGTTTCGAGTGGTTCGACGAAAACCGTTTGCCCACTGGAACTGGCGCCATGCACGACGCCCTGCACCCGTCGTTTCTGCTCGACCTTTACCGGGATGACGAAGCGCTCGCCGCGGATTGTGACTAGTTCGTCCTGAACCGCGCCGCCTTCGGATAGCCGTCTAAGATAACCGCGCAGGGAATCCTGGATCGAACGCCGCTGCCTTTCAATTTCGCGGCGAATGCGGCTGAGTTCGGGCGAGGCCTTATCGTCGAGCGTGCCATTGGGCAGGATCTTGTTGCGGAAGGCTCGCAGAAATTCGGTGAAGTCCGTGATTCCCGATGAAAGTTGCGCCACGGCTTTCCATTCAGCCCTCATCGCGGCAGGCGGGTTCTGTGAAATGGCGCGCCACTCGGCGGCCCGGTCCACGATGAGGACCACGTCTCGAATGTCGGTGGTTTCGAGCGCAACGCCACCGATTCGAGATTTCTCCAGCGACTTCGCGACGTCGAGCAGGCCGGAAAAATCGAATCGACCGCCCACGCGGCGGAACTCGCGGATCTCGCTGGTCAGCCGCTGCTGGTTCTCAATCCACTCGTGGCTGGTCGAAGGCGCGAGTTGTGCGATCCGCTCCTGCCCCAGCGGCGAAGAGGCATACCCGCGCATGACTTCGCGGAGAGAGTCGAATTCCAGCACTCGGGCGCTGGTATGGGAAAGCGGCTGCGGTGGCATCAGAATTCAATGTTACAAGAAGGAGCAGGCTTGCTCTGCTAGAATCGTTGGTTGTGGACGGGCATCTTACTCGTCCGGAGTTGCTGCCATGGCCTTCCCGATCACGCGCCTTCGCCGTCTTCGCCGCAACGAACAGCTGCGATCCATGGTCCGCGAAACGCGGCTTTCTCCGGCGTCGTTGGTGTATCCCATGTTCGTTTGTTCGGGAGAGGGAGTGCGCAAGGAAGTTCGATCTATGCCGGGCGTTTTCAACCTCTCGGTGGACGAAGCGGTGAAAGACGCGAAGCAGACGCACTCGCTGGGAGTGCCGTCGATCATTTTGTTTGGGCTTCCGGAGAAGAAGGATGAGTTGGCCACTGGCGCCTGGTCGGATGACGGGATTGCGCAGCAGGCAGCTCGTGCCATCAAACGCGAGGTTCCGAAACTTGTCATCATGGGCGATGTTTGCCTGTGCGAATACATGTCTCATGGCCATTGTGGAATTGTGCGCGCCGCCCATCCGCAGTCTCTCGGGGCTGCCGTTGCCGCTCCCCCGGCGGTTGCCACGGACTACGAGATCGTCAACGACGCCACGCTCGAACTGCTGGCCCGCACCAGCGTCTCTCTGGCTCGCGCGGGCGTTGACGTTATCGCGCCTTCCGACATGATGGATGGCCGCGTGGGCGCAATCCGCAGCGCACTTGACCATGCCGGTTTGGCCAATACTCCTATCCTTTCTTATGCCGCGAAGTTTGCTTCAGCTTTTTACGGGCCGTTCCGCGAAGCGGCTGACTCGACGCCTCAGTTTGGAGATCGCCGGTCTTATCAAATGGATGGAGCGAACCTGCGCGAGGCAATGCGCGAGATCGAACTCGACATCGAAGAAGGCGCGGACATGATCATGGTGAAACCTGCGATGCCGTATTTAGACGTGATTGCCACGGCCCGCGAACGCTTCGACCTGCCACTGGCCGCGTATCAGGTTTCCGGCGAATACGCCATGATCGAAGCCGCCGCCCGCAACAACTGGATCGATCGCGAGCGAGTCATGATGGAATCACTTCTTTCGATCCGGCGCGCCGGAGCCAGCATCATTCTTACTTACTACGCGAAGGAAGCGGCTAGACTGCTGACCTAAGATCGGTTCCCGTCTCGCCTGATTTTCTTCGCGATGTAAAACAGAACCAACATGCCTGGTGAATTTGCTTTCCCGGAATCCCTCGAGACGGAACGACTCGTACTGCGTCGCTACTGCAGCGCCGACGCCCCCGGCATCCTGGAGTTAGTTGATAAGAACAGATCCCACCTCATTCAAAATTTCTCGCAAATGGCAAAGGGCCTGTCACAGGCCGAGGATATTAGGTCCTTCCTGGAAGACAAGACGGTGCAATGGAATACCAGGCGGGGGTTTTGTTATGGCATTTGGTCCAAAGTTTCGAAACCACAGATTGGGCAGCTTCAGGTCAAGAATATTGTGTGGGAGGTGCCTTCCGCCGAACTTTCATATTTCGTGGACAGCTCGTCCCAAAGACGGGGCTTCGCTTCCGAGGCCATTTCTGCGATCTTGCACGCGGCGTTCGACCAATTCGACTTCAGAAGAATATATGTTCGGATAGTTCCATCGAATAAAGAAAGCATTTCGCTCGCGAACAAGCTAGGCTTCAAGCACGAAGGGCTCCATCGAAACGAATTCAGGTGCGGGTTCGGGGAACTTCACGACGTTCATTATCTCTCTTTAACCCTTGATGACTTTAGGACTGGACTCGCAAATGTCTAAACAGCCCAGCGCCAGTCTCGCGATCTGTAGGATCAAAAGGTCTCAACGGAATACTACTGGAGCGTCCATCTTAAGCGCCCAGACTAAGGCGATCACCCATCCGATTGCCGTCCAACCGAGGACAAGATTCAGGACGAATATCGACGCCAGGTCCCGCTTGCTCCGTGCAGCGGCTAAGATGGAGGGCAGAAAGTAAAAGAGGAACCCGAAGCCGAAAATCGGGAAAAAGAAGATGGCGAAGAGGGACATAAGTTCAACCTCCTGCTGGACAAGTCACAGCTCTGTTTCCTTAGATACGAATCTTTGTGATCGCTGGTTCCCGAATCCTTAAGCCCTGGCGTAGAATCAGCTATTTGTACGGTCGTCATTATTCTTCTTAGGGAGCACTACTTTGGCTGAAACCATTTATGACATCGCCATTATCGGCAGCGGTCCAGCGGGATATACCGCTGCCATCCGCGCTGGGCAGTACGGTTTGAAAACGGCGCTCATTGAAAAGGACGGATTCCTTGGCGGAACCTGTCTGCACGTAGGCTGTATTCCAACAAAAGCGCTCTTGTTCAACGCCGAAATCTGGGATCACTTGAAAGACGCTAAGGAGTTCGGCATCGAAGGTGTGGATTCGCGCAAACTGAATTGGGCGGCAATTCAGGAGCGTAAATCGAAGATCGTTACTAAACACGCCAAGGGCCTTGAATTCCTGATGCGCAAAAATAAGGTGGAGACGATCAAGGGCTATGGCAAACTCACTGGCCCCGCGCAGAACGGAGTGCTAACCGTCGACGTCGCCGACGGCAGCAAGAGCAACGCCATTAAAGCGAAGAATGTGATCCTGTCTACCGGTTCTGAAGCCCGCATGATTCCCGGCTTGGAGCCAGATGCCCGGGTGCTCACGAACATTGAGATTCTGAGTTTGAAGGAGATTCCGAAATCATTAGTGATTGTAGGCGCGGGGGCTGTGGGCGTGGAGTTCGCTTCGATTTTTCGATCTTTCGATTCGGAAGTCACGATTCTCGAGATGCTGCCGCGCCTGGTTCCGGTGGAGGATGAGGAGGTTTCCAAGGAGCTCGCCCGCGTATACCGGAAGCGCGCCATCAATTTTCACACCGGGGCCAAAGTTGACAAAGTGGAAAAGACGAAATCTGGAATTGCTGTCACGTTCTCTGTAAGCGGCAAACAGGAGAAGATCGAGGCTGAGAAGATTCTGATCGCGGTTGGACGCAAGCCGCGAACCGAGAACGTCGGTCTGGAAAAGACGCGAATCAAGCCAGATCGAGGATTCGTCAAGACCGATAGCTGGATGCAGACCAGCGAACCCGGCGTCTACGCCATCGGAGACATTGTGCTGGGAACGCCACAACTGGCGCACGTTGGCGCGATGGAAGGCATTGTTGCGGTGACGAAGATCGCGGGCAAACCGGGCAAACCGATCAACCCCGAGCACATTCCGAACGCGACCTACTGTCATCCAGAAATTGGCAGCGTTGGGTTGACTGAAGAGAAGGCGCGCGAGGCAGGCTACAACTTGAAGATCGGGAAATTCCCCTTCACGGCAAATTCACGCGCCTCGATCGTCGGCCAGCACGAGGGCTTCATCAAGATTGTCTCTGATGCGGACTATGGTGAGATTTTGGGCGTGCATATTATTGGGCCGCAGGCGACGGAGTTGATCGCAGAAGCCGTGGTTGCGATGGAACTTGAGGCCACAGTGGAAGATTTAATGTGGACGATCCATGCCCATCCGACGCTGGCTGAGGCCATGCTGGACGCATCGAACAGCGTTTATGGGCTGGCGATCAACGCGTGAGGAATTGGACAAGACCGGGAACTTGTACGGCACAACGTTTTACGGCGGCCTTCATAACGACGGCACGGTGTTCCAGCTGACACCAGGGACCGACGGCGAATGGCGTAGAAGGTTGTGCACAATTTTGACTGGAGCCTCTTCGTGAAGGACGGGACGTTCCCTAGGAGCTAGCCTAATCTTCGACTCTGCCGGGAACTTGTATGGCACAACGGAGAACGGCGGCAATTACAATTTCGGCGCCGTCTTTGAGTTCACACCGTAGTGAGAATCGAATTCCGGGCCTAGCCTCACACCCAAAGCTTTAGTTCATGGAATGAAGCCGCCTTCCTTTACACTGGATCTGGTGGGTTGCGCGGTTGCGAAATCGCTCAATCCCCTGATTCCATGATCTCTATTCTCCACCTTGGAGCTGTTGACTATGCGACCGGGCTACGCCTGCAGCAGCGGCTCGTCGAACTGCGCAAGGGCGGCCGCATCGGAGATGTGCTTTTATTGCTCGAACACACGCCTGTCATCACGCTCGGCCGGAACGCAAAAGCTGCCAACGTGATCGCCTCGTCCGAGCAACTTGCGGAGCGCGGCGTTGAGATTTTCGAGTGCGATCGCGGCGGCGACGTGACCTTCCACGGTCCGGGACAACTGGTCGGCTATCCGATTTTTGATTTGCGCGGCTTTGCCTCGTCTCATAGCAAGCGGAAAACGCTGGGAGTTGTGGAGTACGTGCGCCGGTTGGAAGAGGTTCTGATCCGCACCTGCGCTGACTTTCGTATTCCTGCAAAACGCCTGGCGGGATTGACGGGGGTGTGGACGACAAGCCATGACGAAGCCAAAATTGCCGCGCTCGGAGTTCACATCTCACGCGGCGTGACCTCACATGGGTTTGCTTTGAACGTGAATACCCAGCTCGGCTACTTCGACTTGATCATTCCCTGCGGGATCACTTCGAAGCCGGTGGCTTCAATGGCGAAGCAATTGGACGTGCAGGTTTCGATACAGGAAGTCGCACATTCGATTTCGCGCAATTTCGGAGCGGTGTTTGAAAGCCAGATGCTTTGGCTGGAAAGTCTGGACGATTTACTCGCTCATTCAGTCGGTGTACCAATGAAGCCACCGGATGAATTGAGGAAATTGCATGGTGAAGACGATACGTTCTGGGCCTAATGTTTGTCCGGGGCGTGTTCTCCCCGACGTTTGGTGAAATCTGCCGAACCGGGTTAGGATTCTTCTGAGGCCGAATCACTGGCCTCCATCAAGCCATGGCCAAGAATAAAAAGGTTGTTCCGAAGACTCCCGCTCTCCACAGTCCTAATGGTCGTGGCAATAGTGCCCCTCGTTCGCAAGAGCCAAGTTCTTCACAGCGTGCTTACACCATCCTCGACTATCGGCTGGAGAAGCCCAACTTCAATGTTCGCCAAGTCCGCAAGGGCGATGATGTTCGCTACGAATTAACCGGTGACTTGAGCGCGCCCGTTCCTCCTATCCGTGAATCGAAGTATCTCGACAAGAAGCAATGCCTCGAGATTTATCGATGGATGCTTCTGAATCGCAGGATGGAAACGGCGACGGAGAACCTCTACAAACAGAGCAAAGTCGTGGGTGGAGTTTATTTTGGCCTGGGCCAGGAGGCTTGCTCCTGCGCGTCGGCATATGCTCTTCATGAGGACGATTGGCTCGGCCCCATGATTCGCAATCAAGGGTCGTTGCTGGTGCGCGGCTTCTCCGCTCGCGACATCATGATGCAGTACATGGCCAAGGCCGGTTCGCCGACCAAAGGTCGCGATGCGTCGTCCCACTTCGGCGACATCGAGAAGCGGAATGTGGTTTCGCCCATTTCAACTCTCGGCGACCTGATTCCTGTGCTCGCTGGCGTAGCTCTGGGTGCGCGCCTGCAAGGACGCAACATCGCGGCCATGACTTACATCGGAGATGGCGGCCAGTCGACGGGCGTTACTTACGAGGGACTGAACTTCGCTGCGGTGCAGAATCTCGGCCTCGTGCTCTTCGTCGAAAACAATCTTTGGGCATACTCCACACCTAGCACCCTGCAATTCCGGGTGAAAGACCTTGCCGAACGCGCCATCGCGTATGGAATTCCCGGAGTGATAGTCGATGGCACCGACGCCTGCCAGGTCTATGATGCCGCCTATGAGGCCTGCGAGCGAGCGCGGCGTGGTGAGGGCCCCACCCTTATCGAGGCCAAGATGATGCGCATGAAGGGACACGCCATCCATGACGCTGCAGACTACGTTCCCAAGCCCCTATTCGAATACTGGAAGAGGCGTGATTGCGTCGTGCGCTTTGAGAACTACGTGGTCAACGTGAAGAAATGGCTGACTTCGAAGGACAATGAAAAGCTGATCGCGGACGTGGAACGCGAACTCGAAGCTGATCGCGACTTCGCCGTGGCCTCACCGATGCCGGAGCCGAAATCAGCGGCGGGAGGCGTATATTGCGAAGCAGGCTGCCACAAGATGAAGCCGAAGTACGGGATACCGAAAGTTCGTGTCGCAAGGTCCGGCATCACCACTTCAAGAGAGCCGGCCGTGCATCTGAAATAGAGACTGATATACGTCAGTCTGCAGCGAAAGTAACCTATGCCTCAACTAACCTATCTCGAAGCCATCCGCCAGGGAATCTGGGAGGAAATGGAGCGCGATCCGTCCGTCTTCTGCATTGGCGAGGACATTGGTATCTACGGCGGCGCTTTCAAAGTAACCGACGGCTTCATCGACCGCTTCGGTCCCGAACGCGTGATCGATACACCGATTGCCGAGTCTGCCATCGTGGGCGCGGCTTACGGAGCGTCACTAACCGGCATGCGTCCCGTGGCCGAGTTTCAGTTTATGGATTTCATCGGCTGCGCCTTCAACCAGATCGTGAATATGGTGGCCAAGTCTCATTACCGTTGGGGAGCTCCGGCGCCACTGGTAATTCGAGGGCCGAGCGGCGGCAACGTCCATGGCGGTCCGTTTCACTCGCAGAATCCGGAGATGTGGTTTGTGCATACGCCGGGTGTGAAAGTGGTTTGTCCCGCCAGCGCTTACGATGCGAAGGGTCTGATCAAGGCTTCTATTCGCGACAACAATCCGGTGATCTTTTTCGAGCACAAATATCTTTATCGGCGAATCAAGGAAGAGGTACCGGCCGAGGATTACATCGTGCCTCTGGGCAAGGCGCGAATTGCCCGCGAGGGTAGCGACTTGAGCATAATCACGTATGCCGCAATGGTGCACGTCGCGCTTGAAGCTGCGGAGATTCTCGCGAAAGACGGAATCGACCTGGAAGTGGTCGACCTGCGCACGCTTTCACCACTTGACCGCGAAGCCATTGCCAGGACGGTGCGGAAAACGAATAAGGTTATCTTGCTTCATGAAGACGTGCGCACCGGCGGCATTGCTGGCGAGATCGCAGCCATCATTAACGAAGAGGCTTTCGACGATCTCGATGGCCCCATTGTCCGCATCACAGCGCTGGATTCTCCAGTGCCGTTCTCTCCACCTCAGGAGGAATATTTTCTGCCCAAGGTGAGTGACGTCGTTCGGGAAGCGCGACGGCTAAAAGCGTACTAACTGGAATTCGTTTACCATCTGCTGGCACCTGAGAGTGGACCACCATTTACCCGGCGGGAAGTTGTCGCGCGCGAGGCGTATAAGCTAACTCAGCGTGGGCTCTGGGATCTCAAAGGTACGAGGAGGAGAAATGCGTAATTTCATTCTCGGAATGATTGTGACGCTGCTGGTGCTCGGCCTGGGTGCGCTGGCTGTGGCGACCCTGGGCCTCGTACCGACCAACGCTGATGCAACTCCGCCTAGGCTCGAACACCGTATTGCCATGAGTGCCCTGGACGCCTCGATGGAGCGCCATGCGCCACGAGTGAGCAGTCCGATTCCGCCGACCGATGAGAACTTGATCGATGGCATGAAGGTCTTCACTATGAATTGCTCGGTGTGCCACGGGACGCTCGACAACAAGCCCAGCCCGCTGGAGAAGTCTTTCTACCCGCCCGTGCCGCAGCTGATTCTTGATCCGCTCGACGATCCGGAGTGGCACATCTACTACGCGGTCCGCACGGGAGTTCGCTACACCGGCATGCCGGCTTGGAATAAGGCTCTGAGCGATCAGGACATCTGGAAAGTCACGGCATTTCTTGCCCGCATACAAAAGTTGCCGCCGGGTGTGCAGGACTACTGGAAAAAATCGTTCGGCATCGGTCCGCCGCCTGCCGGTTCGGAGAAGGACGAGGACAAGGACAAGTAAGGAACCTGCGGGTCGAATTCGAACCTTGGATATAATGATAGATTGCGCTTGGCCTGAGATTTACCAACGTGCGCACGTGGAAGGGAATCATGCCTACTGATATCGTCATGCCCCAGATGGGTGAGTCTATTTTTGAGGGGACCATTACCAAGTGGCTGAAGAAGCCCGGCGACAAAGTGCAGCGCGATGAGCCGCTGTTTGAGATTTCCACCGACAAGGTGGATGCTGAAATTCCCGCGCCCGCCTCGGGCACCCTGCAAGATATCAAAGTGGTCGAAGGCAACACCGTGCAGGTGAATACGGTAGTGGGAACGATTGCCGGCGATGGCGAAGCTGCAGCCCCTGCTCCCGCTCCTTCCAAGGCGTCTGCGCCTGCGCCGCCGGCGAAAACACAAGCGGCCACGCCTCCACCCGCTCCGCCCTCAGTCGACCTTCACGCGACCGCCGGGCCGGTGCGTGAAGAAGAGGACGATCACGCCCGGTCCTCGCCCCTGGTTCGAAAGATTGCCCGCGAGCACAACGTGAATTTGTCACAAGTATCAGGCACCGGCATGGGCGGCCGCATTACCAAGCAGGACATCATAGCGTTTCTGGAGAAGCCGGAGACCGCGGCTGCTCCCGCGGTTTCCGCTCGCGCGAGCGAGCCTGCAGTCGCATCATCCGCGCCTTCGTCGAGACCGGCCGCGCCTTCCCCGGCCGCCATCCCCGGAGACCTGGTTCCGATGACGCAGATGCGCAAGATCATCGCCCAGCGGATGATCGAATCCCGCCGCACCAGCGCCCACGTTCACTGCATGTTCGAAGTGGACATTACTCGCATTGTGCAGCTGCGCAACAAAACCAAATCCGCTTTCGAGCAGCGCCATGGCGCTCGGCTGACATTCATGCCGTTCTTCGTTCGCACAGCGATCATCGCGCTGCAGCAGTTCCCGATTGTCAATGCGTCAATCGAAACTGACAGCATCCGCTACCACCGCCACGTCAACGTAGGCATTGCGGTGGCGCTTGATTGGGGACTCATCGTTCCCGTGCTGAAGAATGCTGATGAGCTGAATTTCCTTGGACTGCAACGAGGGATTTCTGACTTGGGCGAGCGGGCGCGCTCGAAGAAACTGAAGCCCGACGAAGTGGAGGGATCGACCTTCACTGTTACCAACCCCGGACAGTTTGGCGCCGTGTTCGGCCTGCCCATCATCAACCAGCCGAACTCGGCGATTCTGGGAGTGGGCGGCATCACGAAAACTCCGCTCGTGGTCACTGACAACGACGGCAACGATTCCATCGCGATTCGCTCCGTGGTTCACTTGACGCTCGGCTACGACCATCGCCTAATCGACGGCGCGGTTGCGGATCAGTTCATGGCCTTCGTCAAGAAGACGCTGGAAAACTGGAGCGAAGAAGTTGGCTAGATTCGCCGGGGTGCAGAAACCTGGTCGTCTGGCGAACGAAAAGCTGCTCTATTTCGGGAAGCCGCTCAACACTGCTTTGGCCATGTACATGATCATCGCGAAAAGGGCGCTCAGGGCCAGTCCTCCAACCGCGCCCGCCAGACCGGATGTTACGGATGATCTGCCTTGTCGATTGGACAGCGCAGCATTTACTTCATCTCGCCATTTGCTTTGGTCTCTTATCTGGCTCTCGTATACTTCCCGACCCACGAAACTCGCTTCTTTCTGACGAGCGTCTTCGTGCGCGTGATTCAAAAGGTCCAGACGCCGCAGCATTTCAACGTGGTCCAGTTCCAGCGCTCTTTCGGCGAGTTCAAAACGGAGGCTGACGAAAGTCCTCTCCCGATCGGCCAACTCGCGGTCAGCGGCGAGCATGGCGAGCAGGTATTCCTTTAAGGACACCGAATTGCATTGGTCATTAAGATTCACAAGACACCTCCAGATTGAACGCTCTGAGTTGCACCGCCATGATCGCTTCTCGCCACGGCACGTCTGTTCGAATGTCTGCAGCTTACAGCGGATAATCCACGTGGAGGGCCGCCGTGTACCGAGAATACTTCGGCGGTACCGACCCGTCGTATTGTTGCAGGTAGCAGTCTTGCACTTTCGACAGCCGGGGAACGGTAAAGGTCTGGGTTGTGAATCGACCTACCAGGTTGCGGTCATTTCCCGGACCCCAGCCGGCGTCGCTCCAACGGACCTCAATCCCGCCGCCGCTCGGCGGCGGCGTCCCCGCATCTACGCTAACCGTAGTCGAGGAGACCGCCGTGATCACCGCCGCAGTCAAGTCAGCCAGGTAGGTTGTGCCTACTTGTGCGTTGGTGAACTGAGTGACGAAGAGAGCCGTTGTAGCTTTGGATGCTTCGAATTCAAATGCCACAGTTTTGGCGGCGTCGTTCGCGAACTTGATCTTGTAACCGAGGTGCTCGCCTTCCATGTTCTGCACCGTAATCTCGACGTAGTTCACGATCGCGGGAAATGTCGCGCCTCGTGAGGGAACATTTATGGTCAATGCGTCTCCGGGGAAGATGTCCCCAGCACCTCCGGGCAAGAAATCGCTCCAGACGTCATACTCGCCTGCCCATGCCGCACCGGTGGCGTCATCCAGCAGCGCCAGCGCAGCCAACTCGCAATCCGCGGCGGTGCGCGCCGGGGGCTCTTTTAAATGGCGCACCGCTCCGTGCAGGCCATTGTCGATTCCTCGCTCCTGCGCAGCGATGCTAGCTGGGTTTGTGATTCGCGCAAGAGCCGGGCCCAGGCTGCGATAGTGAACCTCGAGCAGTTGATTGGCCGCGGGCGCATATTGCGGGTAAAATTCCAAGGTAGAGCTTGAGGTAATTTCACACTCCGCGCCTTCCTCAAGCGTGCCGACGAGTTGCGTGATATAGCCCTGTCCGGGAAGCGCGCTGCGCACTTCCGCATCCACGGCTTGAATCAGTCGCGTAAATGCAATGGAGCATTGCAGATTCGCGGCGTTCACCAAAGCGCAGGTGCAGAAATCCGGTGCGCCCGGGATTACTCCGTCGTACAGTACGGTGGCCGGCGCGACTTGCGTCGCCGGATTCGCAGGATCAATGTCTTGCAACTCCATTACGATCCGTACGTCGGCGGCGATCTCAGCTCCACCGAACCCGCTGCCCGAGGAATGAATCGACGAATGGAATATCTGCTGTCTCCGGTAGATTTCTTGCGAGTACAAACGGGTAGTCAGAAGATAATGATGCCCCGCGACAGTCGTGATGGGCGTGCCGCTGTTCACTCCGCT
>JGI12269J14319_10002014_pt1 | contig 19933 bp, 15 predicted proteins | sample PeaSoiSIISIP2007_FD_14319 | JGI IMG/M metagenome (IMG submission 14319)
AGCGGAAGAACCACAGGACCTCGTTGAGCGAGATCTTGAAGTAGTTGGCCAACACGTCGGTCGAGCTCGCCGCGAACAGCGTGAAGAAGAACGTCAACGCGGCCACGCCGATAGCGGTGCGCTTCGGTTTGTCGCGTGGGCGGTCGAGGAGGTTGTGCTCGGAACGGTCTCCGGTCACCTTGGCCTCGACGAAGGGCCAGGCGAAGAAGAGGTTGAAGCAGATGCCCGGGAACAGCACGGCCGGGAAGAAGACCACCAACGGGATGGTGTGGCCCCACAGCGTCCAGGAGATGGGCGGCATGATGCGCAGCGCCCCGTCGAGCCAGCCCATGTACCAGTCGGGCTGCACCGCGTAACTGATCTTGTACGGCTCGTACTGGCCGAACTGCCAGATGGGGTTGATCTGGGCCAGGCCCCCGAGGGCCCACAGCACCCCCGTGGTCACGAACAAGAAGCCCGTCGTCTTGGCGATGAACGTGGGGTACATGGGCGAGCCCACCACGTTCTTCTCGGTGCGGCCGTGGCCGGGGAACTGGGTGTGCTTCTGGCGCACGAGCAGGCCGAGGTGGGCGCCGACGAGGCCGAGGATGATCAGCGGCACCACCAGGACGTGCACGATGAACAGGCGGGGGATGATCGACCCGTCGCCGGGGAAGTTCCCGCCGAAGAGGAAGGTGGCCAGGTACGAGCCCACGATCGGGATCGACAGCACGATCGAGAACATGATGCGCAGGCCGGTCCCCGACACGAGGTCGTCGGGGAGCGAGTACCCGATGAACCCGTTGGTCAGGGCCAGGATGAGCAGCGTGATGCCGATCATCCAGTTGAGCTCGCGTGGCTTGCGGTAGGCCCCGGTGAAGAAGATCCGGCACATGTGCACGGCGATGGCACCGACGAAGACGTCGGCGGCCCAGTGGTGCATCTGCCTGATGACGAGGCCACTGCGCACGCCGAAGGAGAGGTTGACCGTCGACGCGAAGGCGGCCGACACCTTCGACCCCCGCAGGGGCGCGTAGACGCCGTGGTAGATGATGTCCTGGGCCGAGGGCACGAAGTAGAGGCTGAGGAAGATGCCGGTGGCGATGAGCACCACCAACGAGTAGAGGGCGATCTCCCCCAGGAGGAACGACCAGTGGTCGGGGAAGATCTTGTCGAGCAGGACGCGTCCGCCCTTGGCCACGCCCAGGCGCTCGTCGAGCCAGCGCACGCCGGCGACGACGGGGTCCGGCTTCTGGCTCTTGTCTCGACCCGCTCCCCGGCCGCGCATCGCCGTGCGGGACCTGGCCGCGCTCATGAGCGCTCCCAGAAGCCGGGGCCGACGGGTTGGTCGTATCCCGCCTGCGCCCGCAGGAAGCCGCGCGAGTCGATCTTGAGTGGAAGCTGCGGCAACGGACGCGGTGCGGGGCCGAAGACCGGATTGGCACCGGTCTTCACGTCGAAGAGCGACTGGTGGCAGGGACACAGCAGTTGCTGGGTCAACTCCTCGTACAGGCCGACCGGACATCCGGCGTGCGTGCACATCTTGGAGTAGGCCAGGTATCCCTTGGGGCCCCAGGTCTCACGCCCGGGCAAGGTGACGATGTCGGTGTTCTCGGCCCGCACCAGCATGGTCTGGTTCACCGAGCTGCCCGCGTACCCCTCGGGGAAGACCGTGAGCGCCCCGCCCACCTCGAGGTCGGCCTGGTGGATGCGCCTGCCGTCGAGATCCACGAGATACGCGTTGGGGCTCCAGTCGGTGGTGTCGAAGGTCTTCTTGGGCTGAGGCCCCAAGGAGCGGATGAGGGGGAAGGCGATCACGACCCCCATCACCCCGGCACCGGCCCCGAGGATCGTCCCCAGGAAGCCGCGCCGGCGGAACACCATCTTGCCCCTGTCCTCGATGGCGGCCGCCATGGCCCCCACCTCGGCCTCCGACGACGCCAAATTGTGGCGCTCCTCGACGAAAGGGCCCTGGGGCAGGAGGTACTTGCCCCAGGCGGAGAGGCCGAAGCCGAAGGCGAAGAACCCCACCCCGCCGAACACGCCCTCCCACTGGGCCTGGCCGCCGACCCAGTAGAGCCCGCCGTAGGCGGCGAACCCGGCCAGGCCGATGAGCAGGATCACCCCGATCAACATCTCGGCTCGCCGCGGATTCTTGGCGTAAGGCAGGAGATGGGGGTCGTCGAACTTGGCCAGGGGCACGCCCGCGGCTGCGCCGTTGCCCGTCGCCACGTCGGGGCCCGTCACCACGTCGAGGTCGTCGCTCACTTGCGGTCCCCGAGCCAGAACGCCACCAGCATGATGCCGCCGACGCCGAAGAGGAGCCCGATGAAGCCCTCGGCCACCGGCCCGATGCCGCCCAAGCCGAGACCTCCCTGGTTGACGGGGTGCTGGATGGAGGACGTGACGTACCTGACGATGTCGGTCACCTGCTGGTCCGAGAGGGTGCCCGGCCCGAAATGCGGCATCTGGGTCGGGCCGGTTCGGATGGCCTCGGCGATCTGGCGCGGATAGATCCGGTGCAGCGAGGGGGCGTAGAACCCGTTGGCCAGCGCGTCACCGGCGCCGGTGATGGTGTGACAGCCCGCGCAGTTGAGGACGAACAGGGAATTGCCGTTGACGAGGTTCCCGGCCGACAGGTCGACCTGGGGGATGCCCGACGGGTAGTCGGGCGCGGTGGGGGCCAGCGAGCTCACGAACGCCACGATCTGCAGCGTCTGCTTGCGGTTGAAGCGCGGCGGCTTCTGCACCGGCTGCGCCGTCGACACGGCCAGTGGCATCCGGCCCGTCGACACCCAGAAGTCGACGGTGGCCGGCCCGAGGCCTTGCAGGTTCGGCGCCCTGTCGGTACCCGACGCGTCGGCGCCGTGGCAGCTGGAGCAATTCAACTCGAACAGCGTCTGGCCCGGCGCGATGTACGAGCTGGGCGGAAGCTTGTAGGTGATGGGGCTGCTCGTGGCGCTCTCGGCCGACTTCGACGCCGACTTGGTGGGCGGGGTGGCCGCTCCCGACGCGGACGCGCCCGACGTGAGCAGTCCGATGACCGCCACCCCCGCCACCAGAAGTCCCGGCAGCAGATAGCGCGTACGGAGCTTGACTCTCATGTCCTCGCGGTCCCGGGAGCTCACCCGGTCTTCAGCAAGAACAAGCAGCTGAAGATGCCGATCCACATGAAGTCGACGAAGTGCCAGTAGTAGCCGACGGCCTGGAACACGTTGGTCTCACCGGGGTCCCCGCTCCTGCCGCCCATGCGGCCCAGCAGGAAGATCATGGCCACCAAGCCGAGGGCCACGTGCAGTCCGTGGATGCCGGTCATGACGAAGAACAGCGACCAGTACGCGTTGAGCGACGGCCCGTGGTGCGATCCTGCGAAGTCGTGCCACTCGTAGAGCGTGTTGCCCAGGAAGGCCGCACCCAGCAGGAAGCTGACCACGATCCACGTGACGGCCTTGCGCCGCTCGCCGCGCTCTTCGGCCCACACCCCCATCTGGAACGTCGGGCTCGACACCAGGAGAATCACGCTGAAGATGCCGGCCTGGATGTAGTCGAGGTGGGCCCCGTCCAGGGGGGGCCACGTCGACGCGTGGGCACGGATCGTGAAGTACGCGGCGAACAGGCCGCTGAAGAACATGAGCTCCGAGCCCAGCCAGATCATGACCCCGACGGCGAGCAAGGGAGGCCTGTCGGGGACGTGGCGTGGGGCGCGCGCCGGGTGCTCCACCGACAGGGCCTGCGTCACGGCGTCTTTCCTAGCGGACGGCGACCCTCCCGCGCCAACACCGTCGGCGACCACCACAACTCCACGTCGGGTCCGGTCGGACCCGGCATGGCCGGCGCGTCGGCAGCGCGCCCGACGTCTGTCGGTCAGGCCTCGAGCGCGGCCGGCAGCGGCCTCGTGTGGACGACGGCCAGACGTTGGGTGGGACGGGTCAGAGCGACATACAGGGCGCGCAGTCCCTGAGGCGACTCCTCCACGATGGCGGCCGGTTCGACCACCACCACGGCGTCGAATTCGAGACCGTTGGCCAGGTCCACGGGCAAGAGGCTCAGCGGCGCCCCGAGGCCGTCACGGCGGGGGTCGGTCGCCTCCACCCCGGCGGCGTCGAGCGCGACGGCCAGGTCGGCCACGAGCGAAGCCGGCGCCAGGACGGCGGCGGTGCCAGGAGCGATGGCGCGACAGGCCTGGGTGGACAGCGCAGCCACGCGCTCGGCCAGATCGGCCGCCGTGACCTGCTCGAAGTGGGGGGCCACCCCGGTCCGCCGCACCGGTACGGGCGGTGCCAGCCCCGGCGCCGTCTCGGCCAGCAACCGGGCGGCCACCTCGATCACCTCGGCCGGTGTGCGGTAGCTCACGGTGAGCTCCACCAGGCGGGGGGGGCGCTGACCCCGCAGGTGGGCCGTCACCTCGTCCCAGCTGGAGGGGGCCCAGGGCCCGGTGGCCTGGCCGATGTCCCCGACCATGGTGATCGACCCCGACAGCGACCGGCGCGACACCGAGCGCAACTGCATGGGAGAGAGGTCCTGGGCCTCGTCGACGACGATGTGGCCATAGGTGCGGGGGCCCTCGTCGTGGTCGACCCCGCCCTGGCTCCGCGGCCGGCGCGGACCGAGCAGCACGCGCGCCTCGTCGATGAGGGCGAGGTCGGCGACCGTCCAGGGGATCTCGGCCAGCGACGCACTCCGGGGGCGCACGAGCAGGTGCTGCTCCGCCGGCGTGAGGACGCCCTTGGCCGCCAGGGCCAGAAGAGGGGGCGAACCAAAGAGGTCGTGGAGCAGCTCCTCGGCGCTGAGGCGGGGCCACATGCGGTCGAGCGCTTCGGCCACCTCCGGCAGGCGCCGGACCTGGCGGGAGAACTCAGCGAGGTCGAAGCCCCCCTCCTCGTCGGGGATCTCCTCCGCCGGATCCCGGGCCCCGCCCGCCTCCGAGCGCGGCCCGTGCCCGTTGCGGTGCCCGTTGCCCTGGTAGGGCGACACGCCCTCACCGTCGGTGCCCACCGGCGGCACCGCCGCGATCGGAAAGCCGGGCGGGCCGGGCGGGACCGGGGGTGCGTGATCGAAGTCGCCTCCGTCGGCGCCGGGGGTGGCCCCGGGCGCGACCCCGTGGATGCTCAGCGTCCGCACGTACTCGTCGGCGAGCTTGCGCACCACGAGCTGCTCCAGGAACCGCCGGCGGGCGTTGTGCGAGCCGGGACGGCGCCGGGTGGCCGACACGATGCCGGCCGAGTCCTCGGCCGTGAGGCGCAGCACGGTGGCGCCGAAGGGCACCTCGGCGTCGCGCCGCAGGGGGCGCTGGCGGCTGCGCACGGCCCGCACCACGAGCAGGGCCATGCGGACCTCACCCTTCAGGCGGGCCACGCCCGACTCGTCCTCGGCCCTGACCTGGACGCCGTGGACGAGCCCCTCGATGGTGGACAGCGTCACCCCGCTCTCCCCCAACGAGGGCAGGACGTGTTCGATGTAACGCAGGAAGAGGGGGTTGGGCCCGATCACCAACACCCCCTGGCGCTCGAGGGGGAAGCGGTGCGTATAGAGAAGGTATGCCGCCCGGTGCAGCGCCACCGCCGTCTTGCCCGTGCCCGGGCCGCCCTGGACGACCATGACCCCGGGGAGCGCCGAGCGGATGATCTCGTCCTGCTCCCGCTGGATGGTGGCGACGATGTCCCGCATGACCCCGGTCCGGGCCCCTTCGAGGGCGGCCAGCAGGGCACCGGGACCTCCGAGCTCGAGCTCGCCGTCTCCCCCGTCACCCACCGCCTCGTCGTCCCGGCCCCGGTGGCCGTCGGGCTCGGCCCGGTCGACCCGGTCGGCGGCGGGCGCCGAGCCGTTCGCCCCGGTGACGGACCCGAACCGCTCGTCCTCGACCCCCACGATCCGACGACCCTGAGCGGCCAGGTGGCGACGCAGGACCAGTCCCATCGGGTCCCGGCCCGTCGCCCGGTAGAAGGGCTCGGCCACCGGGGCCCGCCAGTCGACCACCAGGGGCTCGAGGTCCTCGCCCGAGATCCCCAACCGGCCGATGTGGAAGCTCTCGGTCTCCTGGGCACCGCTGGGCGCACCCCCGTCCAGGCGCCGGTCGATGCGGCCGAAGCACAGCGCCTGTTCGCCGATGTCGAGCTGGTCGAGACGGGCGAGGCTGGTGCGGACGATGACGTCACGCTCCTCGCGGAACTGGTGTGTACCCCCGCGACCCTGATCGATCACGGAACGAATGAGCGCCTCGGTGTCGGACCGCAGCTGGTCGAGGCGCTCGTAGGCCCGGTCCACATGGGCCTGTTCCGCCTCGAGCTCAGGATGCGTTGCCACAGCCGCTCCCTCTTCACCCCGGTGCGCAGTGAACCATCGATCATATCGTCCGCACGCGCTCTGTCGGCATGCCGCGGGCGCGTATCTTCACCCGCCGGGACCGAGGGAAGATCGGCCGCCGAGCAGGAAGAATGGGTCCCGCACCGTCAAGTAGCGTCGCCAGCGTGCCAGTCGCCGACTCGGCGTTCGTGCGAGCCTGCCGTTGCCAGCCGGTGGACAGGATCCCGGTCTGGTTCATGCGCCAGGCGGGACGCTCCCTGCCCGAGTACCGGGCCGCCCGCGGCGAGGGGAGCATCCTCGACGCCATCCGACAGCCCGAGCTCGCCGCCGAGCTGACCCTGCAACCCGTGCGCCGCTACGGCGTCGACGCCGCCATCCTCTTCAGCGACATCGTGGTGCCCGTCGCCGCCGTCGGCTTCGGCGTGGAGGTCGAGCCGGGCCGGGGCCCGGTGGTGAGCCACCCCTTGCGCCGCGCCGAGGACCTGGCCCGACTGCGCCCCCTCGAGCCCGAGGCCGACACCGGCTACGTGCTCGAGTCCGTTCGCCTCGTCACCGAGGAGCTCGATCCGCTCGGGATCCCGCTCATCGGCTTCGCGGGTGCGCCGTTCACGGTGGCGAGCTACCTCATCGAGGGGGGGCCGTCTCGTGTCTATGCCCACACCAAGGCCCTCATGCGCGGGGAACCGGCCTTGTGGAACCGGCTCCTCGACGTGCTCGCCGACCTGGCGCTGGCGTCCCTGCGCGCCCAGGTGCTGGCGGGGGCGGCGGCGGTGCAGCTCTTCGACAGCTGGGTGGGGGCGCTCAGCCCCGCCGACTACGAGCGCCACGTGCTCCCCGCCACGCGCAAGGTCTTCGCCGGCCTGGCCGACCTGGGTGTGCCGCGCATCCACTTCGGGGTGGGCACCGGTGAGCTGCTCGCCTTGATGGCAGGAGCCGGTGCCGAGGTCGTCGGCGTGGACTGGCGGGTGCCGCTCGACGAGGCGCGGCGTCGCGTGGGGCAGGGACATGCCCTGCAGGGCAATCTCGATCCCACGACCTGTCTGGCCCCGTGGGACGTCGTCGAGTCCCAGACCCGTGACGTGCTCGAGCGCGGCGGCGGGACCGGACACGTCTTCAACCTCGGCCACGGGGTGCTGCCGGAGACCGATCCCGACGTGCTGGCCCGCATCGTCGAGATCGTCCACGAGGCGACACCCGCGCACGCCTCGACGCTCCGGGAGGCTCGGTGAAGCCCGTCGGTGTGCTCGTCATGGCGCACGGAACACCCCGCTCCCTCGACGACGTCGCCGCGTTCTACACCGAGATCCGGCGCGGCAGCCCACCTCCGCCCGAGCTGTTGGCCGATCTCGAGCGCCGCTACGTGGCCATCGGAGGGACCTCTCCACTCAACGAGCGCACGGACGCGCAGGTCGAGGGGATCCGCCGCGCCCTGGCCCGGCGGGCACCGGGGCGGTTCCGCGTCGGCGCCGGAGCCAAGTTCGCGCCACCGCGCATCGCCGACGCTGTGGAGGCGCTGGGACACGCCGGCGTCGACCGGCTGATCGGGCTCGTGCTCGCCCCCCACTTCTCGGTCGCCAGCGTGGGCGACTACGAACGCCGGCTCCGCGCTGCGGCGGACGCGCTGGGCCCCGACGCCGGCGGTCCCCTCGCCCTCGAGATGATCGACCACTGGCATCTCGCTCCGGGCCTCGTCCCACTCATGGCGACGCGGGTGCACGACGCCGTCATGTCGCTCCCTGCCGAAGCCCGCCACGACGCGGCGGTCGTCTTCACCGCCCACAGCATCCCGGCACGGCTCGTCGACGACGGCGACCCCTACCCGGCGCAGGTGCACGAATCGGCAGAGGCGATCTCCGAGGCGGCCGGCACCGCTCGGTGGTCGGTGGCGTGGCAGAGCGCGGGACGGACCGCCGACGCGTGGCTCGAGCCCGACGTCCGCTCCGTCATCGCCGAGCTGCCCGGCTCGGGCGCCTCGGCCGTGGTGGTGTGCCCGGTGGGCTTCGTGTCCGATCACCTCGAAGTCCTCTACGACATCGACATCGAAGCGCGCGCCTCGGCACGCGACGCCGGCCTGCCGTTCGCGCGCACGGCCTCGCTCAACGACGACCCCACCTTCTGCGACGTCCTCGCCGGTGTCGTGCTCGACGCGGTCGAGCCGGCGCGCCCCTGACCATGGGCGGCGCCGCGTCACAGGGCACGGCCGCGCCCGGGGAACGCGGGCCCACCGTCGCGATCGTGGGCGGCGGCATCGCCGGCTTGAGCGCGGCATGGGAGCTGACCTGCACCGCACCCGGCGTCCATGTGGTCGTCCTCGAGTCCGACGAACGCCTCGGAGGCAAGCTCCGCACGGGTGCGATCGGTGGACGCGCCGTGGACCTCGGGCCTGATGCCTTCCTGGCCCGTCGCCCCGAGGCCGTGGCGCTGTGCCGGGAGCTCGGGCTCGGTGACGAGCTCGTGGCGCCCGGCAGCCGCATCGCCTACGTGTGGGCACGAGGGCGGCTCCGCCTGCTCCCGGGCGGCCTGGCACTGGGTGTGCCCACCCGCCTGGGGCCCCTCGCCCGGTCGGGCATCGTCTCGCCCTTCGGGACAGCGCGTGCCGCGGTCGACCTCGTGGCGCGGCCGGCGCGGCGGGGAGCTGGGCGCGGCCCCGATCGGCCCGTGGCCGAGATCACCCGACGACGCCTCGGGCGCGAAGTGACGGCGCGTCTGGTCGATCCCCTCATCGGCGGCATCCATGCCGGGGACACGACCCGGATGAGTGCCGCCGCGGTGTTTCCCGCCCTGCTCGAGGCGGCCTCGGCGGGGGGCAGCCTCATGCGGGCGTTGCGGAGCTCGCCCTCCTCGTCGCCGCCTGCGGTGGGCGGCCCCCTGACCGGCGTCGACGGCGAGCCCCCGGTCTTCTACACCGTGCGCGGCGGGCTGTCGCGGCTGGTGGAGCGGCTGGGCGATGCGCTGCGGGCGCGGGGCGTCGACGTACGCGTGGGGGCGCCGGTCGGGCATCTCGAGCTCCGCCACAACGGCGCGTCGACCGGGGCCGGACCCGAGGCGCGTTGGGCCCTGCACACCCCCCGGGGCATCGTGGATGCCGACGCCGTGGTCGTCGCCACCCCGACGGGGAAGGCGGCGGAGCTTCTCGAGCCCGTGTCCCCCACTGTTGCCACCATGTTGGCGGCGATCGACTACGCGGACGTCACCCTGGTCACCTTGCAGCTCCCGGCGCACGGCGTCGGGAATCCTCTCGACGGCACCGGCTTCCTCGTGCCGACCGATACCGGCTGCCTCGTCACGGCGTGCACGTGGCTGACCTCGAAATGGCCCGAGCTCCGCCGCCCGGGAGACGTCTTGCTGCGGGCGTCGATGGGCCGCTTCGGTGACCATCGCCACACCGGCCTGACCGACGACGAGATCGTCAGACGTGTCCTCGACGAGCTCGGGCCCATGCTCGGGTTGCGCTCGGCACCGACCGAGGTGGTGGTGACGCGCTGGGTCGGGGCGTTCCCCCAATACGCCGTGGGCCACGTCCAGCGTGTGACGGCGATCGAGGACGCCGTGTCCCGACTGCCGGGGGCGGCCCTGGCGGGGGCGGCGTACCACGGGGTGGGGATCCCGGCGTGCATCGCCAGCGGCCGACAGGCCGCCAAGGCGGTGCTCCGGGCCCCGGTCGTGGCCGGACAACCGGCTCGGTGAGCGACACCGGGCCTCGACACGCGGCCCCGCGCCACCGACGCGCCCGGCCGAACCGGCGGAGGGGCCGAGTCCTGGTCCCCTCGGTGGTGGCGGGTGTCGGGCTCGCCCTCTCGCTCCCCCCGTGGGGTTTCTGGGTGCTCGCCTTCCCGGCCGCGGGCCTCTTGTGGTGGCGGCTCGAGGGCCTTCGCCTCCGGGCCCGCCTGTTGGCGGGGTGGGCCGCCGGGCTCGGGCTCTTCATGCCCGGACTGTGGTGGGTGACGACGTTCAACACCTACGGCGGCATCGTCCTCATGGTGCTGGAGTCGCTGGCACCGGCCCTGGCGTGCGCCTTGGTTCCTCGCCGGGGACGGGGGCGCACCGCCGTGTTGGCCGGCGCCATGGTCCTGGCCGAAGCGCTGCGATCGACGTGGCCCTTCGGAGGTCTGCCCATCGGGGGTGTGGCCCTGGGCCAGGCGTCGAGCCCCCTGGCCGGCGCGGCCCGGCTCGGTGGCCCGCTGCTGCTCGTGGGCCTGGTCTGGCTCGGGGGCGGGGGGCTGGCGCTCTCGGTGACGGCGGCGAGGAGCATCNTCGGGGCCCGGTCGGGTCGGGGACGAGCCCGCCAGGGCGCGCCGGGCCCTGCCCTCGCCGGAGCGGCTGCGTTGGCGGCGGTGGTGGGTCTGAGCGCGTGGGGCGCGGTGGCGCCCGACGGAGGCGCGGGGATCCACACCCTGCGCATCGCGTCGGTGCAGGGCGGGGGGGTGCGCGGTCTGCGCAAGGCCGAGGTCGACCCGGCCACGGTCACCGCCGCGCAGTTCGCCGCCACCAAGGAGATCGCCTCACACGACAGGGGTCGCGCCCCGGCCCTGGTGCTGTGGCCCGAGGACGTGGTGTCGCTCTACACCCCGATCGACGGGACGCAGACAGAGAAACAGTTAGAGGCGCTCGCCGTCTCACTGCGCGCCACGCTGGTGGTGGGGGTCACCGAGACGGTCTCGTCCCAGAGCTTCCGCAACGAGATCGTCGCCTTCTCCCCCGCCGGGCGCCTGGTGGCGCGCTTCGAGAAGGTCCATCGCGTGCCGTTCGGTGAGTACGTCCCGTACCGGGGGTTCTTCAAGCACCTGGCCAGTCTCTCGAGCGTCCCCCTCGACGCCATCCCGGGGCACGGGAACGGCGTCCTGCACACGCCGGCCGGCCCGTTGGGAACGCTCGTGTCCTACGAGGTCTTCTACGCGCAGCGGGGGTGGGTGGCCACGCGCGCCGGTGCACAGCTCCTCATCGACCCCACCAACACCTCGTCCTACCTCACGAGCCAGGTCCCGACCCAGGAGATCGCCGCCGCCAGGATCCAGGCCATCTCCGAAGGGCGCGACGTGGTCCAGGCCGCCCCGACGGGATTCAGCGCCGTGGTCGACCACCGCGGCCGGGTCCTGGCCCGCACCGACCTGGCGGTGCGGGCCGTCATCGTCCGGGACGTCGAGCTGCGTGTTGGCCGCACCCTCTACGAACGGGTCGGTGACGGCGCCGCGCTCGCGGTCTCGGGGCTTCTCGTCGCAGCGGGATGGCTCGCCGCCTTCACGACCCCCACCGACCCCGAGCCGGCAGGCTCGGCACGGCCACGGCCCTGGCGCCGCCGGCGCGCTTGATCGTCGAGTCGACGCGGCTCAGCCCGACAGCAGCTCGCCGTGGCGGGCGGCCACCATCTGGCGCATGCCGTCCTTCCAGTCGACAGCGGTCGGCCCCGCGATCTCGTGCATGCGGGTCAGGTCGAGCTGCCCACTGTCGATGGTGCGATCGGTCGGTTCGAAGCGCGCCGCCAGGCCGGTGATCTCGGCGAGGTACGTGCACCACTCCTCGATGCTCACCGCCGCATCCCCTGCCCAATTGACGATGGTGGCCGGCACCGACGCCGCGTCGAGGAACGCGGGCAACATGCGGGCGATGTCGCGCTCGTGCAACGGGTGGTAGACGCTGGGGGCATCGACGTGGACCGGGATGGCCGACCCCTTGATCATCATGTGCAGGTGCACGGCCGGCCAGCCGCCCCGATCTCCGTACGGGACCGAGAGCCGCACGATCGTGGTGGGGAGCGCGAAGCGACGGGCCGCCCAGCGCGCCGTCGCCTCGGCTGCGATCTTGCAGATGCTGTAGGTCCGCAGGAACGGCCACACGCCGTGGTTGTCGCCGAGGGGGTCGGTCTCTGCGAACACGTGGTGGCCCATGGGCCTGTACACCGCCGTCGTCGAGCAGTGCAGGAAGGCGCGTGCGTCGCGGTGGTGTTCCATCAGCCACGCCAGACCGCCGCTGTTGGCGTCGAGGTCGAGTTCCCAGTTGTTGGTCTTGGTCACGGCGAAATTCAGCACGTAGTCGGCATCGGCAGGGAGCTCGGCCGGATCTCCCGCCGACAGGTCGACCGCCACACACCGGATCCCGGCCGCCTCGAGGCGCCGGCGCGCGTCGGGATCGTTGAAGCGGGCCGCCCCGTACACCTCGTTGTGGCGCGCCAGCGCGCACGCCAGGGGCTCGGCCACCTGACCGGTGACCCCGGTGACGACGATCTTGGCTCCATGCAGTGGCGCTGTGTCCATGCTCGTGCTCCCCCCACCGGTCTCGCACTCTCCGAAGGGTCGAGACTACGGCTCGACAGCAGGTCCCGCCCATGCCCGGTTGCTAAGTTCTGCGCTCGCCGTGCCGGTGCCGCCGCACCGGCCAGGAGGCGGCACAGACTCGGTGCAGAGCCGGGGGTGGGGGAGATGGGCGAGAGATCTCGGTGGCGACGCCGATGTGCATTTCCGCTGCTCGGGGCGACCCTGTTGGGAACGACCGTGGCGGCGTGCAGCTCAGGGGCGGGGTCGAGCACGGGGCCGGGCGCGGCCGGTTCAGCCGGCGGGCGCGTGTTGCTGGTCGGCACGTTTGCGGGGCACGCCGGCGCGTACCGGAGCATCCAGGCGGCTGTCGACGCCGCCCGGAGCGGAGACTGGATCCTCGTGGCACCGGGCGACTACCACGAGAGCGACGACGAGACGAACCCCCCCACCGACGTCGACCACGGCGACTTCGGGGCGGTGGTCATCACGAGATCAGACATCCACCTGCGCGGGATGGACAGGAGCACCGTCGTCGTGGACGGCACCACGTCGGGCTCGCCCTCCCCGTGCAGCGCAGACCCCTCCCAACAGAACTTCGGGGTGATGAGCTCGAACGGCAAACCAGCGGGGCGCAACGGCATCGTGGTCTGGAAGGCGGACGACGTGAGCATCGAGAACCTCACGGCGTGCAACTTCCTCGGTGGCGCGGGCGATGCCGGCAACGAGATCTGGTGGAACGGGGGAGACGGTTCGGGCCTCGTCGGCCAGCGGGGGTACACGGGCCGATACCTCACCGCCACTTCGACGTACTACGGCGGCGAGGCCACCGCCGCGCAGTACGGCATCTTCTCGTCGAACGCCGAGGGCCCCGGGTCCTGGGACCAGATCTACGCCAGCAACTTCAACGACTCCGGCATGTACGTGGGGGCGTGCCGGCAGGTGTGCAACGTGACCATCGACCATGCGTGGATGGAGTACAGCGCCCTGGGTTACTCGGGCACGAACTCCGGGGGCGCGATCGTGATCGAGAACTCGCAGTTCGACAACAACAAGGACGGGGTCGACACCAATACGCAGATCGACGGCGACGCTCCGGCCCCCCAGAACGGCGCTTGCCCCGGCCGGGTCACGAGCCCCATCACCCATACCCGGTCGTGCTGGGTCTTCATTCACAACTCGGACCATGACAACAACAACGCCAACGTGCCTGAAGCGGGCACCGCCAGCGCGGGGCCCACCGGCACCGGCATGACGATCTCGGGCGGAACCAACGACACGGTGATGGACAACACCTTTTCCAACAACGGTGCGTGGGGAGTCCTCTTCGTGCCCTATCCCGACAGCAACCCACCGGTGCTGGGCCAGACCTGTACCGGTGCCGGCGGTGCCGAATTGCCGGGATTCGGTTGCGTCCTGGACCCCAAGGGTGACGTTCTGCGCGACAACACCTTCACCCACGACGCGTACTTCGGGAACCCGTCCAACGCCGACTTCGGCCAGATCGTGATCAACGGGGACGGCGCCCGCAACTGCTTCGCGGGGAACAGTGCACCGTCGGGGAGCGCACCGTCGGGCCTCGAACAGACCCAGCCCACCTGTGACGGGACGCACCGTCGGGCCTCGAACAGACCCAGCCCACCTGTGACGGGTCCAAGGCCGTGCAGGACACGGGGGGGACGCTCCTCGCCCAGGTGCTGTGCGACACCGGCTTCGGGACATGCCCGGTGGGATCCCGGTACCCGGCACAGACGGGGGTCGTGATGCACCCCCTGCCATCGGACCTGCCTTCGATGCCCAACCCCTGCGCCGGGGTCCCGGCCAACGCCTGGTGCCCCGGGGGACGGCCCGCATGATCTCGCCGGAGGGAATCCCACAGGCAGGTGGAATCCCGTGATCAGCCCAGGTGAAATCTCGCTGGTTCGGCGTCACCGGCGGGCGTACGGTGCCTTCTGGGCGACCTGGGAACCCCGCATCCCCCTGCTGACAAGGTCACCCGTTCAGGGATAGGGGCGCCGCCGCAGTAGCTCCCTGCGAGGCGTCGACTGCCCGGAGCATGGCGTGGTGTCACACCACGACGAGATGGTGGGGCATGGGCAGACCGCTGGGAAGAAGGCTGCCCATGTCTCACCTCCTCAGGTCCACGGGCGCGTGCGGCGCTCCCGCTACTGCCCTGGCTCGAGCGCTACTGCCCTGGCTCGAGCTCGCTCGACGGTGTGGTGGCGATCAGGCCGTTGGTCAGTACGAAACGGACCAGCTCGGTCCGTGACTCCACCCCGAGCTTGACGAAGACGTGGTTCAGGTGGCCCTCGACAGTCCGGGCACTGACTCCCAGGCGCGCCGCGATGGCTTTGTTGGAGAGCCCCTCGGCGACAAGTTCGACGGTTTCCCGTTCGCGCCAGGTGAGCCGGGGCCCGCTGCTCGCACTGCGCGGGCCATGCCCTCCGGCCAACCGCGACGACAGGGCGGGGTCGAGGACCGTGGTTCCCTGGCCCGCGGCCCGCACTGCCCCCACAAGCTCCTCACGCGCCATCGTCTTCAACAGGTATCCCGTGGCTCCGGCGTCGAGGGCGGCGCGCACAAGGGTGTCATCGTCGTAGGCGGAGAGGATCACCACGCGGACACCTGGATGGGTCAGGGTCAGTTGACGAGCCACGTCGATGCCGCTCTGGTCCGGGAGCCGAACGTCGATGAGGACCACGTTGGGGCTGAGATCGTCGATCATGGCGATGGCCGCGGTGCCGTCGTCGGCTTCACCCACGACGACGATGTCGTCGAACGCCTCGAGCACCTGGCGCGTTCCCGACCGCAACACGGCGTGGTCATCGACGATCAGCACGCGCAGGAGCCCGTCGGACTGGCTGCATTCACCCCCTGCTGCGCCGTCGCTCACTGGACTCATGATAGCCGTGGAGGTGAGGTCCTAAACGGCCGGTAACCGCAGCACTGATCGTTGCGACATCTAGCGTTGCTCGGTGTTCTGGTGCCGTGGCAAACCGACTCCGGAACTCGGCACACGCCGGTCTCCAACGCCTCAGGCTCCGTGTCCGGCACCGAGGACGGCCTCGACCGCCTTGAGGAGCTTTTGAGGTGAGACCGGTTTGTGCAAGTACTCCACCACCCGGTCACCCAGCCGCTCTCGCTCAGCAGCGTCGAGCGTATAGGCCGAGTGCACCACCACCGGGGGGACGTCTTTCACGGCCTCGATGAGGGACACGCCGCCACGGTGCGGCATCCTGAGGTCGAGGAGCACCATCCGGTATCGCCCGGTGCTGAGCAGGCCGAGCGCGACCTCACCGTCCTCGGCTTCGGCAACACTGAACCCAGCCGACCGCAAGACTTCCGCGACCGTCCAACGGACATCCGCGTCGTCGTCGACCACGAGCACATCCGCGCTCGTCTGCTTCCCTGCCGACGGTGCCGTCACCGGGTTGGCCCCGGCATCACGATCCATCTCGCCTTGTGGCGAGCCCGCTTGGTTGGACGATCGGGACGACATGAGCCTCGTCGGAACCACCCCCGCACTGTCCTCGTTCTCGTACTCGCTCATCGTGACCCGCCTCCTGGGAGCGTAGGTCACGAACAAACGGGGTCTTGTGTCTAGTGCCATGCAAGCTCTCTCGAAGGTTCGGCGGGTAGACGTAGCGTGACGATGGCGCCCCCAAGTTTCCCGTTTTCGATCGCGATCTGCCCACCGTGCCCCTCGGTCAGGCGCCTCACGATCGCCAGGCCGAGACCGGTCCCATCCGATCTCGTCGTGAAGAAGGGCTCGAAGAACCGGTCGACCAGGGTCTGGTCGATCCCCCCTCCGGTGTCCTCGACCGTGATGACGACAGTGTCGGTGTCGGCGTGTGCGCCGATGCGCAACGAACCCCCCTCGGGCATGGCCTGGCAGGCGTTGTCGACGAGGTTCGTGAGGATCTGAGCCAGCTGCTTGGAGTCGGCCTGGAGCGCCACCGGGTCCACGTCCAGCACCACTTCGACACCGGCGGGCATGGGCGTCGCCTCGAGCACGTCGTCGAGCACCTCGCGCAGCTCCACCGGCGCGAGCTCGGGCTCCTTCTCACGCATGTACGCAGTGAGGTCTTGGGCGAGATTCACAGCACGAGCGGTTTGGCGCTCGGCGACTGCGAGGTGCGACTCGGCCGCGGCCGGGTCGCTCAGTGATCGGCGCAGCATGTACAGGGAATTCATGACCGCGCCCAGAGGGTTCCGCAGTTCGTGCCCCACCACCGTGGTCATCTGGCCCACCGCCGACAGACGCTCGCTGCGCACGAGCGCTTCCTGAGAGGCCAACAGCTCCGCCGTTCGCTCCGCCACCAGCGAGCTGGCGTAGCGCTGACGGCGGACGACGACCTCGATCACGCTGCCGACGGCGAGCGCAAGGAGCAGACCGAAGGCCAATACGACGTATGGAGCGGCGTTGGGGAATCTCCCCGCCAACGGGCTCTTGGCCGTCGCCACCAGCCACCAGGTGGTCCCACCGATCGGCACCGGAACCTCGGACGTGGGCCCTCGCAAGGGTAGGTGGCGTGTATTGGCCAAGATGAGCTGGCTCGTTCTCGGCGTGTGGGTCGCGTAGATCGCAGCCTGAAGCACATGGAACGGGGCTGCCTGGGTGGCCGTCGTGGCAACGAAAGGATCGAGGGTGACCTGCTCATAGATCGCCATCCCCGACGGCAACAGTGGAGGGCCCAGGGCCAAGCCGAAGGTCGTCGTCTTCCCGTTGTACTGAGCGGGACCGGCAGCCACGCTCGAACCCGCATGCGCGAGTGCGGCACTCAGCTGGGGGCCGAGGACCTCACCCGAGGTGTATCCCTTTCCCGCCACCGCCGTGGCGACGTAGTGGGTGCCCACCTTGCGTGCCAGCACCAGGGTAAGCGGACTGCTGGCGAGCGGCTGGGCTTGGGCCTCGAAGGCGAAGGGCGAGCCCTTGGTCGACGTGATCCCGGGGGCCAGGGCATCCAGCGTCGAGCCGAGGCTGGAGACCAACGAGGAGACGTACCCGGCCGCCTGGGTGGTGTCGTCCTTCAAGAGCGCTTGATTCTGGCTCTCCACACTGTGTCTGGCCAGCACAAAACCGAGAATTGCCGCCGCGGCGATGACAAGCGCACTAGCCAAGGCGAGTGGCGACGCCCGCCAGGTGCCGTCCTTCATCGCGCCTCCCCGCGGGATCCAAGGCTACTCCAGGCCCTACCCGGGATTGTACCCGTCCTCCTGCCGAATTCGCTGGGCGCAAGCGCCCGGCCGTGATCGAACCCCGGAGCGCCGGCGGTCGCCGCCGGTCGCCGCCGGTGGCCGGCGGCGCCCGCGACCGTGCGCCATCGATCTGTCTCCAGCCTGGGAACACCGTTCACAGCGCGCTGTCGAACAGTTCATCGACAGTTTGCTTGCCCGATCGCGACACATGCGCGCAAGCTGCCGGTACCTGACCGGTGTCCCCAACTCCCCTCGGGCGCAACGGTCGGGTTCCACGGGGGGGGTGACGCCTGGGCGTCGCTGGGCGTCGCGCTCGGACCCGTACACGGCCCTGGGTCCGGGCGCGCCGATCCGCAGCGGTGGGACAGGCCCGACGAACCTGTGCCGTGTCCTTTACCGCGCAGCCCCATCCTAGGATCCGCCTCATGCCTGATCCGCGGCCCAAGCAAGCAAAGGAACGACAAGCGACGACGTCCAAGGGCCTCGTGGGTCATGTGCGCGACACGGGGTACGAAGTCGTCACCCGATTCGCACCGGCTCCCGTCGAGCCTGCCGACGGAAGTGCCCCCGCCGGCACGGTGGGAACTGCGCCGCCGAGCCGTGGAATCGAAGAGCCACGGGAGATCGCCGAATCGATCGCCTTGGTCGATCGGGCGTTCGCCTTCGTCGATCTGTGCGGCTTCACGCGCTTCATCGCCACCAATGGCGAACATGCCGCCATCGACACCCTGTTCCGATTCCGGTCGTTGGCCCGTGACATCGCGGTGCGACGGGGAGTGCTGGTGGCGAAGTGGCTGGGGGACGGCGCCATGATCGTCGGCGTCGAGGTCGGACCGACGTTGGCCACCGCGGCCGAGCTCATCGGACGCTACGACGGGTCCACGCTCGCGCTGCGAGGCGGCTTCGCACACGGACAGGCCTTGATCATGGACGGGGACGACTACATCGGCCGTCCCACCAATCTGGCGGCCCGCCTCTGCCAGGTAGCTCGTCCCGAAGAGCTCTTGGCCGTCGGGTACCCCGCGACGGCTCTTCCGCCGTGGATCAAGGTGCTCGGCATCCGCAGCGTGACACTGCCGGGCCTGGGTCGAGTACGTCGGGCCCAGCGCCTCGGCCTCGTCCCCGGTCTCGAGCTGCCCGACCTGGCGCGGCACAGTTCGCTTCCGTGAGTCTCGCGGCTTCGCAATTCCCACGCCTCGAGGGAGCATTGCCCGGTTGACACATCTTCGACGCATCACCCTTGAGGCATCACCGCCGGTGCCTCGGTGATGACCTGGATCTCAAGCTTGGGCGTCGGGCGCGTCGCTGTGCTCGAAGTCGGGATGCCGAACCCATCGACGAGTGCCGTCGGGCGCCGTCACCGGGGTGAGCCCGGCGTCCTTGGCCAGCACGACGGCGACCGCCTCGGACCCCCACATGCGCTCGGAGTCGCCCTCGAGGTAGAACACGTCGATACGGTTACGCCGTTCATGCCAGACCATGGAGGCGATGTCGCGATCGGGCATGCACCCGTGGAGGTAGTAGATGCGGTCCGTGCGCCGAGAGAGCCGTGGGAACGCCGAGTCGCCGGAGAACTACGGTCTTCCGGCTGCCCCCGCCGTGGCACACGTCATGAGGGCGTCGCAGGTAACCAAGAGGGCTCGCTGAACGCGCCCTCGTCTGTCGCTCCGACCCCGAGGCGGGACTCGAGGGCCGGCGTCGGATCCTAGGTAGGCGGTTCCGAACGTCAGCGCACCCATGGACTGCTCCTTCCGAGATGGTGGTCCCGATCTGAGTGATGCACGCTTCATTTGAGGAGCATGAAGGTCGCGGTGCTCGTGCTCTCCGACGGCTCCGTCGCCACGACCGTGTGCCCGCCTCGCTTCCCCGCCCGGATCCGGCGCGGGATGGTCCCCGTGCAACCGAACGTTCCGTCGGCCTTGACCATCGTGCGGCACAGGACGGTGCTGGCACGTTTGTGTGCCCGCAGACCGCTCAGATAGGTCACAGTGACCGATTGGCCTGGAACAAAGTCGGTGCCGCGGGCGATCACCCCGGTACGCGCCTTTCCCGATCCCGGTGTCATCGCCAGCGCGGGCAACGACGGTGGGGGAAGCGGCAACACCCCGGGCAGGACGGTGAGCGCACCTGTGCCGCTCAGCAGCGACGAGGGATCGGTGGCGGTGATGGTGTCGAGCCCGGGGAGCAGGCCTGTGGCCAGTCCC